>UBJH01001272.1_pt1 | contig 10586 bp, 10 predicted proteins | sample 2193721 | NCBI WGS metagenome assembly UBJH01 (sample SAMEA4703186, study PRJEB27089) | metagenome | reverse complement strand
GGAAGCCCCAGCCCGAAAGGGTGGGGTAGTTCACTTCTCCGGTTTCATATGGCATCGGTTAAGAGAGAAATCATGAAATAGAACGCGGATGACGCGGATACACACGGATACGATTATCCGTGTAGATCCGTCCGATCCGTGTTCGTATTGAGTTCGTCGGAGTTCGTTGTTAATTTTTTTTCATACCAGCTCACGGAGGAAATAGGGAAATGTTGACTCTATGATCTCTGGGGCCTCTGTAGTTGATTATCATTACCAGATGCAATCAAACCAACAGCATTCCATCAATGCTTGCGGTCATCACCCTTCCAGATCAGAACACCAAGGGCCACCAACCAGATACTCCAGAGAATGTAGCCAATAAAATTGGCGGAATCAGCGCCGGGAACACCGAACGGGATAAGCAATCCGAGCATAATGAGGATCGCCGAGATGATCCCGAGCCATGAAAACCAGAGGCTTCCGATGTTTTTACCCAGGGACCGGATGATAAGAATAGTCCAAACTCCTGTGAAGAGATAACCGAAAGTCTCACCCACGATAGTTCCGAGGATCGTATTGAGCAACTGGAATGTTGCTACATCACCTTTTTGCGCAAGACCTGGCACGATCAATATCCAGCGTGATAAACCAATGACCTGCACAACTGCGGCCAATACACCAATCCACACCGCCATGCGGCTGCTCCCCAGGCGGCCAAGGATGACAGCGATGGGGGCTAACAAACCAGCGCCAATCGCAAGGATGCTAAACCAGAAAATTATCGCGCTTTGGTTTGCCATGAATTGCCGAAGGATCTCTTTTGCCGGCTCTTGCAGGATGTCGGGATAATTAAAAACCGATCCCAGTCCAATAAACGCTATGTTTGCCAGGACCGCACCAAGTACGAGCAATGCCGCCGCCAGTTTCCGGTAGGACTGCTCTGAAAATGATATACTCATAATATTCCTCCTTTTGCTTCCCAGTAATACCGGAAAAGCTTTTCGCACCACTTCCTGAACCTTTCATCATGGCCGAATAAGGCAGTATTCTGGTCGATCTTGCCATCCGGTCCGGGCAGTTTGAGCATGGAGAATCTATTTGCCGTCATAACAGATAATTTGATCTCATCTTGTGCCCTGAACTGAATTTTTTCCATGTTTTTTTCGCTAAGTTTCAAAGTGGATAACAGGTCTTTTGGAAATATTACTCTTATCTCCATTCCCTTTTCCAACACCTTTTCGATATTGGGCAGATGATGTCTGGGAAAATCATCTGACATGTACCAGAAGTGGCCTGAAAGACCTTCGCTCAATTTTTCCTGTGTGTTTAAAATATTATAGACGCCTGTCACGATCTCTCCTTTTGATAAAGCGTCTATTTGTCCCAGGAGATCAAGAGGAATCGGTGAAGTATCATGTTCAAGGAAGTATCCTGATTTCTCCGATATAAAGTTCATGCCCGATATGCTGGATATAACCAGTTTCCCCAGGAGCGTATTATAATATCTCCCGTCCCCTTTTTTCTCAATTAACCTTGCCTCTGTTAATCTTGATAATTGTCTTGATGCTTCAGCCGAGGTCATGTCAACTTCCTTGATCAGGTTGGTGAATGTCATGTGTTTTTCATTCAGGGCCTGAAGTATATCAAGCCTTTTTCCTGAAGACAGTTCCGTGAATAGCTCGTAGACTTTCATAATATTTTCTTGTTACATTAGTGTAACCTTTGTAATATGCCTGTTGCCTGGATCTACATTGTGCCAGATTTTTATTAAGCATCTCCGGATCAATTTTTCCTCTGGTGAAATAGGTGATAAAACATGAATAATGAAAATCTAATCAGGTTGACCGGGGTCACTAAGACCCATGAAGGTGCAGGAGGTACATTCCATGCCCTTCGGGAAGTTAATTTACAGGTGAAGCCGGGTGAGTTCGTTGCCATAATCGGTAAATCGGGCAGCGGGAAATCGACCATTCTCAATATGTTAAGCGGTATTGACAAACCGACATCAGGAGAAATATGGATTGGTGATACCACTATCCATAATATGGACCAGGACCAGCTTGCAAAATGGCGCAGGAGGAATGTCGGTGTTGTGTTCCAGTTCTTCCAGCTTCTGCCCACGCTGACCATTCTTGAGAATGTGATGCTGCCCATGGATTTTTGCGGCATTATTCCTGCGCGTGAACGCAAGGGGCGGGCGCTTCGCCTGCTTGAGCAGGTTGGTATCAGTGAGCAGGCAGATAAGCTTCCCGCACTTCTTTCCGGCGGTCAGCAGCAGCGTGCTGCTATTGCACGTGCGCTAGCAAATGACCCGGCCTTACTCATGGCGGATGAGCCGACCGGAAATCTCGATTCACATACCTCAGAGGCTATTTTACAGCTTTTTAAGGGCCTTGCAGCATCAGGCAAAACCATCGTAATGGTGACGCATGAACGCGACATCACGAAATGGGTTTCAAGTGTTGTGAAGTTAGCAGACGGACAGGTTGTTAATGGAAGTGGTTTATATGATTAGCGTACGCTGGCGCAAGGTGCTGGGCGATTTGTGGCTGAACAAGACACGCACATTGCTGGCAGTACTGGCTATCGCTATCGGGATTTTCGGCGTCGGCACGGTTCTGGCCGGCTATTCCATTCTAACCCATGAAATAAACGCAAATTTCCTGGGTACACATCCGGCATCAGCGATCCTGTACACGGAAAATGCCGATGATAAGCTGGCTGCGGCTGTCGAAAGTCTCCCGGGGGTTGCAAACGCTGAGCCACGACGTATTGTCACGGCTCGCATCCAGGCCGGACCGAATGAATACCGTAGGCTCTTGCTATTTGTGATCGATGACTTCAACAATTTGCGCGTTTCAACGTTTAAACTCGAACGGGGCAATTGGCCGCCCGCTGACCGCGAAATACTCATCGAACGTTCAGCTCTGCCACTAATCAAAAAGGAGATCGGTGACACTGTAATAATCCAGACTCCAAATAATGGACAGGATCACGAACTGAAAGTGACCGGGATCGTCCATGACCCAGGCCAGTCACCGGGCGATGTGGATAATATCGCATACGGATACATCACCCTCAATACCCTTGAATCGCTTGGTGAGACACGCGCCTTAAATGAACTGCGTATCGTTGTGGATGAAAATTCGAAGGATGTTACCCGTATCACCAACGTTGCTAATCAGGTCAGGGATGTAATGGAGAAACGTGGATACCATGTTTCACATGTGGAAATTCCTAATGCAGGTAAACATCCGCATGCTGACCAGATGGATTCATTACTGTTCTTATTGGAGGTGTTCGGTATCCTCGCCCTGATCCTTAGCAGCATACTTGTCGCAAGCACAGTATCTGCTTTGCTTTCACAGCAGATCAGGCAGATTGGAGTGATGAAGGTCATTGGAGCAACAACATACCAGATAGCTGGACTCTATTTCGGTTCGGTGCTGCTCCTTGGAGTTTCAGGACTTTTATCGGTATTCCTGCTGGCATGTGGGCAGGCCGGGCATTCGCGGTATTCACAGCGAAAATACTGAACTTTAACATCACAAGCGACTTCATCCCGCACTGGGTATATGCAGTCCAGATTCTTGTAGGGCTGTCTGTGCCTCTGCTTGCTGCCGCCATTCCGGTATACAGAGGCAGCCGGATTACTGTCCAGCAGGCTATCAGTGATTACGGCATTAATAAAAACCAATTCGGTACGAACCGTATTGACATGCTTGTTTCCCGTATGAGTGGAACGGGTCGTCCTCTCTTGCTCTCGCTGCGTAATACTTTCCGTCAGAGGTCAAGACTGCTGTTTACAATCGGTATCCTGGCAGTGGGAGGCGCAACGTTCATGAGCGCTATTAATGTCGGTGAGTCGTGGTCAAACACTATCGATGTGGCAATGAATGCCCGCCATTATGACATTGAAGTGAAATTCAGCCAGCCCTACCCCGTGGAATATGTGGAAAAAACAGTCCTTGATGTGCCTGGCATATCGGAAGTTGAGAGCTGGGAGCAGATTTTGGCTGCACGAATAAATTCCGACGGGACAGATGGCATTAGCTTCACCCTCACAGGAGTACCGCCCGCAACGGATATGATCACATTCCCGATTATTGAGGGGCGCTGGCTGCAATCGAATGATACGAACGCTCTGGTTATAAACCATGAACTGCTGGAGGGAGCAGGCATGAAAGTTGGGGACAGGATCATGCTTAAAACCGGGAATAAAGAAATGGAATGGACAGTAGTTGGCGCCGTGCGTGAAATAGGCGCCCGCAGGCGCGGACAAAATATTGCAGCTTCTGCGTATGTCAATCGTGACTACCTGGCCCGCATTACAGGCATGGAAGGTACTACCGCGGACATCCGTATCAAGACAGACCAGCACGCTGCATTGAGGATCGTTTCCGGACAGCTTGAACAGCAGTTTGATAGTGCCGGGTTGCATCGAATTTCAGTCAATCCGAGTACAGAAAGAATGCAGGAATTAAAAGATCACCTTGTGGTCATCCAGATGTTCCTTCTGTTAATGGCGGCATTAGTCGCTGCCGTTGGCGGACTGGCTCTCGCTTCCACAATGAGCATAAACGTGATGGAACGAACGCGCGAATTCGGTATTATGCGAGCCATCGGCGCTAGCTCCGATGATGTGCTGCAGATCGTGGTCATCGAAGGAATTGTAATTGGCATCCTGAGCTGGCTTGTTGCCATCGTGCTTGCGTGGCCGCTTGGCGTGATCATCGGGGATTTCGCAGGAAATATATTTATCCGGGCACGGCTGGAGAATGTCTTTTCACCAGTAGCAATGGCTGGATGGTTGGTATTGGTGATCCTTATTGGAATTATCGCCAGTGCGTACCCTGCCTGGCGGGAAGCGCGATTGCCGGTTCAGCAGGTTCTGGCTTATGAGTGAAAATGAAAGGAGGTGACACAACATGAAACATATTAGCATGAAATGGATCATAATTCTTGCCGTAATACTGGTCATAATTCTGGTGTTCGGAGGTTTAGCCCTTCTAATCCACGGTGGATTGCCGCTGCATCTGCGACAAATGATGCAGTAAGCCGGGACAAAAACAAATATGAACAATCAAATGGAAGAAAAAAATATTCCGATCATGCCTGCAATAATGCAGGCAGCACTTTTTTAAATTTCCATAAGGACGAAGAAGTTTAAATAATCGAGGTAAAAATTCTATGCAAAACAATAGAAATCATAACTATTTAAAGGAAAGGAAAACAGCATTAATAACAGGTTCATCCACATCTCAATGTGAAAGTATTAAATGGCTAAAAAACACCATTACTCTAAAGGAATGAAAATCATGCGCAGGATAACTTCATTTTTGCAGAATCCTGTAATCTACGGTATTTTAGGTTTCATACTGGTAGCATCCCCCTCACTCTATTTCTTTTTTGCAGGATTTCCCGGAACAAGCGTATCGGAAACATGGAATCAAACAGAAAGTGGTATAAACAAGACAATTGTTACGAAAACAGTCTGGATCGGGGCATTTAATCCTATTCTCCTTATCTTTGTTATAGGAGCTGCCGTAGCTGCATGGGGATGTTATCGCAGAACATCAATGGCATGGATCGGAAGCTTTTTTTTTTGCTTGCTTACTCGATACTCGCTATGCCCAGTATAGGAATGCTCTTATTGCCGGGTGCAATCTTTCTTCTCACTGGCGCCGTATTCAAGAGCAGAAAAGCAAAGGTAAAAATGCAAACAATTTGAGGAAAATAAATCAATACGGGTGAGCAAAATGAACTGTCCTCTTCTGAATAATATTTTACTATTATCCCTTCTTCACAGGTTTCCCTACTATCCGGAGAAGTATTCGAGAGCTGTCATAGCAAACACACTGCCAGATTCCAAACGGATACCTCATTACCCGTTCAAGCTTTGGCTTGGTTAGCCTTCCAGTAGTCGAATTGCTTTGACCAATTCATTCTGTACATCCAATAAAGATTCACGTTCTAAAGCATCTTTTAGGTCAGGCAGCAATTCAGTAGCATGTATCTTTCCAATTGCCTCTGCCGCATGAAAGCGAGTGCGATAATAGCGATCAGACAGAAGCTTACGAAGTACGATTAATTCATCATTACCAATAAAAGTAGGCTGATTTGTTCCATTAACTTCTCCAATTTTTCCAATTGCCTCAGCAACCATGTTTCGGACTGCTTCTTGTGGATGGTCAACAGCAGATATCAATATAGGGAGCACAGATCGCATGCGAAGTTCACCATAGAGCCAAACGGCATAATACGATCGCCTACCTATGGTATCAGAAGATAATTTCAAAGAGCTAAAAACAGTTCTAACTTTTATCTCAATTTCATCTTTCGAACAACTTCTCCTATATTCCCTGACAATAGCAACTATATCCTGCTGATTTACCAAAGTACTACTTCCTCCCTGAGATTTTACTACTTCCTTGAGATTTTCAATCGCTTCATCGAATGTCCATTCAGAAGGAAGCGTCTCTATCAATTTGCCGACCGGATCAGAAAGAGTACCTAATTTTTGTAGTGCAACCGCTGCTTCCCACCACCCTTCAGGTTTGCTCGGATTGCAAACCACATCACGTAGAATATCCAACACCTCTTGGTGGCGTATTCCAAGCTCCCCGATTACCCATATTACGCCAGATTTCAACCCTTCCTTTTTGCATAATTGGAGTAAATAATCGACTGCATTCTCAGGTTTAAAAGCCTTTAGAAATGATAAAACATTAATCGCATTCCATGATAGAGTTTTGGTGTTATCAAATGCCCAGTGGCAGAGATTGTCTAGCGCACCCATATTTTCGGAAACAAATTGCGCAACGAAACTGCTTATCTCAGGAGAGAATTCTTTTTCACAAAACCTTGAATCATTACTATTATTAATTAGATTATTATAGATTCTATTAGCTACAAAGAACTCCATAAATGACTTGTGGATGAAATAATAGTTCCCCACGGTATCACGGCTGAGAAAAGAACAGGTGCGAGTATCATGATCAAAGTAATCCAGATCCTCTATAGTAACGATTTTTGGGAAGTATGTTCGAATATGTTCTCTCAAATCTAGATAATGTATGGATTGCGTTTCACTGAACCACATTTTCATTGCTAAGTCTTCCATAAAAGCCTTCTTGACTGATGGTGACATTTTGGCATGATAATCTTCTCGCTCAATCCATATGCGGGTGTATTCATTGTATAGATGGACGGTATTAACAGTCTTGTCCATTGCAAGAAGTTTGGGTAGAGTTTTGATTATCATATCCAGCAGCAGGGGGCGGCGCGCCAAGTCATGCAAATTGCGACGAATAGCAATCCATGCATCGTTCAGATCATTTGGATGATAGTGATGGATTAATTGCTGAATCTGTTCATCTGTAAATTCTTCTATTTGTACAATCTGAAAGTTAGGTTGTCTGCGGATAATCCGTAATAGTTCGCTACCTTCATCGCCGCGCATTATATCATCCACTTGTTTCTGATCGGTAAAGTAATGGGTGCGGCATGTGAGTATGGTTTTTGAACCAGCCACAACAACTCTGGTCAGTTCTTCAAAATTTCGGATCGTAAGGGCTCTGTCGGTCTTAGTAGACATTTCATCGAAGCCATCGAACAGTAGAACGAGGCGCCCGCTCTCAAGGAAACGCTGAAAAACCGCATAATTCTCTATGCGGATATTATATTTGTTTAACAGCAGATCTGTGATAAGCTGCTGTAAATTAACTGCTTTTGTATAATCACGTAAAGAAATGAAAAGTGGAATACGGGCATTGATCGGATCTTTTTTGTAGCTTTTGGCTAATTTATATGTCAGGTATAAACAGAATGAAGATTTTCCAGTCCCAAAATCCCCAAGGATTGAAAGATGGTTGTGATCCGGGTCCGCAAGCCATTTCTCTACAAGCTCATCTAATGATCTATGTTCTACGATTTTTTCATGTTCCAACATGCGGCATGATAGAGGCACATAAGTTTTATGAAGATCGCTACGATTCATTATTTCAATTATCGGGTTTTTAATAAAAAGGCCTTTGTTAACGAATTCAGTAAAATGCTCAAAGTCATGAATAACCCGCTCAATGTAATGGGAAAAATCAATTATTTTACTTAATTTTTCCTCAAAAGTGTATAGCCCAATTCCCACTTCGGCAGCAACACCCTTTGCTTGATCGCTCCATGGCTTGCGAGTTATAATCTCAGCAGAGTCAGCCTCCCTAACCTTACGTGCCTGTCTTAAAAGCCCGTCAAATGCCAAAGTGCGCTCGTTCATTGATGTATTCTTTGCCTCATTTTTACATTCAACAATAATACGATGCTCCTGCTGAGTTATGGGGAGACGAAATGAAGCTCTAATATCAACTTTTTTATTGCAAATGCTGATATTACGCTCAACTGTGTAACCCATGAGATGATATAGGGATGCAACCTCATCTTCGAATTTACGTCCTTTCACAACCATATTTCTACCCTTATTTGAATTTATTTTATTCTTACTCTTGCGCTTACTTTGGGAAAGATTGGGATTCATTCCTCACACCTCTTAAACCTAACTTCTATTGTTAATACAATTATAGATTATAATAAAGATGACTTTTCAACATCTCAAGATTTATTTTTCTAATTATTTTACTTTTATCATCTCTCCTTTTCAGCAGGTTTCCATTCGGACACTATGGCAATGACAAACGACTCCACAATAGCAATTGTTGCCCAGAAGATGAGTTCCAGACAGATCAGTAAAATAGGCTCACCGAACTGGTTAAAGGGGGTGAAGAACTCCCAGAAAAGAAAGGAGAGAAAGAATACGAGTAAAGCCATCCGCCATGCCCGTTTCTTGATCCCTTGCGGCCATGCAGGTGCAAGCCATTGATAAATGAAGGCATGAATGATGCCAAATAGAACTAAACCTGTGATTATTGGAGCCGGATTTGACACTATTAGTGGAAGCGGCTCTATTTGGGTCCATACCGCGATAAGCTTATGACTCTGGATGGACGGATCAAGCAGTATGCCTCCCCCATTCCAGCCAAAACCAAGAAGACGGAATGTCAGCACCATTATGAAATTTAGTGCTAATCCTCCTGCCAGACCCGCAAGAGGTGTTTTTAATATTGAAGTTTTCATAGCCTTAACACCTCATTTTCGTTCTATCTCCATCCAAAGAAATCCATAATATCTCTCGCAACATAGGAAGGTTGTTCTTCCGGAACAAAGTGACCGGTGTTATAGTATATCTTTAACGTAGATCCCGGGATTGCACGACGAATACGTTCACCAACCGATATGGCGAAAAATGGATCCGTCTCTCCCCAGAGAATCAATGTCCGGACCGCAATATCCCGAAGCATGTCCTCAATTGCCTGATAATTGGTTTTAAGATCAGATAAGCTGCGCTGGAAAATGCGGCGTGTAAAATCTATACCTGAAGGCGTAAGATGCCGTTCAAACTTTTTCCAGGAAGCATCCGTTTTCTCTTTTGTAGCAGCCAGATACATCATCCGTATTCCTATTTTATTACCCACCATCGCCTTGAAGAAGATCGTATTGAGGAATGGGACACCTGCTATTCGAAGCGGCAGCGGTATTGGGGTATCTGTAAATACATTTGTTGCCGAAAGCACCAGCCCGTTAAGAGTTAGATCCGGGAACAGGCGCATGAGCGTCAACGACACTGGTCCGCCAAAGTCATGGCTGCCAAGGTACAACTTATTGATACCAAGGTTGTCAAGAAGTTGTTTAATTCCCCTCGCCTGGTTTTCAATATAGTAATCATCATGTGGCATATCCGATTGCCCAAACCCCAGAAGGTCAGGAATGATTACCTGGTAGTGTTCTGCAAGCAGCATACCCGCCGACTCCCATGTAAAAGCTGATCCCGGAATGCCATGAAGGAGTAAAAAAGGTTCGCCTTCTCCTCCTTTGAGGAAACTTATTTCACCTTCTTTGAACCTCTTCAGTTCTTTACTCATATATATTTATTAATTTTCCCTGAGACGTACATATACTTATGCAATCTATAAACTGAACGAAAATGCGATTGGCATAATTAAATTAATCAGAAATGGTTTAATTCAAATGATTTAAATGTTCGTAGAAAGAGTAGAACAGGTACTTCCCTGTTTTGCCGATCCATGGAAAATTCGTATGATTGCATATCTTAATAGCCCGCCAGATCTTAAAGAAATGGCAGAAGCGCTTGATACGCGATATTGCGAAAGTCTGGGTGTTGTGCTGGTGCGCCTGGGAAAGCGCGAAGTAAATTTCTTTGCAAGCGGGAAAGTAAGTATCAGAATGGTAAATGATATCGAGGAAGGAAAGAAACTTGTTAATTCCCTGCTTGCTATGATCGCCCATAAGCAGATACTTAAAGAATAGTATCAGGAGAAATCTATTAACTTGGAGAGAGATTCTTTTACCTTACCGTCGAATGTATTCATTTGCATAACCTCATATTACCTTGAATAAATGAGGGATAGAAATGCTTCAACATAAGATCAACTTTGATACTATTGAATTGGAATCTCCAATAGAAGGAGTGAAATATAAAAAGTATAGATATAACAACAAACAAATGCGACTTATAGGGAGTGTAATCTTTTTTG
>UBJH01000519.1_pt1 | contig 10603 bp, 12 predicted proteins | sample 2193721 | NCBI WGS metagenome assembly UBJH01 (sample SAMEA4703186, study PRJEB27089) | metagenome | reverse complement strand
CATCGACCGCGACGGCGACCTGGATTTGCTGCTCTCCGAGCGGGTTGACGGGGACGTTGTGATCACGCTCTGGGTCAACGCCGGCGACGGGCGCTACGTGAAGGGTGCCGCCGCCGACGACAGCCTCAAAAGGGCGCTCAAGGGCTTTGCGGCGACCAACCTTTCACTCGCTGATTTTACCGGCGACGGCATCCCGGACTTGCTGGCCGTTGACCGCGACGGCAACGTGGTGCTGGTGCGCTCGTCCGTGGAGTGACCATGCCCGCTGAACTTCTCGCCATCGACATCGGCAACTCCAATTCCACCTACGCGCAGATGCGCGGCCTGGATGTCTTGCGCAGTTTCGACCTGCCCAGCGCCTCCACTGAGGACGATATTCTCGCGGCGTTGCGCATTCAGCAGTTGCGGGAGGCGCGGCCCGTCGCAATCGCCAGCGTCAACCCGCGCGCCTGCGAGATCTGCGAAGCCGCGCTCAAGCGACAAGGCTACCGTGAAATCACGGTGCTCGGGCGTGACATTAAAGTTCCCATTGAGAACCGTGCCGACATTCCGGCGCAGGTGGGCCAGGATCGGCTGGTCAACGCGCTGGCCGCCAAGGCGCGCACGCAGGGCGACGCCATTGTCGTCGATTTCGGAACGGCGATCACTTTTGACGTACTTATGGACAGCGCCTATTGCGGCGGTGTGATCACGCCCGGCATCGGACTGGCCATGGAAGCGCTGCACCAGAAAACGGCGCTCTTGCCGCTGGTCAAGCCGCAGGGCAAGCCGCCGATCCTGGGCAAGAACACGATTGCCGCCATCAATGCGGGCGTGTTCTACGGTTACGTCGGGCTGGCCAAGAACATCATTGCTGAGCTGAAGAAAATCTACCGCAACAAGCCACGCGTGCTGGCCACGGGAGGCTACGGCTCTTATCTCGCTCCGCATATTGAAGAGATCGAAGAGGTCGTGGCGCACCTGACGCACGAAGGCATCGCGCTGTCAGTCGGCGCTGCGCGCTGAAAGCGCCGCCACAAGCGCCCTGAGGCGGCAAAGGCCTTCATCGGCGGAGAATTCTGCGTTCGAACAGCGGGTCACCACGCCGCTGGCCCGCACAAAAGAAACCTCGCGCCCGCGCTCTTCACGGACCCCCAGCCGGTCCAGCATCGCGCTGACTTGCACATAAGTGGGAATATGGATGTTCAACCGCTTGACCTGCGCGGCGTCCTGCACCGGCAGCGTCAACATGCCCACCGAGGCGTCGTCGCGATCGAGCATCCAGTCGCCGGGGCGCGGCGTCCATTCGTAGCCCGCCTTCTCCAGCGCCAGCGCGGCTTCGCAATAGTCCTCAGTGATTCGAAAGCTGTAGGCCATGGCGCAGGATTGTAGAATGGGTGCGCCTTTCAAGGAGCCCCATGAGCGGACCCATGCAAACACCACCCGGCTTCAATGGCGGACAGGGGCAGATGCCTCCCGGATACGGCCAAGGCCCGCGACCGGCAAACCCCTATCCCCAGCCGCAAATGCCACAGGGATATCCGCAACAGGGCTATCCGCAGTATGCGCCCCCGGGCTACCCGCAGTACGCGCCGCCGGGCTATTACCCGCCGCCGACTCAAAAGAGCGGCTTTCCCACTTGGGCGATTGTGCTGATCGTTTGCCTGATCGTGGTGCCGTTCATTGTCGGCATTCTCGCACTGGCAGCCATTCCGCTGATTGCCAGCAACACCGAAGAAGCGCGCTCCAGCGAAGCCCGCGCGGCCTTGGGCGCCATGAAGGATCGCGCGCGCGTGGTTTATCAACGCACCCCTTCAGCGCGCCTTGATAAGGGGGCATTGGGCATAGGCTCTACGGAATTGACGGGGACGTACTTCACCGACAGAAACTACACAGTGATCTCCACCAGCCCCTATGCGTGGTCGGCGCAATGCAGCGGCGTTTACAAGGCCGCTCCACGAGATCTGATCATCACGGCAAATCTCTTGCGACCCGAGGCGACGTTTAATCGCTGATGATCAAGCCGCGCTGGCTGCAAGTGCGGGGGAAACGCGGCGCTGCAGCTCTTCCATCTTGCGCTGCCACCGTTCTGCCATGCGCGTGAGCACCTCGTGCTCGATCTGCAACGGGAAGTCAAACTCTTCCATCAGCAGGTCGAGTGCGCTCTTGAGCGCTTCACAGTCGGGCACGAACGAGCATTTGTCGCTGCCGAATTTCGCGAGCACGGCCTTGAGTGCTCCCTCGCTTTCGGCGGCAAGCTGTTGCGTGCTGGATGAACGCATGGCCAGCAGCTTGCAGATATTGATCAGCAGCTTGGGCTGCGCTTTGCACAACTGCGGAAAAGCCTCGCCCGGCACGACGCCGACAACGCTGGGTTCTTCGGCCTGGATATCGGCAATGCGGCGCGGCTCTTCATCGCCCAGCAGCACGGAAATTTCGCCTACGGTTTCTCCCGGACGCACAATGCCATACAGCTCGTTGCCGATGCGCACCGAGAGCCGCCCCGAGATGAGAATGTAAACGCTTTTGCCCGGGTCGCCGCGGCGGCAGAGCAAGTCGCCCTTCTTCAAGCGCTGCTGCGAACCCGCCAGCGCGTTGTCATCGACCACGCGCGCGATCAAAGATGTCGTCTGCTTCGTAACTTCCGCACCGCCGCTTTCGCCCATGTGGTGCGACCATGAGCGCTTGGCCACGCTTAAGGCACGCAGCACGTCGTCCTCGCCCTCGGCGTCTTCCTGGATGCGGTGGACAAGATTATAGAAATCCGTCGTAAGACCCTGCAGTTCGCGCGAAAAGCGCGCGGCTTCACGCTGCACGCCGCCCAGGCCACGGTTGGCCCCCACCAGTTTGCGGGCCAGCGATCGCGCCAGCGAAAGGCCGAACTCGGGATCTTCGGCAATCATCGAGATGATTGCGCGCGCATCGACGGGCACTTCAATGACCGTGGCCGGCTCCACGGTAATCAGGCTTTCGGTGTATTTGCCGAGCAGCGCGCCATCGACGCCCAGGAATATGCCCTTCTCTAGGTGAAGGTTGACGTCTCGTCCGCGGCGCAGGCGCGCGTCATCCGCACCTTCGGCTTCCTTTTCAGGAATCACGACTGAGCGTACCGCCCCCTTCTTGAGCAGCATCACGCGCTCCGACCGACCGCCCTGGCGGCAAATGACTTCATTGGGCTCATATTCGCGGATGACAGCGTCGCGCATGGTGCCATTGTCGCATGACAAGCGCAGACGCGAAAGGGGACTGTCCCCGCAGTTGGGGACTGTCCCCGTTTCAACTGGAATGGGCGACTCACGACCCCACATAAATCCAGACGCCAAGGGCTGTTCAAGAATGAACAAACTGGGAAACCAGTTGAATCAGGGACGGTGCCCTTAGCTCAACAAACGAGGATTTTCGGCCAAGGCCACAAGCAAGGCGAGAAGAACAATGCCGCCGACCAGCATCACGCTGTTGACCGCGCCGCGCACAAGTCCGCGCGAAAAATCGCGCGATTGGCTGACGCCAAGCACCATGCCAGTCACGATTGCAGCGGGCAGAAATTGCAGCAGCAGGTTCATGCCGCACCCTCCGCCTTGGGCTCGTCCTTGCGTTTGATGACCAGCTCGGCGCGCAGCGTATCGCCGGGGCCGGGCGCGTCAGGCGCCATGTGCCGGCGATAGAGTTCGCACAGCGAGATCAGGTTGAGCAAGCCCGCCGTCGCGGCGTAAACGGTGCCGCTCTGATGATCCAGAATCGGCAGCGATTCACCCAGCCCCATGTCGCCGCGGTCGCGCATGAATTCCAGCGAAAGCGTGATCGGGCTGGCCAGAAGTTGCAGCAGGAAGTAGGTGCCGTGCGCGTCCCAGTTGACGGCGCTGCCGCGCGAAAACACCCAGCCGCCAACGTAAAGGCCGGCAATAGACACAAAGTAGAACGCGGCATACTTGGCACGCCGCGCATACAGATGCCCCAAGCCAGGAAGCAACCAGCCCAGAAACAGCGCGAACCAGATGTTGACCTTGCGTTCAGCCATGGCAGGGCAGGGTAAAGGGTCTTGGGTTTGGGGTCTAGGGTCAGCAATTCAGGGCACGGAATAAAAGGCGGACCCTTTTGTGTTTGGATGAAGGAAGAGTACCATCGCGCCTCCGTTCCCAAACCCAATACCCCAGACCCAAAACCCATTTCCAACATGCCACAACACCATCGCCTGATCATCATTGGCTCCGGCCCTGCCGGTTGTACGGCCGCAATTTATGCGGGCCGCGCCGGCCTCAAACCTCTCGTGCTTGCCGGCTTCACCGTGGGCGGCCCGCCCGGTGGACAGCTCATGCTCACCAGCGAGATTGAGAACTTTCCTGGCTTCCCCAAGGGCGGCATTGACGGCAAGAAACTGATGGGCGCCATGGAGGAACAGGCCACAGAATTCGGCGCCGCGTTCCTGAAGGTCGATGTCGATAGCGTTGATTTCAGCAAGCGCCCCTTCAAGGTTGTCACCGCCGATGAACAATACACCGCGGACACGATTATCATTTCCACCGGCGCGCGCTCGCGCCTGTTTGGCATTCCCAAAGAAGAAAGCCTGATTTCGCGCGGCTTGCACACATGCGCGACGTGCGACGGCGCGTTTTACAAGAAGAAGCACGTGCTCGTGCTCGGCGGCGGCGACAGCGCCATGGAAGAGGCGCACTATCTCACGCACTTTGCAGACGTGACACTGGTGCACCGGCGCGAAGTCTTCCGCGCAAGCCAAACCATGCTCGAACGCGTGAAGAAGAACCCCAAGATCAAGCTGCGCCTCAACGAGCAGCCCGTGGAATATCTGCTGCGGCCCAACGGCACCGTCCGCGGCATCAAGGCCAAGAACACGCAAACGGGAGCGCTGAGCGACATTGAAGCCGACGGTGTGTTCGTAGCTATCGGCCACATCCCCAATACGGACCTGTTCAAGGGCCAGCTCAAGATGGACGAAAACGGCTACTTGATTACGGGCGCGGCCGCAAGTGGGCCCAAGGATCACCCCAGCTCGTACACGAGCGTCGCGGGCGTGTTTGCCTGCGGCGACGTACAGGATCACACGTATCGCCAGGCCATCACGGCCGCGGGCTCTGGCTGCATGGCGGCCATTGACTGCGAACGCTGGCTGGGAGAACACAGCTGACTCGTTACTGATTTAGTCTGAAATTGGAATCGATACACGCTGGCGGCAATGCCGCCGTTTTCTAACGTGCGCCTCCCATGCTCGCGATTCTGCAAACCGAAGGCCCGTTGTGGTGGATCGGCTTTAACGTCTTCGTGCTGGCCATGCTGGCCGTGGATCTGCTCGTATTCAACCGCAAGGCGCATGAAGTGCGTGTGCGCGAGGCGCTGGCTTGGAGCGTTGTCTGGATTTCGCTTGCGCTCGCCTTTGCCGGCCTAATCTATTACACGCCCGAACTGGGCCCCGAACGCGCCATGGAATACACCGTGGCCTGGGTGCTGGAGAAAGCGCTCTCCGTTGACAACCTGTTCATCTTCGTACTGATTTTCGCAACGTTCAAAGTGCCTGCAAAGTACCAGCACAAGATGCTGTTCTGGGGCGTGCTGGGCGCACTAGTCATGCGCGCGGGTTTTATCCTTGCCGGCTCGGCGCTCGTGAATGAGTTCAAGTTCGTGCTCTACTTCTTTGGAGCGCTGCTGGTTTTCACGGGTCTTAAACTGCTTTTTGCCGGCGATAAGGAGCCGCACCCCGAAAAGAACATCGCCTTTCGCCTGATCAAGAAAATGCTGCCCGTCTATAATGGTGACCACGAGGGCAAGTTCTTCAAACGAGTGAACGGCAAGTTCCACGTCACGCAATTGTTCATCGTGCTGATCCTGATTGAAATCACCGACGTCATCTTTGCCATCGACTCTATTCCCGCAGTCCTGATCATTTCGCAGGATCCGTTCATTGTTTACACCAGCAACGTGTTTGCGATCCTGGGCCTGCGTGCGCTTTACTTTGCGCTGGCCGCGATCATGGGCCTGTTTCATTACCTCAAGTACGGCCTGGGACTCGTGCTCTCGTTTATCGGCGCGAAAATGCTCGCACCGCCGGTCGCCGCCTATTTCTGGCCGGACCTTTACACAGACGCCAAGCCCTTTCACCTGGATATCAGGATTTCACTGGGCGTGATTTTCGGCGTGCTGGGTGTGGCCATTGCCGCTTCATTGATCTTCCCGAAGAAGGTCGTGAAGCCCGAGGAAAAGGAACTTCCGCCCGTCGAACCGAAGTTCGAAGAGCCTGAAACGCCGACCCCCGAGGCCGCGCCAACAACCAAGACATAGAAACAGCGCGGCCTTGAGCCGCGCTGTTTTGCTCCGATCACGGGGCTACTTCTTGCGCTTGCGCAGCGCGTTGTGAATCGGGTCCTTAAGTTTGTCCGCGAGTTCGTCCAGGACCATCTTCTTGGCCTCGGCCTTATCTTTGTTGCTGCGCACGTTTTTGGCCTCGACGTTGCGCTCGTCAAAGGCGGCCTTTTCGCCCTTTCCGAAAAGCTGATACTTCGTGGTGCCGTCGTAGATGGCGTAGAGTTCCGCGCCCATCCACTTGGGGTTCTTGACCAGCGTAAGGTCAACGTTCAGCTTCACGAGAATGTCGTGGTCGTTGCCGCTTGAAATCTTGTAGCCCAGCTTCTCGAGTGACTTCGTCAGGGGCGCCACAAGCTCGGCTTCGTTGCAGTCGAGCTTGAGCACCAGTTCTACGGTTGTGCCCGGTACAGGATCGGGCTCCTTGGGCGGAGGGTCGGGCTGCTTTTCCGGATCGGGCGGCTTGACTTCGGGCGTTGGCGGCTTGAGGTCGTCGAACTTCGGAAGCGCGGCCAGCCGCGCCTTGAGCTTTTCGTCGGCGGGTGCAAGCTTGAGCGCTTCGACCAGGGCTTCGGCTTCCTTACGGTCGAGTGCGAAGTCGTGGCAGAAATCCGCGAGGCTGATGATGCTGGAAATGCTCTTGTAGTTGCAGGCGCGCTTGCGCAGATCGAAGTGCTTGTCGCCGCGCGCGTATGACCACTTTATGAAGAGTTGCGAGCCGTCGGCGCCCAGCAGCGTTACGCCCGTGTCGGACACATCCTTGAGTGCCCCTGGCACGCTTTCGCCTGATTTCAGCTCAATCTTTACCTGCTCGACTTCATCTTCGGCACGCACCTGGGCGACGAAGGCCAGCAATGGCAAAAGCACCAGCGCAGCCGCAATCGTTCTCATGGCGAAACCTCAGTCGTGGGGAGGGACTCGGGCTCTTCAATCTTAGTGCCGCTTCTCAGGGCGTCCACAAGGTCACGGTAGGCCTTGGCGGGCGTGCGCGAGCGAATAATCGCGCTGCAAACGGCGGCGTGCTTCGCGCCGGCTTTGCCAAGCTCGCCCACGTTGCTCGCCTTGATGCCGCCAATGGCCAGCACCGGAACGTTCACCTGGGGCACAACCTCACCCAATAGTGAAGGTCCGGCCATTTTGGTTACTACTTTTGTGCGCGTATCGAACATCGCGCCCAGGCCGATGTAATCCGCACCCGCAGCCACGGCTTGCCTGGCCTCTTCAAGGTTGTGGCAGCTCAACCCGATCAATACACCCTTGCCCAGCATGCGCCGTGCGGCGGCAATGGGCAGGTCGTCCTGGCCCAGATGAACGCCGTCAGCGCCACTGGCAAAGCACACGTCGGCGCGATCGTTGATGATCGTGAGCGCATCTTTGCGCCGCGCACGCTCGGCAAATTGCTGCGCATAAAGCGAAAAGTCGCGCGTGGAAAGGCGCTTCTCGCGCAGTTGAAAAGCGCGCGCGCCGGCCTCGAGCAGGTCCTCAAGCAGCGTGCGCCAACTGCTGTGGCACATGCGCCGCGTGATAATGACCATGACCGGCTCTTTGGCGAGCCTTGCCACGAGCGGGCTGGGCGCGCCTGCAAAAAGGCGCTGTTCCGCTTCGTACATTGCATAGCGCGCCTGTGCGGCAAGCGAGGGCGCGTCCTTGGCCACGAGATGCGAGTATTCCTCAATCACACGCAGTGCTTCCTGGGCGCGCTTGACGCCCGCCTGGGCAACATCGCCGCTGGTGCGGCGTTCCGCCGGTGCTTGCGGCTCCAAGCCGATGTCGCCTGGAACATCGCGCGCCGCAAGCAACGAAGGCGCAGCCGGGCCAAGGGCCGCGATCACCTTTTCCAACCCGCGCCGCACCTGCCTGAGTGTTTCCAGCGCTGCGGCATCATTGACCACAAAGCGCGCGTACTCCTCGGCAGTGCGCAGGCCCTCACGGGCGCGGTTGAGGTTGGCGTCGAGGATGCGGAGTACTTCCTGCATGGAGACAGATTATAGCGGGAAAAACAGTGCCAAGTGCCAAGTTCCAAGTGCCAAGCACGGGCAAACGGGTAATGTCTGCCTTTGACTTGGAACATGGCACTTGGTACTTGGAACTGCCCTATGGCTAAAGACCACACCAACTACACCCACCCGCTGACGGGCCGCTATGCAGCCAAAGACATGCGCGAGCTTTTCTCGGAGCAGCGCCGCATCTCGACATGGCGCCGGCTCTGGCTTGCACTGGCCGAAAGCGAGCGCGAACTTGGTCTTTCTCAGGTTTCCGAGAAGGCTATTGCCGAACTCAAGGCGCACCTTGATGACATTGATTTCGACAAGGCCGCCAAGCACGAAGCAGACTTGCGCCACGACGTCATGGCGCACGTGCACACACTGGGTGAGCTGTGCCCCAGCGCGGCTCCGATTATCCACCTGGGCGCGACCAGTTGCTTCGTAACCGACAACGCCGACTTGATTCTGATGCGCGAGGGCCTGCGACTGTTACTCGCGAAACTGCGCGGCGCGATTGCCGCACTCGCGGACTTCGCAAAACGCGAGGCCGGCACGGCCTGCCTTGGCTACACGCACTTCCAGGTGGCGCAGCCCACCACGGTAGGCAAACGCGCCTGTCTGTGGCTGCAGGATTTGTTGCTCGACCACGAAGAGCTTGCACGCATTGAACGCGAGATGCCGCTGCGCGGCGTCAAGGGTACCACAGGCACGCAGGCCAGCTTCATGGAACTGTTTGATAACGACGAAAGCAAAGTGCGCGAGCTTGACGCCCGCGTGGCAAAGCGCATGGGCTTTGAGCGCGTGTTCCCGGTTACGGGTCAGACCTACACGCGCAAGTATGACCACATGGTGTTGAGCGCCGTTGCGGGCATTGGCGTTTCAGCGCAGAAAATTGCCACCGATATTCGCCTGCTCATGGGCCACGGCGAACTGGATGAACCCGTCGAGAGCAAACAGATCGGTTCTTCGGCGATGGCCTATAAGCGCAACCCCATGCGCAGTGAACGCATCTGTTCGATCTCGCGATACCTGATTAATCTGCCGCAGAACGCCGCGTTCACCGCAAGCGAGCAATGGCTCGAACGCACGCTCGATGACAGCGCCAATCGCCGCATGAGCATCCCGGAAACGTTCCTCGCCGCCGATGTCATTCTCAGCTTGCTCCAAAACGTGGCCACCGGCCTGAAGGCCAACCATGCCGTAATTGCGTCACGGCTCAAACGCGAGCTGCCGCTTATGGCGACCGAGGCCATCATCATGGCCACCGTGCGCTCCGGCGGCGACCGCCAACGCGTGCACGAAGCCATACGGGTGCACAGCCGCGCTGCGATTGCGCGCATGAAGGAAGAGGGCGCGCCTGACAACGACCTGATGGCGCGGCTACGCGGCGACGCCGAGTTCAAGGCGATTGCGGGCCAACTCGATGGTTTGCTTGATCCCAAACGCTTCACGGGCCGCGCGGAAAGTCAAACGCGCGAGTTTCTGGACAACGTCGTGGCGGCCGTGTTACGTGCGGGTGCGCAAAGCACCGGCGAGCGCGTTGTTGTCTGAAGCGACAAGCAGAAATCCTGCGACGACCTCGAAATGCGGCAGGTTTGCACCCTGACTACGCTTGAAGCGGCTTCGTACCGCTGATCGCTGAGTTCTCACGAGGCACGCACCTGCAGCAATCGAGACAGTTTAGAACTTCAATTGTGGGCAAGCCCCACCGAACTCACCGTAAGTTGCTTGCTCACAATCTGTTATGAGTGATATTGCGTTCTGAAAATAATCCGCAATTTCCTATCCATGCAGTAGAATATGGCTTACTGGATTTTTTGCCAACACGACGGAGTTGGCATGGCGGCTTGGCTTGAGCGGCGCACCCTGTGTTTGCGTGCTTGGAGGCAGTCATGTCGGAAGACTCACCCACGGCCCATGAACTCGTTGGCCCGATGCTCCATCAGCTCAACAACGATCTCAGTCTGATTATGGGGCACCTTGAACTCGCGTTGAATGTCGCCGGCGGCAACGAAAAGCTGCTCAAACGGCTGGAGGCAAGCCGCGCCGCTGCCCTTCGCATGGCCGATCGCGTGCGTGAAAACCAGACGAAAGTCAGGGAGACGAAGCGGGTTTCCGCCTGACCTATTTCGGAAGTCGCAGGTAGTTGTCCAAGGCCCAGAGCGCGAACTCGCCCTGCAGCGCATCGCTGGTGAGTTCGAGGTGTTTCAGCAGGCGGGCAAGCGTGGCTTCGCCGCTTTCGGGCGGCTCTTTCTTTTGATAGCGGGCGTAGGTGTCGTCGTAGGCGTCCTTGAGGAAGGGCGCGAGCTTGTCTTTGTATTTGGCCA
>UBJH01000500.1_pt1 | contig 10606 bp, 8 predicted proteins | sample 2193721 | NCBI WGS metagenome assembly UBJH01 (sample SAMEA4703186, study PRJEB27089) | metagenome | reverse complement strand
CACCAGGCGGCAGATCTCGGCGCCGTCGCGCGCCCACAGCACCTGGCCGCCGCGCCGCGTCGCCTCCTGTTCGAAGCGCTCCAGCCACAGGTCGAGGTCGGCGAGGCAGGTGTTGCGGATGGCCTTCGAGGCCTCGCGCGTCGCCTCGAGGTCGATCTCGGCGACGGCGCGCTTGCGCCCCTCGACGAACAGGCCCTTGGCCGTCCCCAGCTTGGCCTGCAGCGCGCGGTCGGCTGCCGCCTCGGCGGCGCGCGCCTTGAAGTGCATGGAGCGGACTTCCACTATGGCTCCCCCGCCAATATCTCGGCGATGTGCAGCACCCTGGTGGTTTCGTCGCCCAGGCGCGCGGCGCGGCGGTCGCCCGAATTGTAGGCGGGCTGGCCGCAGCAGGTCTGGCTCACCGGCACGACGACCTCGCAGCCGGCCGCCTGCAGCAGACGGATGGCGGCAAATCCGATGCGCGGCCGCAGCAGGTCGACCAGGCAGGTGACGAACAGGCCCACCCTCACATCACGCTCCGTCGCGGTCTGGTTTTCACGATCTGATATATTATTCCGCCATTCGATTCAACGGAAGCCGATCTTGCCCCAGCCCGAAGCGAAAAGCTCCATCCAGGTCATCGAGCGCATGATCACGCTGCTCGACGTGCTGGCGCACCATCAGGATGCCGTCAGCCTGAAGCAGCTGTCGCGGGAGACCGGCCTGCACCCGTCCACCGCGCACCGCATCCTCGGCGCCATGACCGCCAGCAGCTTCGTCGAGCGCGCCGAACCGGGCGCCTACCGCCTCGGCATCCGCCTGCTGGAACTGGGCAATATCGTCAAGTCGCGCATCAACATTCGCGAGATCGCGCTGCCTTTCATGCAGACCCTGCACGGCCAGATCGGCGAAAGCGTCAACCTCGGCATTCGCCACGACGACGAGATCATTTATGTTGAACGCACCTCCAGCGGCCGCTCCTCGGTGCGCGTGGTGCACCTCGTCGGCGCCCGCGCGCCGCTGCACGCCACCGCCGTCGGCAAGCTGTTCCTGGTAGAGGACGGCCTGCAGAAACTGCGCGAGTACGCCAAACGCACCGGCCTGCCCGGCTTCACGCCGACCTCGCTCACCACTCTGCCCGCCCTGGAAAAGGAACTCGACCGCGTGCGCCGCCACGGCGTCGCCTTCGACAACGAGGAGATCGAGCAGGGCCTGCGCTGCATCGCCGCGCCGGTAAGGGACGATTCCGGCGAGCTGGTGGCCGGCCTCTCCGTCTCGGCGCCCGCCGAGCGCTACGACGCCGAGTGGATTCCGCTCATCAAGCAGGCGGCCGACAACATCTCGCACGCGCTCGGCCACATCCCAAAAAAATAGGCCGGCTGTCAGCCGGCCCGTTGTCCCGTTCGCGGTGCCCCTAGCCGGCTGTTCGCCGGCCCAGCGCGGCACTGCGCCGCAGCTGATTTGCCGAAGCATTCTCGATCCAGCGCTTGATTCGGTTGGCATCGCCGATGCGCGTCAGCCGGCCCCAGGAATCGAGCAGCACGATGACCACCGGCTTGTTGTTCAGCCAGGCCTGCATCACCAGGCACTTGCCCGCCTCGCGGATGTAGCCGGTCTTCGACACGGCGATCTCCCAGCCCGAGGCCGGGCTGCGCACCAGCGTGTTGGTGTTGTGGAAGCTGATCGGGCGCCCGTTCGCCAACACCGTGCGATCGCTGGTGGTCGACAGTTCGCGGATGAGCGGATAGTGCGCGGCGGCGGCGACCATCTTGGTCAGGTCGCGCGCGCTGGAGACGTTGGCGGCGGTCAGGCCGGTGGGATCGGAAAAGCGGGTGTCCTTCAAGCCGATGGCAGCAGCCTTGTGGTTCATGGCTTCGACGAAGGCCGCGGCGCCGCCCGGATAGTGGCGCGACAGCGCCGAGGCGGCGCGGTTCTCGGAGGCCATCAGCGCCAGCAGCAGCATGTCCTCGCGGCTGAGTTGCGTGCCCACCTTCAGGCGCGAGCGGGTCCCCTTGAGGGTATCCACGTCCTCGTCGCCGATGGTCAGCGTTTCGGTAAGGGAGAGCTGGGCATCCAGCACCACCATCGCCGTCATCAGCTTGGTGATGGAGGCGATCGGCAGCACGGCATCGGAATTCTTTTCGAACAGCACCTCACCGGAGGACTGGTCCTGTACCACCACGGCGGCGGATTTCAGCAGCAGGTCGTCGGCATCCTGCGCTTCTGCGCGCGGCTCGATCCGCTTCTCGACTTTGCTGACGGGCCTGGCCTTGTGTTTGGCCGCCTGCTTCTTGCTCGTCGCCGCCTCGGCGGGTGTGCTGGCGCCCAGTGCGCCCAGGGAAAGGGCCACGCAGATCGCCAGCAGGGTCAGCTTGAATTTCACGCAATTCCCCCTAATTGGGTCGAGGTTTTCCGAGTCTAGCACTTGGAAGAATATTTGCAATAAAAATAGCTTGTTAGGCTATTTATTTAAAGTAAGTTGGATAATTCATGCTTCAGCAATTTTGAGGAAAGTGCGTACTTCCTTGCGGCGCGCCATCGTATCCGTATAGCCGAGTTCGATCAAGGCGCGGGTATAGGGTTGCTCGAAGAGCAGGTAACTGGCCAGGGCCGACCCCGCCTTGCTGGTGGCGCCGATGCCGCGCAGCATGGCCCGCACCGGCCAGGGCAGGCTCTTCACATGCCGCGCTGCCATATAGTCGAGGCGTTGCGAGGGGGCAATCACCAGCGTTTCGATCCTGCGCAGGGGAAACCCGGCCTTCTCGCGCACTTCCTGCGGAATGATGGCAACCGTATTGTTGATGCGCTGCAGGCGCTCCAGGTCGACATGCAGGCTGTCGAGAAAAATCGACGACAGGGCATGGCCGGCGATCTGGGCCAGCGGCGGATAGGCATCGCCGCGCTTCGAGCGCCTTTCGTCCTCCATGCGGCCGGAACCGATCACCAGAATGCGATCGGCGCCGAGATGGATGGCTGGCGAGATCGGGGCCAGCTGGCGCATCGAGCCGTCGCCGAAATACTCGCGGTGAATCTTGATGGCCGGGAAAATGAACGGGAGGGCACTGGAGGCAAGCAGGTGGTCGACGCAGAGGCGTGTCCGGGTGCCTGCCCGGTGCGTGCGCTTCCAGGTTTCCGCCGTCGCCGCAGCCTGGAAGAAGCTGACGCTGTGGCCGGACAGGTAACCCGACGCCGTGATCGATACGGCAAACAGGGCACCGCTTTCGATCGCCGCATCGATGTTCCTGAAATCCAGGCTGCGCTCGAGCAAACGACGCAATGGGGTATTGTCGAGCAGGGAACGCGGGCTGTGCTTGAAGAGCCAGCCGAACATCAGGGCCGACAGCCAGTTCAGGCCGCTGGCGCCGATCCCCAGGGCATCGGCGCGGTAAATGTCGGCGGCGTGGAAATCGCGCCAGACGTCGCGCAGATAACCCACCGCCGCGCCGAAATCCCGGGCGAAGCAGGCCAGCGAGGCGGCATTGATGGCCCCCGCCGAGGTGCCGCAAATGATCGGGAAGGGATTGCGGCCGGGCTCGGGCAGCAGTTCCCTGATGGCGTCCAGTACGCCCACCTGGTAGGCGGCGCGCGCGCCGCCTCCGGTCAGGATCAACGCCGTCCTGTCGTGGCCCGTGCCAGGCCGTGCAGCTGTGGTGACGACGTTCATACTGGCGATTGCGCCCGGCGCCCGCAGCCTTGAAGGCTGTTGTGCCCGCTCAAGCCCTTGCGGCGGCCTCGACGACGGTCACCGCCGTCAGGTTGACGATGCGCCGCACGGTGGCCGTCGGCGTCAGGATGTTGACCGGCGCCGCCGTGCCGAGCAGGATCGGGCCGATGGTGACACCATCACCGGCAGCCTGCTTGAGCAGGTTGAAGGCGATGTTGGCGGCGTCGAGCGTCGGCATGATGAGCAGGTTGGCTTCGCCTTTCAGGCGTGAATGGGGGAAGACCTGGCTGCGCACCTCTTCCGAAAGCGCCGCGTCGCCGTGCATCTCCCCTTCCACCTCGAGTTCGGGCGTGCGCTCCCAGAGAAGCTGGGCAACGCGCTGCATCTTGCGCGCGCTGGGGGTGTCGTAGCTGCCGAAGCTGGAATGCGACAACAGCGCCACCTTCGGCGTCAGGCCGAAGCGGCGCAGCTCCTCGGCGGCGAGGATGGTCATTTCGACCAGCTGCTCGGCGCCGGGGTCGTAATTGACATAGGTATCGCAGATGAACACCGTCTGCTTCGGCAGCATCAGGCCGTTCATGGCGTAATAGGCCGAGACGCCCTTGCGCCGGCCGATGACCTGGTCGACATACTGCAGGTGCAGGGCGTGCGTGCCGAAGGTGCCGCAGAGCATGCCGTCCGCATCGCCCTTGTGGATCATCATGGCGCCGATCAGGGTGTGGCGGCGGCGCATCTCGATCTGGGCGTAATCGGGCGAAACGCCCTTGCGCTCGGTCAGCTGCAGGTAGGTCTGCCAGAAATCCTTGTAGCGCGAATCCAACTGCGGATTGCACAGCTCGAAGTCGACGCCGGAGCGGATGCGAAGGCCGCATTTCTGGATGCGGTGCTCGATCACCTCGGGGCGACCGATGAGGATGGGCCTCGCCAACTGCTCGTCCACCACCACCTGCACGGCGCGCAGCACGCGCTCGTCCTCGCCTTCGGCATAGACGATGCGCTTGTCGATCTGCTTGGCCGCAGCGAACACCGGCTTCATGATGATGCCGGAGTGATACACGAATTGCTGCAGCTGCTCGCGGTAGGTGTCGAAGTCGGCGATCGGCCGCGTTGCCACGCCGGAATCCATCGCCGCCTTCGCCACCGCCGGGGCGATCTTGACGATCAGGCGCGGGTCGAACGGCTTCGGGATGAGATATTCCGGCCCGAAGCGCAGGTCGGAGCCGGCGTAGGCGGCCGCCACCACGTCGGACTGTTCCGCATGCGCCAGGTCGGCGATGGCACGCACCGTCGCCAGCTCCATTTCCTGCGTGATGGTGGTCGCGCCGACATCCAGCGCGCCGCGGAAGATGAAGGGAAAGCAGAGGACGTTGTTCACCTGGTTGGGATAGTCCGAGCGGCCGGTGGCGATGATGCAGTCGGGCCGCACCGCCTTGGCCTCCTCGGGCAGGATCTCCGGCACCGGATTGGCCAGCGCCAGGATCAGTGGCTTGTCGGCCATGGTCTTGACCATCTCGGGCTTGAGCACGCCGGCCGTCGACAGGCCGAGGAAGATGTCGGCGCCGGCGACGACCTCGCCCAGCGTCGTCGCCGCGGTGTCCTGGGCGAACTGCGCCTTGCTCGGATCGAGATCGGCCAGGCGCTTCCTGCTCACCACGCCCTTCGAGTCCGTCATCCAGACGTTCTCGCGGCGCAGGCCCAGGGCAATCATCAGGTCCACGCAGGCGATGGCCGCCGCCCCCGCGCCGGAGCACACCAGCTTGACGTCCTCGATCTTCTTGCCCACCACGCGCAGGCCGTTCAGCACCGCCGCGGCGGAAATGATGGCCGTGCCGTGCTGGTCGTCGTGGAACACCGGGATGCGCATGCGCTCGCGCAGCTTCTTCTCGATGTAGAAACACTCCGGCGCCTTGATGTCCTCCAGGTTGATGCCGCCGAAGGTCGGCTCGAGCGAGGCGATGATGTCGATCAGCTTGTCGGGATCGAGCTCGCTCACCTCGATGTCGAAGACATCGACGCCGGCGAATTTCTTGAACAGCACGCCCTTGCCTTCCATCACCGGCTTGCCGGCCAGCGGGCCGATGTTGCCCAGGCCGAGCACGGCCGTGCCGTTGGTGATCACCGCAACGAGGTTGCCGCGCGAAGTCAGCGTCGAGGCTTCGGCGGGATTGGCGACGATTTCCTCGCACGCGGCGGCGACACCCGGAGAGTAGGCCAGCGCCAGGTCGCGCTGGGTGATGAGCTGCTTGGTCGGCGTCACGGCGATCTTGCCGGGGCGGGGCTTGCGGTGGTATTCGAGGGCTGCGGCGCGGATTGCTTCGTCCATCTTCATCGATCCTTGTCTGCTTGGGGCCGGCCGGAAAGGCCGGGGTAGTAGCGGAGTTTATCGGGTCATAGGGGTTGTGGCATAATATTGCATTGCCTTGTCCGCCTCAAATCGCAAGCATCGCGCTCAAACCCGCTGCCCTGGAAGTTCCGACATTCCGGCCAGCCGCAGACCAATTCCACGCAACGATTCGTCCTGGAGATTCCGCAACATGAACCAGCGCTTTTCCGATCCCGCCTCGCTCAACGCCCCGACCTGCGTCCGCAATGCCCGGCTCAAGGCCTGGGTAGCGGAGGTGGCCACCCTCACCCAGCCCGATCGCATCGTCTGGGCCGACGGTTCCGAGGAGGAATACGACCGCCTGTGCGGCGAGATGGTCGCTTCAGGCAGTCTGATCAAGCTCAACCCGGAGAAGCGCCCGAACTCCTATCTCGCCTGGTCCGACCCCTCGGACGTGGCGCGCGTCGAGGACCGCACCTTCATCTGCTCGCAACACAAGGACGACGCCGGCCCCAACAACAACTGGGAGGACCCGGCGAAGATGAAGGAGACGCTGAAGGGGCTCTTCAGCGGCTGCATGCGCGGCCGCACGATGTATGTCATTCCCTTCAGCATGGGTCCGCTCGGCAGCCCGATCGCGCACATCGGCGTGGAGATCTCCGATTCTCCCTATGTCGTCACCAACATGCGCATCATGACCCGCATGGGCAAGGCGGTGTATGACGTGCTCGGCGAGGATGGCGAGTTCGTGCCCTGCCTGCACAGCGTCGGCCACCCCCTCGCGCCGGGACAGCAGGATGTGCGCTGGCCCTGCAACAAGGACACCAAGTACATCGTGCACTTCCCCGAGACGCGGGAAATCTGGTCCTACGGCTCCGGCTACGGCGGCAACGCCCTGCTCGGCAAGAAGTGCTTCGCCCTGCGCATCGCCTCGACCATGGCGCGCGACCAGGGCTGGCTGGCCGAGCACATGCTGATCCTCGGCGTCGAGTCCCCGGACGGCGACAAGAGCTATGTCGCGGCGGCCTTCCCCAGCGCCTGCGGCAAGACCAATTTCGCCATGCTGATTCCGCCGAAGACCCTCGGCGGCTGGAAGGTCACGACGGTGGGCGACGACATCGCCTGGATCAAGCCGGGCAAGGACGGGCGTCTCTACGCCATCAACCCCGAAGCCGGCTACTTCGGCGTCGCCCCCGGCACCTCGGAGAAGTCCAACTTCAACGCCATGGCGACGCTCCACGCCAACATCATCTACACCAACGTCGCGCTGACGCCGGACGGCGACGTCTGGTGGGAAGGCATGAGCAAGCAGCCGCCGGAGAAGCTCACCGACTGGACCGGCAAGGAGTGGACGCCCGGCTGCGGCCGCCCGGCGGCGCATCCGAACGCGCGCTTCACCGCGCCCGCCAGCCAGTGCCCCTCGCTCGACGACAAGTGGGAAGACCCGGCCGGCGTGCCCATCGCCGCCTTCATCTTCGGCGGCCGCCGCTCCACCACCGTGCCGCTGGTGTTCGAGGCCTTCAACTGGAATTACGGCGTCTACATGGCTGCCACGCTGGGCTCGGAAACCACCGCCGCCGCCGCCGGCAAGATCGGCCAGGTGCGGCGCGATCCGTTCGCCATGCTGCCCTTCTGCGGCTACCACATGGGCGACTATTTCAACCACTGGCTGCGCATGGGCCACGTCGTCGACAATCCGCCGCGCATCTTCACGGTGAACTGGTTCCGCCAGGACGAGAAGGGCAACTTCATGTGGCCCGGCTTCGGCGAGAACATGCGCGTACTGAAATGGATCGTGGACCGCGTCAAGGGCCGCGTCGGCGCGCAGCAGACGCCGCTCGGCTGGATGCCGCGCTTCGAGGACCTCGACTGGACCGGCCTGGAGGAAATCAACAAGGCACAGTTCCAGGAACTCACCCGCGTTGACACGCAGATGTGGCAGGAGGAGCTGGACCTGCACGGCGAACTCTTCGACAAGCTGAAGGAGCGCCTGCCGAAGCAGCTGGTGCTCAAGCGGGAGCTCTTCCGCATGAGCTTCGGCGCCCTGGAGTAACTGACTTTACGTTGTGGCAAAGGGCGCCTGCGGGCGCCCTTTTCATTTATTCTGAGCAGCCATGGACAGCAGCAACCGGCTTCCGCGCATCGCCCGGCGCATGAACCAAATCGCGCCCTTCCATGTCATGGAATTGCTCACGCGCGCCCGGGAACTCGAGGCTGCCGGCCGCAGCATCATCCACATGGAAGTCGGCGAGCCGGATTTCCCGACGCCGCAACCGGTGATCGAGGCGGCCAATGAATTCATCCGCAGCGGCCGGGTGTTTTATACGCCGGCCCTCGGCATTCCCGAACTGCGCGAGGCCATATCGCGCTTCTACGCCGAACGCTACGGCGTCGATGTCTCTCCTGAGCGCATCGCCGTTACCGCCGGTGCCTCCGGCGCCCTGCTGCTGGCCCTGGCCGCGCTGCTGGATCCAGGCGACGAACTGCTCCTGCCAGACCCGGGCTACCCCTGCAATCGCCATTTCGTGCGCATGCTCGAGGGCGTGCCGCGCGCCCTGTGCGTCGGGCCGGAATCCGGCTATCAACCCACCGCAGAGCAGGTCGCACAAAGCTGGACAGCACGCACCAGGGGACTGCTGGTCGCCTCGCCCGCAAATCCGACCGGCACCCTTATCGCGGCGCCAACGATGGCGGGATTGGCGGCGTGCGTCGGCGCGCGCGGCGGTGCGCTGCTGGTCGACGAGATCTACCACGGCCTGACCTACGACTGCGACGCCCAGACGGCCCTTTCACTGTCCGACGAGATTTTCGTCATCAACAGTTTTTCGAAGTACTTCGGCATGACCGGCTGGCGCCTGGGCTGGCTGGTGGCGCCTTTGCGCTTCATGCGGGACATCGAGAAGCTGGCGCAGAACCTGTTCATCTCGCCATCGACCCCGGCGCAACACGCCGCCCTCGCTGCGTTCAGGCCGGAAACCATTGCCCTGCTCGAAGGCCGGCGCGCCGAGTTCCGCTCGCGCCGCGATTTCCTGCTGCCGGCCTTGCGCCGTCTGGGCTTCCGCATCGCCGCCGCACCCCGCGGCGCCTTTTACCTGTATGCCGATTGTGCGTCGATTGCCGATGACAGCGAGGCCCTGGCGCGCGAGCTGATCGAACAGGCCGGCGTGGCGATCACGCCCGGACTCGACTTCGGGAACAACGCCCCGCATCGCCACGTGCGCTTCGCCTACACGGTAACGCGGGACAAGCTGGAAGAAGGCGTGGCGCGCCTGGCGCGCCACCTGGGAACCTGATACTCAGGCGCCGGTCTGGCTGATGCGCCGTACGGCGGATTCGATCCGCTGCCTTTCCGCCAGGACCTTGGCAGCATACAAGGCATCGCCGTCGCTGGCCGCCCCGGCATATTGCTGCAGTCCGGCCTCCAGCGAACCCGTGAGCCGAATGTATTCCTTCAGCACCAGCGCACCGACATGGATGTTCGCAATGGGATCGAGCAGGCTGCTGCCCGATACCGCATCCAGCTTGTCCTGATGGAAGCGCGGGATCACCTGCATCAGCCCCTGGGCGCCCATCGGACTCTCGGCGATCGGGTTGAATCCCGATTCGATCGCCATGACGGCAACGATCAGCATGGGATCGAGATCTGCGCGCTCGCCTGCGGCGAGGGCGGCCAGCACTATCGGCTCGATTGCCGATGCCGCCACGCGATACTTGCGCGACAGGTAGTCCACGGTGGCGCGCGTCGTCGACGTCGCGGCAACCGAGTCAGTCGCCGGGGCTGCCGTCTTTACGGCGCGGCCGGCGGCGATCATGCTGCCGATTTCCTGCAAGCCGCGTTCATGGCTTTCGGCCGAGCGGACATGGGAAAACAGGAGGGCCGTGACAATCATGCCTGCCACCAGGAGTCCGCCGTGAGCGAAGTGCATCGCGAACGCGGCCGCCTCCCTCATGAACTTCTTCAAAGTTGCTGGGTTATTCATGCTTGCTCCTTTCATGATCCGGATCAGCATCCCGTGCCAAATCCCTGTTTCAGGGTGTCGTGGCGTGATACCTGGGGATGAAATGCGGCGCGGAAAGTTCGCGCACTGGATTTCGGTAACCGGATGTACCGAAGTGCAACGCTGCCTATTCTAGGTTGCCCGCCCCATGAAACCTAGGCGGTTACCTCTAAAATTGCGCAGCGCAATTTACAATATTGTATTGATTAAATGAATTATTGTCAATAATCATTAAAAATTATTGTGCATTGCACACAATATTTCCAGTAGCCCGTCTGCCTGACGGCAGGTGGAAAAGCTCAGGGGGGAGGATAAGCCGCGGATGGGCAGCCTGGTCACGGTAAAGTGACCGGGCCGCCCATCCGGGCGGTCCGCACGAACTCAGGAAGGACGCGAGCCGGTCGGAAATGGCCAGGCAGCCGCCGGGTTGAGCGACGACTTCAGGCCGGGAGCTGCAGCGGTCGAAGGTGCCGCAGCGGCTGGCGCCGGGGCTGCCGCCGGTTTCGCAGCAGGCTTCGCAGCTTTCTTTGCCGCGGGCTTTTTCTTGGCTGCAGGCTTCTTCTTGGCCGCTTTCTTTGCCGCAGGCTTTTTCGCGGCTTTTTTCTTTGCCGCAGGCTTCTTTTTCGCAGCCTTTTTCTTTGC
>UBJH01000970.1_pt1 | contig 10646 bp, 6 predicted proteins | sample 2193721 | NCBI WGS metagenome assembly UBJH01 (sample SAMEA4703186, study PRJEB27089) | metagenome | reverse complement strand
GCCCTCGACACCCGCCTCACCGCCCTCGACACCCGCCTCACCGCCCTCGACACCCGCCTCACCGAGCATCTCACGACGCTCGACACCCGCCTGCAAACACAACTGAAGGCGCTCACCGGAACGGTTACACAGCAGCTTGCTGCCTTGGAGCAGACCCAGCAACAGCGCTTCGACAGCTTGGATTATACGGGTCGCCTCATCCTGGGTCGCCTCAGTCTCAAGCAACGCATTATGGCTCGGTGTTCCCATATCACGCGGGATCTGAAAGGCGTTGTGCCCTATCGGGTGAGAGATCGCGTGCGACGTGTACTGAACTGGCTCTCCTTCACTTTAAGGTTGAAGCCGGTCTCGGCTGGTGCGGCAGCCACGGCCTCTGGTGGGCTGGACGTAAAAAAAGACAAGATCTATCTCCACCACGTACAGGACATTCGATGCCGCATGACGGAGAGCCAAAGCTCCGACGCTCAGCGATACGCGGTGCTGAAGGTTATTGATAAATCCCGTTTCGATCGGATCGTCATCTATCCCCCCACAATCCTTTGGAATGAACACCTCTTTCAACGTCCTCAGCAGGTCTTTCGATCTCTGGCCACGAAGGGAGCGTTGTGTTTCTACTGTTCGGCTAATCCCGAGAGCGATCGTGTCGATGGAATCAGGCAGATCGAGCCGAACCTCTACCTCTGTAGTGATGTCTCGCTGTTGAAGGGGGTGGACGAAAAGCACGAGGCTGTCCTCTTGACCACAAGGCCGGATCACTGGATTTACTTGAATTTTTTTCCGAAGGCCAAGGTCATTTACGAGGTTATTGATGAACTGGAGGTGTTTCCCTTTTATTCCGGGGCGATGGTGCGGGATCATTTGGGACTGCTGCTACGGGCGGACCTGGTTGTAGCGACGGCCAGCACACTCTACGAGAAGGTCAAACGGATCAGAGGCGACGCAATGTTGATGCCCAACGGCGTCCGACTTGAAGACTTTCACGTCTCATCAGGGCAGCTAGAGCAGCCCGTTCCCTGCGACCTCGCTCCTATTATCCGCCTTAGGCGACCCATTATCGGGTATTACGGCGCACTTGCGGAGTGGTTTGATTACGAGCTGCTGCGGTTTGCCGCGGTGCATTGCCCCGACTACAGTTTCGTGGTAATCGGGCCGAATCACGATGGCACCGCCAGCCAGCTTCCTCAGACTGGAAACGTCTTCTGGCTAGGACCGAAGAAATATGCCGAGCTGCCACAGTATCTGCGGTATTTCGATGTTGCCACTATCCCATTTAAAGTAAATACGATCACAGAGTCAGTGTCGCCCATTAAGCTCTTCGAGTACATGGCGGGCAGGAAACCCATCGTGACTACCGCGTTGCGGGAGTGTCGTCGCTACCGCAGCGTCTTGATGGCGGAGAGCCAAGAGGAGTACGTCCAGCGCCTTCGGCAAGCGATTGATCGGCGAGGAGATCTCACATACCTGAAGACACTCGATGAGGAGGCGGCGGAGAACACCTGGGATGCAAGAGTGGAGCGACTCTTGGCCGCCGTTGGCGACGCGAAAGATCGTCCGGTTCATCGACGCTCCGTGCGACTGTACGGAGAAGCAACGGGAACAGCCGCGCCGCAGGAGTTGCGAGAAAACGAGACCTTGCAAGGCAACGAGACCGACGGATGGCCGACCGAAACGGGAGATGCCTCGGCCCTGTACGATGTTATCTACTTTCCGATCAATCCGTGGACCTTCCGATTTCAGCGGACCGGACAGTTGCTGCGCCAGTTTGCCAGGAGGGGGCACCGGGTGTTTCACATTGATACCTTCTTGGCCCATAATGAACAGGTGGAGGAGCAGTTAGAGACTAATATCTATCAAGTTCGGCTCGGCCTTGGGCGAGAGTTGAATCTGTACAGAGACGCTCTGTCGGCAGATGATCTCCAGCGCCTTTCTCAGGCCCTCGCTTTACTGTACCAACGGATGAAACTCGGTGATGATGCCGTATGCATGGTGGCCTTTCCAACTTGGGCGCCCCTGGCGGAGCGGCTCAGGACGGTGTATGGGTATAAGATCATCTACGACTGCATGGATGATCATCGCGGTTTTGGGAACATCGCGGAGTCGATTCTGCTGGAGGAGGACCGGCTCATCGCCTCAGCAGACCTTCTGGTGGTCTCCTCGGAGGCCTTAGCGCGCCAACATGGGCCGAAGAGCAGGCAGATGGCGCTAGTCAAGAATGCTGCGGATTTCACTCACTTCCATGCGGCGCCAAGCCGTGTGTGCCTCCAGGAGGTCCCAAGGCCCATCATCGGCTACTACGGCGCCATTGCCGAGTGGTTCGATGCCGGCCTGATTGAGCATGCTGCCAGACAACGCCCCGACTGGAGCTTTGTGCTGATCGGCCACACCTTCGGCGCCGAGATCGACGGTCTCAGGGCGCTCCCCAACGTGCGTTTCCTCGGTGAACAGCCGTATGATGCGCTCCCGGCATACCTGACGCAGTTCGATGTCTGCTGTATCCCCTTCCGCCTCAATGATCTGACGCGCGCCACGAATCCTGTGAAATTCTACGAATACCTCTGTTCCGGCAAACCGATCGTGTCGGTCCGCCTCCCTGAGCTGCAGCAGCATGAGGACTGTGTCTACTTTGCCGATGGGCCGGAAGAGTTTGTGGCCGCAATTACGCGCGCCTTCGAGGAAAAGGGTGAAGGGCTGACGAACCGGCGTGTTGAGGTGGCCCGGGTGAACACCTGGGAGGAGCGGTGTGATTCCTTTGCCGGCGCCATTGCAACCTTGTATCCCAAGACGAGTATCGTCATCGTCAGCTACAACACCATTGCTTACACCCGCCTCTGCCTCGAAAGCGTGCTCCGGCATACGAGCTACCCGAACTACGAGGTCATCGTGGTGGACAACGGCTCAACCGACGGATCGCAACTCTTTCTGGCCGGGATGGCATGGCGGTCTAACAGAATCACGCTGATCTCCAACGACACCAATCGTGGATTCGCTGCGGGAACCAATCAAGGGATCGCCGCGGCCACAGGGGATTACCTGGTGTTGCTCAACAGCGACACGGTGGTCACGAAAGGATGGCTGCACGCTCTTGCTCGCTATCTGCAAGATCCAAGGATCGGTATCGTCGGGCCGGTGACAAATGCGATTGCCAACGAAGCCAGGATCGACGTGCCGTATGGAGGCGATCTGGATGCGATGCAGCAGTTCGCATGGTCGTACGTCGAGGCTCACCGCAACCGGTCCTTTGACATCCCGGTCCTGGCTATGTTCTGCCTGGCGATGCGGCGGGAGATCATAGAGAAAGCGGGCCTGCTCGATGAGGCGTTCAAGATTGGAATGTTTGAGGATGACGACTACTCGCTCCGGGTGAGGCAGGCAGGGTTTCGCATTGTCTGTGCACGTGACGTCTTCGTGCATCATCACGGACGGGCCTCCTTCAAGGTTCTGGGGGAGGAGGAGTACATGCGGGTCTTTGAGCAGAACAAGGCCTACTTCGAGGCCAAGTGGCGGCGGTCCTGGGAGCCGCACGTGCATGCGTGACGACACCTTGGGCATCAACCCTCCCGAGAAGTGGCCGGCGAGATCGCGCGGTTCAGACACATAGGTAAGACGCTGATGATGATTTTCCGGAGATCGAATTCTGGGAGCTGATCGGATTCAAAGCAGTTGAGTCGGCACCCTGACTTGATGAAGGGGCGGCGGATCAGGGGGCCTTGAGCCAACGCTTCGCAAGAACCAACGCTAATGCATAATGTCACGATAGAGGGAACAGATGCCTGACGAGCAGCAGACGAGAAGAGCCCGGAGGCGGTCTAGGGTTGTCTCCGTGATCGGCACCAGGCCGGAAGCTATCAAGATGGCCCCGGTCATCAAAGAGCTCAATAAGTTCCGATCGGTTATTGAATCGGTTGTCGTCTCGACGGCTCAGCACCGGGAAATGTTGGATCAGGTCCTCTCGGTCTTTGGGATCAGACCGACGTATGACTTGAACATCATGCGGCCGGATCAGTCTCTTTCGCGCGTGACGATTCGCGCCATCGAAGGTATAGAGCGAGTGATTCGGACGACAGCCCCGGACCTGCTGCTCGTGCAGGGGGATACCACCACCACCTTTGCCGCTTCACTGGCGGCCTTCTATTATAAAATTCCTGTCGGACATGTGGAAGCTGGCCTCAGAAGTTTCGATAGGTTAAACCCATATCCGGAAGAGCTGAATCGGAAGCTGACGACTGTCCTTGCGGATTATCACTTTGCGCCAACGGCTCTGGCCAAAAAGAACCTCATGCGAGAGGGGGTCCCCGCAGGCCGGATCTATGTGACGGGCAACACTGTGGTTGATGCGTTGCTGATGACGGTCAAAAAGGACTTCAAGTTTCAGGAAGAAGTCCTCAATCGGATTGACTTTCGCCGGAATCGTGTGATTCTGATCACGTCACACCGCAGAGAGAATTGGGGGAAGCCCCTGGGGAATATCTGTGCCGCCGTGAGACAAATCGTCAGAAAACATGAGGAAGTGGCCGTCGTGTACCCGGTCCATTTGAACCCGAACGTTCAGAGGACGGTGAAAGCTGCCCTTCGGGATCTCCCCAGGGTCCATCTGATTGACCCGCTGGATTATGTCTCGTTCGTTAATCTTATGAAGCGCGCGTATCTCATCCTGACAGATTCCGGGGGCATCCAGGAGGAAGCGCCGTCTTTGGGGAAGCCGGTGCTGGTGTTGCGGTCCGTCACCGAGCGACCCGAGGCATCGCGTGCGGGGTTGGCGAAAGTGGTCGGAACTGAGGTGCAGGATATCGTTCGCAACGTCGGCAAGTTGCTGGATAATACCAAGGCGTATGAGGCAATGTCTCGAAAGACGAGACCGTATGGCGACGGCAGGGCCGCCAGGCGAATCGTCGCTAGAGTATCGAAGTTCCTCGGGATCAAATGACGAAGCAAGCTCGCGGCCTTCGACCGGGACTGGCCATGCTGCGGGATCACGATCTCATCTACTTTTCCTGTATCGAGTGGGACTGGATCAGGCAGCGACCTCAGCAGATCACAACTCAGTTTGCCCGGTGGCATCGCGTCCTGTATGTTGAGCCGATGCTATCTATTGCGACGAGGGCCATCCGCGGTTTTGAGAGTCCATTTCCTCGTCTGCGGCGAGTAGCAGAGCGGCTGTTCGTCTATAGGCCCCCATCGTTTCTCCCGTTCGGTTTACGCCATAACCTTGTCAACCGAATCAACGAGGCGCTGTTATGCTCCTCGGTACAGCGGGTGGCGACAGAGATGGGTTTTCTTCGCCCGATCGTCGGAGTCTCCCATCCTCAGCACCACGAGTTGATCGGACGTTGTGGAGAAGTCGTCTCATTCTATGACTGCATGGACCAGTATAACGCGCTTCCCAATCCAAGGGCGAACCTCCAGCTCCTGGCGGACATGGAGCGGCAACTCGTCGAGAAAGTAGACTTGATATTTCTGAGTTCTCCAGGGTTGTTGGAGGGCAAGGCGAGCTATCAGGACAAGTGTCATGTGATTCGAAACGGGGTCGATTTCTCTCATTTCAACGACGGGGCGCTTCAGCAGCATCGAGCGCCCCCGGAATTGACACGCCTCTCTCCTCCCATTCTTGGTTATATTGGGACCATCGGCCAGTGGATCGATGGACAGGCCCTCGGTTTTCTTGCGGGGGCGCGGCCGGATTGGTCGCTTGTGCTGGTGGGGCCAGTACTGGACCGTGCGCTCGTCAAGAGGCTATCCGCTAATCGGAACATCCATTTCCTAGGGGTGAAGCCGTATGAGGATTTACCGAAGTTACTCCAGGCTTTCGACGTCGCGCTCATTCCGTTCAAGGTGAATAAGCTTACTGCGTCGATAGATCCGGTAAAGCTCTACGAATATTTTGCGGCCGGTCGTCCGGTCGTGGCATCGGACCTGCCTGATATAAGAAGGTTCGGCGACTTGGTGTCAATCTACTCAACCCCAGCGGAGTTGGTTGAAGCGGTAGAAAGCAATCTGAAGGAATCGGGAGGACATGCGGTCCGACGCCGCAAGCATGTTGCCATGGAGAATATCTGGGAGCAGCGGGCAGTAGAAATGGCCTCCGCCGTCTTGACGCGACTCGAAATGAGTGCGGGACTTCTGAATTCTGCCTAGAAGCGTCAGCGCGTCAACCGAGCCACCCAGAAGGAAATCGCATGATCCATGGCGTGGTGGTCTGCCCTTCGTGACCCACGCGGACGACCGAGGGTCCCTGATCGACACCCAGCGGGTGACCGGTGTAACAACACGGCAAAGGTTCACCTTCGGAGACGGCTTATGGCAGTTTTTAGGCTAACGCGATTACACGGAGATCTCAGCGCCATGGCGCCGGACGTCTCTCTATGATCACCCTCTTGATCGGGGCCGATGGGCAGTTGGGGAACGAGCTGCGACAGGCGTTCAGCGATTGTGATCTGACGTCGCTGACCCATGCTGAGTTCGAGCTGACGAACCCGGTGCAGGTCAGGGATACCCTCTGTCGGTACCGACCGGACATGATCCTCAATACGGCTGCCTACCATCGGGTCGATGAGTGTGAGGATGAGCCAGAGCGAGCCTTCGCCGTCAACGCTATAGCGGTCAGAGACCTCGCCATCGCCGCCAAGGAGATCGGGGCGACGCTTGTCCACTTCAGCACTGATTATGTCTTCGACGGGCGGCAGCGCAGCCCTTACCGGGAAGTTGATCGTCCTGGGCCGCTAAGTGTCTACGCCACCTCGAAGCTGGCCGGCGAGCACTTTATCAGGGCTACGCTGCCGCAGCACTTCGTGATACGAACCTGCGGGTTGTACGGCTTAGCCGGCAGCCAGAGCAAAGGGGGTAATTTCGTCGAGACGATGCTCAGGCTGGCGCGGGAAGGACGCGAGATCCGGGTGGTGGACGACCAGATCGTCACCCCTACGAGCGCCAAAGAGCTGGCAAACAAGGTCCGACAATTGGTTGAGGCTGACGCGTACGGGTTGTACCACATCACCAACAACGGAGAATGTTCCTGGTACCAGTTTGCGTCGGCGATCTTCGAGATGACCGGCCTGCACCCGTGCTTGCAGGAGACGACCGGCGTCGCCTTCGACGCCCCTGCCCAGCGCCCCGCCTATTCCGTCCTGGACAACGCGAACCTGCGATCGCTCGGTCTCGATGACCTCAGCGATTGGCGCGATGCGCTGGAAGCGTATCTGAAAGAACGGGTCCCGGGGAGAAGCTCATCGTGACAGATCCGCGAGTGGCGGTCGGGATTATCAATTACGGCGACTACCGTCATCTGCCGGTCTGCCTGGACAGTATAAAGCGCCAGACCCTGAGGCCCGATCAGGTGATTTTGCTCGATAACCACAGTCGCGCCGATGAGATTGGACCCATCAGCAATGCCTACCCTGAGGTACAGATCCTGGCGATGCAGGACAATCTTGGGTACAGTGGTGGGGCGAATCGCATCATCAGGGAGGCGGACGGGTATGATCACCTCATGCTCCTCAATCCTGATGTCGTGATGGGACCTCGATACCTGGAGGAATTGGTGGGGGTTATCGTCTCGGCGCCTGGCGTGGGCTCTGTGGGCGGTAAGCTTCTTCTTGGCGATTCTCAGGTCACCGATGAGCCGCGCGATGACGCGCCGCAGATACTTGACAGTACAGGTCATCGTATTTTCCGGAATCGGCGGGTCATCGATAGAGGACACGGGGAGTATGATGTGGGCCGGTATGACACGTCCGAAGAGGTCTTCAGCATCTGCGGGGCGGCAGTCCTCTACCGAAAGTCAATGCTTGATGATATCCGGATCGACGGAGAGTGTTTCGACGAGGATTTTTTCGCTTACAAAGAGGACGTAGATATCGGCTGGCGAGCCCAGTTGCTTGGTTGGAGCTCGCTATACCACCCCACAGCGATCGCATACCACTTACGGGGATGGAAGCGTCGGGATGACCGGCGGCGCGTCCCATTGATTCTGAAATATCACTCCCTCAAAAATCATTTCCTGATGATGCTGAAGAACGAGCTACCCGCCCTGTTTTGGCGGGATTTCTTATCGATCCTCTCGCTTGGGATCCCTGCGGCGGCCTATGTCTCTTTCATGGAGCCCGCTCTCTGGAGAGCCGCGCTGAACCTCAAGCAATATCTGCCTAAGGCTCGCCATAGCCGCAGAATTATTATGGAGCGCCGCCGTGTTTCTACAGAGCAGATGGGCCGATGGTTCGTATAGCACCGTGAACCCGGTCAGGTGAGTTGGTTTGAATAGGTAGGACGTGGGGTGAAACGGCATTTGGAAGTAAGCATCATCATACCGACAAATGAGCCGGGCCGTTATCTTCCCAGGCTCGTCGACACTATACTCGCTCAGACGACGAAACCGGATGAGCTTATTGTCGTAAATTCAAGCCCGGATGACATATCCGACAGCCTGAACCAAGACCTGCCGATAAGATTCATACACATCCCGCCGGGGTCCTTCGATCATGGGAGGGCTCGAAACCTTGGCGCAAGGCAATCGAAGGGACAGATCTTAGTTTTCTTAACCCACGACGCATTACCTTCATCCGAAGACTGGTTGGATCGGTTGATAGAACCATTCAGGGTTGATGAGGGGATCGCTGCTGTCTATGGCAGACAGTTGCCGAGGTGCGACGCTTCTCCGCTTGAGGCCTTTGCCAGATCGTTCAACTATGGGGACGAGCCGATCGTCAAGGGCAGGACAGACACCCTCCGTCTCGGCATAAAAACCTTCTTTTTCTCCAATGTCTGTTCCGCGATCAAGAGGTCTGCCTTCGAGGCGGTGGGCGGATTTCCTGAGCCGATCATCATGAATGAGGATATGGCATTTGCGGCAAAGCTCATTATGGCAAATTACAAGATCGCCTACGAGCCAGGGGCTGCAGTAATCCATTCCCATTCGTATAGCCTTCAGCAGCAATTCAGCCGATACTTCGATATTGGGGTCTTCTTTAGCGGCAACAGATGGATATGCTCGGTGGCTCCCGCCCATGGGGAAGGCCGGCGCTTTTTAAAGGGCCAACTGCGATTCCTGATCTCGAGCGGCGAATGGAGATGGATCCCCTATGCCCTCATAGAAGGCATCTTCAAATATGCAGGCTTTCAGCTCGGCCTCTGGGCATACTTCCTTCCCAGGGCCCTGAAGAGAAGAATGAGCTTTCATAAACAGTTCTGGTTTCAAGAAGTCTATACTGTCGAATCGAAGGAATAAGCATCGTGCTGAAACGCCACAGCCAGTTTATCGAAAGCCTCATGCTTCTTGCCGACCTGCTGGTCATCAGCGTTGGTTGGCTCGGCTCGTACTATCTCCGCTTCTATTTGGACTTGGTTCCTGTCTACCGCGGCATCCCTGACGTCCGTCCATACCTCCTCCTGCTCGGTCTCATCGCCATCGTCTGGGGTGTTGTCTTTAAGGCCTTCGGATTGTACCGCCCCAAGCGAATCTCCTCACGTCTCGCCGAAGTGAGAGATATTGCCAAGGCCTGTACCGTCGCAGTCCTGATCCTCGTTGCGGCTACCTTTTTTCTCAAGTCGTTCGAGGTCTCGCGAGTCGTGATTCTCTATTTCTGGGTGTTCAGTATCCTGTTGGTCAGCTTGGTCAGGAGTTCCTTCCGCGAGGTCCTGCGGTTCATGAGGCGCAGCGGGTACAATCTCCGCCATATCCTGATTGTCGGGGAAGGGGTGCTGGCGCACAAGATCGTCGAGAGAATTCATGCATGTCCTGAGCTCGGCCTTCGCATTATGGGGCTGCTGGTCGGCGATCCTCGGATGGTAGGACAGGACCTGGAAGGGTTGAAAGCGCTTGGTACGTACGAGCAGGCGGGAGAGATCGTGGGGGAGCTGTCTGTCGACAGAGTGTTTATCGCGATTCCACTGGAAGCCTACGGGCGGATGGAGGGAATCCTTCGAAGCCTGGAGGACGGTATAGCGGATATCAACGTTGTGCCGGACCTCTACCAGTACATGACCTTGCGTGGAGGGGTAGAGGAGTTTGACGGTCTTCCTCTTATCAGCCTGCAGGACTCGCCCACGTACGGCTGGAGCCTGATCGGCAAAAGGGTGATGGACATCGTTCTGTCGAGCGTAGCCCTCCTGATCACCGGACCGTTGCTGCTTCTTTTCGCGGCTATCATCAGGCTGACCTCTCCCGGTCCGGTTCTCTACCGTCAGGAGCGGATGGGCCTCGACGGCAAGACCTTTCAGATGCTGAAGTTCCGGTCGATGGGGATCGATGCGGAGGATGAGACCGGCCCGGTATGGGCCACGCTGGATGATGGGCGTCGAACGGCGATTGGAACATGGCTTCGCCGGACCTCACTGGATGAGCTGCCGCAACTGTTCAATGTGCTGAAAGGAGAGATGAGTCTGGTTGGCCCCCGCCCGGAGCGGCCGGTCTTTATAGAGGAGTTTCGGAAGCAGATCCCTCGCTATATGCTCCGGCACAAGGTAAAAGCGGGCATTACCGGATGGGCCCAGGTCAATGGGTGGAGGGGCGACACCTCGATCGAGAAGCGGATCGAGTGCGATCTGTTTTATATCGAGAACTGGTCATTATTTTTCGATTTGAGGATTCTCTGGCTGAGTCTTTGGAAAGGGTTCATTCACAAGAACGCCATGTGAAAAGCGATAGGGTGTAGGGA
>UBJH01001988.1_pt1 | contig 10650 bp, 9 predicted proteins | sample 2193721 | NCBI WGS metagenome assembly UBJH01 (sample SAMEA4703186, study PRJEB27089) | metagenome | reverse complement strand
TCGCGAGATCTCTGCGGACAAGCCCCGAAACTGTTCTAGCCGTACAAAAAGAGGGCGGGCCGATGGCCCGCCCTTTTTCACTGGGAAGTAACGCTACTTGTTCTTGATGTTCTGCGCGGCCAGTTCTTCGTCGCGTTGATCCAGCCAACGCAGCGCCGGTGCATAGGGGCAGTGAATGGCGCGCGTGAACGTGCGGAAAGTTCCCATTTCATCGGTGCGGGTGAAGGTCTTATCGATGAAAGTCAACTCGACCACGACCACGGACGGGTACTCGGCCAGCGTGGAAATGAAGTCGCGCTTGGGGTTGCGCACGCCCGAGGCAAAACTGCTGCCCATCTGCACGCACTTCGAATCCGAGGGCTTGCTTAGCAGCAGCGTGATGTCGCCCTTCTTCGCGCCCTGGACGGGCATGCCTGCTGGCTTCGCCGTTTCACGCGGCTTCCACAGGTGCGGGGCGGTGTCTTCACGGCATTCCGGCAGCACGTTGAAAACGGTATTGCCCTTCTGCACGCCCCATTCGAAGGCGGCTTTGTCGTCAACGAACACGCGCACCGAGTAAACAAAGCTGGCAATCTCATCATCGTGCGGGGCGATGTTGCGGGCCGCATTGGGGCCCTTGGAGGGCCAGCCCAGCTTGCTGTACTTCACAATCTCGGCCAGCGTGCGAACGGGTATGACGCGGCGCACCAGATAGGCGCCATCGGGCCTGTCGCCCTTGGCAGGCTCGGGGCGTGTGCGCAGGTAGTAAACAACGATGGCATCGCCGGAAGTGTAGGCCTTCTTGCTGTTGTCCCACCAGGTGGACGTGCCGGTGAACGACAGGAACTCCTTGATCTTGGTGGTTTCGCCGTCTTCCGCTTCGCCGTAATTGGTGAGCTGCGAATAGAAGCGGTCGTGCGGGATCTTCGGGTCCTTCAGGTCGTCCACCGAAAGGCTGCGCAACTGGATGTTGTCGTCACCCGATGTGGTAACGGCGCGCAACAGATCCTGTTCGATGTAATCCATGGCCACGCGACCGCTCTGGAACGTCTCGATGCGGCGCGCCGTCACCAGGTACATGGCCTGGGCCGATTTGAACATGGTCTGGAGCATCAACATCACGATCAGCATCAGTGCGATCGCGATCATCAGTTCAAGCAGCGTGAAGCCGCGTGCGTGCTTGAGTGGGGTATGAATTTTCAGCATGACCTCTCCAGTACTGGCGCGCCTTGACAAAAAATCGGGCACTGCGGTGTGGCCGACGACGGCCTACTTTGCCGCGGAAACAAGGAAGTCCCACTCGAACACGGGCTTGTTGGTCTGTTTTTCACCGGCGTAATCGGCCGCATATTCGAAGCCTTTGTAAACGCGCAGATGCACCACATACAGGTCGTCCAGAGGGGCCTTCTGGCCGCCGGCATCGATCGACGTTGAGCTGCGCGAGACGCTGCGGCGCACGGCGAAGTCGAAGCTGTAGAACACGCGGTCGTCCGCATCAAAGGGCGTATTCACGCCCGAAGAGCGCAGAGTGTCGGGCACCAGGCGGAAGACTTCGGGCGGCGTGCCGGAGAACTTGCGGTCGCCCGTGCGAGAGAGCGCTTCATCAGGAAGCTGCGTGGTCATTTCATCGCGGGACTGGTTGCTGCCCCAGAGCGTGGCGTCGAAGTTGCGCTGGGGCAGGGTATAGAACACCACGTTGTCGTCCACGGTGCCGAACATCGTGCGACGAGCCTCAGGTGACATGCCCGCAGTAGTCTCGCCGGATTCACGTTCCGCCAGCTGTGAGGGCCGGAACTTGAGCGACGTGCCGGGGTAATCAAAGCGGTACATCGTCTTGTCATCGCCGTAAGGAATCGGGCGCGACAGCGATGAGGTCATCAGTGCGCGCACGTTGCGCATGATTTCAGCCGCGCGCATGGCGTCCATGGCGTTGCGCGCCATGCGCATGTTGGCAATGAACAAGCCGACAATCGACACGCCACCGAGGGCAAAGATCGCCATGGCGATGAGGATTTCGGTCAGCGTAAAGCCCTTCTTCGTTCTGCGCATGTTTGCACTCCGTGGCGCGCCTGGACTACTGCTTGGGATAGCTGGAATCGTCCTTGAGAATGACGTCCGAGGCCCGCACGCCCGTGGTGGCGGGGTTGATATCAATGAAAATGAAACGCGACTGGTCTTCCAGCACGACATCGGCGTCATTGGGGCCCTTGGTCGCCGATGTGTCAAGCAGATAGCCCGGCTTGTCGTTGATCACTTCGCAGCGGCCGTCCACGCGAATCACAATCTTGTAGTCTTTGGAGAACGAGCGGTTGATCTCGGCCGTTGCCATTTCGCCCAGGCCCACGGGCGCCGAGGTTTCATACTTGCGCTTCCAGGCCGCCGCGTAGTCCACGTCGTCGCCCAGTTGCTCAGACAGGTTGTACTCCCTCACGAACGTGAGCGCTGAATCGTTGGGGCCGGGCGCGTTATTGATGCGGAAAAGCGCAATTCCCGGGCCCATCTTCATGGAAAGCGTTTCACCCGGGTTCTTGAACGTCACGGGCTTGGTCATGAACACCAGGATGTGCGGCTGGCGCGTGTTCAGCGCCTCCGTGCGCGCATAGGAAACAAAACCCTGGATGCTGTTACCCGCCATGCGCAAGCCGCGACCGCGCATGAAGGTCATCATCACCGGCACCATGACTGACAGCAACAGACTGATGAGCGCAATCACGACCAGCAGCTCAACGAGCGTGAAGCCAAGGATTCTTCGCGTGGTTCTATACATGTGCGGCCTCCCGCGGGTGCGGCTACTTGAGTTCGGCGTATTCTTTCACTGTGCTGTTGGCGCTGTCGTAAACCAGGTCGTCGTCGTTGTCCCACTGACCGTCGGCGCCTGCACTCCAAAGGTAAAAGCGCCCGCTCTTGTCGATTTTGTACCAGAGCGTGCGATCCCACGCGTCCTTGAAGAAGGGCAGCTTTTCCGAGGTGGTGTCGAGCATGTCTTTGTATTGCTCGGGCGGCAGCTTGGGATCGTAACTGCGGCTCTTGTAGGTGGGCGCCTTGTCCCACACTTCTTTGGTCGGGCACAGGTAAAACACCAGAATCTGCGAGGAGCGCTTCTTTTCATCCGTGCTGGCCGAACCTGCCAGCGGCCCCGCGTCTTTCTTGAACTGCGGCTCGCTGTAGCTCACGCGCTCGCCCGCCACCGCGTCTCCGATGTTCTTGAGCAGTGTCTTGGTCGCGCGCGGCTTGGACTTGTTCAGCCAAGGCAGCAGCGCGACTGCCAACACTGCCACGAGCACGGCAATGATGCCGATGACGATGAGCAGTTCGATCAGGGTGAAACCTTTGTTGAGTGTTGTGCGCATGGCAGCCCTATTTGCTCTCGCGGCCGTTGATGATGTCGTCCTCGTTGTCCCAGATACCGTCTGGGCCTGACGAGACAAGATCGTAGGTGCCATCGTTGTACTTGATAATGGCGCCTGACTTGGCGCCCTTGGGCGCATTGGCCCAGTTGCGATAGCGATAGGGATTTTCCCATGGATCAAGGAACACAGGCTTTTGGCGATCGGTGCCCTGCGAGTACGCTTCCATGGAAATGTAGGATTCTTTGCCCGCGCGGCCCGGCTCGGTGATCAGGGCGTTGAACAGGAGCCGATTGCCCTCGAAAATGTCGTTGTTGCTGTTCGTGCCGCTCAGGGGGTATTTGTCGCCGGCCTTGCCTTTGTCATCACGCCACTTCGTGATGGCCGTGGGAACGATCGTATCCACGAAGTTGCGCGCTTCGTTGATCTTCGCTTTCTTGCGTGCGCTCATCAGCACCGCCAGCAGCACCGCTACCAGCACGCCGATAATGCCGACCACGATCAAAAGCTCGATAAGCGTAAAGCCGCGCCGTTTGGATGAATAGGCTGCCATCACCCCTCCTGAGGTTCCCGCACAGGTCGTCATGCAAACCCTGCGCCACTGTTGCAGACCCCCGTGCCGCGCGGGGGTCGCTTGCCACAACTGTAAGCGAGAGCGCGGCTTGGGGCGATTTTTCGCAGTCCTACAATGCTAAGGCGCGGGCGGGCTCGTTTCAAGAGCGGTAGCTGATTGTGGCGGGTGAGTAACCCGAGCGTCAAATCACCTTGCCTGCGCTCATTTTGACCACCCTTGTTGCGGTGTTCTCCGCGCCCTCAACATCGTGTGTGCTGAAAAGCACGGTTGCACCCCGGGCCGCTTCCTCTTTAAGCAGCAGGCTCAACCGTTTGCGGGCTTCGGGGTCAAGCGCGTTGAAGGGCTCGTCAAGCAGCAGCACGGCCGGGCGATGAATCAGGCAGCGACCCAATGCGGCCGCCTGTTCCTGGCCGCGCGAGAGTTCGCCCACGGGATTGTCGGCGTAGGGCTTGGCCGCCAGGCGCTCGATGAGTTCCTGTATGCGCAAGGCGGGTGCACCGTAAAGCGAGGCGAACATGCGCAGATTTTCGCGCAGGGTCAGCACGCGGTCGAGCATGGACTCATGGCCCAGATAGCCGATCGCGGCGCGCACTGCCGGTGCAGCTTTGGCTACGTCATGGCCCATCACTGAACATGTGCCCGAATCAGGATGAAGCAGCGTGGCCAGCACCTTGAGCAGAGTGCTTTTGCCTGCGCCATTATCGCCGATCAGCGCCACCAGCTCACCGGGGCGCGCATCAAGATTCAGTTCGCGCAAGGCCGGCACGTAGCCATAGGCCTTGGACAATTTCCTGCATTCGATGGAGAGATCCACGCCGCAAGCCTAGTGAGGCCAAGCGAAATGCAAAATGCAAAACGACACAGACTTAGGTTGGTCTGCGCGCCGATTCACGTGTTGAGTCAACGTCCGCCCTTGCGCGTTTCAAGATCGACGGCGCGCGCCAGCAGGCGCCTGCGCTGATCAACGTAGGCCGAAGCGGGCAGTTTGCGCGCCTCGTAGTCGCGTTCCAGTTCGGCCAGCGCCTCAACAATCTCGCGCTTGCTGGCATGGACTTCATTGACGCGCATGCGTTGCACCTCGCGCGACGCCCGGAACGTGTACAGCAGCGTGATCGCAAAGCCCAGCCCGAACAGGGCCGCCAGCACGCCGTAGATTCCCGACATGTTCACCGACTTCTCGGCTGTCGGCTTCTTACCCGAAGGCGCGGCCTGGGCGTTGCGTTTGGCAATCTCGGACATGATGCGCTGCCATTCCGGATCCAGGCGCAGCATGAACGCATAGCGGTCGTCGGCCTTGACCAGCGCACCCTGATGCGCGAGCGGCGCATAACGCGCAAGGCCGTCCTGCCCGATTTCGGGCTCGCCCAGAAGCGATGCGTGCGCGCCCATGCCCACTGCGGCAACCTGCACGCCCGGTGTTGCCGCAACGCGCACGTCGTGCACATCAAGGCCCGGCCTGCGCAGCAGGTTCACGCTCGCGCCGGGATCGCTGTAGATCACACCGCACTTGTGCAGCAGCTTGATTACCAGCCGGCCGGGCCGGCCGTTTTCGCCCGGAGGCACGGGTCGGTTGAACACCAGCGTTGCTATGTTGCGGTCCTGCGCATCCTGCTTGAGGCGAAAGAACGTCTCGCCCTCGCCCATGAAGCTGAGCGCTCCGTCGAGATTCAGCGGGTGCCAGGCATCAAGCGCGATCTGCGGGCCTTCGCCGAAAACTGCTTTCTCGCCGTGCATCTGTCCACCGCCGAACATCCAGGGCTTGTTGGCGCGGGCATCCTGCGGCACAGCGCGCGGCTCGCGAGCAAGCGTGCCCTGACAGAAAATCAGCTCGGTTCCGTACATGCTGGCCAGAAAGGCCATGTCCGGGAGCGTGGGTGCTGCCAGCAGTTCCAGCTCTATGAACGGTGCGCCCTTGAGGCTCTCGGCAGGAATAGCCGCGCGTTGCGGGTCGTCGTTCTCAATCACCAGGGTTTCTGTGACGGTGATGGGCAGGTAGCGAAGGCCCTCATTGACGATGGCCTTGATTTCGAGCGTGTGTTCGGCCACGCGCAGCTTTTTGACGTCGGCGCCGAGCGTGAAGAAGTCGATCACGCGCTCGGCCAACGGCTTGTCCTCGGTCAGCCAGATTTCTTCGGTGAAGGGCCGCCACATGCCTTGCACGCGCGCGGCCAGCGCCAGCCGGCGCTTGAGCGGCACGTCTCGCAGTTCAAAACGGCCATCGACGGTGACGTCGCCCTTGACGCCTTCACGGGCCTGGACGCCGCTCTGCAGCCCGCCGATTTTCGCGTGGGCGTCGCGACCTTCAAGAATTTCCGTAAAGGCATCCTGCCACGCGGCGCTGACCACCTCGCAAAACGGCGGCGAATCGCTGGGCAGCGCAAGCACTACGACCTTGGTGTCAGGCTCAAAGCTGCGCGTGAAGCCGCGCGCATCGCGCAACTCACCCTTGATCACGCCGGGCGATGGAACAGTCGGGCCCATCTGCGCGCCAAGCGGAGCAGCGCAAAATGCCAGCAACGCAAAACGTAAAACGTAAAACGCAAAACGCGGCCTCGGCATTGGGGAGATTGCCACTTGGGACAAAGATGAAGCAGCCGGGAGTTGTTGCATTTCTTTTGCGTTTAGAGTTTTGCGTTGTCTGCCGCTTGAGCCAGCACGCGCTTGCGCGCGACTTCTAGTTTTTCGCGCGTTTCATCGTACTTCAGTGTGAGTTCCTTGGCGCGCTCGAGGTACTGCGGGCGCAGCCGGTCGTAATCGGCGCGCGAGAGTTTGCGCGAGAGCAGGTCTTCCTCGAGGTCTTTGAGCGCGCGCAGCGCTTCTTCGCGCTCGCGAATAACCACGGTCAGGTCGGATTCAACGTCGCCAACAAACCAAACGCGCTTGCGGCGCCGCAACGGCCAGAACGTGATCGCCAGCGAGACAGCCACGGCCAGGATGATGATGAGGTAGTCCATGGGAAAGTCCTGAGTCCGAAGTCCGAAAGCCGTTGTCCGAGTTTGACTTCGGACCCGGGACTCGGGACTTCGCACTATTACTCGATCTCCTCCATCTCGCGCAGGATGCGCTGTTCCAGCGCCGGATCCTCTCCCTTGGGCGCTTCGGCCTGGGGTTGAGCCTTACCGCGCGCGGCAAAGAACCACAGCGCACCGCCAAACACGCCCAGCGTAAGGAATGCCGTCGCGAAAAGCACCGGGTAGAGCAGGCTGTCCTGCCGAACTTGAACTATCTCGGGGCCGAAGCGATCGATCATGGCCGCGCGAATCTGGTCGGGCGTCTTGCCCGCGTCGCGGCATTCCTCGCGCAGAAAGCGCTGGGCCGTTTCCTTGAACTCGCAATTCACCATCGAGCAGTCCAGCAGGCGCTCACGGCAGCCGCACAGGCACACCATCGAAGAGCCGAGGTCGTGGAAGATCTTCTCCGCCTCCGCCGGTTCGCGCTCCTTCACCGGCGCGGCTTGCAGCGGAGAAGCTGCGCAAAACACAAAACTCAAAACGCAAAGGAACAACCAGGGCGCAATTGGGCGCGGCTGCCTTTCCATTTTGAAATTTGAGTTCTGCATTTTGAACTCGCCGTCAGGCGACCTCCGGCCGTTTGCGCGTCAGCGTAGGCAGCAGACAATAGGCCGTGCCCAGCACCATGATGAACAGGCCAAACAGGCCCAGTGTCATGTGCGGCTTGATGAAGTAGCGGAAGCGCGCGCGATCCTGCTCGTCCACGTCCATGAGTACGAAATAGAGATCCTTGGTGAGCGTCTTTTCGATCGCGGGATCCTTGATCGGTTCGTTCACGCGCGGCATGCCGTCGCGCTTGTTGTAGAAGATGCGCATGGTCGGGCTGACGGCCGGAACGCCGGCAATAATCTCGCTGATTTCGGCCTCAATCGCGGGCTTGACGGCATCTGGCGCGACCTTGAGCGCCTCGCGCAATCCCAGCAATGAAAGCGGACGCTGCTTGGCCAACTGCTCTTTCGTGGCCGGCAGCTTGAGCGCGAGCGCTTTCACGTTTTCCGCCCGCGTGGCCAGCGTTTCATCTTCAAGCATCTTGTGCACCAGCACCAGGCCCTCATTGACCCGCGTACGGATGCGCGAGACCTCAGCCGCGCTGGTGTCAGGCCGCAGCGAATAGGCCTTGATGAACCGGGCGTCATCCAGCGTTGCAATCTGCCCGCGCACGTGGGCGAGGATGCCCGGCAATTCCGCACCCATAGGCAGCGCGGCTTCCACAGCCTCGTCGAGCCCGGTTTTCAGCACAGCGGTCGAGGGTACTTGTCCCTGTTCAAGCTTGTCGCGCGCGCCTAGGAAATCGAGCAACAGGCTCTGCTGAGCCACTAGCAGCGCGTCGGTTTGTTTTTCGTCGGCGCTGTGTTCATAGGGGAAAATGCGGATCGTGGTTTCGTAGGCTTCATACACGCGCGGGTTGTCGCGCGTTTCCACGCCCCAGTGAATGCCCTTGATCATTTTGGGCAGGGCGTTTTTCTCGAACTCCGGCGGCAGGTCACCGCCCATTCTGGTCTTGAAATCCGCCGTGATTTCATCAATCAACTGCTGCGCGTTCTTGCCCGGGTTCTGCCTCACGTGGCGCACCATGCCGCGGTACGTGGCCATGGCTTCTTCATCGCGGGTGAACAGATCGCGCGTCGTATCCCAGCCGCTGCTGCGTTTTTCGGTGTCAAAGTAAACGAGGTAGCTTGAGCGCGTGTACTTGTCGTCAAGCACGGCATAACCGCCGGGTGCCGCCGTGACCGCGCCCTCATTCTCGTAAAAGCTGCTGTAGTACATGCCGATGGCGACGAACAACATGCCGATGTGCACGATGTAACCGCCGTAACGCCGGCGGTTTTGCAGCGTCACGCCCAGCATCGAGCGCAGGTAACCTTCGTTAGTGCTGCGTTTGCGGGCCAGCGCGCCCGCGTGGAACTCCTGCAGCACGGTTATAAACGTGAAAACACACACCGGCCAGATAAAGATCTGCATCAGCACGCGCACCCAGGTCACGAGCTGAGTGATGGTCTCGGCGCTGTCAGCATGCTTGAACAGGTCGTTCTTGTTCAGGTAGCCGGTGTAGCCCACCAGCACGAGCGTTGAAATCGCCGTGGGCAGCGCGAAGTTGCGCGCAATCTGCCGCCAAGAGTTCTGGCGCCAACCCAGAATCGGCCCCACACCCATCAGAAACAGCAGCGCCAGAAACAGCGGCGCGTTGATCATGGTGTAGGCGTCGGGGCCAAAGGTCTCCTGGCCGGCTTTGCCGTAAATCGTTTCGGTGATCACGGGCCAGAACGTGATCACGATCGTGACCAGCGCAATGGCGAGCAATATCAGGTTGTTGAAGAGGAAAATGCCCTCGCGCGAGATCAGGCTTTCCAGCTTGCGTTCACTGCGCAACAGCGGTAGGCGCCAGAGCAGCAAAAGCAGGCTGCCAAAGAACACCACGCCCATGAAAAAGTAAAAGGGCAGCTTCACGCCTGCATCACCAAAGGCGTGAACGCTTTCAATGATCCCGCTGCGCACCAAAAACGTGCCCACCACGGTCATGCAATACGTCACGATGATCAGCGCAAAGCTCCAGGCTTTAAGCATGCCGCGCCGCTCGGTCACGATCACGCTGTGGATGAAAGCTGTGCCCGTGAGCCAGGGGACGAAGCTGGCGTTCTCAACGGGATCCCAGGCCCAATAGCCGCCCCAGCCCAGAATCTCATAGGCCCAAAGCCCGCCCAGCGCGATGCCGACGGTGAGCAAACACCAGGCACTCATGGCCCAAACGCGAATGGGACGCAGCCAGCCCTCATTGACATCGCCCGAGAACAAGGCGCCCAACGCATAGATGAACGGAATCGTGAAGCCGACATATCCGAGATAGAGAATCGGCGGGTGAATCGCGACCCAGTAATTGTGCAACTGCGGGTTCATGCCCTTGCCGTCGGAGACGTTCTCCAGCAGCCATTGCTGCACAGGCACGGGCAGGCTGGAAGCGTTGGTGGTTATCGCGGTGTGCAGTTCGGCAAAGGTCATGTTGCCCGCACCGCCCTTGACCAGCGCCAGCAGCAATTCCTGCACGTCGGGGTTGCTGGAACTCTGACCGGCCGCGATCACCGGCCCGGCCTTGATGGCCGCCCAGTCCGCCTTGAGCATCCACGAATAGTCGATCGCATAGGGATTGCTGCGGTCGAAGCTCTCCGGGTTGCACATGATGAAGAAGAAGAAGAACTCGACGGCGCATAGCGCCACAAGCGCAAAGGGCAGGCGCCGGTCGGTGCGGTTGTGGCGCTGCGTAAACGCGTAAATCGAGCCGTGCGTGCACAGAATTAAACACCAGAACAGCAATGAGCCCTGCTGCCGCGCCCACAAGCCGGCGATCTTGAAGGGTACGGTCTCGCTGTTCTCCGTGACATCGCGGATGTAGCCAACGAAGTAGTAGCCGTCAAAGATGCCCAGGTAAATCAGGCCGCAGCACAGTGAAGTGATAAAGAGCAGCGCATACTGGCCGCGCCTTGCAGCGTGCACCAGGCGTTCATCTTTGCGCCAGACGGCGTAAAGGCTGGTGAACAACAGCAGCACGGTGAAAATCATGCCCGCGTAAAGCAGGCCCGTGCCCGCGCGCATGAGGCTCATGGCGGTTTCAAACTGCTCAATCGTCTGGATTTGGGCAATCATGCTGCAATTTTCGATTGTCGATTGTCGATTGCCGATTGCCCACGCCGGTTCCATTGCGCAAAAGCGCCAATCGAGAATCGAAAATCGGCAATCGAAAATC
>UBJH01001725.1_pt1 | contig 10655 bp, 11 predicted proteins | sample 2193721 | NCBI WGS metagenome assembly UBJH01 (sample SAMEA4703186, study PRJEB27089) | metagenome | reverse complement strand
CATGGTTCGACAGGCTCACCACGAACGGAACGAAGATATCCGGTGTTTGCATTACTTATGCAAGGCTCAATAATGGGTCCACAACCAGTTCTACACTACTTCGGGCGACCCGGAACTCAGCGAGCTATTCTCCGACCTCGTTTAGCTACCGATTGAAGTTCCACACTGCCCAAAGCTGCCCGAAACCGGGCTATGGTGGCTGCGTAGTCCGGCGTCCCGAAGACGGCGGAACCTGCCACAAAGGTATCAGCGCCGGCGTCCGCAACGCGGCGGACGTTGTCTACCTTCACGCCGCCGTCCACCTCCAGATCGATCGCCTTGCCGATGGCGTCAATCCGGCGTCGCAGGGCGGCAATCTTTGGCAGTACATAGTCGATGAAGCTCTGACCGCCGAATCCCGGGTTCACACTCATCACCAGCACCAAGTCCAGTTGCTCCAGCACATGATCCATCCAAGCGATTGGACTTGCCGGGTTGAGGGAGACGCCCGCCCGACAGCCGAGCCCCTTGATGAGCTGGATGGTGCGATCGAGATGGCGAGTCGCCTCAGGGTGAACCGTAATGATGTCGGCCCCGCTTTTCGCGAAGTCGGGAATGATCGGGTCAACAGGCTCGATCATCAGGTGGACATCCAACGGTTTTGCCGTGTGGGGCCTGATCGCGGCGACCACGGCGGGCCCGATGGTCAGATTGGGCACGAAGTGATTGTCCATCACATCGACGTGAATGTAGTCGGCGCCGGCCGCATCCACAGCGCGCACCTCTTCGCCCAACCGGGCAAAGTCGGCAGAGAGAATCGACGGGGCGATCTTGTACGTAGTCACAGGCTAATGAACGCGCGGGTCGAGCTCGCCCTTGAGGTAGCGGTGAGCCATATCGTCCAGGGAGATCGCACGGATCTTGCTCGCGTTGCCGGCGCTCCCCAACTGTTCATAGCGCTGTTTGCAGATCTGCCGCATCGCCTTCGTCGCCGCCGTCAGGAACTTGCGCGGATCAAAGTTCTTTTTGTTTTGGGCCAAATCCTGCCGAATGGCTCCGGTTGCCGCCAGGCGCAGATCGGTGTCGATGTTCACCTTCCGCACCCCATGCTTGATCCCAAGCTGAATCTCTTCGATCGGGACCCCGTAGGTCTGCGGCATGTCGCCGCCGAACTCCCTAATGACCTTCAGCCACTCCTGGGGCACGCTTGAGGAGCCGTGCATGACCAGGTGGGTATCCGGAATGCGCGCATGGATCTCCTTGACCCGCTCCATCACGAGCACATCGCCCTCAGGTTTCTTGGAGAATTTATAGGCGCCGTGGCTGGTGCCGATAGCAATGGCAAGCGCATCCACTTTAGTAGCCTTGACGAACTGAGCAGCCTGCTCCGGGTCGGTCAGAAGCTGATCCCGTGAGAGCGTCCCCTCGGCGCCGTGGCTGTCTTCCTTCTCGCCGGTACCGGTTTCAAGGGAACCCAGGCAACCCAGCTCCCCCTCCACCGACACCCCGATCGCGTGGGCAACCTCAGCAATATGCGCCGTTGTCGCAACATTATAGTCATACGACGACGGGGTCTTGCCGTCCGCCAACAGCGAGCCGTCCATCATGACGCTGCTGAAACCTGAGCGGATGGAGGCGATGCAAACTGCCGGAGACGCGCCGTGATCCTGGTGAACAACGACCGGGATGTCAGGATACATCTCCGACGCCGCCAGAAACAGATGGCGGAGGAACGGTTCACCGGCATACTTGCGGGCACCGGCGGAGGCCTGCATGATCACGGGACTGTCCGTCTCATGGGCGGCCTCCATGATGGCCTGAATCTGTTCCATATTGTTCACGTTAAAAGCGGGAACGCCATACCCATGCTCGGCGGCGTGATCGAGTAACTGTCGCATCGAAACCAGTGCCATACCGTCCTCCTATCTCACTGTATGTCCTGTGTCTGTGCTAAATCTGGTGACACAACCTGATCGTCTTGACCTCATCCGGGCAGTGTTCTGCCTGAATCGTACGTCTCGTCCGGCTCTTGCCGCGCATGACGATCGAATGAGTCGTCGAACCACTATCGGCGTATCGTACGCCTTGCATCAACAGGCCGTCGGTAATACCGGTCGCCGCAAAAAATACGTCATTGCTGGACACAAGATCGCGCTCGGTCAGCACTCTGTCGATATCGAGACCCGCATCGAGTAACGCCTCGCGCTCGCCGGGTTTCTGAGGGGCCAGTTGACCCAACATCGCCCCACCCAACGCGCGGACAGCGCAGGCTGCAATGACGCCTTCCGGCGTCCCGCCGATGCCCATCAGAATGTCTACTCCGGAGTCGGGCGTCGCGGCCATCAGCGCGCCGGCTACGTCGCCGTCGGTGCGCGTCAGTACGCGTGCGCCGGCAGCGCGAAGCGCACTGATCAGCTCAGCATGTCTGGGCTTGTCGAGTACGAATACCGTGAGATCCGCTACGGCCTTATGTTTCGCCTCACCGATAGCGGCAAGCGTATCGGCCACCGGTGCGGTGAGGCTCGACAGGGAGACGGCGTCCCGCGCCTCTCGTCCGACGACCAGCTTGTTCATGTAGAAGCCTGGGCCTGGTGACCACATGGCGCCGCGAGGCGCCACGCCGATGACAGCGATCGAATCAGGTCGGCCATGGGCCAGCAAACTGGTCCCCTCCACCGGGTCCACCGCCACGTCTACAGCAGGTCCGTGACCGGTTCCAACCGCCTCGCCATTGAACAGCATGGGCGCCTCGTCTTTTTCACCTTCGCCGATGACGACCACTCCGTTGATCTCAACCGTTCTGAGCATCGCCCGCATCGCATGGACGGCCGCCCCATCACCCGCATCCTTTTGCCCGCGCCCCATCCATCGCCCTGCGGCCAACGCAGCGGCCTCGGTCACGCGGACCAGCTCAAGCCCAAGGTTACGACTCAGGCACTCACTCATCGTCGACACATTACTCATAGGCGTCCCCTTTATTCTGTATCCGTGAGAACATACCGAAGGCTGGATTCAAACAAGAACGCCATCAAAGGTCAAGGAACCCTGGAAGGCGTATGACTGCGGGAGAAATATTCCATACGCGCTTGGCAATGTCAACTGTTTCTCGCACTCCTTTTCGACTGCGTCGGCGCCGTAGCATCCCTGCCATCCCACCCGGACGTGAGGCGTGAAAGCAGACACGGAAGGGGGGTCACACCTTCTCACGCCTCACCCATCACGTCTTTTCCGAGCATGAGGCTTTCCGGGAGATGGGCTACTTGGCAGCGGCATCTCTATAGTGTGCGTCCACCCAGTAGCGCGGCAGACACTCCCCGGAGGGAAAGATCAGATCGGCCTTGTCAAAACCGGCAGGATCCTGCATCTCTTCGCCGGCATGGATTCGACCCGTCACAACCGACTGAAGCGGATCAAATAGCGCGGAAAGGTCAAGGATTTCTACCAGGTGATTGGTCTGCTTATCTTTTAGGAACATTTCAGCTCCTCCTTACATCATAAGTACCATCTGTTAGTGACTAAAAAGGAGATAGGCCAAGCAGCATGACCAGCCAAGCGATGGCGCAGAACACAATAACGAACAATGCGATCACAATCACTGAAAGGATAGGTCCGCTGAGCTGGTCGCGCGCGGTTCCGACCGAAGCCGAACTGACATACTCAAGGCGAACCTCCTGATCGGGTCGAATCCGGCCTTGAAGAGCCTTGGCGAAATCATAGGCCTGTTCGCGATGCCACGGCCAACTTCTCATGATCTCTCGTTTCCCATCCGTGGTGTTGACAATAACAGTCGGAGTACCCTTGAGGAGGCAGTAGCCAAACAGGATAAAGATCACGCCAACAAGCACCAGTATCGTTGGTACCCCCATGATAATGAGAAGGATCCCATTACTGAGGCTGCGGGATATGACGAATTCGACCGATGCGATATGGCTGAGAGGCGCATCCTCATCGCCCCCTTCTGTCAACCACCCTCTATTCGGGTGGTAGACGACCCGTTGGTCTGTCACTATTCCGAATATATTGTCAACGTAGGTTATTTCCGCTTCCGTCTCGGACATGCATCAATCTCCCTTTACCAGTCAGGAACCATACCAGGCTGAGTGCGTACCGGATCGTGTAATAATCGAGGCGATTTTCCAACCTCTCAGCGGACTTGTCAAGGTTCTCAGTAGCTTTCCTCGTAACATAGCGTTCAGCAGTCAGCGCTCAGCCTCCCGAAAAGACGCAAGCCGCAGGTCGGGTTAGCGTAGCGTAACCCGACAACTCGGCTGACCGCTGATTGCTTCATCCTTCGGCGGTTGTGGGATCGATCACCGACCTGATCTCCGACACCCGATTCGCCGGGAAGCCGCCATTGCGGGCATGCTCCAGGACCATGTCGGCATTCGGCGCAATGTAGACACAATACACCTTCTCGTCGGTCACGTAGCTATGCACCCACTGGATCCGCGGCCCCAGCTTGCCGAGCACGCCGCACGACTTTTGCGAAATGGCCTGAAGCTCCTGAGGCGACAGCTTGCCCGCCCCTGGGATATCACGCTCGATCAGATACTTTGGCATCGTCAATCTCCTTAAAAACAGCGATCAGCTTTCAGCCGTAGGTCGGGTTAGCGCAGCGTAACCCGACAACTATTCGCCTCGTAAGTGGCGTCCCCACCACAACTGCAACACATCCGTTATTTCGGGATCGCAACGCCAAACGGCATCTTCCCAACCGGAACCGTGGCGATTATTTTCTCGGCTGCGACGTCGATCACCGAAACCGCGTCGCTGCGACCGCAAGCGACGTAGAGGCGCTGCTCGTCCGGCGTAAAGGCCAGATACCAAGCCCGCTGGCCCACGGGGATCTGTTTGGTAATCGTCAAGGTACGGGCATCGATCACATAGACGGCGTTGCTGCGTCCGTGCGCCACATAGAGCTTGCGTCCGTCCCGCGACACTACCACTCCAACCGGACGCTCGCCTACGGGGACACTCTTGATCACCCTATGGCGAGCCACCTCGATCACCGACAGCACACCGGGCTCAACCTGCTCGCTTGTCACGTAGGCATATCGGCCGTCCGGACTGAAGGCAATACCACGCGGGTTCTTCGCAACCGGAATAGTCGCTACCACCTTGAGGGCCGAGGTATCGATCACCGAGATGGTGTTGGAGGTCTCATTAGAGATGTAAGCAAAGCGTCCATTAGGACTGATTGCGACCGACTCGGGCTCGACCTGGACCTCAATGGTCGCCATCACCGTACCGGTCTTGGTGTTGAGGACCGTGACCGTTCCTCCGTTCTCGTTCACAGCATACAGACGGGCCCCGTCCGGACTGAGCGCGAGGCCCTCTGGGTCCACCCCAGCGGGCCACGTCTCCACCACCCTCCCGGCCTCGGCATCAATGATACTGACGTCGTCGGAATTGCCGTTGGCGATGTAGATGCGACGTCGGTCCGGTGAGATTGCTACCCCTCTCGGCCGCTTGCCTACCGCGATCGTACGGATCACTGTATTCGTTGACGTGTCAATGACCGACACGTCATCGGATTTCTCATTCGCCACATAGGCCATCGGTCCGGCCGCAGCGGCCGACGAAATAAGAGCACACCACCACAGAAGCGCGATTACGAGGGATCGGCAGCTTTGACGACCTGTTGTCGGCATTATCCTCGCTCTCCCTTCGGTTATTGTATTGTGTTATGCGTTAACGGAGGCCATTTTGCAGGAGAACGCTACAACGATTTCCTATCACAGATCAAGAGAGATGTCCATCACGAAGGTAAGCCGGTAAGGCGCCGGAATAGTGATTCATCTTGACTTATTCTCTCGTCTACTGCTATGTTCCATCGCCATAAGCCCGAGTATTATTAGCGCAATGCTTTCATCGTGATCCATGACTTAACAAGAGAATAGCAGTCAGACATTAAGGATTATCGGGAGAGTTGGATCGTATACGCCAAAAGGCGTATTGACGGTACGCACTCCATGGAGTTATGTCTGACCACGCTCAATAACTTCGCCTTTCAGGAGAACGCGATCTTTACGTACCCGAAACCCGGAAGAGCCACATTATTGGAGACCGGCCGGGGACCTCCCGATCCTGCGCCCTTATCAAGGATCGCTCGGTCCGCAGGCAAAAGGGAAACATCCGTAGCGGGGACCCAACTCTGCGCAGAGATGCCGTACTGACAGGTATGGCGCACGATTTCTCCGAAACAGCTCCATTGATTCACGCGAGACGAGGCGAACTATTTCTGGATGGTCGAACAGTCAACGACCTACACTCACGAGGAGGGCCGAACGGAATGAAACGGAATCGATTTGTCGGGGCAATGGTGTTGGGCGGAATGATGATGGTGGCGGCACCGGCGATGGCGGATACCTGTGCTCAATTGGCCAATCACGGGCTTACTCATGATGCACTAAAGACTGCCCTGCAGGCCGTGGTGCCAGGTGATGGTAGTAGCGGCCCCAGCGGAGGATTGGATTTCCCGATGTGGCTGACCCTGGTGGACGACAGCGGGAAGGTATGCCAGGTGGTCAACTCATTGACCGGATCGCAGAGCGCCCTTCGCGATATCTGGCTGGGCAGTCGTGTCATCTCGGCTCAGAAGGCCAATACGGCTAATGCCTTCAGTACCGGCCTGCTCGCCCTGTCCACTGCCAATTTGCACAAGGCAGTACAACCCGGCGGGAGCCTGTACGGGCTTCAGCACAGCAATCCGGTCGACCCGACAGTGGCATACGAGGGGGACTCCCACAAGTTCGGGACTGTCAAGGATCCCCTTGAGAGGGAGCGGGTCGGCGGCATTAATGTGTTCGGTGGCGGTCTCGCCCTATACAACAGTGCCAAGGTGAAGGTTGGCGCTATCGGTGTCTCCGGCGACACCTCCTGTACCGACCATGTCGTGGCCTGGAAGGTTCGGAATACGGTAGCGGGCGGGGCCTTCAGCGCCGCAAACGTCCCCGGTGGCGTATCTACCGGTGGTGTGAATGATGCCTTGATCCAGGGTGATGTCGCCGGCTTAGTCCCAGGCGGCTTCAATCATCCTAGCTGCCTTTTTAACCCCGATAATACACAAGATGGCGGTTCCGTCGACGGCAACTGATGTATAGCGGTTGTAGTGGGTTGGGGTGTGTCGCCCCCAACCCACTACAACGTCACCCTTACGGTGCACGAACAGTACAAATACCCCACTGATTCCTGCCGATCTGGTCAATTGAGAGGACACTGCGGCGCACCCATACGTCTCAACGTTTCTCTTGACCTCCCCTGCCGCTTCTGGTACGTTCCGTCACGATACAGATTCGAGACGCACCTCTTTGATACGATTGAGCCTTGACAGGGGTGTGGCGTCGAATCCGGTAGAGACACTCACTTAAACCGAGAAAAGGGGAGAAACCGATGAAGATGGTGAAGTTTCTAGCGGTTGCGGTGCTGGCCGCGATTGCGTGGCCCACGCTGACACAGGCGCAAAGCACGCCCCGCATCGACCAGCGGCAAGAAAATCAGGACCGGCGGATCGATCAGGGGGTGGCGTCCAGCCAGTTGAGCGAAAAGGAGGCCGCACGGCTCGAGAAGGGTCAGGCGCATGTGCAGCAGATGGAAGACCAGGCGCTCGCCGACGGCACGGTGACAAAGCGCGAACGCGCTCGGATCGAGCGTATGCAAGACCGGAAGAGCCGCAAAATCGCCCGCCAAAAGCACGACCGCCAGCACAAGTAGGTCCACGCCGCCAGTCGAATCCGCACATCAGGAACCTGGTCCGTGTGTCGCTACCGACCGATAAGCCGGCGAACCGCACGTCCGAGTACGTCAGTAGGATGGTCCAAGCATGAGTCCAGTATTTCGCCATTGCCAGCAGGATATGACAACGATTATAATGCGGCGATCAGGTGGATAGGCTGAAGACTGAAGGCTGTTAGGGGTAGGAACCGCCTTGAGTCCTCAGGGATCAGCCTAAATACCTGCGCCGTTACCGTTACTGCATCGATATCCCGGAATGAACCCACACACATGGAGGAGTGATGAGCGTACTCGTAGGCAAGTCCGCACCCGATTTTACCGCAACCGCCGTGATGGCGGACGGGAGCTTTAACAACAATTTTAAGTTGTCCGACTACTGGGGTAAATATGTTGTGCTCTTCTTCTATCCCCTCGATTTTACCTTCGTCTGCCCTTCCGAGATTATCGCCTTTGATCATCGCGTGGCCGAGTTCGAGAAGCGCGGCGTGCAGGTGATCGGGTGCTCGGTCGATTCACACTTCACCCATTGCGCATGGCGCGGCACCGCTGTGAACAAGGGCGGCATCGGCCCGGTAGGCTATCCGCTGGTGGCCGACCTGACAAAGGAGATCGCCCGCGAATACGACGTGCTGCTGCCGGGCGGGGTGACCCTGCGCGGCTCCTTCCTGATCGACAAATGCGGCATTGTCCAACATCAAGTTGTCAACAACCTGCCGCTCGGACGCAATGTGGATGAAATGCTTCGTATGGTGGATGCGCTCCAGTTCACCGAGACGCATGGAGAGGTCTGTCCGGCCGGGTGGACCAATGGGGCCAAGGGGATGCGGCCTAACGCCGAAGGGGTGGCCAGTTACCTGGCCAGCGAGGCACAGAAACTGTAAGGATCATGGTAAACGGGGTGGTCGCACTATGCGGGCTATGGTGACCGTTTGTGCCGACCACCCCAGGCTTCCTCATGCGACGATGTAAGCCTGCCTTTCCTCATTATTCGATCGCCACCCACCAGTAAGGTAAGCCTCAAAGTGAAGCAGTATGCCGAGTTTCACTCCGGATTTATCTGGACATCGCTGACTACAGCGATTGCCGGAGGCTTTGCGTTCGGCGCGTACCTCGCCGTCGTCATTGGCTACGGCTTTCCCGCGGGGCAGGGTTTCTACGCCCTTATCCAGACACACGGGCATCTGCAACTCGTCGGCTGGGCAGGCGTATTCATTATGGGCATCAGCCTGCATTTCATCCCGCGACTGGCCAGCTTCCCCCTCCCTCACCCGGAACGGGTACGCTATATTCTGTGGTTGATGGTTCCAGGACTGCTGCTTCGGGCGGTCGGGGGTACAGTTCTGGCGTCCTTTGAAGAGAGCCCGCTGTTTGTTCCTCTCAGTTGGCTGGTAGGCGCCTCCGGACTGCTGGAAGCGGGGGCAATCGTCCTGTACGTGTCGCTCCTGATTGGGACCATGCGCGGCAGCGATCAAGTCAGAAGGCTTCCGGCGATCGGTGCGGTCAAGCCGTTTTTTGGCATGATGGCGGCCGGCTGGATCCTCTACGCGTGTCTCAACCTGCTCTTGCTGCTGCATATGGCACTGACCGGCGATGTCGCCGTAAATTCCGGTTGGAATGAATTCGCCATTCACGCCTTCATCAGTCTTGTCCTGTTGCCTGTCGCCTTTGCGCTGTCGGTTCGCCTCTTTCCTCTGTATCTGGCTCTACCGGCTCCCGATTGGCCGGTATACAGGATCGGATGCGCGTATCTGCTGTCCGTCGTGCTGCAACTGGTCCCCGCGACGCCTCCCCTGGCGGGGTTCGCGCCTGGCGTTATCAGATTGATCATCGCGCTGGGAACGCTGCTGAAGGGGGGTGTCATCCTCTGGTTCGTGTGGCAACTTGATCTGCTGACCCGCCGCCGACCCCTGGGGCGCCATGCGCGCTTTCTTGACACCGGGCCGGACCGCCCGCCCACGCGACCGGGCTTACCGGATTATGGCGAGTTTGGCCGATTCGAACGCCCGGTCTACGCCGCCTATACGTGGCTTGTTCTTGGCGCGTTCATGGAACTCCTTGGCGGCGCGGCCATCCTGCTGGGCTATTCGATCCCGATCGCCGCGGACGCCATCCGCCATATGTATCTCCTTGGCTTTATCACCCACCTCATTTTCGGCGCGTCGGTTCGGATGCTGCCCGGCTTCATCAGGAGAAAACGGGTAGCCAGCGCCACATTAGTCGACGCCACCTTTTGGCTAGGCAGTGCGGCGGTGGTCTGTCGTGTTGTCCCGCTACTCTCGCCGGCCTGGTTATTCGATCGACTGCCGGCAGCCGAGCTGCTCATCCAAACGATCTTTGCGATTTCAGGGACACTCGGGTGGGGGGCCGTCGCGTGTCTGGCGGTCAATCTGTGGCAAACGGCGAATGCGCCAATTAAACACGTTCCAGAAAGCCGCTGGACAATGTCCATGGCTCATCTTCGATCCGAAAAACATCCTGAATAGCAGTGGGTTGAGGAACGCTGATTGCCGAATGCTATGTTCCAGAGAAAGGAGATGAGAAGAAGAATGAAGCTGACGCTGATCGGAATCTGTGTGGGTGTAGTGGGGGCCATCGTCCTTGGGTCCCTCAGCAATGCTCCTGCCGTTGAACCCCACGTATCGTCGATCGATACGCGGCAACGCGTGGTCCTCGCCCATGCGCAGCGAGACATGATGCTGACCGAGATGCGCCTGATGCTCACGTCTGTAAGCGGGATCATCCAGGGCGTAGCGACCGGCGATCTCCCTGCGGCGGAAAAGGCAGCCCGCGCGTCCGGCATCGGGAAAGCCGTCGACGTCAACCCACATATCAAGACACGGCTTCCTCAGCAGTTCCTGGAGTTGGCAATGCACACCCATCGGGGGTTCGATATGCTGGCCGACCAGATTCAAGCCGGCGGCAGCCAAGCCGACATCCTCCGT
>UBJH01000919.1_pt1 | contig 10674 bp, 9 predicted proteins | sample 2193721 | NCBI WGS metagenome assembly UBJH01 (sample SAMEA4703186, study PRJEB27089) | metagenome | reverse complement strand
AGCGCGCGGGCCAATCACGACCCGCATCCAGAAGGCCTACCTCGACCTGGTCACAGGCAAGTCCGAAGACAAGTGGGGTTTCATCGCCAAGGTCTGATTTTCGGCAAATTGCCTGTGATGCAAGGCGGTTTTTCCAGACCATTCCTCGGGTTCTCCGTTAATCGGCTCATATCCGCCGTATTTTGGCGGTGGCAGGTGCGTTTGCAGGGGGTACAATTGCACCAGAACCTGACCGAGTGGTCGGAATGAAACTTACGTCGCCCAAACGCGATTTGCGTCAGCGTCAGTTGCTCGATGCCGCTCTCCGGGTTTTCGCCCGAGACGGGTTCGACGGCGCCTCCGTGGCCTCCATTGCCGACGAAGCAGGCGTGGCCAAGGGCAGCGTTTACCTTTATTTCGACAGCAAAGAAGCCCTCGCAGGCGACCTGGTGCGCGACGTTTTCACGCACAACGACAGTGAATACGAACCCTCGCTCGAGCAAAAGCCGCTCGAGCGGATCTTTCAATTCTGCTCTCAACAGGAGGCAAGGGTGGTCTCCCTCGGCGACTTTGCCGGAATCGTCCTGCACATGTGGGGCCATGCCGGCAAACGGGAGAACGACCTGATTGCGCGTGGCATTCGCCAGGTCGCAAGCGAGGCTCTGTTCCTGATCGAAACCCTGCTCGAACGCGCTCGGGAACTGGGTGAGTTGCCCCCCAACACCGACAGCCGCGTCGCGGCGCGCGCCGTGCTGGCGCTCTGCTACGGCCTGATTCAGCAACGTGTGACCTTTGAACGAAACCAGGGCGCCCAGTTGGTGCACTGCGAGGAAGCGCTGCGCACCTATTTCCGAGGTATGGGGGCTAAGGTCTAGGCATGGCGGATTCAGAGACCAATGCAGATGGCCAGGTCCAGGGGCGCATTTTTCGCCCGTTCGAAGCCAGCTCCAGCGCCGTCGAAGTCGATGGCCGCACCCTGCATTCGGTCATTTCGGGCATGATGCTGCGCAGCGTCGGTCTAGAGCTGCTTCGGCGCGAGGGTTTGGACCCCGTGAAGCCTGAACGCTGGTACCCCATGCAGTCCTGGCTAAACGTGTTTCGAACCATCAGTGAGCGCCTGGGCGCAGACACACTCTATTCGGTCGGCTACCGCATTCCCCAAGCCGCGGAGTTTCCCGGGCACATGATGAAGGACGTGCCCACCGCGCTTCAGAGCATCGACATCGCTTACCATAACGCTCACCGCAACGGCGAGATTGGCTGTTATGAATACAGCCAGTTGGGCGAAGGCGTCTACCAGGTCCGCTGCAACAACCCATACCCTTGCGACTTCGATATCGGGATCATTGACTCCCTCGTTGATCGTTTTCGCGGCAGTCAGGTGTTCAACGTGGTGCACGTCGCTTCATCGTGCCGCAAGTTGGGCGGGGCTGAGTGCCGCTATCAGGTCGTTCGCCAGCCGCGCTAGCCAGGGATGCTTCGCGAGGCTAGATTCACGCCATGGCTGAGCTGATTTGGTCGTTCACGCATCGCCCCTACGTGACCCTGTTTCTGCTGGCGTTCCTGGCGCTGTCGTACTTCGAGCAGGGCAAGCTGCGCACGCTGATCTGGATGGTGACGGGCTACCTGGTGGCGTTCATCGCCGAGTGGATGAGCACGCAATACAACGGCATTCCCTTTGGCTGGTATGCCTACCATTACGATGAACTTGAAAACGACCTGGTCATCGCCGGCGTGCCCTTTTTCGACAGTCTGTCGTTTTCGTTCCTGAGTTACGTGAGTTTCTCGTTCGCGCAGTTTTTCATGTCCTCATTCTGGTTTGGCCCGCGCGACATCCAGCGCGTGACGCCGCGGCGCATGCGCAACTCGGCCTTCGTGCTTCTGCTCGGCACCACGCTGATGGTCGTGATTGACTTGATTGTTGATCCGCTTGCGCACCTGGGCCGCTACTGGTTCTTGGGCGATATTTACCACTACCCCAGCCCCGGCACGCACTTCTCGGTGCCGCTGGCCAATTACGCAGGCTGGTTTGCCGTGGGCTGGTTCGTGATTTTCCTGAATCAGCGCATCGATGGCTGGCTTGCGGCCTGGGAGGAAGGCCGCGGCCAAAAGGTCGTGCTGCGGCATTTGCCGCTCAAAGGTTTGTTCGCGCCCTGCTTCTGGGCCGGCTTCGTGATTTTCCAGTTGGGCGTCACGTATTGGCTGGGCTGGGGCGGCGTGATCGAGCCCGAGGCCAGAACCATGGGCGAGGCCAACCTGATTCACACCGTGCAGCTACAGGCGCTCACCGGCACTTTCATCGTCGTGCCCATTCTGCTCCTTGCCATCGGCCACGTGCTGCGCCCCACAAGCCGCGCCTTGCCCGAAGATGTGGAAGCCTGGCTGGAGGAATACCCGAGCGAGAAGCTGAAGGCGTGACTTCTCGTCCGCGAGAAGCCGCTTGGCGGTGGGCACGTAAGCGCGCCCGCCCCTGAGACACTCACTATGGCCCCCGGGGAGAGAGCGTGAAACGCCTGATCTGCGCGGCACTACTGGTCTCGCTTGCCATCCACGCCCATGCCCAGGACTCGGAGAAACCCGCCGAAAGGGGCGCGGCTATACGCACCCGCGCGCAAGCCGACGCGGCCCGGTTGCTGCCTCAACGGGGCCTGGGCAGCAGCGAGACTAACGACATAAAGCCCAATGGCACGAAGTTCAGCGAGTGCAAGATCGAGCTCGAGGGCTGCGAGAAGATGAAGGGTTTCGTCTCTGTGCCCGAGGACCTCGAGGCGGGAAAGAATTACGCATTGATGTTCGTGTTCCACGGCAATGGCGACCGGGGCGAAGGCCGCACGCGCGTGCTCTCGCGCGTCACCACCAAACGTGACCCGGTGTTCGTGGTCGGCGTGCAGTACCAGGAACTGACGGAAGACGGCAAGGGCAAGATGGGGCTGCCCACGCTGGCCAAGCCCGAGAAAATCATCGAGGGCTGCAAGTGGCTGCTCGAAAAGACCATCAAAGACCAGCCTATTGACACGTCAAGAGTCTTCGTGGGCGGGTTCTCCTGGGGCACCGCCTGGACCACAAGCTGGTGCAACAAGGAATGGCGCGACGACGCGGACAAGTTTCCATTCCGCACGGCGTTTCTTTACAGCTCCGGTGGGCAGGGAACCAAGGAGACCATCCCGCCCATACCGATCATCTCGACCGTGGGCGAGAACGAACTGGAAAGCAAGGGCAGTTTCGAAGTACTGCCCGCAGTGCGCCACTTTTCCAACGTGATCTCGGCCTGGGGCGTGCCTTCGCAGCACCACGAGATTCCCGGCATGGGCCATGACGTCAACTACCGATGCCTCCAGATCACGCGCGACGTGATCAACGAGCTGGGCGGCCCGGGCGCGCTGCCTTACTCCGCGGCAAGCAAAGCCGCGCCCGAACCTCTCCCTTTGAAGCAAGCGAAGACACCTACGTGAAGGAAGTGATGATGCTGTGCGCCGAGGACAAATGGGCCGAAGCGGTGGCGCGCATCGACGAGATCGACAAAGACCGCAAACTGAAAACGAAGGACAAAAAAGCCGTCAAGGCCTTCGAGAAGACGATTGTCGATTTCGCCAAGAAAGAGATGCCGCGTCTCGATAAGCTGATCGCGCACGACATCGAGGGCGAAAAGATGCCGGGGGAGTTCGTGCTGCGCCGTCAGCGCGCGCTGCTGGCGGCATTTGGCACGCAAAGCTGGGCCAAAGACAAGGGCTACGACACAACCCTGGCGAAAATCAACGACGGTTTTCCACCCCTCGCCCGGGAGCGCGAACGCGAAAAACTCATGCGCGAGGCCTTCGCGCTGGAAAGCACCAATGGCAAGCGCGCCGACGCCAAGGCGTTGTATGAAAAGCTCGCCGCGCGCAAAAGCGAAGACGGCGGACAAAGCCCATGGCCCAGGGCCGCAGCCTACAGGCTTCAATGGTGGCTTGACGGTTGAGCCAATGGCTTCGCCGCAACCCGCAAGTCGATGCGGGGTTCCATGGCCATGCGCACGACTCTCGCCCTTGCCCTGACTCTGCTTGCACTGACCTGCATCGATGCTCAAGAAGTGCCCACGCCCGACGAACCCAAGTGGGTTTCCGAGCTTCGCGACGTCGCCATCCCCATGCGCGACGGCAAATCGCTCGCCGCCAACGTGCTCTTGCCCAAGAAAGCCGGCAAATACCCCTGCGTGCTCGTGCAAACGCCCTACAACAAGAACAACATGGGCCGCGAATACGGCGACGCGGAACGCGCGGGCGAAGCCGCGCGCGGCTCGGCCAAGGCGTGGGCGAGATTTGACCGCGAAAACTACGCCTATTGCTTCGTCGATTGGCGCGGCTTCTACGGCAGCAAGGCCGCCTTGCAAGGCGTGAACAAGCGCACCTGGAAACGCGGCCAAGACGGCTTTGATTGCGTGGAATGGTGCGCCAGCCAGGAATGGTGCAACGGCAAGATCGGCACCTGGGGCGGAAGCGCTTTGGGCAAGCAGCAATTTGACACTGCGGCCGAGCAACCGCCGCATCTCGTTTGCGCCGCGCCGCTGATTGCCTACCAGGGGCAGCGCTACGAGGCCTACTACGAGGGCGGCGTCAAACTCGAAGCGCACGTGAATGCGCTCGATCGTCTCGGTTTTGGCGTGGGCGAGATGGTGGGCCGCGCTTCAAGCCCCGATGCGCCGGTGTGGTCGCTGGCCAAGCGCATGAGTTACACGCCCGAGAAGATTGCCGTGCCCTGCCTGCTGGTCAGCGGCTGGTGGGACAACTACCCGCGCGACGTGATTGAGAATTTCACCGATATCGTCGCCAAGGGCGGCGAACAGGCACGCAAGCACTCGCGGCTGATCATGGGACCGTGGGCCCACACCGCTATCGATATGCCCAAACAGGGCGACCTTGAGTTCAAGGCCGCCGAGGATTACAGCACGAAAATTACGGTACAGTTCTTCGATCATTTCCTGCGCGACCAGAAAGACAATGGCTACGACAAACTGCCGCGCGTGCACTTCTTCCAGTGCGGCGAAGACAAATGGCTGACGGCCGAAAGCATCAGCGCCTTCAAGCGCGAATCACGCGAGCTCTATCTGCAATCCAGCGGCGCCATCAACGCCGAGAAACCCGCGGCACGTACGGACGAAGCCAAACTCGAGCGCGGCTTCAAGTATGACCCCAAAAAACCTTCTCCTACGATTGGCGGCGCGAATCTGCCGCCCCTGACCTACGGCCCCGAGGATTGCGCCGCCATTCTCAAACGCGAAGACGTGCTGGTTTACTCCACAGGCAAGCTGACCGAACCGCTGGCGTTGTTTGGCAGCGCGGAGATCGAATTCACGTTCACGGTCAACCGCGCCGACTGCGACTTCCACGTGCGCCTGCTCGATGACAACGGCAAAACCGCATGCCTCGTGGCCGAGGGCATCCAGCGCGCGAAGTGGCGCAGCGGAAAACAGGAATTGCTCACGCCCGGCCAAGCCGCGCGCGTGAAAGTGAAGCTCAGCCCCAGCTGCTACACGTTTCTCAAGGATCACGAGCTGAAGCTGGTGCTGACGTGCGGCAACAGCCCGCGTTACGAGCGCAACACGCACACGGGCGAAGACGGCTGGGACGATTCAAAGGCGCTGGCGCTGGAAGTGGTCGTGCATCACGACGCGCCCAGACCGGCGATGCTGCGCCTCCCGACAAAGTAATTGGCGAGCAGCGATAACCGCACGTGGTCCGTCACCACTGAAAGAGTCGGATCGGGCGAGACATGCCTCGCCCCGATGCGGGAAATTTCCCCAAGCGCCTCTCCCAAGACGATAGCCACGGAGTTCGCCCAGGAGCAGCGGCGTTCACTCGGACATCAATGGTTCGTGGCGAACTCGGTGGTCATGAGCAGCGCGAACAGTACGTCTTCCCAGGCTTGCTCGATCTTGCTGCCCGCCCTTACAGTGTCCCCGATGTATTCGAGGGTGCGCTTGGATTCGGCTTCGGTGGCTTTGCGGGCCAGCACTCTAAGATAGATCGCCTGCACGCGCTCAGCTGGTTCCTTGTTGCTCTTGATGATCTCATAGACCGGCTGGCCCTTTTTGTATTCGCTGATTTTGCTTGTGAGCCCGCCGTTCATCACCTGCAGGGCCTGGTCGATGGTGAGCGTGAACGATTCCGCGTCCATCATTTCGTCGTCGCTAGAGCGCGAGGCGTAGGTGGCGCTGAGCGTGCGGCGCAGGAACCAGTCGTCGGGCATTTCCTTGTACAGAGCCTCGAACTTGTCGAGCGCCTCGAGGTCGAACTTCTTGGTTTTCTTCTCCTCTTCCTTCGCGGCCTTTTTGGCTTCTTTCTTTTCTTCCTTCGTCATTTCGCCGTCGTTCATGCCCTCGCCCTCGACCATGGGCTTTTCTTCTTTCGCCTTCTCCTTCTCTTTGGCTTGCTCGTCGGCTTGACGTTGCGCTTCTTTGCGCACGCGATCGAAATTCATTTCAAAACGCTTGCGTGATTCGCGCAGGCCGCTGACGTCCGTGGTCAGCGCCAGCAGCGCGCCGAAGAACTGCTCGGGGCTCAGCTGCTTGACGGGGTAGCTCGCGTAATGCCACGTTTCAACATTGCCCTCTTTGCGCGCGCCGCCGCCGCTGGAAAGCTGATAGGTGCGGCTCTTGAGGATCACTCGATAGAACCGGCGCAGATCGAACTTCGAGGCGAGCAGATCGTCGCCCAGCGCCCCCAGCAACTCCGGGTGCGAGGGGTGATTGTAACTGTTGAAATCATCGATCGGATTTTGCAGCCCCTGCCCGAAAATGAAGCTCCAGAAACGGTTGGCCAGGTAGCGGCGCGTTTGCTTGTTTTCCGGCGCGATCACCCACTTGGCGTAAGCCGCGCGCAAAAGCGTGGTGTCCTCCAGCTTGACGGCCTCGCCGAAAAGGTGTTTGGGGCTTTGGTACATGAGGCGTTCTTCGAGTTCCTTGCGGCGCTTTTCATCGAGTTTCTTGAGGTCGGCTTCGCTGGGCTTTTTGCCCAGGCGCACGCGGTCGTCCACGATGATGGCGTTGGCGGGCTCGGTGTTGCCGTCCTGGCGGATGCGCACGCCAATGAAAAAGCTGGCCACGCCCGCGAAATCAGTGGTCGTGAGTTCTTCGTAGGGGTGCTTGTGGCATTGCGCGCACTGAATCTGTACGCCGGTGAAGTGCTTGCTGGCCAGGCCGGCGAAATCAGGCGCGCGCTGCTCGTTCTTGGCCGCCCAGTAACCCACGGCGGGATTGTCGCTCATTTTGCCGCTGGCGGTGAGAATGTCGTACACAATGGTGTCAAAGCCCTTGCCCGCGTTGATCTGCCGCGCCATCCACACGCCCAGCAAGTGATCGGCGCCGGCGCGCTGTTTTTGCGCACGGCCCAGCAGAATCGGCAGCCATTGATCGGCGATGTGGCGACCGAAACGTGCGTCGGCCACGAGCGCATCGATCAGTTTTTCGCGCTTGCGTTCATCGGTGTTTTCGGCAAAGGCGAGAATCTCCGCGGGCGTGGGCGGGCCGCCGGTGACGTCAAAATAGACGCGGCGCAGGAACTCTTCGTCTGTGCTGCGTGCAGCGGGCGTGACGCCGTCGCGCTCCCAGACCTTCGCGATTTCGCCATCGAGGCGCGCCGTAAGCGCGGCTTCACTGTCGCCGGTGAGGGGCTTATCAGGCGATGCGGGCTCGCCATCGGCGCTCGTTGAAACAGCCAGCAGCGCGCAAAAAGACGCGGCTGCAAGCAGGAACAATGGCAAGCGAAGTCGGGTCATGGCGAGCCTTTAGTGGTTGGTCGCGAATTCCGTGGTGGCGATCAGGGCAAAGAGCACGTCTTCCCAGGCGCGCGGCGAGCTTTTCTCGGCGCGCACGTGGGCGAGCATCTTGCGGGCCTCTGCGCTGGTGGACTTGCGCCCCAGCGCGGAGAGGAACAGCGCATCAAGGCGCTCTTCGTCGTCCTTCACCCTCGTGAGCAGCGCGGTGATGATCGAGCCGCGCCCGGAGGCGGAGAGGCGGTTGGTGACGTCGCCGTTCATGACAGCCAGGGCCTGGTCGATGGTTTGCGTGAAGGAATCGCCCTCGGTCATTTCATCGTCGGTGGAAGCAGTGGCGTAACGCGAGGCAAGCACGCGGCGCATGTACCACTCGCCGGCGATGTTCTCGAATTGCGCCTCGAACTTCTTGAGGGCTTCCTCGTCGAAGTTGTAGTCGCGCATGTTGTCTTTTTCGCCTTCGGCCTTCTTGTCGTCGCCCTTTTCGTCCTGTTTCTTCAGGCGCTCGTAGCGCTGGCGGATCTGGGTGTATGGGTTTGCGCTTTGCTTGAACATGCGGCCGAGGTCAGCGCCGCCGGCAAGTGTCACGAGTGCACCCATGAACTGTTCGGGATTGAGCTGCTTGACGGGATAGTGGGCAAAGTGCCAGGCCTCGGGCTTCTTGCCGCTCGCGGGTTTGCTGGAGAGCTGATAGGTGCTTGATTTCAGCGCGGCCCTGAAGAAGCGCTTCACTTGCCACCCGTTTTTCGAGAAGTCTTCACCCAGCGCTTCAAGCAGCTCCGGGTGGCTGGGGGTGTTGAACGAGTTGAAATCATCGACAGGGTTGAGCAGGCCCGAGCCGAACACAAAGCTCCACAGGCGGTTGGCCAGATAACGCGGCGTTTGTTTGTTCTCCGGGCCGATCATCCACTTGGCCAGGATCGGCCGCCACAGCGTGCGGTCGGGGGTTTTCACGTCGGCGCCATCCAGCAGTTTGGGCTTGTTGAACTTGCGCAGTTCCTCGAGGCGCTGCTTGGCTTCGGCGGGCAGCTTGCTCTCGTCGCCCATGGCGCGGCGCGGCACCTGCGGTGCATCGATGATCGTGGGATTCACGGGCACGTTGCGCACGTTCACGCGCAGGTTCGAGGCCACAAAGAAACTGGCCACGCCGGCGAAGTCGGCCTCAGTGAATTTTTCGTAGGGGTGTTTGTGGCACTGCGCGCACTGAATCTGCACGCCGGTGAAATACTTCGTCAGGTTGCCGGTCATATCGACGGGTTTGTACTGGTTACCGCCGGCGGCGAGATAAGCGGCAACGGCGGGGTTGTCGGCCATGCTGCCCGTGGCCGTAACCACATCATAGATGATGTTCTGGAAGCCTTCGCCCTTGTTGATGCGCTGGGCAATCCAGTTAGCGAGCGTGATGCTGCCGCCGGAGAGATCGCGCTGTCCGCGCCCCATCATGATCACGGACCAGAGGTCGCCGATGTGGCGGCCAAAGCGCTCGTCGGCGACAAGCTTGTCGATAAGCTTGCTGCGTTTGGCTTCGTCTTTGTCAGCGTAGAAGGCGACGGCTTCGTCGTAGCTGGGCGGCACGCCGATGGTGTCAAGATAAACGCGGCGCAGGAATTCTTCGTCGGAGCAGCGGTCGGCGGCTTTGATACCGTCGCGCTCCCAGACTTTCTTGATTTCGCGGTCAATCAGCGCGCTGAGTTCGGCTTCAGAATCGCCCGTCACGGGCTTTTCGGGTGTGGCAGTACCCTTGGCGTCCTGCGCCTGGGCCTGACCCAGAGAGAGAACGCCAAAAAATGCGCCCGCGCCCAGCATCAAGGCGGCGAGGAGAAGCGGCTTGCGTGCAACCATGACAGCTCCCGGAATTTGACCGTGCGTTCCAATTCTACCCCGGTCAAAGCGGCAGGTTGCGGTGATTCAGGACTCTACTTGGCCGGCAGCGTGGCGTTGAAGATCAGCGCCAGCTTGAGCCAGCCCACGATTTTGGGCACCGTGTTGCAGCCCTCGGGCGTCACGTACAGCATGCCCTTCATTGGCTTGCCGGTGAACGTCATGGGCTGGGCGTGTTTCATTTTCAGCGCGGCTTCGTATTGCTCGGGCCCTACGCGCACCATCAGTTTATCGCCGACGATGCCGCAGCACATGTGGCCGCGCAGCATCATGCACAGGCCGCCGAACATGTGCTTTTCGACGACTTTGGTTTTGCCAAAGGCCTGCTTGAGGCGTGTCGCGAGTGATTCGTCATAGGCCATGCATAGACCAAGTGGTTAGCGCCAATTACGCGGCGCATGCGCCTGTGCTGTGATAGAATGATGCGCGTCGGCGCTCAAGCGGCCTGTGCTGCCGGATTTCCTCAAAATCGTCGCCCCAGTCCTTGTGTCGCGTCTTGATGACGTGATTTGACGGCTTTGAAAGTAATTGATGCCCACCTTGAAGCCGCACCATGAAGCAGAAACCCAACTGAAATTCGCCGCCGACGCCGGCTTTTACGCCGAGTGCCGCCGCCGCGTGCAGGCGTTCTTTGACGAACACGGCATTTCACCTCACGCCACAATCGGCATGTACGTGAAGACAGCGGCGATCCTGGGCTGGTTTGCCGCTTCCTATGTGCTGTTGGTGTTCGTGGCCCAGAACTGGTGGCAGGGCGTGTTGCTTTCGCTTTCGCTGGCACTGGCCATGGCGGGTATTGGATTTGGCATCCAGCACGACGCCAACCATGGCGCGTACTCGCGCTTCAAGTTCGTCAATCGACTGCTGGGCCTGACGTTGGATGTGCTGGGTGGCAGTTCGTACGTGTGGCATTGGAAGCACAACGTCAGCCATCACACTTATCCGAACTTGAACGGTGCCGATGACGATCTCGATATTCGTCCCTGGGGCCGGCTTGCCCCCGGACAGCGGCGCATGTTTTTTCATCGCCTGCAGCATTACTACCTATGGCCGCTCTACGGTTTC
>UBJH01000645.1_pt1 | contig 10685 bp, 9 predicted proteins | sample 2193721 | NCBI WGS metagenome assembly UBJH01 (sample SAMEA4703186, study PRJEB27089) | metagenome | reverse complement strand
CTATCTTCCGTGAAAGTCGCCGCCAACGCGCCGTGCACCCTGCCAACGAGAATCAGCCGTTTGGCTTCTCTGCCGGCAGCCAGTCCGTGGCGCGATTGCGCAGCAGGCCCAGCCAGCCGCTGCCGGTGCTTGCTGCCATGGATTCCAATTTCTTCACTGAATCCGCGCGGCGCACCGGCGCAAGCCGGATGCCGACCAGATAATCCGCAAAGTCTCGCGGAGCGGCATAGGCGTACCAGTGACGCGGTACTTTCTTGAGCCACTCTTCAAATGCACGGCGCGAAGACTCGCGGCTCATATCGGCCCAGAAATCGCTCAGCGCCAGCAGGGCTTCGGCGTCGGGTGTGCGCTCGGCTTTGCGGCAGGCGGTGTTGAACTCGATCCACGCGTTCTCGCGCGCGACCAATTCTCCCTGCTGGCGCTCTTCAGCGAGCAACAGGAGTTGGGCCTGGCACCAAAGGGCGTCGTCGCCCTTGCTGTTGTTCTGGCACAGCAGCAGCCATTCCTGCGCCCGTTCAGGTTGACCGGCCAGCCGCGCCAGCCAGCTCGCGGCGACCAGGGGCTGACGGATAACATCGAACCTGGCCGCGTAGCGATTGGCGCCCTGGGCCATGCGCGCGGCGATCTCAAGCATCTCGCTGGCGGGTGCGTTGGCGTCAGCGGCGGCGGGCAGTGCAAGTTCCTTTTCAAACTCCATGCGGCGCTGTTCAAACAACAGCGCCAGTGCCGGACCATAAACTCTTCCAAATCCCTGATAAGGGCCGTTCATAATCCAGCGCAGATTGGCCAGCGCCTTGGCACGCGCCTGTGTTTCCTCGGGCACTGCCCCCGCCAGCGCGAGTCTCAACTTGGCCGCCTCAAAATGCGACTGACTCACGGCAAGACCATCACGCAGGTTGTTTTCGGCGATCCAATCAAGGTAGGCCAGCGCGCGCTTCATATTGGCAAGGCGGGATTCGCCCTCCTTGGGGGATTTCATGGCAAGGCCGAGCGCGAACTCGAGCGTGCGCAAGTGGACCTGGCTTGAAAGATCATTCTGGGCGTCAGCGTTATTGCGTGCCGCTGCCAATTGCACCAGCGCGTTGGTGTCGCGCCCAAGGCGAGCTTCAACCAGAGCCGATTGCAAAAACACGCGACCCCTCAAACGCGCTTCCTGGGCCAGGCGCTTGGACTCCGAGTATTCGGCAAGTGCAGAACCCAGCAATGCCTCGGCGCGGGCGGGTTCTTCTTCGGCCTGCTTCTCCAGGCAGCGACCGAACATGAAATGCAGCTGAGCGCGCTCGCTCTTGCGCGCGGGATCAGTGGGGGCGGCAAGCTTGGCCACCAGCGGCGCGCGCGCAGAGGCGTAGCTGCCTTCGAGGAACAGCACGGTCTCGCGCGAGTATTCGTCGTCGCGGTGGCGCACACTCACGCCGCGCACCAGCAATGAGCGGCAATCGGCGGAGATCGCAAAACGGTCTCGGCCGCCGTTGAGTGCCGGCCAGGCATCATCAAGCGTGGCCAGGGCGAGCAGGTTGTCGCCCGCGGCGCTGCGCAGTTCAAAGCGCAAGCTTTCACCAGCGCGCGTAATCAGCGCGCGCAGATCCGTCTGGGCGGGCAACGCGTTCATGTAACCGGCTGTCACGGACTTACCCAAGCGGCGGATTTCGAAGCGATTCTGCGCTTCGGCCCCGATAACGATGCGGTAAGCGGGCTCACCGGCATCTTCGGGCACGCCCACCAGCAGGCTGATTTCACCCTCAGCGTCCAGGGCGGCGAATTGCGTTTCCAGCTCGAAGTCACCCCAGCAAATCGGCTCGCGGTAGGCCAGCGAGATCGGCGCTTCTCCGATGCGCGTGTACAGGCGCTCAGCACCCGTCGCGCGTTCAAGTATGGCACCCTGCAGCGTCCATTTATCGGTCAATGCCTGGGCTGCGTTGCCGGTGCCCTCTGTTTCATTGGGCCAGATCGTCGGTTCAGGCAGAAAGCGCTGCTCGCGGTTGGTGGGACTGCTGTTGTCCAGGCTTGAGATAATCAGCCCGGCACTCAATCCCGCCGAGATTGCAATGACCGCCGCTACGGCCGCGTAGCGGCGCACGCGATAGAGCGCCTTGGACATCCAGCCGCGCGAGCGCGCACTGACCCAGTCGCCGCGCAGGAAGCGCTCGAGGTCCTCCGCCAGCGCCTGGGCGCTTTCATAGCGCTTGGCGGGATCATTCTGCATGGCGGTTTCGACAATCGCACGCAGATCGGCGGGAATGGCTTCTACAGATTCGCGCGGCCACGCGGGCCCCTGCAAGGCGGCAGCCTTGAGCATGGCCTCGTAGGCGCTTGCGCCCTCCACGGGCCGCTTGCCGGTGAGCAGCGTGTAGAGCGTGGCGCCGAGCGAGTAGATGTCGCTCTTCTTGCCCACGCGGTGGCGCTCGCCGCGGGCCTGTTCAGGCGACATGTAGGCCGGCGTGCCCATGCTGACGCCGGTTTGGGTGAGCTGGGCGGATTGCGTGACGTCCTGTGCCAGGCCGAAGTCCGTCAGCACCGGCGTGTTGTTCTCACGCACGATCACGTTGCCCGGCTTGAGGTCGCGGTGGATGATGCCCTTCTTGTGCGCCTCGGCTACCGCGCGGGATATGGCCTCCATAATGCTCGCGGCGTCATCGGGGTTGAGCGGCCCGCGGCGCAGCAGCGTTTCGCAGTCGTCGCCGTCGAGGTACTCCATGGTGAAATAGGGATGGCCCTCAACTTCACCGGCCTCGAATATACGCACGATGTTCGGGTGGCTGATGCGGGCGACGTTCTCGACTTCACGCCGGAAACGCATCAACGCATCCTCATCGGAGGCGAAGCTCTGCGGCAGAATCTTGAGCGCGACAGGGCGTGTGAGGTCGGTTTGCCATGCGCGGAATACGCGGGCCTGCCCGCCGCGAGGAAGTTCGCGTTCGATGATGAATTTGCCAATTTCCTGGCCGACTTTCGGCAAGGGCCGAATGTGGGTTTCCGCGGGGTCCTGGCGGTCGGATGTGCTGTTCTCAGTCACGCTGTCAATATTCGGATATCGAGGCTCAATTAGCAATCGGCTTCAGGCAACGTGTGATTGCGTATCAAGCCGGGATCATTTCATTTCGGATCTGGCGAAACTTCAACTTTCGCGGTGGGCCGATACGACATCGGCCGCCTCTCCCTCTGTTTTTTCAGCCGATTTGCTAGCTTGCCCGCATGCGTGAAGACCTTGTTCTAAAAGCCAACTCTCTCAAAGACCGCACCCTGAAACTACAGGTGTCGCTTTGACCTCGCTGCACAACGCAAGAAACTCAATGAGCTGGAACAACAGGCAGCCGCGCCTGATTTCTGGAACGTAGCGGAGACCGCGCAAAAGCACATGGCTGAGGTCAAGAAGTATCGTGCCGTCGTGCTGCCTCTGGAGAAACTCGTCAAGCGCATCGAAGACGTCAGTGCCCTGCTCGACCTCGCTCAGGAAGCAAGCGACGAGGCTACATTCGCCGATGCCGAAAAAGATCTGGCGTCGATCAGCGCCGAGTATGAGCGACTGGAAATTCAGTCTTTGCTCAGCGAGCCGGGCGACGACAGCAACTGCTTTCTGACAGTGCAGGCCGGCGCGGGCGGCAATGATGCCTGCGACTGGGCGGCGCAGTTGTTTGAAATCTACGCGCGCTATGCCAAACGCCATGACTATGAGGTTGAGGTCGTCGATTACCAGGACGCCGAAGTTATTGGCATCCGCAATGCCACCATGTTGATTAAGGGCCCCTATGCCGCAGGCTATCTGCGCGGTGAGGTGGGCGTGCATCGCCTGGTGCGCGTGAGCCCCTTTGACACGCAAAGCCGCCGCCAGACCAGCTTTGCCAGCGTCGACGTTGTGCCCGAGAGTTTTCACGACGACGTGGGTGAAATTGAAATCAAGGATGCTGACATCGAGCTTTCATTCGCGCGCTCCGGCGGCAAGGGCGGGCAGAACGTCAATAAGGTTGAAAGCGCAGTGCGCATTGTTCACAAGGCCACGGGCATTGTCGTGCGCTGTTCCAGTGAGCGCTCCCAGCACCAGAACCGTGCGATCGGCATGGAACTGTTGAAATCCAAGATCTACCAGCTCGAGCGCGCCAAGAAGGACGCCGTGCTTTCAAAGCTCTATGGCACCAAGGGTGAAGTCAGCTTCGGCTACCAGATCCGCAATTACGTGATGAACCCATACACCATCGTCAAGGATGCGCGCACCGAACACGAGACAGGCGACATCCAACGCGTGATTGCGGGCGAAATCGACGATTTTATCGAAGCCTACCTCAAATGGTTCCAGGGACAGAAAACCGCTGCCCAAAGCAGCCACCCTGCGTAAACGAAGAATGATCAGCGTCTGCCAATGGCCGGCGTGAGCGCGGTCTAATGAACGCTTTTTCCCGCTTGGCGCACGGCCTGCGAATTTTCTAGTGAACACTAACAAATCGACTGTGACAGAAGCGTCGATTGCGGTAAAACGACGCTGACCTGAAAGCCGCTTACCAGCAGCCTTTCAGGGCTGCGCGGCCATAAACATCATGTCGCAATGTTGTGTACAGAGACTTAGGGCACCCGCTTGCGCTCGCGGGGCTTGTGCAGCACGCGAAAAACTGACACAAATGGGCTTTGGATGGAGCCGCGTTCAACGGATCCGCAACTTTACGAATGGAGACTGAGATGAAGAAGGTACTGATTCTGCTGGCGTTGATGATGTTCATCGGCATGCCCGTGCTGGCCCAGGACAAGCCGAAGGAAGAGCCCAAGAAGGAAGCCGCCGAGACGGTGGACGCCTGGGCGCTGTACAAGAAGAAGGGCCGCACCTGGACGTGGAAGATTGCTTCCAAGTACAGCGGCTACGAGAGCGTGATGTACAGCAAGTATGAAGTGCTGGAAGTGACGGACACCAAGGCGACGGTCAAGGTTTCGTCGATGGACAAGGACAAGAAGGAACTCTACTCGGCCAACCAGGACATCGAGTTCAAGACGGCCACGACCGAAGGCAAGACCGATGGCACCGCCAAGGCGCCGGAAATGACCGATGAGAAGATCAAGGTCGAAGCGGGCGAGTTTGAGTGCCAGAAGATGACGACCGAGGCGGCCGGCACGAAGTCGACCACCTGGATTTCGAAGAAGTACAGCGGTCTGCTGGTGAAGACCGAAAGCAAGAGCGAACAGGGCGAGTCCGTTATGGAACTCGTTGAGTTCAAGGACTAGTTTGAACGCATCATTGAACCGGGCGCCGCAGGGCGCCCGGTTTTGTTTTGGCCTTTCAACATTAGCGCTTGGCCTTCACATCGAGTCGAATTTCAACCTGGTCCTTGACCAGATTCTCGCCCACGCCCGTGAACTTCACGCCATAGGGCTGCCGGTCAAACTGAAAGTCCGCCTTGACCGCAATCTCTTTGTCACTCACGGAAATCGCGGCGTCAAAGGTCAGCGATTTGGTCACGTCGCGCAACGTCAGGTTGCCGGTCACTTCATGTTTGTCGCCCTTCTTTTCAATCTTGGTGGTCTCGAATTTCGCCTTGGGGAATTTCTCGACGTTGAAGAAGTCGTCGGACTTGAGGTGGCCTACAAGCTTTGCGTTGGGTTTGTCCTTGTCGTCGGCCCAGATTGAGTTCATGTCGATATCGACCACTACGTAAGTGACCTCTTTGCCGGCTTTGTCGAGCGTGACATTGCCGCTGAACTTCGAAAATCCGCCGTCGTGGCTTCCCGTGACGGTTTTGCGTCCGGTCCAACCAATGGTCGATCCGTCGTTACTGAACTTGACCTCGGCGCCGGCCTGCTCGCCGCTTGGTTTCTCAACATTCTGGGCCTCGCCCATCTTTGAGTTGGGCGCGTTGGACCCGCCGCAGGCAACGGCGAAAACAGAAAGTGCTGCGATAGTTGCTAGCAAAGCATGACGCATGGTGGATCTCCGGTTTGGTTGGTTGAGTGTAGTAACGGTTCGATGTCGAACAATATTCCATCATGCGTCGGATCTGGTTTTGCACATGTCGCGGAGCGGCTTAAACCGTGCTAGATTGCCTTCATGTCCAAACCGTTAGCCCTTGTTCTGCGCGCAGCAGGCACCAACTGTGAGCGCGAAACCGCCTGGACCCTTGAAGCCGCGGGTGCGCAGGCGACCATTCTCCACATCAACGAGCTGATGCATGCGCCTTCGCGCCTGCAGGACTTCCAGTTGTGCGTCATTCCCGGTGGTTTTTCCTATGGCGATGACCTTGGCTCGGGCGTGGTGTTCGCCAACCAGTTGCGCACCCGATTGAAATCGGCGATCGAGAAATACATCGAAAACGGCAACCTGATGCTCGGCATCTGCAACGGTTTTCAGGTTCTATTGAAGGCCGGATTGCTCACGGGCAAAGACGTGTTCGAAGACCCGCCGCGCGCCACGCTGACCTGGAATCTGACGGGCCGTTACGGTGACCGCTGGGTTGATTTGCGCATCGTCAGTGAGCGCACGCCCTTTGTCAGCGGCCGCAAGATCGTGAGTTTCCCCGTGGCCCACGCCGAGGGCCGCTTTGTCGCGCCGCAAGCACTGCTCGATGAACTGGAGGCCGATAACCAGGTGGTTTTCCAGTATGTCGATGGCAGCGGCAAACCCACGCAGGAGTTCCCCTTCAATCCCAACGGCAGCGAACGCGCCATTGCCGGCATCTGCTCCAAATCCGGCCAGGTGCTGGGCCTGATGCCGCACCCGGAGAGGAACGTGCGCCACTTCCACCACCCCGAGTGGACGCGCATGCCCAAGCGCGAATGGGGCGATGGCTTCGAGATCTTCGTCAACGCCGTCAAGCACGCCGGGACCGTCGCAAGCCGATAGCGTTTCCTCACTCGCGTCAGTCCATCTACGCCAGAACTTGCGCTTTCTGCCAGTGGCAGGTGCCCGTGATCAGGCAATCTACACTGGCAGGTCCATTCAAGTTTCAATCAATGTGAAAACGCCACACGGCCGCAAACAGGCTCTGGTAGCGGCTTTGCGGGCAATTGCCAAAGTCCTTGCAGCGCGCTTGACCGATCAAGAACGCGATTGGCACGGCGGCTGCTTTATAGCTTTCATGTCTGGGATGGTCCCGGACGACAACAAAAGACGGCAGGCGGTATGGCCCCACCGCCTGCCGCCGTGTTTTAAGAAGAGGTGTCAGGTGGCTGGCAATGACTTGCGGTACCCGAGCTTCAACTCTCGCACCACTTCAGTCTTTCACCGTGTACTTCAACTGCGTGTAGTTGAACGAACAAGGCGGCGGCGCCCTGAGGCCTTTGCCGTGGATTGAAAGAGAACGCCGCCAGTTGAGCAGCACCCACGGCGTCTCTTCATCCACGATTTCCGTCATGCGCCTGATCAACGCGAGCTTTCGCGTGCGCTGCGCTTGGTCCTGATCCGACAATTTCGCCAGCTCTTCATAGCACTTGTCATATTCAGCGTTCGCAAACGAAGCCGCGTTGATGCCCGGTGGTTTGTAGGGCCCGTAGAGCAGCTGAAAGACGTTCTGGGCGTCGGGGTAATCGAGCACCCAGCCCGCGTTGTAGGCCTGTCCCTTACCCTCTTCCTGACGTGTCAGAAACTCGGCGAAGGTCAGCATCTCGCAGTCCAGTTTGATGCCGGCCTGCTCGCCGAAGGCCGCCATGAGCAGCGCGTATTTCTGCGCATCCTCGTTCTTGCTGCGCAACAGCAGATTCACCGTCACCTGCTTGCCGTCGTCATCGAGCGCGCGCCATTTCGTCAGTCGCTTCTCGACGCGAAAGCCTGCTTTGCGCAGTACTTCACGCGCGGCTTCGGCGTCAGAGCGCTGGCCGGAGAGTTTGGCGACGCCATGGCCGAAGATCTCCGGCGGCACCAGGTCATCGGCAGGCGGTGCCATACCGAAGCGAAGTTCGCGGCTGAGCTTTTCGCGGTCAATGCAGAGTGAGAGTGCCTTGCGAATCGCCTTGCCCTTCTTTCCCGCCTTGGCTCCGACCACTTCGTCGTTCATGTTGAAAGCGATGTAATCGACCACCGGTTCGTCAGCGATCAAGACGCGCAGGCCCGCCTCTCGATACTCCTTCTTCAGCAGTTCCTCCATCCTGCCGGCGGCGAGCGCATCGCCGTCCAGCACGCGTTCTCGCTGCTCGGCATCGAGCCCGGCGCGGTCGATCTTTCCAGCAAGGCAGCGCTCAAATTGCGCTTTGCCGTACTCGGTGATTTCGTAGCGCACGGCATCACACAGTGGCAGGCGAGTTCCCTCATAGGTCTTGAGCGGCGACGCCGCTGGAACATTCTCCAGCCGGACGTCGCGGTAGCTCGCGCTGCGCTTGTAGACAAGGCTCGCGCCGGTCTTCCATTCCTCGAGCTCAAAGGGCCCCGTACCCACGGGGTGTTTGCCCATTGCCTCGCCATAAGTTTCGCAGGCCTCGTGTGCCATGGCGGCGGTGAAGCTCATCGTCGCCACGTAGAGGAATTGCGGGTATGGCTGAAGGAGCTTGATCACAAAGGTGCGCTCATCGGGTGCGCTGAGTCCCTCCACGTTCTGCGCCATGTGCTTGTTCCAGGCGTGCCCCTTGAGCTTGCGGCCGGCAAGTCCGAAGTCATCAAGCCCGGCTACGAATCCCTCCAGTACCCAGAAATTCGCGAGTTGCGGCAGCGCGGCGAGGCGCTTGAATGAATAGACGAAGTCTGCGGCAGTCAGCTTTCGTCCCTTGCCCCCGGGAAAGCAGGCATCGTCGGCAAAGAAAGTGTCTTCGCGCAGCTTGAACGTGTAGGTGAGTTTTTCGGCGTCGTATGCAGGCATCTCGGCGGCCAGGCATGGGCGAAGCCGCGTGTGGTCGAAGGGGTCGAATTCCAGCAGCGATTCATAGACAAGCATGACGTGGCGCGAAGAGACCACGTCGCCGGCCAGATGTGGGTCGAGAGTCCCGGGATCCTGTGCTTCAGCAAGCGTGAGTACTTTGGGCGCTTCCTGCGCCTGTCGCGCAAGCGGCGACAGCGTTGTTACGAACATGAAAAAGCAGGCCAGCGTCAAAATGCGCTTCATTGCGCCATTCTAGCAGATCAATGCGCGTCGGGGGCCATCATGTCGTCGTGGCCGTCGCCGTCAGCACCGACCTTGTGGCGTCGCCCTGATTCCGATTTGGCGGCTTCTGCCTCGTAGGCCTCGACGATTTTGTGATGCACGTATTCGCGTACTTCGGCGCAAATCGGGTGGACAAGGTCAAAATGCAGTTTGGCGCGCCCGCGTGCGTCCGTTTCCGCGCGGTTGGGCTTGAGTTTGGTGCCGCAGTCATTGCAGAATTTCGCGCGCAGGTGGTTTTTGCTGCCGCAACGGCCGCATTTGTCGGTGATTTTGCGCGAGGGCATGGCTACAAACGGCGCGGCTTCTCCCTGAATGATCTTCAGGTCTTTGATGACGACGGCATTGTTGAGTGTGACGCTGCAATAAGCGAGCAGCTTCTCATCCGGATCGCTTGCGAGCTTGATCCGGACTTCCGACACTTCGATGCCCCGCATCCAATTGCTCCGTAGCACCCACCGTCACTGTGGTCACGGCAAACGCACGGCCTAAGCCGCGCTGCTCAAACAACCGCGCCAGAGCAAGCGCGGCTGACCTATCCGTCGTAACAAAGGCAATGGCTGAACCTGATCCGCTGACGAAACGACAAGTGACGCCGCTCTCGTTTTCAGTCTTGCCCCACACTTCCCGCAAACCCGGTGAAACTCTCAATGCTGCTTCCTCAAGTCTGTTGAAGACGACTTTCGGAACAGAGAGCGCACTGAGCAAGCGTGATTCATGAAAAAAGTAACAATTCCTCGGGGTGTAGGTCAAGTGACGACTTAGGTCGCGGTAGACATCGGGCGTGGGAAGCACGATTTGAGGATAAAGGACAACGAGGTCGATTTGTGGAATCGGCGCCTTGTGCTCGATAATTTCCCCGCGGCCCGTGCAAAGCGCGATGCCGCCTCGCACAAAAAAAGCGCAGTCGGAGCCGACCTGCGCGACGAGTTCTTCCAGTCGAGTCTCTTCCAGGTTGAGCTTCCAGAGTCGGTTCAAGCCAACCACGGCGCATGCGGCGTCTGAACTGCCGCCGCCCAGTCCCGCCCCGTGGGGAACGTGTTTTTCAAGGTGGATTTTCGCGCCGCGCTCTGGCGCGTGAGCCTTGCGCAACACCTCGGCTGCACGCACGACGAGATTTTTCTCCGGCGGGCCAAGGTCGATGTTGCATGACAGTGTGATGCCGGGTGATGACGTTTCTTCGAAGTCGAGCCGATCAAACAGGCTGATCGCCTGCATCACGGTCACGAGTTCGTGGTAGCCGTCAGGCCGCTTGCCGGTGACTTCAAGGAACCAGTTGATCTTTGCGGGAGCGTAGAGAGTGAGCGGCATGGGGTCTGTGGTCCGGAGGTCCGTTGGTCCGGAAGTCAGGTTGCGCGGCCAACATTAGGAGATTCGACCTCCGGACTCCAGACCTCCGGACAGTTCAGGGTTTGGGCGGCACGATGTCGACGGTGCTCTTGTCGTGGCTGTTATGCACATGCATGCGCAGACGTTCGTAGCTCAGCATCAGGCTCTCAATCAGCGCGGGATCCTGACCCTGCGGGCTGCCGCCGGGAGAAACCGCGCCGATGCGCGCCTTGAGCAATTCGTAACGCATTACAAATGTCTCGCGTTCGTCCTGCACCGTGCGCAACTCGATGATCACGCTGTCGAGAATTTCGC
>UBJH01000700.1_pt1 | contig 10701 bp, 4 predicted proteins | sample 2193721 | NCBI WGS metagenome assembly UBJH01 (sample SAMEA4703186, study PRJEB27089) | metagenome | reverse complement strand
CAAACCGTGCACCGCGTTCGCACGAGACGTCCGGCCGTCATACTGCACGCCGTCACCGACGGCGGCCCGGCGGCCGACACCGTACGACATTTGCGAGTTCGTGCCCGAGCCGGCCGACTCGATGTCCGAACCGACGAGCGCACCGGTGGAGTCGTAGATTGCCATCGCGGACTGCGCCGCAACCACCGCGGAGCCCTCGGTGTCGATGTCACAGAACTGACCGTCAAGCCCGGCCTCATCGGTGGCGTCACCGTTCAGGCACATGTCGATCCAGTAAACGTCGTTGTCGGCGAGCGTGAAAGAGTGGCTCGTGGTGCCGTCCGAGACGCAGCCCATGTTGAAGTCGGCCGGGGGCTCGACGACGGTCGCGTCCACGCGCAGCGTCGCGAACGCGGCGCGCCAGTTGGTCGGATACGCCGCGCCGGCAGCAGGGGTGAAGTCCGTGGAGTTCATCACCGTCGAGCCGTTCGCCGAGAAGTAGCCGAGCAGGTTGCCGCCGCCGGCGGGCATCGTGCCGTTGGCGCGACGGATGTTGTTGATGCCCGTGATGACGGTCGGTGTCGGAAGCGTGACGTCGTCGACCACGTCCATATACAGGAAGCCGCCGGCGAAGGCGGGGAACGTCACGCCGCCCGCGATGGCGATGTCGGCCGGGAAGAAGAACCCCTGGCCGTTGGCGCCGATGTGCCCGCCAACACGCACCGCGATCTCTTCGATCGGCGTCCCGCTATACACCGGGTTCGCGGCCGCCGTGAACGTCGGATAGACCGTCATGCGATGGTCGGCCGTATCGACCGTATTGTCCGCGGCCACCCACGCGCCGAAGCGAACGCCGATCACCGAATAGCCGCCGGCTACTCCCGCCGCGGCGGACGGAACGATGTCGTCGCCGACAACCCGGATCACACCCACGCCGTCCGCGCCGGGGCCGGCGAAGCCGCCGCCGGTTTCAGCGGGCAGACCGCTGTCCCACATCGCGACTGGCACGCGCGCTCCGTAGCCTCCCTGCGGATGATTCAGGACGTGCTCGGGGCCCCAGGCCTGAACCGGGATGCCCGTCATGTCTTCGGACTGAGCCAACGCGCTCTGCGCGACAGCCGCGCCCGCAAACATCGCAATCAACAGACTCTTCTTCATCGCGAATACTCCTCTTTTCACCATTTCCGGGCCGGAGACGGCCCACACTCCCATGTACCCAACCGCCAGAACTCGCACACACTCGTAAACGTCGAGTCGGAAGGACGGCGGCGTGCCCATGGGTTACGCACCCATGGACCTTCCCCGACCAGCATTCCCCATCGACGTTTTTTTCTCGCGCCTTCGGGGCGATTTTGGGACTCTCGCCCGAATCCTCCTGCACGTTCCGCCTTCGTGCCGACACGAAAGGCACCCTGATGCTTCACGTACCCCGCTTTCCGCGGGCCCCCCGAGGCCATCTCTTCAGAATGTATCCTGTCTTCCAGATCTTGCAACCGGATTTGGCAAAGACATCCCATAAACCGCGTAAATGCAGAACAGACCTAGTACAAGCCCGCGCGTTCGGCCGAATTCGGGCCCCTTCCGCCTCACCGGACCTGCGCGTACAAAATCCCTCGGAGAGTTTTCACTCCCCGGGGGATTAGGTGCTTACCGGACTTCACCAATCAGCAGTTCAGCGTCAGGAACTCCGAGAACTCCACGTCGAAGCCGTTCTCGGCCCCGTCGTTGTTCAGGTCGGCGCTCTGGAGGCAGAAGTTCGAGAAGTCGCCGTTCACGGCCTGCTCCGTCACTTCAACGTCGAAGCCGTTGAGCGAGCCGTCGCAGTTCGTGTCGGCCAGTTCGCACGGGATCAGCGACGGGCAGTCAAGCCAGTTGACGAAGACCGACGTGGTGATGGTGTAGCCGTTGCTGAGGTTGCGGCCGCGAAGGTGGAAGCGCCCGTCCGTCGCGGCATTCGGAGCGACGTCTCCCTGAGGCCCGCCGCCGTTGTAGGTAAGGCCGATGAAGTACTGCCCGGCGGGCAGGCTGTTGTCGAAGACCACGTTCGCGACGCCCGCCGCGCTCTGGGCCGTGCCGACCAGGTTGCCCACCGAGTTGAAGATGTACATGCCGAAGGTGGCGGTGAACGCGCCATCCTGGCTGTTGAACGTCACGCTGTTGCCGACGTTGGAATCGGCGTCGCGGCACAGATTGATGCTGTACCAGAGCGGAACTCCGCCGGCCATCGCCGTCGGAGCGGACTGCGCACCGGGCGCGACCGGCGGATCTTCGAACGCGCCACCCACAAGAACGGTGCTCTCCGGCTGAGCCGCGGCCGGAGGCGCCGTCAGGTTCGTGGCGTTGGTCTGGATGCGGACCACCGCCGTGCCGCCCGCGCCAGTACCCGACGCGGTGAAGCCGCCGCCGAACGCCGGCGGGCCGCCGTCGGAGGGAACCACGAACAGGTAGTACTGCCCGGCCGACAGGCCCAGCGCACCCGTGCTCGCGTCATAGTGCCGGCCGTCGTACTGCAGGCCGTTGAGGCCTGCCGCCGCGAGGCGACCGATGCCGAAGGAGAGTTGCGAGTTGCTCCCGAGAATGCCCGTGCCGCCGCCGTCATCGCTGGCGATCAGTGTTCCGCCCGCGCTGAACACGGCGATGGCAAATGCGTTGTTGGAGCCTTCGGTATCGATGTTGAGATACCCATAGTTCGCGTCGATGGCATCCTGCGTGATCGTGAAGCAGTACTTCTTGATCCCATTCGTGCCGATCGACTCGGTGTCGGACGCGAACGCGTTGTCCGCGCCGAGGCTGAAGTTCTCGGCCTCGGTGCCGCAGACCGGGGGCGGCACGGTCACGTCGCCGTAGAACGCCCACAGGCCCGTCAGCGGGCGGTTGTTGGTCTGCCCGGCCGCCGGGCCGAACTGGTAGCGCGTGCGCTCGAGCGTTCCCGAGCCCGGGGCCGCCGCGCCGGCATACACGCCGTCGCCATTGCGGTCGTAGCCCATGTCGTTCGAGCCCGTGCCCTGCTGGTAGCAGGGGTTGACCGCGTCCCCCGAGGTGGTTCCGCCCCAGAGGCGGTAGTTGTCGTCCGCCGGAAGCAGCGGCTGTCCGGTCGAACCGTTGATGATCACCGCGTCCAGCCAGTAGTTGCCGGCGGGCAGGTCCGCCGCCGGCGGGATCACATCCCAGCCCACGCCGTAGCCCGACCCGGTGCGGGGCAGGCCCTGCGGGTACTCGAGCACCAGCGTGAGGGCCGGCGTCGCGGACGCGTCGATCATCGAAGTCCCCACGCCCGTGAACCCGTCCAGGCTCACCGAGGACTGCTCGTAGAACCGCAGTTCGATCGTCGAGCCGGGAATGTCCGCGAAGCCCGCCGTGCCGTACCCGATGCCGTCGATGCCGTCGATCATGTGCACCGCCGTCGCGGCCCACGGACCGGGCGCCCAGTTGATCGACATGAGGTGGCGGTGATGGAACGCCCCCAGACTTGAGCCCGCCGCGTTGACTCCGCCGAAGAGGCCGTTGTTCCATACACGCTCCGATACGCGCTCGGAGTAACCGGCGGGCGAGATCGCCCCGCCAGGTCCGACCTTGAATCGTTCCGCACCAAGCGGTTCGGAGTTAACCGTCACCTGATTCTGCGCAATCACGGTCGCGCAGCAGCCCGCAAGGATCGCTAGCGCAAGACACTTCTTCATCGCAAATACTCCTCAGATTGTCAGGGCCGGTTAGCGCCCACACTCCCATACACACTCGCTCGAACGTCGAGACGACCCGGTTTGCAGATCTCCCCCACTCGGGACGGAGTCACGCAGACAGCGGGTAATGTACGTTGAACTCGCCAAATAACGCAATACCGAATCGTTTGCGAACGAGCGTGCCAGGCGCGCAAAAACCCCCGGGGTTTGCAGCCCCGAGGGTTTTCCATTGCAGATTATCTCTCGCCGATCAGCAGTTCAACGTCAGGAACTCGGAGTACTCAACGTCAAAGCCGTTTTCGGCGCCGTCATTGTTCAGATCCGCCGACGGCAGGCAGAAGTTGGAGAAGTCTCCGTTCACCGCTTGCTCGGTGGCTTCCACGTCGAAGCCGTTCAGGCTGCCGTCGCAGTTCGTATCCGCCAGTTCACAGGGAACGCCCGCCGGGCAGTCGCCCCATGGAACCAGCACGAGGATCTGCAGGGTGTAGCCGCCGTCGTTCACGCGAGGACGGACGTGCCAACGACCGTCGGAAGCGGAGTTGGGCGCGATGTCGGTATCGCTTCCGGAGTAATCAAACGTCGTGCAGATGTAGTAGGTGCCCGCAGGAAGGAACGGATCCGATCCGCCGAAGTTCACCGTCGGAGAACTGGGCCGGCCGCCCTGCGCCGTGCCTCGGAGATTGCCCAGCGCATCGAACACGTACAGACGCTTGCCCGGGGGCTCGCCCGCCGGAGGGCTGATCACCATGAACTGCACCGGATTCCCCGCATCGGCGTCGCGGCAAAGTTGAACGTCGTACCAGAACACGCCGGGGCTATACAGCGCTTCCCCGGCGGTCTGCCCGCCCGGAGCGACGATCGGGTCCTCGAACGCGCCGCCGACGATTCGGGTGGCCGCGGGCGCGGCCGAGGGGTTAATGGCCCCGCCGCCGATGTTCGTGCGTGCTCGCAGAACGCTCGTACCGGCCGGACCGGAGCCGCTGGCGAAGAACCCGTCCGCGAACACCGCGCCGCCGGACGCCGACGCGACCGCCACGTAGTAGGTCCCGGCGAGCAGGCCGTCCGTGCCGGGAGACTGGCCTCGCTGCGTGGGGAAGTAGTTGATGCCGTCATAGTCCGCGCCGCCCTCGGACGCGCGCCGGCCCATGCCGAAGGTGAGGAGCGCGTTGCCCGCTCCGCCATTCTCATCGTCGTTGGCGACCATGATCCCGTTGGAATCAAAGACCGCCACGGCGACATCGGTCGTCGAGCCGTTGGTGTCGAAGTCGATGTACTTGTAGTTCGCGTCGTTCGCGCTGGAGGCCAGCGTGACGCAGTACCACTTCACGCTGTTGGCGCCCAGGGCTTCCGAGTCCGAAACCCAGACATTGTCCGCGCCCGTCGAGAACGACTCGCACGAGGGCGTTCCCGCCACCACGATGTCGCCACGGACGGCGAACGAATAGGCGTACGTCGCGAATGGCGTGGCTCCGCCAAGGTCGGCGACAATCAACGAGCGGCGCTCGCCGGTGGCGTCGGCCGCCGCGTCCCCGATGAAAGTGCCGTCGTTGTCCGCATCGCGCCCGTAGTCCGGCAGGCTGAAGCCGGGAGCGGCCGGGTTCACCGAGTTGGCCGGAGTGTTGTCCACCGCGCCGCGGGCGCTGTTGTTGGAAAAGAACGTCGCCCCCGGTCCGGCGGTAGGCTGGGGAACGCCCGCGCCGTCGATCGCGACCACTTCAACCACGATGCCGGCGATTGAGCCCGAGAGAGCAAGCGGGCCGCTGGGCAGCGAGTTGTTGATCTGCACGAATCCCTCGCCCGCGTAGTTGTAGAAGCCCCCGCCCGCCGGAAACTCCTCGACGCGCAGCGCCGTGGCGGATGGATTGATCATGCTCCCGCCCGGCGAGCCGAAGCCGGCGAAGTCCACGTCGGCCACGTCCCAGATCGTCATCCGGAGCCGGAAGTCCTGCCCGAGATTGCTCCAGACGGAGAAGTCCACCGCATCAATCGTGCGCGAGGCCTGCGCAGCCCACGGTCCGGGTGCGAAGTTGAAGTCGTCCAGGATGTGCTTGCCGTTTGTCTCGGCCAGGAACCGGAATAGCCCCGTCCTGTTCGCATTCGTCCAGTTGTCTACCGGCATTCCCGCCGCGCGCTGGCCGTACGTCCCCGCGGACGCGTCCTGCACGTGCACCGGAATGCCACGAATATCTTCCGCCTGTCCCCAGGCCGTCGCCGTCAGCCCCGCCGACAGCGCCAGCACCATTCCTACGCGCAAACTCATGAGACGCTCCTCAATCTGGTGAGCCGCGGCCGCACGCGCGCCGAGACTCACACCCCTGTTCCAGATCCTCCGAGGATGTCACGCGGCCCGGCCTCGCCGAAGCCTCGTGCGTCACACGTCGCGCGTGCAGATGCGCCGCATGGATGAACACCCCTGAGCCGGGCTCACCGCCCCGAAAGACCCTTTGTCGCCGAACTTCGAGTCTACCGAGTTGCCGGACGCTCGCAAGCCATAACACCGGTCGCGCCGGCGAATTCAACGGAATACGCCGCGTCTCACGCGAGGTTCTCCGTGGTCCTGTGCGCAAACACACATCAGCGCCCATCTCTCGTGCTGATGCACGATCAACGCGCGGTCGCAGGTTCGTCGATCGGAGAATCCCTCGACGGACCCCACCCCTGTCAGGCTCTGACGAGCCGTGCTCACAGCCTACCGCGCGCGATGTCGGATGCAACCCGATTTTCAAACCCAGGGAGGCGCACTATCGTCGCGATCGTCGCGAGGCCATCGACGCCACGAACTCGTCGAACAGGTACCCCGCGTCGTGCGGTCCCGGCGAGGCTTCGGGGTGGTACTGCACCGAAAAGACCGGCTTGGTCTTCATCCGAAACCCGGCCAACGTGTTGTCATTCAGATGGATATGCGTCGGCTCGCCGCCCGCGGCCCGGATCGACTCCGTCTCTACCGCGAATCCGTGATTCTGGCTCGTGATCTCGACTTTGCCCGTCGTCGTGTTCAGAATCGGCTGGTTCGCGCCGCGGTGGCCGAACTTCAGTTTGTACGTCTTCCCGCCCGCCGCCAACGCCAACAACTGATGCCCGAGACAGATTCCGAACGTGGGCATCACTTCCCCGTCCGGCCTGCCGATGATCTCGCGGAGCGTTCGAACAGTCGCCTCAACCGCGGCCGGGTCACCAGGGCCGTTGGAGATGAACAGCCCGTCAACCTCTCCCGACTTGTACAACCGAAGGATCTCGTCCGCCGGCGTGTCGTGCGGAACCACCCTGACCTCGCAACCGCGATCCGCCAGATTGCGCAGGATGTTCGCCTTGGCGCCGCAGTCCAGCGTCAGCACGCGAAACAGGGCGCGGGAACCGGGGCTCGGCGAACCGCTCCACTCGCCAAGCGTTTCGGACCACGTGGACCCGCTCGTGCAACCTACCCGCGGCACGAGATTCTGTCCCGCCATCGACGGCGCCTTCCGGGCCATCTCAACCAGTTGCTCGTCGGTCAGATCCGGCCGATCCGTCAGCACGCCGGGCATCGCCCCCAGCGTGCGGAGTTTCTTCGTCAGCGCGCGCGTGTCAATCCCGCTGATCCCCAGCACGCCGTGCGCAGCCAGGTAGGTCGAAAGATCGCCGACGGAACGATAGTTGGAGTGCAGCCGCGCCAACTCTCGCACAACAAACCCGGCGACCTGGACCTTTTTCGATTCCACATCATCGGCCGTCACGCCATAGTTCCCGATCAGCGGAAACGTCTGCGTCAGAATCTGCCCGGTGTACGAGGGGTCCGTCAGCGACTCCTGGTACCCGCACATGGCCGTGTTGAACACGACCTCGGCGACCGAGACGATGCCACGCCCGACGGCCCCAAAGGCGGTCCCCTGAAAAACCGTCCCGTCCGCAAGCGCTAATCTCGCGGCGGGACTCGACGATACGGTGTTCGTGGTGGTCATCTAAAGCCGGAGCATAGCGCGCGTGTCGGAACTTTTGTTCCATCCAGACGACAATCTCCCCGCCGACGCGAAGTTCGCCAAGGTCGCCGTCGAGCGTTCCATCGACCGCATCGACGACGACGCCGCCTTCACCTACCGCGTCGTAGGCGAATCGCCCGCCGTCGGCGAGCGCGTCGAGGTGCCCCTCGGCCGCGCCGGAAAACGCACCGCCGGAATCGTCGTCCGCGTCGGCGGCAGCGAGTTGCTGGAAGGCTTCCCCGCCCACAAGGTCAAGCCCATCCACCAGTTGACCGGCGCCCGCCTCAGCCCCCACCTCGTCGATCTCGCCCGCTGGATCAGCGAGTACTACGTCTGCCCGTTGGGAATGGTCCTCGCCTCGATGATGCCCGCCGCCGTGAAGCACCGCGTCGGCCGTCGCGCTGTCGAGATGATCGAAATTGCGCCGGCGTTCAAGGGGACGGCCGCGGAACTTCCAAAACTCAAGCCCGGGCCACAGCGGGCCTGGGAGGCCATCACATCGCACCCCGAGATCGAGTGGCCGATCCCGATCCGGGAACTCGCGGGAACGCTGGGCACCAAGTCGCTCAAGTCGATCCGGACCCTGGTGGCGGCGGGCCTGCTGGACAAAACCGACTCAACGGAAATCCGCGCGGCCACGCTTCCCGGAATGGTCGTCTCGGTCGAGGCCGACCGCGACGAAGGCCGCCTGGTCCTCACGCAGGAGCAGCAGGACGCGGTGCATGGAATCGACCGAAGCACCGATTTCGGCGTCCACCTCCTCCGCGGCGTGACCGGTTCGGGCAAGACCGAGGTATACCTCCGCCTGATCGACCGGGTGCTCGCCCGAAACGGCAGCGCCATCGTGCTGGTGCCCGAGATCGCCCTGACGCCTCAGACGGCGGGCCGGTTCACCCGGCGCTTCGGTCACGATCGCGTGGCCGTGCTCCATTCCGGAATGACCAGTTCGCAGCGTCACCGCGAGTGGTCGCGGGCCGCGTCGGGCGAAGCGCGGGTGGTCGTTGGCGCCCGCTCGGCAATCTTCGCCCCCGTCGAGAACCTCTCGCTGGTGGTCGTGGACGAGGAACACGACACCTCGTACAAGCAGGACAGCCTGCCGCGGTACAACGCGCGCGATACCGCGATCAAGCGAGCGCAGTTGGTGGCCTGCCCCGTCGTGCTGGGCTCCGCCACGCCGTCGCTGGAATCTTGGCACAACGCGCGAACGGACAAGTTCCGACTCTGGGAACTCCGGGAGCGCGTGGCCGGCGCTTCGATGCCCCAGGTCCGAATCGTGCACCTCGCGGCCGAGCGCCGGGCTCGGGCGGCCCAGGGCGACACACGCCTGCACCTGCTCGGGCCGACCCTCGAAGCCGCGCTCGAGCACACGCTGCACGACGGTGGCCAGGCCATCCTGCTGCTGAACCGGCGGGGACTGGCGCAGTACGTCTGGTGCCGAAGCGCGGCCTGCGGCTTCGTCCTCTCCTGCGACCACTGCGATGCCGCCCTCGTCGTCCACCGCAACGCCGACGTACCCGCCGGTTCCATCGTGCGGTGCCACCACTGCGACGCCGCGCAGCGCGTCCCCGCCCTCTGCCCATCCTGCGGCTCCAAACTCGCGACGTTCGGCTGGGGCACCCAGCGCGCCGAGGAGGAACTCGCTTCCAAACTCGCCTCGATGGGGATCGTGCCCGGCGAGACGATGCTCCGGCTCGATTCCGACGAGATGAAATCGGCCAAGGACTTCTACGCCGCCCTGTCGCGCTTCGCCCGCGGCGATGTCCGGCTCCTCGTCGGAACGCAGATGCTCGCCAAGGGGCTGGACTATCCCAATGTCCGCCTGGTCGGAGTTATCGACGCCGATACCTCCCTGAACATCCCCGACTTCCGTTCGGCAGAGCGCACCTTTCAACTGGTAAGCCAGGTCGCGGGGCGCGCCGGCCGCGGCGAGAAGCCAGGCCTGGTCATCATCCAGACCATGAACCCCGAAGAACCCGCGATCGCCCTGGCCGCGCGCCATGACTTCGAGGCCTTCGCCGAACTGGAACTGGCCTGCCGCGCCCGCTCAGGCCTCCCGCCGATCACCCGTATGGCCCGCGTCGTCTGCCGCGACGAAGACTCACACGTCGCCCGCGACGCCGCGGGGGCTCTGGCCGAGCGCCTCGGCCGCGAGCCCCACGTCCGGGTTCGCGGCCCGATCGAGTGCACAATCTCGCGTGTCGCCGGGTTCTACCGCTTCGCCGTGGAGATCGTCGCGGACCGCGCCGGGCTCGTGCAGCGGGCCCTCCAGGCGGCGCGGGGCGACAAACTACTTAAAAGCGATGCCCACACGGCGGTGGATGTAGACCCCGTGGCCCTATTGTGACGCATCGCCACGGAACTCGCCGATCTGGATTCGCGCCGCATGAACGACCAGGACCTTCAAGGCCGCCGCGTCACCGTCATGGGCCTCGGCCGATTCGGCGGCGGGCTGGGAGTAACCCGTTTTCTCGCATCGCGCGGGGCCGGCGTGCTCGTCACCGACATCGAGCCGGCGGACAAACTCGCCGAACCGCTCGCGGCCCTCGAACCTCTGATCGGCAAGGGCGTCGTGACAACCCGATTGGGCGAGCACAACGTCAGCGACTTCACGACCTGCGACCTGGTGGTCGCGAACCCCGCGGTCCCCAAGCCGTGGGAAAACCGCTTCCTTCGCGCCGCCCACGCGGCCGGCGTCCCGATCACCACGGAGATTCGCCTCACCGTCGAGCGCCTGAACCGCGATCGCGTGATCGGCGTGACCGGCTCCGCCGGAAAAAGCACAACCAGCGCGATGATCGCCCACGCCCTCAACGCGGCCGGCCGAAAGACCCACCTCTCGGGCAACATCGGCGGCTCGCTGCTCGAAACCGCTCACTCGATCAATCCCGCCGATTGGATCGTCCTCGAACTCTCCTCGTTCATGCTGTACTGGCTCGGCGATGGCATCGGGTATTCCGCCGCGCCACCGTGGGCCCCGCACATCGCCGTCGTCACCAACATCGCGCCGAATCATCTCGACTGGCACCGCGATTTCGACGACTATCGCAACACCAAACTCTCGCTCTTCGCCCGCCAGCGCGGCCCGG
>UBJH01000665.1_pt1 | contig 10706 bp, 8 predicted proteins | sample 2193721 | NCBI WGS metagenome assembly UBJH01 (sample SAMEA4703186, study PRJEB27089) | metagenome | reverse complement strand
AGAACCGAAAGTAAGCATCCTCCCCTGGCGTTGAAGCTTCAATGCTTTATCATCATACATACGGGTAAGCACCATCGTTCTGTAGAATTTTTCAAGTGTTTCCGTATCCAGTTTTGGCTCCAGGCTCTCATCCACATTACCTTCTGCGTCCAGAATCGAAAGCCAATCCACACTCATATCCAGAATTTTTTGCCTTGGCAACTTTATACCCCATTTATAAATTAGTTCTTAACCTTCTTAATCTTTACTGAATGGGCCATATACGAGCTTCTCACAAATGGTCCGCTCATAACCCGGATGAATCCTTTTTCACCTGCTATTTTTTTATAGTATGCAAATTTTTCAGGCGATATATATTCTTTGACTTCAAGCTGCTTTACTGAAGGTCTCAGGTACTGTCCCATTGTGAGGATACTAACACCCCGGGATTTCAAATCATCCATAGTTCGCAGGATCATATCTTCCGTTTCCCCAAGACCAAGCATCAGGGAAGATTTTGTATATATGGAAGAAGACATCTGCTTTACTTTACTGAGTACCTCCAGGGACAAAGTGTACCCGGCTCTAATATCCCTCATATGAACCTGAAGTTCCTGAACAGTCTCAATATTATGCCCGACAACATCAGGGTGAGCGTCTGCAATTTTGCGCAAGGACTCTTCATTTCCCCCAAAATCGGGTATAAGGGCTTCCACAGTAATGTTTTCATCAAGAGATTTTATTTCTTTGATGCAGTTTGCAAAATGCATTGCTCCGCCATCCGGAAGGTCATCCCTGTCTACTGATGTAAGAACAACGTATTTCAAACCCAGCTTTTCCACAGCCTGTGCAACCCTTCCGGGTTCTGAAGAGTCGAGGGTCTCTCCTTCCTTTCCTTTTATAACAGCGCAGAACTTGCAGTTTCTTGTGCATATCGAACCAAGTATCATAAAAGTGGCAGTGCCATGAGTCCAGCATTCCCCAAGGTTCGGGCATCTTGCACCCGTGCAGACCGTGTTTAATTTTAAATCCTCAAGGATTTTTTTTATATCCACGAACTTTTTCCCTGATGGGGGTCTTATTTTAAGCCAGTCGGGTTTTGTCTTTTGCATATTTTCCCTGTTGAATTTCACTTTTATTTTTAAGTCCAAACCGTCAAAATAGCACTCATTATAACAAAAGCGATCAATTATTTATTCTGCCAGAGACCAATTATATTACCTTCAGTATCTTTGAAATATGCTGTATAGCCCATATCTGCAACCGGCATTTTTCCTTTAACCACTTCACCTCCCATTTTCTTCACATTTTTCAAGGCATCATCGATATTCTGAACATTAATGGTAATGATTGGAGAAGTGAGAGGACGCTGGCGCTTCATCATGCCGCCATTTATTGCACCTGGCTCTTCAGGCATATGGTTTTCATCCACAGGCATAGTCTCGATAAGAATGTATTCCATTCCCTCCACGGTGTCCATCTTCCAGCCAAAAATGGTTTTGTAGAATTTCTTAGCCCTTTCAAGGTCATCTGCAGGAATTTCAAAATGTACTACTTTGTCCATTGAAAATCACTCCTACTGATAAGATTATAAAGCTTTATTGATAAATGTTTGGTTTGACAGCAAACTTTTTGTTGTTACAGAAGCATTTACCAGTGGTGAGTAAATGATAAAATATCGATGCACAGTATGCGGTTACATATACGACCCGGAAGCTGGAGATCCGCCGAGAGCGAAGCCGGGAACAGCCTTTGAAGATCTTCCTGATGATTGGGTCTGCCCTGTATGCGGGGTATCAAAAGATATGTTTGAGAAAATGTGATCGGGATTTATTAGTTTTAGTACGGTGACGTCATGGACGCTGTCAAGTATTCGGTTGTTAGGAGGAAATCGCTACTTTAAAATGATGGAGGGATGAATATGGATGGGATGAAGAAATAAGAATGATAATCGGGGTATTGATTGCGATTGGAATTATGGCTTAAATGCCTAGTGTGCAGTGGTGATGGATGATGAAAAAAAGTGTGTGGAAATTAATAATTGTATCACTGGTACTCTTGAATATCTGCACTGTTTCGGTCTATGCATCTGGTGAGAATATATCAGTATCTTCCACCCCATCTGGTGCAGATATTTGGATCGATGGAAGAATCAAAGGTAAAACACCATTCACAATAACCCAAGTTCCTGCGGGTTCTCATTCAATAAGATTAACACTGAATGAATATGATGACTGGACTACAAATGTTGTTGTTGTTGAGGGAAACACAACACCGATTTCTGCAACGTTGTTGAAAACAGCCATCTCTTTCTCTTCCACTCCACCTGGTGCAGATATTTGGATCGATGGAAGAATCAAAGGTAAAACACCATCCACAATAACCCGTGTTTCTTCGGGTTCTCATACAATAAAATTAACACTGAATGAGTACGATGACTGGACTACAAATGTTGTTGTTGTTGAGGGGAACACAGAACCGATTTCTGCAACGCTGTTGAAAACAGCCATCTCTTTCTCTTCCACTCCACTTGGTGCAGATATTTGGATCGATGGAAGAATCAAAGGTAAAACACCGTCCACAATAACCCGTGTTTCTTCGGGTTCTCATGCAATAAAATTAACACTGAATGAGTACGATGACTGGACTACAAATATTAATGTGATCGAAGGGAATATGACTCCAGTCTCCGCAACATTAACAAGAAAGGAACCAGTATCAGCATATCTTGCAACAGCAACAAATACACCTACTTCTACAACAACTCCACTTCCAATATCAACTCCAAGATTTACACCCACACAAGATCTTAAGCTATCATTAACAAATACCCCTACTTATACAACTCCACTTCCAATATCAACACCAGAATTTACGCCCACACAAACAAAATCCCCTTTTCCCACATATTTATTTGAAACAACACAGAAAAGAGAAACTTCTTGGCAAGATGATATCCCGTCATATGTAATCGTCGGAGTATTAATCGGGGTAATTACTGAAATAGTGTTAATAATTGTAAGGAAACGTTAGACAAGATGTCACATTAAAATTCCCATCATGGTGTTGAGTACGATTATTATTTCGCTTCCTATCACAAAATTTTTTCATGTTGTTCACTCCTTGAAAAAAATAACCCTAAAATAGCAGCAGGAGGCATCTTTCTTATGAATGCCATTCCTGGATTCTCACCATTTCTATAATCCAATGAACCATGAATCCTTGAATTATACCATTTCAAGAATTCTTGTAGCGAACTGAACCTCCACCTGTGCTTATCATATTCATACCAGAACCTCTCAAGCTTCCCATTCGTTTGTGGATTATTCCTCCTTGAAGGGATATGCTTAATGGATTGGGATACGAGATATTTTTCAAATTCAGATGTCTCTTTATTTTTATTAGGCATGAGGATGAGATTCACTTGTTCTGTGCCAGTCTCCATGAACCAGACTTCCTGAATGCTTCTTTCATATCGGCACCGCTTTCTTTGTTTCTGCTTTTTAGGGTCCGGGATAGTAAAATTATTATCCAGAAGATACTTGTTTATTTTATTATGGGGAATTTTATGACCTTCTGACTTCAAATCATTTATCTTTATCAGAAAGTTCTGTTTGGGTCGACGCGATGGGATCAACTTTGGAATTTCTCCTGTGTCTTTTTATTCATTTCTCAATTGTTGAACCCTTCTTTCTGAGATTTTATACATTATGGAAATACTCTTCGTTGTTTCATCTTTTTGGATCTCTGTTGCCGAATTATCCATTTTATGTTTTTATCCGTCAATTTGACCATCGGCTCACAAGAAGCCGAACGAAATAATATCCGTACTCTACATATAAAATATGACTTAGAAAATCTTATATAACACATGTAATAAAGTTATAGATAGCGATCTTCATAATACTAAACCGAACAAAAACAAATCGTGGGACTGAAAATGAAGATAATTGAACTATTGGTTCGGGAAATATGATACCTAAAAGAGATATTAACAGAATCATTTCTGTGTTGATGCTTTTGAGCTTAGTATATACCGCTGCCGGATACATGTTTGAAACTGATTTCAATGGTGTCAAAGCCATAGAAGCAGTACCTGGAGCAACCTCAACAAACACGGTAACTACAACTCCTGCCCCCACCCCAACGGCAAGTACTGCCTCTAACGCTACTGCTGCACCAACAGCTAATGCTGCCGTTAACGCTACTGCTGCACCAACAGCTAATGCTGCCGTTAATGTTACTGTTGCGCCAACAGCTAATACTACGGCTACTCCCCCATCGGCAAATGCCACCGCTAACGCTACTGCTGCACCAACAGCTAATGCCACAGCTACTCCTACCACAACGGTAAATGCTACTGCCAACGTCACCGCGAATATTACATCTACTCCTGTGCCACCTGGAGAACCTGGTATAACATCATACTCTCCATCAACGCCGGTGTCCGATATTATTGGAGCCACTCGAGCCTTCAACGTCACGGTGAATCAGACCGTGAACGTGATATGGCTGATCAACGGTGTTCAGGATGGGACCGATACAGGCGTAACTACTTCAAGCTATACCAACACAAGTGCGGCTCAGGGAACATGGAATGTAACAGTTGTAGCCAGTAATGACAATGGTAATACCACGCAGAACTGGGATTGGGTTGTGACTGTGCCAGGTCCTCCTTCTATATTATCATCAGATCCACCAGGCCCTGTGAACGATATTGTAGGTACGCCGCGAGCTTTCAGAATTACTGTAAATCAGACTGGAAACGTGGCCTGGCTGGTGAATGGCTCCCTGGTTCAGAATAACTCGAATATAACTACTGCAAACTATACTAACATAAGCGCAGTCCCTGGAACATTTAACATTACAGCAGTATTCACAAGTATTTATGGTACAATATCAAGCAATTGGATATGGAATGTGAAGAATCCTCCGCAGAATGTCACTAATTTAACAATAATAGCTACAGGGCCGACATATATAAACTGGACATGGGATGCCCCGGCGGATGAAAGCTTTAACGGTACACAAATATTAATCGACGGAGCCTTAAAAGATACTCTTCCAGGGTCATTGAATTATTATAATGCTTCAGGCTTTATTCAGGGCACATCTCATAACATTTCTGTGATTGCGGTTGATACTCCTGGCAATAAAGCAATACCGCCCTGGCCTACCAGTACAGGTATCACGACAAATACCCCGATTGGGAACGAGGTAACACCTCTGGAATTGCCCTCAGGGGTCACAGTCACTTTTGCAAACATTACGGAAGAAGGGATTACGACAGTATCATCCGAAAAAACCCCTCCTGTGGCTCCAGGCTTTATGCCACTCGGGCCATACATAAACATAACAACAACTGCAAACTTCACAGGTCCTGTAACTATAACCCTGAACTATACACAACCTCCTGATGGGTTTAATAGGAGCAACGTTCGCCTGTATAGTTTGAACAACTCTGCCTGGGAAGACATGACCACTAACATGAACGAGAATATCGTAACCGGAGTTGTATCGGGTCTACCGCTTGTCGTTGCCGGAATATACCCGCCACCAAATATAACGGTGATCCAGGAGCCTTCTACAGAGATCACAGTAAGGGACACGATCATCTTCAATATCAGTATTGACCAGGCCGCTACTGTTAACTGGACTGTTAATGGAAATACGTCATTGGGTCCCCTGGTTGTTCCTGCAGGAGGAGTTTCCAACTTCACTTTTAATTCAACTGCGATGGGAAATTACTCAATAGCAGCAGAGGCTGAAAACATAAATGGGACAAGCTCAAGATCATGGAACGTTACAGTACATCCGGTAACATTCTTTAAAGGAAATCGCATCTGGGATGGAAGCAAACCGGATGAATTCTCCCTTAACTATACCTGGGATTCTATGAGTTTTTCCGGGTTCTATTATGATATTAACGAAGATGTTGGTGATGAAAGTATTACGATGTCAATGAATGGTTATAGAGATAGAACAATAAGCAGCAGCAACATCAGTTACACTACATCTTCCCAGGAAGTAGTCTTTGGGTACTCCGGTTTTGGGAGATATAATGTCGTAGGGTTCATGGCAGATAAGTACTTTGCAGGATACACCGCAAATACAAAACCTCCGGAACCGACCACAGGCATTGATCCCGTTAATACAATTTCCCAGGGGCATCTCTACAGGGTGCTTATTGATGATGATACACGACGTACAATATCCCTTGGAAGCACTCTTGCTCTTAAGGACGGTTATGTTATAAAGGCAAAAGATATCGACCTCAATGCCAGAACAATGTTAATATCTCTTTTAAAAGATGGGACAGAGGTGGACTCAACTCCGCTATCTGCAGGTCAGACCTATGTATACACAAAAGATGACCTTCCTTTAATAATGCTGAGATTTGAAAATGTATTCTCAGGACAGGAAATACAAACTGCGTTCCTGAGAGGATTATTCCAGATATCTGAGAACTATGATACGGTCAGTACCGGGAATGACTTTGGCATTATGGAAATAACCAGTATCAGCGATAAAAATATAATGATGAGAAACCGTGCGTCTCTAAGCCTCGGTGCCGGGAACACAATAGATTTGATGGGAGATCTAAAGATAATCGTAGCAGATGACCCGGATGTCCGTTTTGCTTTATCTGTTCAAAGAACAGGAGAATTTGAAGTACGAAGCAGTGTTTACAAAGAAAGCGATCCTATTGATACATGGACTCCCTATAATTTCGGAATGAACATAGGGAAGACAGTCTTAGGGTTTTATTATGACCTGGACAAGGGTATCGGGGAGGAAACTTTACAGCTTGCAGCGCCGCTGGCTGGCAGCAGAACCATCCCTGATGGAGGCTTGCTGTACAGGACCACACCTCAGGAAGTAAGCTTCGGATACGATGGGTTTGGAAGCTATGATGTGATCGGGTTCATGGCAGACAAATATTTTGCAGGCTACACTACCAATAGCAGACCGCCTGGTCCGACCACAAGTATTGACCCGATAAGTATTATTGCGAGTGGTCAATTACATAAGATACTGATCGACGATGATGCCCAGCGCACTTTCTCTGTAGGTGGTAATATAGCTCTGAAAGAGGGATATGTCCTGAAAGCAACAGATATAGATCTTAATGCAAGGACAATACTCTTATCCCTGTTAAAAGATGGCGCCGAGGTGGATGTAGCTCCGCTTTCAGCAGGCCAGACCTATGTCTACACAAAGGATACAGGCGGCTCAGATATTCCTTTAATATTGGTGAGGTTTGATAATGTATTTTCAGGACAGGAAATACAATCTGCATTTATTAAAGGCTTGTTCCAGATATCTGAGAGTTATGTTACTATTAATGCTGGAAACAGGTTCGGCAAGATGGTAGTCCGGAGTGTGGGAACTGATAACATACAGATGAGTAATGATGGAAGTATCAGCCTTTCTAAAGGTACAAATGAAAGCCTTATGGGCAATATCACAGTGAAGGTTGGCGATACTACTGATAATTCTTTGAGATTTTACTTTGCTGTCGACGTGACTTCGGAGATGATTGCCAGCCAGCTTATAATAGATGCTCCGGCCAGGGCAACCGCTGGTGACAATATAATGATACGTGTTACTGCCGGAGGGAACCCGGTAGATGGCGCAGCCCTGGCAATTAATTCTTCTGGTATTGGTCAGACTTCCATCAATGGTACTCTTAATTACACTCTCCCAAGAACTATGAAAGGTACTTACAATATAACTGCAACCAGGTCCGGGTATGATAATGCAATCAAGAATATAGAAGTACTGGAATATATCGAACGCAAGCTGAACATAGATGCCCCAATCATGGCTAATCAGTCTGAAACCATAACAATAATAGTCACCTCAAATAACACAAATTTCAGCAACGCTACTGTGAGCTTTGATAATGCGACAATCGGATTTACCAATATTAATGGTGCCCTGAATTACACGCTGAATACAAGCGGCATTCATAACTTATCCGCATCAAAGACCGGGTATATCACTGCTGCCAGGGAAATTAACATCAGGGCGCCTTTCTCCGAGTATAAGGCGCTTGATATAAATATCACCCCCAATGTGGTTTTTACAGGCGAAGATGCTATAATTAAATCCAATATCACAAATGCAGGTACGAAAAAAGATACGCTCCCTGTAGAGCTTATAATTAATGGCACTGCCGTGGATAACGGGTCTGTTACTCTGGCTCCGGGAGAAATAAAAGAAATTAATTTCACGCGAAAAGAAGCCAGGGCAGGGAACTATACTGTAGAGATCCTTGGACAGAAAGGCTTATTAGAAGTAAAACCGGCGCCTCTTATCTGGAGATTGATCCTGATAGTAGTAATAGTTACAGTTTTAGGGATAATCGCTATCTATCTGCTGACTACAAAGAATAAGATAAGCTTTGAGTCAATGCGAAGAAAATTAAGTTTGGGCAGACCCAAAGACCAGACTAAGTTATAAGGGGTTTGTCGGTTGGAAGCACATGGTTATCCTGTAAGACTTCCTTTTAATCAATCATTTTTATAAATCCAAGCCCAAATGATGGTTTAGGGCCAGCACCTATGAGTAAACCAATGCGGAGTAATTGAATCGCATTCTCGTCTATTTTCTGAATGGAATATTCGGCAGTCCCTGTATATGTAAAGAAGTCCCTTTTACCCTCCCTTTGCGATCTGCTCTTAATGTTATGAAAATGGATACTTGAAGATTTTATGGATGCGCTGCATTCAAAATCAGGAATCTTTGCGCCATCACCATATTCATTAACGTAAAGAATCAGTCGCTGGCGAATCATGCCAAGTAGCTTCTCCAATCCAGGCGGGAATTTGCCGGTCTTAACCATAATGGGTGTCTCAAAGCCGATGGAAAGTCTGTCAGTAACAGAAATGCCATCACTGGTATAATCAGCCAGATCAATTGTTCTCATTGCACCGATATTTATCGTATTGCCATCATAAACAACATCTCCAGAGAAGCTGCATCTCATTTCATCCAGCCTGAACTTATTAATGTCATAGTGTCTCTCAGAACCGATGCCGCTCTGCCCGAGCATGGAGAGGCCAAGTGCCACATGGGGAAGGAAACGGGCAAACCTGCCAAATAGAAGGATACCCACATCAAGGAAACCGTTCTCAGGAACGATGAAACTTTTCCCGAAAAACGGGGGAATAAAAACAATGGGCTTGGGAGGAGCACCATAACCCACCTTTGAGTCTTTTTTCATGTGAGTATAATAAAAGATACAGTCCTCCCTGGCATCGCATGAGTAGCAGTCCCTCTTTAGATCAGGGCAGCAGGCGCGGCGCAGGTGCACGCCGAAGCCGCCCCGGAAGGTGTTGCCCATCCAGTAGGGGAAAGTGACCGAAGTGGGGAAGGAGAGGCGGGCGGTGAGTTTGGCAAGGGGGAGCATGAATGTAGATATGCTGGTAAATCCTTAAGTCTTTTGCATTTTCACTAACTCGTTGAACCACTGCTGACTTATACTTTCATTCTGTCCCGGATTGAGCCAGACAATGACCAGCTTTCCGATAAATGCCTCCTTCTCTTTGAACACGAATCCATCTATCTGCTTCAGGTACTGGATCTTTCCGCAATCTCTGACATAACATTCCACAGAAGATGTCGGGCAGGTGCCCCGCTGGCATATCCTTCCAAGATAGTTCCTGTTCTTATCAAAAACAAACACATCATGGGCATGGAATATATGAGAGGTCTTTCTTATGCTTTTTGAGACCTGCGATATGCAGTCTGTATTCTCTATGAAAACCATCAGATCAAAGTCCCCTGGAACAGCTTTATCTGAAGCTGCTGAGCCAAAAAGAGCGACTTCGATAACCCCGTTAACATCCCGAATCAATGATACAAATTTTTCGACAGCAAGCTGTATTTGCTTCCTTCTTTCGTTGAGATACGGTTCTTTATTCATATCTTTAAGCTGAGATTTTGACGTCTTCTATCATCGATATGTTTAATAGGCGACAGTTTACTTAAACCATAGAGATTGCAGTACTTTAAGGTGGCTGATGACAAAGAAAAAATTATGCCCGCTCTGTAATAGAAGATTGCCGAACAGGATCTGTCCTGTCCGGGGAGAAGAGATATGTTCTAAGTGCTGCGGTTTGAATAGAGCATCAGATGGATGTGATGAGAACTGTGATTATTACAGACCAGTGACTGTGAGAAAGGAAGTGAACGAAGCACTGCCTGTATATAAGGTGCTGAAATCAAAGAGCGAGGGAAGTTATGCCATTGTTGTGTCGCGGGAAAGAACGAATGGTAAACTCCAGTACATCGCCCTGCTGATAGACGTCTGGAAGATGGGGCTTAAAGACTGCTTTGGGAGCCACAGCATCACGAAGCAGGATTTTCAAAGGAAAATCATAAAAATGTGGGGTAATCTCAGCATTTTTGCTGAAATAAGCCTGGCTGAAGCGCTGTGGACTGTTAAATACGGGCTCAGGATAGCGAAAGAAGTTAAGACACGCATCCCCAGGGAATTTGAAGAGTACGGGTATATCCTCGGCGACATGGCTGACGTAAAGGTGGAGGGTTCTCTGTACAAATGCTTCAAGTGCGGAAAGGGTGAAATCTCAGACGATGAGGTTGAGTTGATCAAGGAAATTACCAGGCATGATGTCGCTGCGGGTGTTTGCGGTACGATGGCAGAGACGATGGTATATTTTGTGTGTGATGAGTGCAGAAAAAATAAAACCGCAGATAAA
>UBJH01000829.1_pt1 | contig 10713 bp, 8 predicted proteins | sample 2193721 | NCBI WGS metagenome assembly UBJH01 (sample SAMEA4703186, study PRJEB27089) | metagenome | reverse complement strand
GAGACGACCCTGTCCTTGAAGGAGAGCGTCGGGTAGTTCACGGCGTCGTTCTTTATGTATATCTCTTTTACGCCAAGCGCCTTGGCGAGGTTGTCGGCCTTCACGAGAGGCGTATACCCGACCTGCGCGCCGACCGTGGGCTCTCCGTCGATGGGCAGGAGCTCCTTGTAGCGCCACATGTTCGGCGCCCTCTTCTCTATGACTTCCCTCGTGAGCACGCCCTTTATCTTGTCGTACTCGTAAGCGACCTCAAGCGGTCCGAAGCACAGCTCGCAGACGTGGAGCGCTTCCTTGGGATATTCCTTCCCGCACTCCCTGCATTTCAACGCCTTCATGTAGCTCATCCGTGATCTCCTCCTTATTATTCCACCCCGTTGCACGGCGGAAGACAAAAAAAAACCTCTTCTTGATAAGAAGAGGCTGTTAGCCAAACCTGTTCTTATCTTCCAAGGCCCGGAGGCCTTGCTGGAGTTAGCACCTGGCATTCCGCTTGCGCGGAACCGGTTGCTGTGGCTTCTACGGGCCAGTCCCTCTGCCACTCGTGATAAGATACTGCTATTAAAATGTAGTGTGATTTATAATACAACTCTGCCGGGGTGTCAAGGGAATTTATTCCCGGCCTGCACCGCCTCCTTGTTGTCCTCCCGGAATGTGTTCAGGAAAAAGAGCGATTTTCGGCTATTTCGAATGGCACCCGAAGCACAGCTGGCTCTGCCTGTTGTCCATGACAAGCATCGGGTCGGGTATCTCCGGGTACAGGTTCCTCATGCTCGACAGTATCGAGTGGTCCTGCTTCTTGAAAGGCACGTGGCAGGTCCCGCAGCCTATCGTCTCGTTGTTGACGAGCTTTATCGGCTGGGGCAGCATGGCCGGGGACTTGAGGCCCTTGTTCATCAACGAAAGCGTACGGTAGTCGATCCCGAACGGATGGTCGCAGTTCGGCTCCGAGCAGATCTGGAAAGTCACGTCGGTGGCCACTGCCGCGTCGTGGCAGCTCAGGCATTCGAGCGATTCCCGGTCAAGGGCTTCAGAGGGACCAGGGTTTAAAAACAGGACGGCAAGGGAGAACAACAGCGCTGCGGAGGCTTTTCTCATTCGTACACTCTCGAAAAGGTGTCTGCTTGCAGACGGTTGAAGGTGAACCCACTGGAAGGCTCTCTCATGGAGCGGGGAAGTTCCAAGGATTACTTCGGCCGAGAGGGCACAAACTTGAGGCCTATTTCCTGTGGCAGGCAACGCAAAGGGCGCTGCCTTTGTTGTCTATCGAAAGCATGCTGTCTGTTGCGGCTTCATGGCTTCCGGAAACGTACGGGGTATGGCATGAAAGGCATCCCATCCTGCCGTCGACGAGCCTTATGGCAGGGTCGAGACTCGCCGCCGGGACAAGCCCTCTGTTCTTCAACGTAAGGGACTCGTAGCTTACGCCGGCCGGGTGGTCGCAGCCCCCCTGGTGGCATACCTCAAAGGGTTCGCTTACGGTGATGGAGTCTTCATGGCAGGATACGCACGCGGCGGACCCCGGGTCAAGGAGCGGCGGCGGCAGCTGGGCCAGGCTTAATGCGGGAGAAGCCGTCATGAGAAGAAAAGCGGACACAAGGCTGTTTTTCTTCATGTCAGAACCTCAGGTTCAAGCCGATGAACAAAGACCTGGAATCCCAGTTGACCTCGTTGAGGGGCGTATCGGCTGCCGTCCCGTCAAAGAAATACGTCCTGTCGGTTCCATCCGACGCGCTGAAATCGCTCTGGGAGAAAGCGGCCATGAGCGACCATTGCTGGCCGATATTATACTCCGCGCCGCCCGAAAAGACAATGCCGCTTCCGGTTGCCCAGTGCTCGAAGGAGACCGGGTGGGCGAAGCTGCTGCGGAGGTTCCAGTTGGCCTTTGCCATGTAATAGACGACGTGGTACTCGAAACTGCCGAAAATCCTCAAGTTTTCAGTCCGGTACGATGCCTCGCCCCCTGCCCAGGGCCCTGCCCAGCCAGCTTCGAAGGTGCTGTTGAGGCCGGGAAAAGGGCCGAGCGTCACAGGGGGGATGGTGTCTACCGTCTGCACCCCGTCGGTGAGCGTCAGGTTTTGCTTGTGGTAAGAGACGCCCGCCATTGGTATGAGCTCAAGCCTGCCCCCTGGAACGTGGAAATCGTACAGATACCCAAGCCCCCCCGATATGTCCCAAACCGTGCCGTCGTCAGCGGAGTTGTTCGACCTCGAATACTCCAGGGTCCTGTCGTTCCCCTTGAAGTCGGAGTCCTGATTTCTTCCGCTGTTTATGAAACCGACCCCGGCCGACCCCCTGAGGTAGAAACGGTCGACGAAGACACGGAGGAGACCCCTTATCTCCTGGCTTTCCAGGTCAGACCAGGTGAGCTCGGAGAGGACGTTCACGAAGTTGTCCGCTGGAGGAGCCGGGGCTATGCCGGCGATGTTCCAGTCGAAGTTATCGGCCCTCTGTCCGGCCGAGATGGTGAGTTCTGGCCCCTGGACAACCGCGCCAGTGGCCTGAAGCGGCAACAATAGGACGGAAGCCAAAATGGCGGCGGCTGGGAGCCTTCTCATTCAAAGACCCCGAACCTGGTCTCGGTTATCTCTTCGGACCTGCAGACCGGGCATTTCGACGGGGTCTTGAGCCTCTCCCTTTTCCTGAAGACGAAGCCGCACCCGAGGCATTCGGACGGCCCGATGACAAGCTTCGGCCCGGAATGCCCGTGGGTCGCTAGCGACCTGGCGATGTGCGGCAGGTGCTCAAGGACGTCCTTTTCCTTCAGTCCGGCGGATTGGGATATTTCGCGGGCCGTCAGCATTTGCCCTTTCAATGCCTCGATTATTCTCTGGCGTTCGGTAAGTTCGTCCACAGAAAGAGTATAGCAGGAAGACCGGGAAGAAAACCTGGGGAGCCGAAAAAAACCGGTTTGAGCCGTCAGGAGCCCCGGATGCGCAATAAGTTATCACGAGGCTTCAAGCGGCAATGTGATTTATGTGACAAAGCGGCCCCCTTGCGGCAAAAAAAACGCCGGGGCGGCGTCAGGCTCAGGATGCCTGCTGTATTGCGGAAAGCTTCCAGTCCTTGCCTATCTCCCTGGCGAAGGTCCAATACTCGATGAACTGGACAGCTTCGGCGTTCGACCCTTCCACTACCTTCCCGGATTGGTCGGCCAGGTAGTCTATGGCGCTCGCGGTGAACTTCAAAGTGATATAATCGGTGCCCTTCTCCTGCCAGGCCTCGGTGATTGCCGCGTCCTTCACCGCCAGGGCCTCTATCCTGTTGACCAGACCCTTTGCCTTGAGCTCCTCGACCTGGGCCCTGAGCGTCTCGAACGCACTGGGCGCCGCTATACGGCCGAGCCAGGAGACGTCTCCACTGCCGAAAGCCCCCTGGACGTTGAAGAACATGTCTATTGCCTCGGTCATGAAGTGTTCCTCGTCGAAATACCCGTCCATGCGGCGGATATCCCCCAGCCCTTCATCAAGGCCGCCCGGGGCGCTGAAAGAGGACGCCTTTCTCCCGCCGAGGAACTCGTCCGTGGACTGCTTTCTTCTCTTGAAGAACCTCATGATAAGGAATATGCCTCCGCCGATGAGGGCTATATCGAGGATGCCGAGCCCCCCGGCGGCGCCTGGCCCTACCGCCGCGTGCCCAAGCGAGCTGAAAAGAAGCCCTCCGAGGATGCCGCCGGCCAGGCCTCCGGCGAGCCCGCCGAAAAGGCCGCCGGCCCTCGGCGCCATCGCCGGCTGCGGCTGTTGGGCCGCCTGCTGCTGGGTTGCCTGCTGGCGGGCCGGGGCCTGCTTTACCGGCGCCGAATAAGTCCTCGAGCCCCTGTACCCGAACGAGCCGCCGCCGCTCCTCCCGGCCCTCGCGAAGGAGTCCTCGACGGCCAGGAAGAACATGAAGAACAAGGCAAGGGCTACAGGCAAAAACTTCGCCGGGCTCATCGTCATCTAAAATATCTCGTTGAAAACATTCAGGATATGCGGCACGACCTGCTTTTTCCTCGAAAGCACGTTCTTGAGCTCGAAGATGTCTTCCTTGACCTTCGGGTAGTTGAGGTTGAACATGACCTCCTTTTCGCCGATGGCCAGAAGAAGGGAAGTCCCGAGAGCGATGTCGGTCACGAGCAGGGCCGAGAGCTGGAGTTCTTTTTTGTCCCTTACCTTCTTTAGCTCGGCCATGAGGTTGGCCTTCTCGTCGAAGAACTCGTCAAACCCTATGGTCTCGACCTGGCCGACGCCGAACTTCTTGCCCTTTGCCTCGAAGACCTTGTAGTCGCTGCCGACGACGGCCTCGGCCCCCCGTTTCTTTATGCCTCCGGCCGAGCCGAATATCTCGGCGCCGAAGGCCTTATGGTCGAGCCCGGAGTTGGCCTCTAGCCATTTCACTATCTTCTTGTCCCTGTCGGTCGTGGTGGGGGACTTCAATATCACGGTGTCGGAAAGGACGCCTCCGAGGAGGATGCCCGCCATCTCCTTCTTTATGGCGACGCCCTGTCTCTTGTAGAGCTCGGCCACGAGGGTCGAGGTCGACCCGACCGGCTCGCAGATGAAGGGTATCGGGTTCTGGCAGGTGAAGTTGCCTATCCTGTGGTGGTCTACAACCTCCACGATATTGACCTTCTCGGCCCCGTCTATGGCCTGCGAGAGCTCGTTGTGGTCGACTAGTATCAGGCAGGTCGACGAGGTCTTGAGGAAGTCGGTCTTGGTGATAACGCCCTGCATGATGCCGTCGTTGCCGAGGACGACGAGGCCCGCTGCGGCGGCCGCCTTGAACTTTATGTCCTCAACCAGCTCGTCAGGGGAGACGCTCTCGACCTTCGGGTCGCAGATGAAGCGCACCGGGGTGCTCACGCGCACCAGCATCGAGGTCGTCGCCGAGTCGTGGGGAGAGACGATTATGCTTACGCCGTTCGCCTTCGCCGCCTTTAGTATGCTCTCTTCGACGTCGAAGCCGCCTGATATTATGAGGAGGCCCACGCCCTTTTCTACAGCCTTCTTCTGTATGTCGGCCCTGTCGCCCACGATGACCGCGCAGCACTTCGGGTCTTTTCCGCCGAGGATGTAGAGGAAGGCCTCCTCGGACATCGCGCCGATGTAGACGGAGAAGGCCTGGACCTTGTCATTGAGGAGGTCGTTCTTGACCCTTGCGCCGAGCGTCTCGACTATGTTCTTCAATGAAGTCGTGACCTCTATGGAGCTTTCGGCCTCAAGGTACCTCTTCGCCACTTCCATGAGAGTGACGGCGCCCTTGGGCCTGCCGTCGCCATCGAGAACGGGCATGAACCTGACTTCCTGCTCCCTCATGAGCTCCATCACCTTGTGGAAAGGGGCGTGCTCGGAGACGGTCACTATGTCCACGGACATTATCTCCCTGGCCTTGGGCCTCACGTCCGGGAGGTACTTGGGGGCCGGGATGTTGAAGTAATTGAGGATGAACTCGGTCTGGGGGTTCAAGTCCCCTGCCCTCGCGGCAGCCACGTTCGTCTCGCCGGTTGCGGCCTTGAGCTCGGCCAGCGCTATCGCTGATACAATAGAGTCGGTGTCGGGGTTCTTGTGTCCGATTACAAAATGGGATTCCTTCTTCATGAAGAGTCTCGGGAGCCTCCTTTGCGGGCAGAATTGAGCTTTAATACCTGATTATTGACAGATTTCAGCTTGCGTCCTAAGAATGTACCCTGGACTTTAAATCATAACATCGGGTGGAGCTACTTTCCAGAAAAAAGAACGGCACCGGGGCGGCCCGGAGGCAAGGCCGGAGAAGAAAAAAGGGCCGCCGGGACGCGCCCGGGGCCCTTGAAAGGCAGGCAATGATCTGTGGAAAAAGCGGCCTTTACCGGTCAGTTGTGCTCCCTCGTCCTGTGGAAGACCATGCCCGGCCACTGCTCCATCATGTAGTTGAGCTGCCACTCGCTGGGCGCCAGGTACGTGAGGTTGCCTTCCATGTCCCTGGCAAGGCGCGTGGAGTTCTTCTTCTCGAACTCGTCGAGCATCTTCCTTTCTCCCTCCACCCAGCGGGCCCTCTGTGCCTCGAACGCCTCGTACGTGGCGTCTACCCCGTACTCGTCCTTGAGCCTCGCGATGGTGACGTCGAACTGGAGAGCGCCGACAGCGCCCAGTATGTAGTCGTTACCGGCAACCGGCCTGAAGACCTGCACAGCGCCCTCTTCCGTGAGCTGGGCGAGCCCCTTTTGAAGCTGCTTCGCCTTCAGCGGGTTCCGCAGGATGACCCTCCTGAAGTGCTCGGGCGCGAAGTTCGGTATGCCTGTGAACTTCAGAGGCTCTTTTTCGGTGAATGTGTCGCCTATCTTTATCGTGCCGTGGTTGTGTATGCCTATGATGTCGCCGGGGAAGGCCTCCTCAACGTTGGCCCTGTCCTGCGCCATGAAGATAGTGGCGTTCGATAGGATGAGCTCCTTGCCGATCCTGTGGTGCATGACCTTCATGCCGCGGAAGAACCTGCCGGAGCATATCCGTATGAAGGCTATCCTGTCCCTGTGGGCCGGGTCCATGTTCGCCTGTATCTTGAAGGCGAAGCCGGTGAAGGGCTGCTCGTAGGGAGAGACCACCCTCTCGATTGCCTGCCTGGGCCCCGGGTGCGGGGCGAGCTCCACGACTGCGTCCAGGAGCTCCTTGACGCCGAAGTTGTTTATTCCGCTCCCGAAGAATACCGGGGTCTGAACGCCCTTCAAATAGTCCTCGAGGCTGAACGGGTTGGCCGCTCCGTGCAGGAGCTCTATGTCGTGGCGGAGCTCCCTGGCCTGGCTTCCGAGGAGCTCATCGAGCTTCGGGTCGGAAAGGTCCTTGATGACGACCCCGTCCCTGTGCCTGGTCTCCTGCCCGGCCGTGAAGAGCTGCAATTCCTTCCTGTAGAGGTTGTACACGCCCCTGAAACCCTTGCCCGAGCCGATAGGCCAGGACAGGGGCGAGCACTCTATCTGGAGCTTGTCCTCTATGTCGGCCAGCAAGTCCAGCGGGTTCAAGCCCTCCCTGTCCATCTTGTTGATGAAGGTTATGACCGGGGTGTTCCTCATGCGGCAGACAGCCATGAGCTTTTCCGTCTGGGGCTCGACGCCCTTGGCGCTGTCGATGACCATGAGCGCGCTGTCGACCGCCGTCAACACCCTGTAGGTATCCTCAGAGAAGTCCTGGTGGCCGGGAGTGTCGAGGAGGTTTATCTCGAAGTCCCGGTAGTTGAACTTCATCACGGAGGTCGTGACCGAGATTCCCCTTTCCTTCTCGATGGACATCCAGTCGCTGGTCGCGTGCCTTGCGGCCTTCCTGGCCTTGACTGCTCCGGCGAGCTGTATGGCGCCTCCGTACAGGAGGAGCTTTTCGGTGAGGGTCGTCTTTCCGGCGTCCGGGTGGCTTATTATGCCGAAGGTCCTGCGCCTGTCTATTTCCTTCTGGTGGTGCTTGTGCATATCTCTCCTGGTAATAAAAAATGGGCCCCGAAGGCCCATTGGATGACTGAAATTATACTTTAACGAGCGCCTTCAGGTCAACGAAAATACCCTCCGGAGCTATTGCCCCGCGCTGCTTCCGATCTCTTTTCTCAACTGCTCGGCATAGAAGGCGGCTTCCCTCTGGCCGGGGTTGAGTTCAAGGGACCGCTCGAAGGCCTTCAACGCCTGCGGGAGCCTGAAGGCGTACCTGTTGTAGTTCTTGCCCAGCTCGAGATAGAAGCTGGACGGGTCCACGCCATCGAGCTCCACCGGCGGCGATATGGCAGTTGCCGACGCGAGAAGCTCCCTTAACCTCTCGGGGCCGTTTATCTTCCCGTACAGGCTCTTGGGGAGCGAGAACTCGAGTATCGGCCTCTCGTCCGTGTTGACGCCAGCGCCAGAGAGGAATGAGCGCAAATCCTCACCGCCCGCCAGGTAAAGGGAGAATATGTCGTACGGCGAGTCCAGGCCTATCTTCCCGAGCTCTTCTCTTACCCCCGGCATGGCAAAAATGGAATCGAGCCTTTCCATGCTGAGAGAATGCTCGTCGACCGAGCCGATGACGACGAGGTCGAGAGACAGGGCGTAATGGAACCATACGCTGGTGTTCGGGAAGACGGCCGCGAACGAATTGAGCCCCGTCTTGAAGTCCTCGGGAGTGCTGCGGTAGTTCGAGAACCACAGGGCCACCACGCCGCCCTCCTTGAGCTTGCTCTTGAGCTCCATGAAATAATCATATGTAAACAGGTTAGACACGCCGGATATCCACGGGTCGGAGACCCCCGAGACTATTACGTCGTATTTCTTGTCGACCGCCGAAAGGAAGCTCCTGCCGTCGGTCACGTGGAGCCTCACGCGCGCGTCATCGAGCGCCTTGTGGTTCGACACGTGGAAAAAGCGAGCCGCGTTAATGACGGCGTGCTCGAGCTCGACGACGTCGAATGACGTGTACGGGTAGTGCTCCATCATCCCGAGCGTGACGCCCGACCCGAGGCCGATGACCAGGGCCTCCTTCGGCTCGCCCTTGTGGAGCATGGCCGGGAGGTGGCCGAGTATCGCCCAGCTCTTGGGCGGAAGGCCGTTTTCGCTCCTCGCCTCTGTCTTGCCGTTGGCCTCGTAGGAGATGACCTCGCCGGAGGGCCCCGAGCTCCTGACGGTTATTATGGCGTTGAGCCCTTCGTGGTAATAAAGGAGCTTCTCGCCGAAATCCCAGTTCTCGAAGGTGGCGCCCTTCTTGTCGCCGTAGTCGTTCACGTACATGCCCGTGGTCATCGCCATCTTCTCCCAGGTTGGCAGGCTGAACGCTATCGCGGCGTACCCGGCGGCGAGGACGGCGCCGATGGCGTACTTCCACTTCGCCTCGAGGGCGCTCATGGCGAGTACCACGATGCTGAGGGCGATGTTAAGCCCGGCTATGAGCATCACGCCGGTTTGCGCGCCTATGACCGGCACGAGGAAAAAGCCGCCCGCGAAGGAGCCGAGTATGGCTCCGGCGGTGTTTATCGAATAGATGTTGCCGACCTTCTTGCCGATCGTGCCGACGCCCTCCGAATAGATCCTGGTGACGAGCGGGAATATCGCGCCCATCGCCAGCGTGGGCACTATCATCACGGCCGAGGCAAGGAGGAACTTGAAGATGAGGAAGAGCCAGAACTGGGTGCCGAAGGACTGCTTGAGGTTGAAGAATATGAACGGCAGTTCCCTGTATATGAAAATAGAGGCCAGGGCGAACAGGCCGATGACGGCCTCGAGCACGGCGAACCAGAAGACGGGTTTTTTGCACCTGTCGACGAAGGGAGCGAAGGCCACGCTGCCGATGCCGATCCCCGCGAGGAAAGTCGCCAGCATTATCGTGAAGGCGTAGACCGAAGAGCCGAGGACCAGGGAGAGGACCCTCGTCCAGAGGACCTCGTAGGCCAAAGAGGCGAAGCCGGAAAGATAGAAAGCCGTGATGACGACGGCGTTAAGGCGCCTGCGCGCCCCCTCCCCCACTGCCGCCGGGATGACGGGCTGTGGCGTCTCCTCGAAGCTCTCTATACGCCCCTCTCCCTTGTACAGGACGAGGACGAGGATGCCGATTACGATGTCGACGGCTCCGGCCACGTAGACGGTCGCGTTGACGCCGAAGTAATAGAGCGCGAAAAGGCCGGTAACGAGACACCCCGTGACGGCCCCGAGGGTGTTCACGGCGTACGGCACTGCTATGTTGAACCCTATCTTCTCCGACCTTGCGAGGTATTTGACGAGGGCCGGGAGAGTGCCACCCATGAGGGTCGTAGGTATTATGAGCACCAGGAGGGACAAAATGAACTGCGTTGGCTCGAAATCGGCCCTGAAGGTCGCCTCCGGCCTTATGGGAGAGGCGTAAAGGTACAGGGCTTTCACGAGATAAAAGACAAGCGGCGAGAGGACGCAGTATATCCCGAGGATTATCTCGACCAGCCCGTAGACCTTGAGCGGATAGGGGTACCTGTCGACGAGGCGGCCGAAGATGAGGCTGCCGGCGGCGAGCCCAGCCATGAAGGTCGCCAGCACCGTCGTGATGGCGAACTGGGTAGAGCCGAAGGACAGAATGAGAAGCCTTATCCAGACCAGCTCGTAGGCGAGCCCGGTGAGGCCGGTAAGGAAAAAGAAAGCCAGGATAAGATGATTTTTGCGGAGCGTTCCGGTTTGTCCCATACTTCCGTGGTAGAAACACAAGCCGGGGGCCGACTATGCTTCTCCTGCCTGATGCGTCGCTGTATTAAAAAAAGGCCAAGAAGCTCATCGGCCGTGGATGACACTTTTTTTAGCGGATTCTCATAAGAATAGTAAAAAAACCATTAAAAGGCAAGCTCAAAATCATCACAACCGTAAGTTTCCCCCTCCTACTCGTCCCCTTTCCTGGAGCGCATCTTCTTCACGGCGCCCCTTGCCGACTTCTCCTTGAGACGTCTTTCCTTCGAGCCCTTGGTGGGCCTTGTCTTCCTTCTCGCCTTGGGCCTCAGGGCGGCCCTCTCGATGAGCTCGACGAGCTTATCCAGCGCCTCCTGCCTGTTCTGCTCGCGGCTCCTGGATTCCCTCGAGGTTATTATTATGTCCCCTTCCGAGGTGAGCCTCTGGCCGGCAAGCGCCTTGAGGCGCGCCTTCACGTCCGACGGCAGGCCGGCGGAAGAGTCGGCGTTGAACCTGAGCTGCACGGCCGTAGAGGCCTTGTTCACGTGCTGGCCCCCGGGCCCGGAGGCCCTGATGAACTCCTCTTTTATCTCGCTCTCGTCTATTGAGATGTCCGCCGTTATCCTTAT
>UBJH01001248.1_pt1 | contig 10805 bp, 10 predicted proteins | sample 2193721 | NCBI WGS metagenome assembly UBJH01 (sample SAMEA4703186, study PRJEB27089) | metagenome | reverse complement strand
CATCGGGCTCGCGCAACTCGCCTGCCTCGAGGTGCACACTTGGAACAGCCGCCATAACGCGATCGAATACCCGGACAGGATAGTTTTCGACATGGACCCGGACGAAGCCGTCCACTGGGAAGAGGTCGTCGAGGCGGCCTTCCTCCTGAAAGGGCTTCTCGAAGAGCTCGGGCTGAAGTGCTTCGTGAAGGCAACCGGGGGCAAGGGATTGCACGTTGTCGCGCCTGTTCTGCCGGTGCGGAGATGGAGCGAGGTGAAGGCTTTCACGAAAGGCGTGGCCGAATTCCTCGCGAGGGGCCTGCCTGGCAGGTTCACCTCGATGATGCCGAAGTCGAGAAGGACCGGGAAGATCTTCGTGGACTACATGAGGAACATGCGTGGGGCCACGGCGATAGAAGCGTACTCGACAAGGGCAAGGAAGGGCGCGCCAATTGCCGTCCCTCTCGCGTGGGAGGAGCTCCCTGGCACGAGGCCCGGCTCGTTCGATCTTTCAAACGCCAAAGAGAGGCTCATGGCGCCTGATCCCTGGAGCGGGTACATGGACATAAGACAGCCTGTGACGGTCGAGATGGAGCTGCGGGTCGGGATGGAGCGCCCCGGCCCGCCGGACGAGGAGGCTCAATAGGAAGCCGTGAAAACAAAATTTAAAAAGAGGTGAAAATGAAAAAGACCTGGACGGTGATGGGTGCCCTGGCGGCATTTGTGCTCTGCGTCGCTTCATCCGTTTACGCGGAGGTAAGGACTGACATACAGGCCATACTCGCCAACCCCAACGGCTTCGACGGGACCAAGGTCGAGGTCGAGGGGCGCGTCGAGTCGTTGAGGTCGCGCATATCCGGAAAGGGCAGCCCTTACACCATCTTCAGGATTGCCGACAACGGGGAATCTCTCTCGGTCTTCACGCTCGGGGACGCGCCGTTGAAGGAAGGGGACACGGTAAGGGTCACCGGGATGTTCCAGAAGGTCAGGTACGTCTCTCAGTACGTTTTCCTCAACGAGATAGACGCGACCGACGGCCGCGTCGAGAAGACGGGAGCCCTGAAGGAGGAAGAGGAGCCGGGCTGAAATGACTCAAGGCGCGGGTATGGAGCCCGCGCCTTGATGAACGCGCCCTTTTACAGGCCAGCTATGTCCACGAGCTCTATCTCGAAGTTCAGGTCCTTGCCCGCGAGCGGATGGTTCGCGTCGAGGAAGACCTTCTCTTCCGTGAGCTTCACGACCTTCACCACGGTCGAGCTGCCGTCGTCCTGCGTTATCTGAAGCTGCATGCCCTCCTCTGGTTCCAGGTACGGGGGTATCTGGTTCTTGTCCACCTCCAGCACGAGCTCGTCCATGTACGGCCCGTAAGCTTCTTCGGCCGCTATGTGCACCGACCGGGCCTCCCCCGGCAGCATGCCGACAATCGCCTTCTCGAACGCCGGTATCAGCATGCCCTCTCCTATCACGAACTGCAGCGGTTCCCTGTCGACCGAGCTGTCGAAAGTGCTTCCGTCATCGAGCGTTCCAGTGTAATGCACCTTTACGAGGTCGCCTTGTTTTGCCTGTGCCATCTCATACCTCCGCTTTTTTCAAAGGCAGCACGAATGACCTCCCTTGCCATCGGCACGCCGAAGTTGAACAGAACGCCGCGCTTGTCCCTTTGCCTAATACCGACTCTACCCGCCCGTCCATGTACAGTCAAGAAGCCGCAGAGCGGGAAAGAGGCGGGGCGTCAGTGCGCAATGTATAACACGGCGGCAAGCCGATGGGCAAGGGAGTAATTCGCACCCAAGGAGCCGGGAGGCAGGCGGAGGATTAAAGAGCGCCCCCGCCTCACGGAGATTCGAGGTATCCGGGATGTCAAAAGACGTAGGAGAGGCCGGCGTAGGCCTGGCTTGCCGAGTAGTCAACATCTAGTCCGATGTCATTGAATTTGAAGTCGGCCCGGCTGTACTTGTACTCGGCGACGAGCGTAAGCCTCGGGAGCAGCACGAGCTCCACTCCGGCGAGGGCGTTCCAGCCGAAAGCCCCGTCGTTGTCCGATGGGAAAGCAAGAGGCACGCCGAGGAGCGGGGCCGTAACCGTGCCGGCGTCTATGTCAGCGAAGTAGTAGCCCGCCCCTGCCCCCGCGTATGGGCGCACGAAGCCGCCCGGCAGGCGCAGGAGCCCGTTTAGAGTCGCGCTGTAGACGTTCATATCGGAGTCAACAGGCGCGCGCGCCCCTCCGGAGGAAAAAGCGTCGAGGGAATTAAACGTCGCGTTCAGGTCCACCTGGAGCCCGACGTACGGGAACGATTCCCACCAGCCGCCGACCTTGACTCCGGCGGCCAGCCCCTGGTCGAACTCGACCTCGCCCGAAGACGCTGGCCCGGTGGCGTCTGAATCATGAGGGAATGAGAGGCCTGCGTAGCCCTGCAGGTATGTGGAAGCCTCGGCTGCGCCCGCCAGGAGAACGGAGAAAAGAGAGAAGACGGCCAGCGTCTTTTTCATGGCACGGCCTCCTTGAGCGTGTTTATGAAAAAGAACGGCAACGGCCCAAGAAAACAACTTTCCTCATTATCCAAGGAAAGCACAGAATCGGGGTTTGTCAAACGGGGGGACTATTTCTTAAGAAGACTGGCCACGGCTCTTAGTGGCGCAGTCGCCTTCCAGCTCATGCTGTTCAGCAATGCGGTTTTTTCGTCCTTCAAGCGGCGGGTCATCTCATCGGCCATCAGCTCATAGGCAAACATTCTTTCTTTCAAAACCATCACATTCGTGCCTGACTCGAAATCCTTCGCGGACTTTTTATAGCTCTCAACGAAGTTCAATACAGCCTTATCCCAGCCATATGATGATATCCGGCTTTTTGAATTCGCGACATTTTCGGCCCTGAGCGTTTCGTCTTTAAGCATAAGCGCCATTTTACCCACGAACCCATCTGCGTCTGCCGGGTCAAATACAAACCTATCGTCTCCTATCGTACTTGGAAGTGAGGTAACGTTAGAGCAGATCACCGGCACTTCAAGCGCCATAGCCTCTATTAGGGGAAAACTTCCGGCCTCGTAAAGCGTCGGTACCACGGCCAGAGCCGCGCCCTTCAGAAGAGCCCGCACGTCGGCCTCGGGAATATAACCCGTGAAGAACACCGAATTCTCGAGCCCCAGTTTTCTCACCTCTTCCAAGATAACCGGAAAATAATCTGGAAGCTTCTGTCCGGTACACACAAGGGAAATATCAATGCCGATCTTATTGCGCAAGATATCAAAGGCCCTGATGAGGCCGAGATGGTTCTTGTGTCTCCAGGTATTCGCTGAGTAGAACAGGTATGGGCCTTTAATACCATATCGCTTCTGAGCGGCAAACACACTCTCTTCATTCGGCATCTGAGGTCGGTCGACACCCCACAGGCATACGTCTATCTTATCCGCCGGTATGCCGTAATGGGCGACTATATCATCCTTGACATGCTGGAAGCTTACAATAATTCTTTCGGCGAAAACCGCCGATTGCCTATATAGGACGGCCCTCTTTTCGAGCTCTTCCTTCGAAAAAAAATCGGGGAAATGGATATGCTGGAGGTCATGAAGCGTAGACAGCATGGGTACCGAAAAAGTCAGGTTAGGAAAATACTGAATAGGCGAGTGCACGACATCAATGCCTTCCCTGCCTACGATTTGCATGAGAGAATCTCTTTTTATATTAATAGCTTGAAAGTTTTTTCCCTCAAGACCAGGTATCGGACAACCAGCGTCTCCAGTAATTGCGATGACGCTGACGTCAGTGTACTCGACGAGCGCGCGGATAAGCCGGAGCGTGTATTGATGAACGCCGCCGGACATGTTCTCCCGCTGAAGCCAAGTGACGTCGAAACCGACCCTCAAGACGCTTTTGCTCATCTCACCTCTATCTTGAACTCTGAGCAGAAGGCATCGAACTCAGCCGTAGTCTTGAACTCATGAACCTCGCCACCGTGCTCGAGCTTCGCGCCAGCAAAGGGCGGAAAATACATGGCCCGGATGAACCTGTCTATGCGTTCTTTTCCTTCATCAAGCCTGAAAAAACCTTTGTTCGGCACTTCACGTTTGTACCTTCGCCCGCCCACTGGCTGAGGCGCGCCCCTGTACCCTTTTCTAACGACTAGGTCGAACATCTCCGGGAAAAGTACCGTGCCTTGACCGATGAGCCTATGATAGAGCGAAAAAGCAGTCTCGTTGACGCTTATGGCTATCTTTCGTTGAACGATTATCTCTCCGGTATCGACTCCGGCCTCGATGATGTGATAAGTAACTCCCGTCTTTTTTTCGCCATTGATTATCGCCCATGGCGCTGAAAAACAGCCCTTGTAATCCGGAAGAAGAGACGGATGCAGGTTCACTGAAGCTTTTTTTACGAGCCCGAGCACGTTCATCCTGAGGATGTCCCTGAAGTAGATGGAGAATAGAAAATCCGGTGAAAAGTCCTTTATCTCTTCTACAAGCCCGGCCGTGTTGATGCTTTCTGTAGTATGCCTGATCCCGAGGGCAGAAAGATGGTCGAGAAGGGCCTTGTTGCCATCGTCCGCGTAAGTGACAACGAAAATGTCGTGCGGACGGCATTCTTCTTGATTGAGCAACTGATACAGGCAGTCAAGTCCGGCCTTGCCGTAACATGCGTAAAGGAACCTCATCTGGCCGCCTTCCTTATTAGATCGGCTATCCGCTCCACTTCGTCCCGTGTCAGCGAATAGAACGTGGGCAGGTTCATGCCCCGCGAAGCGAAATCCTCTGCGGTCTTGAAACGGCCCCCGTCCTCTTCGTAAACGGGCATCACATGCATCGGATAAAAAGTTGGGCGAGTTTCAACGCCATCTGCCGCAAGTCGCGCCATGAGCTCGTCGCGCGTCATGCCATATTCCTCTCCGATAAGCACTGTGTACATCCAATACGAATGCTCAGCGTAGCTCTTCACCTCAGGAAGCGTTATCCCCTTTATTCCAGCTAGTGCACCTTGATACCACAACGCTACCTCTTTCCTGCGGCCCACATGGTCGTCAATCTTTTCGATCTGAGCGAAACCTATGGCAGCCTGCACGTTCGTCATCCTGTAGTTGTATCCAACAACAGGGAACCAGTACCGTTTTGACGGGTCCATGCCCTGCCCCTTTAGGATACGCACTTTCTCGGCGAGTGCGCTATCGTCTGTGACAACCATGCCACCCTCACCTGTCGTTATCGTCTTGTTCCCGTAGAAGCTGAAGGTCGCCATGTCAGCCAGATGGCCGCACGGCCTCCCCTTGTACCTCGCCCCGAGCGCCTCGGCCGCGTCCTCTATCACCTTGAGGCCGTGTTTTTGGGCCAATCCGATAATCGGGTCCATGTCGCACGGATGGCCATACAGTGGTACGGGGATTATGGCCTTGGTCTTTGCAGTTATGAGTTTCTCTATGCCGGACGGGTCGATATTGCCGGTTCCAGGCTCCGATTCCGCGAGGACTGGAATCGCGCCTGCGTACCTAACGGCGTTGGCGGTGGCAACATAAGTCAGCGTAGGAAGGATGACCTCATCACCAGGGCCTACCCCCAGAGCGAGCAGGGCAAGATGCAGGGCCACCGTCCCGTTGGAGACAGCAATAGCGTGTTTCACACCGAGATACCTGGCGAAGGCATTTTCGAACAGGCCGATATATTTTCCGCTCGATGATATCCAGCTCGACTCCAGACAATCGAGGACGTATTCCTTCTCGCGGCCGATCAGAGCCGGACTTGAGACCGGGATTTGGCTGGGTTTTATCGTCTTCATCTCTTAACCGCCCTGATGATGATATGCGTCCCCTCTTTTGCAGTATGCGGGTCTTTGAGATATTCCTTCACTCTCTTCCTCACATGCCTGCCACCGATTATCGCCTTATACTCATTCTCGAGCCTTTTAAGCTCTTTTTTGACGTGCTCACCTTCTATCGTGTACAGGATATCCATGCGGGCTACAAAGGCGCCTATTTCTCCAGGAAGATAATACAGAGATGAAGCGGCAGTAAAACCGGCCCTGCCGAGTCTTGCCGTCCAATCTTCCAGCCCGAGGATATTCACGTGTCGATGGAAGCGATTGTATTCATCAACCACGCTCTGATTATTTAACCCGAGTTCGCTTAATATCGCGTCCTGTTCTATCGCCCTGAAAAAGAACGGCGTTGGGACGGTGAACACGAAAGTCCCGCCCGGCTTCAGCACCCTTGCAGTTTCCGCCAATACGCTGTCCAGGCCGTCCATGTGCTCGACGGCGCAGTTCGAGAAAGCGGTGGAGAAAAAAGAACCCCTGAATGGGTTTTCCGAGGCGCTGGCGTAAACGGCCCCGGTATAGGTAGCGCCGAGCTTCAACTTCGAAAGGGCGCTCCTGTCAATATCTATCCCGTAAACGCAGGACAGGCCAAGCGTGGAAGCGAACCCGCCATCCCCGCAACCGATATCCAGGTACGGGCCTTCCAATCCCTTGAGAAAATCCGCGATGAGCCTTGTCTCAACCGAGCGGATTATATTGAAGTGGGGGATGTTTTTTATATTCTCAATATATGTCATAGCTCTACTTACTCAGATAAAGAAAAACCCTAAATACGCCGTCCTCTTTCATTTCATGAATTTTTTTTACATTCGGAAACTTGCGTGAGAAGTGCTTCAAAAAACCTTCAAGCGAATAATCATCAGATATCGTTTTGTTCCATGCGCGGACATGCTTATCAATTGGGTCCACATATTCGAAAATGATACCGTTCTTAGCGTAGCTTGAGATTATTTCACAAAAAACTTGAACAGGGAGAAATTGACTGATACACAAATGATGTGCGAGTCCAAGCGCCAGCACGAGATCAGCCTGGAATCTTTCATAAGAACTACCACCGCAAAGCCCGATGCCATAAGGTGGCGTTGGTAATTTAAAATCCATTAACGCAGGCATTATATCAAGTCCTTTATCCTTCGCTAAAAAAAAGGCAGTATCAACACAAAGCTCTTCATAATCAAAAGCAGCAACTGCAGCGCCGAGTTTTGCAGCCATTTCAGAATAAAAACCTTTATTTGCTGCGCAATCAAGAACTTTTATGGGCTTTAGCTCAGATAGAACATCGTAAACGAATTTTTGTTTTATTGTTTTAGGAGTAAGGATGTCATTTGAATCATGCGATTGGTCATAACCAGCCCAGTACTCTTTAGATGTGTTCATCGGCATGTGCTCGTCGAGCCAACAATCAAGTTTTTCAAAAAAGACTTCCGGCCTTTTTGAAAATTTGGAAAGCCTTTTCAATGCAATAAGCGAAAAACTATTGATCAACCTATTGTCGAACACAGATATACCAAAACCAACAGTGTGTTGCCGCCTATATTCCCTCGCATATTTTCGCCATTTTTTCGTTGAGGCGAGCCAGATAGAGACTCCAAAATACCTTATAAATTCAGCAAACCATCCCTCACAAATCTGAGCACTCTTAATTATCGAGCCAAAATCAATATAATATGGCTCTCCTTTATAAAACATGATATTCCATGGATGACCATCTTTAAGACCATAACCATATTTTGATAGAATTTTACAAACCGCGACAACTCTCTTTGCAGCCAACCAGAACATCTGATTAGTTTGTTCTGCCGGATGTATCTCATAGGGGAGCCTTTGATGCTCAATCACCAAAGGCACAGAATCAATTTGAATGTCATTGCAAACCCAAGTCCTTATGAGCCCATTTTCAAACAATTTCTCGATGAAAGAACTATTTAATATACCCAGCAGGATTTCAGCTATATCTTTATTAAAAACAGCTCGCAAAACTCTGTCTTCAAGAAAAAAAACTTTCCCAGCCGGATCGAACACAGAGGTGCTTGCGGTCTTTAAATCGTCTATTTTAATCTTTAGCATCTCTCACTAGGTCCCATTCATGTCTTATAAGCACTTTGGTCAACCTCTCATCATTTACATCAAAGGCTCTACCAGTCCCGAAGTAATCAGTAGCCTCTATATCAATAAAATAAGCGTGCGTTAAATAATCCTGCAATTCTGCACCACTAAAGATGGCGATATTTATAAAATAGCGGCCAGGGGTCAGATTCATTGTATCCGTTTTGCATGCCAGAACCCCTGATTCAGGCAATGTCGAAAACAGCCCCCCAGTGATATTAGTATCAAATCTGGCAATTCCTTCCTGCATCAAATTATAAACACCAATGATTACTCTGGGATTTTGTATCCGTGATTTAGCCTTATATTTTATTAAAAAACGCAATTTTGAACCGATTGGAAAATTTTTGCTTTTAACGCATTTATCGTCTTCTATTTCAATCTTACTTATCCTAAGGTTTCCCTCTCCTTTCCTGCCTGCGATATTTTCCAAATCACAATAACTCTCATGAATCATCAAATTCATATAAAATTTTACTGACGCACATGAAAGTCCCTCGAACACTTTCGTACCCGAAGTCAAGACTACTCCTTTTGTACACAGACTTTCAATCGCCGCCATGTTATGGCTCACGAACAGCACCGTCCTGCCGCCCTTGGCGACCTCTCCCATCTTGCCGAGGCATTTTTTCTGGAAAGCGGCATCCCCCACCGCCAGCACCTCGTCTATGACGAGTATCTCGGGCTCGAGGTGGGCGGCCACCGCGAAGGCAAGGCGCACGTACATGCCGCTGGAGTACCTCTTCACCGGGGTGTCGAGGAATTTTTCTATCTCGGAGAAGGCGACTATCTCGTCGAACTTGGCCCTTATCTCGGCGCTTGTCATCCCCAGGAGCGCGCCGTTCATGAAGATGTTCTCCCTGCCGGTGAGCTCCGGGTGAAAGCCGGTGCCGACCTCAAGGAGGGAAGCCATGCGCCCGCGCATCTCGATCCTGCCCTCCGTGGGCTCGACTATGCGGGAGAGGATCTTCAGGAGGGTCGACTTTCCAGCGCCGTTCCTGCCGATTATGCCGAGGACGTCGCCTTCCTGAACTTCGAACGATACGTCCTTCAAGGCCCATACCGAAGGGTCCTCAACCTTCCCGCCGCCGCCAAAGACGCGCCTGAATGGGGACGAAAGCGCGTCCATGACCTCGTCGCGCAGGCTCCCGTAGCTCTCCTTCTTGCCTATCGTGTAGCGTTTCGAGACGCCTTCTACCGTTATTATTGGCTTCATCTCCGCGTCACACAAGCCCTTTCCCGGAAACGGGAAAGTACGTTTTTCTTTTATGAATCAAAGTATTGGAGCAGGGGGCAACAAAGGCCCGCCGAGGCGGGGCCGCGTTAGGGGAAAAAGAGGAATCAGGGATGGAACTTTTGACAGTGTTCACGAAATGAACATTAGCACGGATAAACCATCCGGTCAAGAGCTTTGTTCATTTCCTGAACAACTGATTATGAAGGCTTTTCGAGGGAATAGCCCGGGCGTGACGGCAGGCGGGAAGCCCGCCGTCACATCGATATTCTGGGGATATGGGTGTTAGCGCCAAAAGAAGCGGCCTCTGCCCTGCCTGCCAAGAGAGCGGTTGCCTCAAAACTCACGACAACCTTCGCGGGAGCGGAGCTCTCATGGAATCCCGGAACGAAATAGCCGCAACTGACCCGTCCGACCGGCTCTGCCAGGCAAATGGAAGCGAAACCTTGAAAGCCAGCCAAAGCCGAAGGCAGGCAGCGCGCCCTGACGGATTTGGCCGGACCGGCCTCCTCCGTTACAGAATGCGGCGAGTTGCCATCAACGCATGCCCATGACAGCTGATTTTGATGGACTATCCTTGAACCGATGCGCCCCTTGAGCGTAGAAGCGTCCTCCCACCCCCAAAGGCGGACCGAGAGCGGGGCTGTCGACCAGCCCCATAATGCCGGAGAAGCCATCAGTACGCCCTCTCCCTGGTCCTGGTCGAAGCGTCATGCGTCCATGTCAGAAGAGGGGTTGTTCCGTCGTCGTCGTAGAGGACCCATGTCTCGATCCTGCCGGAAACGGATGTCCTGGCGAGCCGGTTGTTCTTCCATTTGCTCATGGCTACGGCGTGACCTAAAAGCTCGGTCGTTGCGGCGTTGTCAGGGGCCACGTAAGCGGCCGAAGACAGGCGCGTGAGCGTCAGGTTGTAGACGTCCTGAAGGGTGGCCCCGTCTCTTATTATCGCCGAAACAGCGTCCGCGCCGCTGGCTGTGTCGCCAATTGACTTGTCCTGGCGGGCAGCGCCTGAGACGAGCGCCTCGACGCTCGAGGCCAGCTCCAGCAGCTCAACGGCCACGTTGATACCAAAGCCCTCTGAAGCCGCGGCAGAGTCGACAAGCGCTATGAAGTTCCTGAGAGCAATGGCGTCTGAGCCAGTCCCGGAATCGGCAAGCGCGAGGAAGTTCCTCACCTCTATGAAATCAACCGCCGCTGCAAGCTCTACAACCGGCTTGGTCTCGAGCAGGGCCGAATAGACGGTATCGGCGACTGCCTGAAGGCCTGCGGTCGTGAAGTGGAGCCCGTCACCGGCATCGTAAGCTGAATTGATGATGTCCGGGTCGCCGGAGTCCCTCACGGCCGTGTACACGTCGGCGAACCTGTAGCCGCTTGAAGCTGCGTGGCTCTGTATCCATAAATTGAGGCCGTCCCTCTTGGCGTTCTGCGTTGCGTCCCAGGCGTTCCTCGGCGGAACGGAACAGAGGCAGACGGTACATCCGGCGCTTGCGGCCTTATTGGCGGCCGACTGGATGTTCGCTTCTATCGTGGAGAGCGCCACACCGGCCGTTATGTCATTCGTACCTATGAGGATGACAACGGTCTGGCAGCCCTGGTCAATTACGTCGCCCTGTATCCTTCCGTCGACGTCAGCGCTCTTGTCGGAGTTGAGCCCCCTGTTCGCCGCCCACTGGCCGGGGCCGAACTTGAG
>UBJH01000194.1_pt1 | contig 10824 bp, 12 predicted proteins | sample 2193721 | NCBI WGS metagenome assembly UBJH01 (sample SAMEA4703186, study PRJEB27089) | metagenome | reverse complement strand
TAGGGGTTAGGGTATAGGGTAAACTTCAGAACTTTTCTAAACCCTAAACTCTACCCCATACCCTACTTCTATGGGAGGCGCAGTATGATTGAAATCACCGGTCCCGACATTGACAGCCTGCGCGAGCTGATCGGCCAGACACGCGCCCACGTTCGCAGGCAGCAGCGCTTGGGGGTGGAACGTCTGTACGTCGCGTGGCCTGAACGCGCGGGGGGGCTTCCTGAACCATCCCTGACACTTACCAAGGTGCGGGAGACGCTGGGGGAGTGCACGCGGTGCAAGCTGTACAAGGATCGGAAGCATATCGTGTTCGGGGTCGGGAACCCGAAGGCCTGGCTGGTCTTCGTTGGGGAGGCGCCAGGGGCAGATGAAGACGAACAGGGCGAGCCGTTCGTCGGGCGAGCCGGACAGTTGCTGACCAGGATCATCGAAGCGATGAAACTGACCCGCGAACAGGTGTATATCTGTAACATCGTGAAGTGCCGGCCCCCGGCCAATCGCAACCCGGAGCCGGATGAGATCGCCGCCTGTGAGCCGTTCCTGCTCGCGCAGCTTCAGGCTATTCGGCCGAAATTGATCTGCGTGCTGGGCACCGTTGCGGCCCAGACGCTCCTGCGCACCAGGGAGCCGATCTCGAAACTACGCGGGCGATTTCACGACTATCACGGGATTCCAGTTCTGCCCACCTTCCATCCCGCCTATCTGCTGCGTAACCCGCACGAGAAAAAGACGGTGTGGGAGGACATGAAGCTTCTGATGCGGGAGTACGAGCAACTCGGCAACACGCAACCTCTCGCCTCAGCGCCAGAATTCTCTTGACGATCCGATCGAGATAACACTATTTAATACACAACACTCGAAGGAGGTGTGACATGTTCAAGCCTGGATGGTACACGTGGTGGTACGGCGGCGTCATGACCTGTCTTGCGACTGCCCTGTTTCTCTTCCTGTCAGCTTCGGCTGACGCCGGTCTGGTTTCCGGGCGCGTCAATGATGCAAAGGGGACATTTCAGTCTGGGGGAAGTTTTCGCGTAAAAGATTCATCCGGTAAAGTGGTCAAAGATTCCGTCAAAACAGATGAGTCGAAAGGGTATAGTCTCTTCCTGCCCCCAGGTATCTACACGGCGGAGTTCAGCGACGGCAGAAGCGCAGTCATTCAGAGCCATCCGGAGCCGATACGACAGGACATTCAGTTGAAGTGAGTGCAGAGGGGGGCCATGCCACGCGATCATGAAGGGGGTTTCAGTCGCGTCCTGCAGGCGATCGATACCATAGCCAAACTCGCCACGCCAGTAGCGGTGATTATCGCGGCATGGGTAGGCGCTCGCCTTGCGAACTCTTTCCAGCAAAGAATGGCGGAAACTACATTGCACAGTCAGCGACAGATTGCGGGCACTACCCTGCTCAGTGAGCGGGAAAAAGCCGAGAGTGAGCTGCGGGCCTCCATGTTTAACAGTCTCATCAATCCGTTCGTCGGATCCCAGGGTGGCGAGCAGATTTCTGCCGACCGGGAACAACTGCTGGTAGAGCTTCTGGCTCTCAATTTTCACGAACACTTTGAACTGAAGCCGTTATTCGAACGGATAGATAAGAGACTCGCCAGGGAGGGAAAGCCTGAGGCGCGTCACGCGTTAAGGTCGATCGCTGATCGAATTATCGATCGTCAGATGGCCGCGCTGAGCAAGGAGGGGGGTAGTAACAGCTCAACAGGGGATGGGGCGAGAATTGACATGTTGACCATTACCGAACTGCCGCGATCCCCCGGCCAGAAGGCGGTGTTTGAATCGCTTGTAGCCAACGAGCAACGACCCTTCCAGGTTGTGGGAACATTGAAGGAACCGATCGAGGACCTGAAATCTCCCGATGGAGCCCAGAAAGTCACGATCGTCGTCGATGACGCCGATTGGGCAAACCAGAAGTTTAAGATCCAATTGCTTATGGTCGGCACCAAGTCCGGCTTGGTGAACTCCAATACGGCATTCACACTCAGCAGGTTCGATTTTCCACTGACCGACAACACCCTCTTTTCAGATGGTAATCGCATCGCTTTGGCTGTCTCCAGCATTCGCCTTGATGGGGGACTCAAGAGTGCGGCTCTCAAGTTGATCTGGTTCCCAAAAAATTATTTTACGCCGCGGGAACGGCCGCTGGATTACGCTGAGTTTCTGAAACTGGTAGGAAAGAAAACATAGGGTGTTCGATTGAGTAGGACTCGAGAAACCGTCGAACGCCTATGAGTCGATCGTCAAGAGGCAGATAAGTACATAGTGCCCACACCTAACCATGGGAGAAAGGAGAAGTATAGGATGACAAGAAGAGCGCCACTCTTCATTGCTATAGCACTGAGCTTGACCCTCACTATGGGATGTCGGATGAAGAGCGATATGAATCTCAAGGCTGCCAAGGTGAGCTCCTCAGCCGTCTACTGCCTCTTCGATCCATCCTGTGCGGTAACCGTCATCGACAGTAGTACCACTCCCATCCCGATGCAGGCTGGGGGAACGGCTTTCCTTCAGTCCCGCACCTTCACGGGTAAGCCTGGTACACCGGCGAGCGGTCTGTACGGGTATGAGTACCGGATTGATCTCGAGAAGGCCGTTCAGACCAAGATTCAGGTCGAGGAGCTCGGTGAGGAGATCACGTACATGCCTTGTCTGCGGTCTATAACGTTTGAGTTCGGTCCTATCATCGATACCTTGGATTACGATAGCGATGGGAAGGCAGGAGATCTGGCCTATGTCGTGACGAGCGGCGGTCCTGGCAAGATAGGCCTGGGATCTATAGAGCGGTACCACGGCCTGCTTACGTTTAACTTCGACTCTCCCCTCTGCGTCGGAAGTCCCCAGGGTGAGGGCGATAGCACCTTCTTCTTCGGCCTTGCCTCCGCAAAGCCGCCGAGGTCCGTCGAGTCAACGATCAAGGAGACAGCCGGTTTGGGCGCGGCATCACCAAAGATGAAGAAAAATATCAAATACAAAGTACAGGTCCATGCGCCTCAGATTTGAGGCTGGCCCTCAGATAGCACAAGCGCCTGTAGCGATCAGGCGGAAAATCTGATCTGGCGCAAGACACCGGGCCGACCGAGGACCGGTAGCGAATAACCGTCACCGGTCTTCGGTCGGAAAGCCGCCTCCAGGCGGTGCTCGCCCTTACCACAGTCCTTTACAGATAAAGGCCGTCTCAGCTATAGTCCGGGTATGGCCACCGAAGCCGATCATCTTCTCGCCGACATCGTCCTGCCGATCCCACCACGAAGAGTCCTGACGTATACTATCCCGCCCTCCATGCAGCAACAGGCGGAGGTCGGCAAGCGAACACTCGTCCCGCTCGGCCCTCGCCTGGTGACCGGATATATTGTCGGTCTCCACACATTCAGCGACCAGCGTTCAGCGACCAGCCGTCAGACTTCAGAGCTCAAGCCGATCGACGCAATCCTGGACATCGAGCCGCTTCTGGATCACCACATGCTGGACCTGACGCGCATGGTCGCGGACTACTATATGACGTCGTGGGGGTCGGTGATTCGAACAGCCCTGCCGCCTGGGATCGATCGCAGCACGATCCGCACGGTTCAGCTTGTTGATCCGCCGGACATGGCTCCGCATGCTGTAAGCGGAGAACAACTCACCCAAGCGATTGGATGGTTCGACCCCTCTCAGCAGCAGATACTGACTACACTGCACACGCAACGCCGGATGTCGCTGGCATCTCTCAAACGGCGATGGCCGAACGAACAGGTTGACCGTCTTATCCGGTTGCTTGTCAGGCACAACCTGGCGAGGATAGAATATCAGGAACGTCTACCCTCAGTTCGGCCCGTCTTCCGACCCTTGCTCAGCCTGGCGGTCGACCGGGCCGCAGCGGAGATCGAGTTGGCCGCGCTCCGACGCCGGGCGCCGCGACAGGCCTCGCTACTCGATCGGCTGTTGCAATCCGGTGTAACGCTCACGTCCGCAGAGGCTACCATCATTGCCGGCGCCTCCGGGATCCGCAGTCTTATCGCTAAAGGCGTCATCCGCCGCACCACGGAGGAGATCGAGCGATCGCCATGGGGCGAGACGCCTGTTGTCACAAGCGCCTGGCCGGAGCCCAACTCAGCCCAGCACACAGCAATTCACGGACTCCTGGAGGGACTCTCGTCACGCGCATTTCTCCCGGCGTTGCTCTATGGCGCAACGGGGAGCGGGAAAACCGAGGTCTATCTCCGGGTCATCGGCGAGGCGGTACGACAGGGAGGGCAGGCGCTGATACTCGTTCCGGAAATTGCCTTGACTCCTGTCACTGCCGATCGATTCCGCTCCCGCTTCGGCAATCGGGTTGCGTTGTTGCACAGCGCTCTCTCACCCGGCGAGCGGCTGGATCAATGGCGTCGCATCAAGCGCGGACTGGCCGACATTGTCGTAGGCACGCGGTCGGCGGTCTTCGCTCCCCTCTCCCGCCTTAGCCTCATCGTAGTCGATGAAGAGCACGACGCATCCTACAAGCAGCAGGATGAGCCGCGCTATCACGCAAGAGACGTGGCATTGACCAGGGGAGAGATGTTGGGAATTACCGTCCTCCTCGGCTCCGCGACACCAAGCTATGAAAGTATTCATCGCGCCAAAGAAGGGGCCTACCGACTGTTCCGACTTCCGGAGCGGGTGGAGGACAGGACGCTGCCCCGGATGACACTGATCGATATGCGCGAAGAACGCCTGTCCAGGCATGTTTTAAGCCGGGATGCGAGGCGCGAGGCGCAAAATCCCCCTACCCCCCCTTTACAAAAGGGGGGCACGGGGGGATTTGGAGGACGGCAGGCGGAGAACGGGCCGCTTATCTTCTCCAGACGGCTGGCGGACGCGATTAAGGAAACACTGACAAAAGGCGAGCAGGTCCTGCTATTCATTAATCGCCGGGGCTACGCCAGGTTATTGCTCTGCCGCGAGTGTGGTTTCACGCTGCGGTGTCCGCATTGCAGTGTCTCGCTTATCTACCATGCGGTGGATTCCAGAATGCGCTGCCACTACTGCGATTATCGAGAACGGCCGCCGGAACATTGTCCTCAGTGCGGCGGGATTGCGTGTGGATGGTTAGGATACGGGACGCAGCAGGTCGAAGCCGCTGCTCGACTCCTCGCCCCGAATGCATCCATCGTCAGGATGGATCGCGACACCACCAGGCAACGGCGCGCACACCAGCAGATTCTCACGGGCGTCCAGCAGAGGCGCACACAGATTCTTATCGGGACGCAGATGGTCGGGAAAGGACATGACTTTCCCGGCATCACGCTAGTCGGTATCCTCTCCGCGGACGCCTCCATGCAGATCCCTGATTTCAGAGCCGGAGAGCGGACCTATGCGCTGCTCACACAGGTGGCCGGGCGGGCCGGCCGCGGGGACCGCCCCGGCCACGTCATCGTCCAGACCTACAATCCGGAGCACTATTGCATCCTCGCGGCCCGCAATCACGATTATGAAGCGTTGTACGCGCTTGAGCGGCCGCTCAGAGAGGAGCGCGGTCTTCCTCCCTTCGGCTTTCTTGTCCTGCTCCTGATCACCTCTTCACATGAGGGGCAGGCACAAGAAAAGGCTGAGCAACTCGCCGGTCTGCTCCTGGAGCGGGCCGTTTCGCCACTTACCGTCGAGGGGCCGGCGCCGGCGCCGGTGTATCGATTAAAAGGACGCTATCGCTGGCAGATCCTCGCCAAAGGTCCTGACCCGAGTGCGCTGCATGACTGGGTCAAAGAGACGATCGCCCTGCTTCCGCCGTCAGGGCAGGCCGGCATCGACATTGATGTCGATCCGGTCGATCTGTGTTGAGCAAGCAGCGATCAGCGCTCAGCCATCAGCTTTCAGCTTCCTTTGCTGACGGCTGATCATTTGTCTTTTGACCGGTGATGTATTACAGTAGCAACGTCATGGCTAAAATGGTGGACCAGCGAGAGGCTGATTCGTGGCTTCACAAGGGAGAATCCCTGGATGGCCTTGGCCCTTCCGATCTGAAAGTCATCCAGAGCCTGACGGGCTTCCGCCATTCGATGGATGCGCTGTTGCTCGCGCAGTGGGCCGCGCCGCGATCGACCGACCGGGTCCTTGATCTCGGCTGCGGCAACGGGGCGATCGCCTTCCTGCTGGCTCATCGACATCCGGAGCTTCGCATAGTCGGGCTTGAGGTCCAGCCTGCCTTGGCCGATCGGGCCAGGCGGGGAGTGCGACTCAACGGGTTACAGGGCCGCATCGAGATCGTGGAGGGCGACCTCCGTCAGGTGAAAGGGCTGCTACCGACCGCGGGTTTTGATATGGTTCTCTGTAACCCGCCATATCGAGAGTTGGCCAGCGGACGGCTCAGTCCGGATTCGGAGATCCGACAGGCCAAGCATGAGTTGACCGCCACCCTTGGGGAGGCGATTGCGGCCGTCCGATACCTGCTCGCTCCAAAAGGGCGAGCGTGCCTGATCCACCGTGCCTCGCGGCTCGTCGATCTGCTGAGCAGCCTCAGGGCCGTGCGGCTGGAACCGAAGAGATTACGGATGGTCCACTCTTACCCCGGCGCTGAGGCGGAACTGAGCTTGGTGGAGGCGCGACGGCACGGGCGACCGGGACTGCAGATCCCTGCCCCTCTGTTCGTCTATCAGGCACGCGGCGGCCCTTTATCGCCTGACATGGAAGCGATCTATCGTGGTCTGACCTTGTCTGAAGTTCGGAGTACGGTCGCATGAGTCGATACACCATCGCGCTTGCCCAGATGAACCCGGCCCTCGGCGATCTGGAACGCAATCTTGCCCTGCATGAAAAGGCGGCCGAGGAGGCGATCGACCGCGGAGCCGGCCTGCTGATCTGTCCTGAATTGAGTCTGACCGGATACTTTCTCAAAGACATCGTCTCATCTGTGGCCCTTCCCCTGACCAGTCCCATTCTCGGCAGACTCCGAGATTTGAGCCGTCGTATCGATCTTGTGGTCGGGCTGGTTGAAGAGTCACCCGAACATCTGTTCTACAATGCCGCCCTCTATATCTCCAGGGGCGAGATCCGACACGTCCACCGGAAGGTCTACCTGCCCACGTACGGGATCTTCGATGAGCAACGATATCTCGCGGAGGGTAGTCGGATCAGAACATTTCAAGCGGACATCGGTCGATCTGCGATGTTGATCTGCGAGGATATGTGGCATCCCTCGGCCGCGTATATTGCCTCCCTCGATGGGATGGAAATCCTCATCTCACCCTCCGCCAGTCCGGGTCGCGGGGGTCTGGAGGAAGGTCGCACGTTCGCAAATGCCAGAGCCTGGGAAACGATCAATCGGGCCTATGCTCAGCTCTTTACCTGCTATGTCCTGTACGCAAATCGGGTCGGTTACGAGGATGGGGCCTGCTTCTGGGGCGGCTCAGAGGTGATCGCCCCATCCGGCGAACCGACGGCCAAGGCGGAGTACCTCAGCGAGCAGATCCTGATAGCCGAAATCGACTCGGCAGAGGTTCGGCGGGCCAGAATGGTGAATCCGCTGCTTCGAGATGAGCGATTGGATGTCACGCTTCGAGAACTGGAGCGGGTAAAACGAGAGGTGGCCAGGTGATCGCTCCCTCCCTGCATTGCGAATTCGTTCAAAAGATCCTGACCGGGTTCCTTGTCAACGAAGTCCGAAAAGCCGGCTTCAGCCGTATCGTGGTCGGGCTTTCCGGTGGGGTCGATTCGGCGCTATCCGCCTATCTCGGGGCCAAGGCTCTCGGCGCCGAGAATGTCTGGGGTCTCATGATGCCGTACCGAACCAGCAGTCCGGAGAGCCTGGAGCACGCCGAACTGGTGGTGAAGCAACTCTGCATCCAATCGGACATCATCGACATTACGCCGATGGTAGATGCCTACTTTGAACGGTTCCCCGAATCAGATCACGTTCGCCGTGGCAACAAGATGGCCCGCGAGCGGATGACGATCCTCTTCGATCATTCGGCCAAGCTGAAGGCCCTGGTTCTCGGCACCAGCAACAAGACGGAACTGCTGCTGGGGTACGGCACGCTGTATGGCGATATGGCCAGCGCCATTAATCCCCTTGGCGATCTGTACAAGACCCAGGTCCGGCAACTGGCGCACCACATGGGTATCCCGGAGGCTATCGTCCGAAAGGCGCCCAGCGGGGATCTCTGGGTTGGACAGACCGACGAGGCGGAGCTTGGCTTTAGTTACGAGGAGGTCGATCGGGTTCTCAATCTGATGGTAGACCGTCGTTACGAAATCCCTGAGATTGTTGCTGCCGGCTTCGACGAGCGGTTCGTCCGGGCGGTTCTCGCCAAGGTCCAGGCCTCCCAGTATAAGCGCCGCCCGCCCCTTATCGCCAAGATCTCCGCCCGCACGATTGATCGCGACTTCCGCTACCCCCGCGACTGGGGTAAGTAACCCTGCTGTTGGATCCACAACGGGTTCATTCCCCGCAGCTTGCCGCAAGTTCGTCATACCAGCGAAAGCCGGTATCCAGCGGGCCAAGCCGGATTCCCCCGTATCCAGTACGGGGTAGGCGTGTCGAGCACGGAATGACGGGCCAGATCACCCTCCTCGACAACGCAGGCCTCACGAACCGGTCGGTGGCGAACCCTTTCCCTACTTAAAAGCATAGTTTATGTAGACGTGGTACGCCATGAGCAGCAACAACGCCATAGATAATCCGACGTGGGCGCTGATCCATACCGGTCTGTACCAAGGCTTGTGGATTTTGACGATTTGAAAATTGAACAAGCCGGTGAGGAAGGCCAGCAGCAACGTCAGGCTGAGGAGTTCGAGATAGCCATAGCCCAAGGTTTGGGAATGGCCAAAGAAAAACAACAGAAGCAGGGCGCCGAAAAGTTTGTGGCGACCCATCATGGTTGCGATATTGCGCTGCTCCCTCTGAGCGCGCTTCACGGAAAAACGCCATTGATACAGGACAAACGCAAACAATCCGAAGCCAGTGGCGAGCTTATACGTGTTGTCGTCTTGCAGTCCGGTTAATAAGGTCCACTGCCACCCGGTCGATTGCTGGACAATCAAAGCCACCAACAGGAACAGACCCAGCCAAAAATACCCCTTGGCGGGTACGCCGGACTTTAGGCCGTCCGTCAGTAACGATTTAAGTCGGTTGAAGCCTTGCAAAAAGACCAGGCTTTTAACGGGCAATGACAAGGACACCTCCTTCTTTGTTCGCTGCCGATCCAGGTTTGGGCTTGCTTGCCAGTGAGCTGAGCACCGCCAAGGTGTGCGGAGCTGTGCGCTTGGCGATTTCCCCCATGAACACCTCGGATCTCGGCAGGAAATAACCCTCAGCCGGCCAGCGTTCGCCTATGGCGGGGGGATCGGCAAATTTCCGCGCCTTTTCGAGGTAAGACTCGTAGGCTTCCTTGAAGCCTTGGCGTAAGGCGTCGAGCGTGCGGAGCAACTCGTCCATGGACACGCTGCCGCTTGGGTACATCCACGTGGTCGCGCCCATCACATCATTAAGCTTCCAGTCGTGCTTGGGTGATTGTTCGTGCTTGTTATGGCATTGGATGCAGCCCTCGACGACCGCCACATCACTGAACATGGCGACCTGCATTTGAATGTCGGGCATGAAGAAGAATTGCGGCTTAAGGGTTTGCTTGACCACCTGGAATTTTTCCAACTGCAGCCCCTCGAAGCGGTTCGCTGAGTTGACGGGATAGTCCGACCCCAGGAACAGGCTGAGCGGCGTCGGGTTCTTTTCCAGGCTTTTCGCCGTCTCACGCAGAAACAATGCGGGCAAAGGGCCGGCCTCTACGTCCGCATCGCGCCAACGCTCGTCGAACTTCAAACCGGTCTGCTTGCCCGCGCCGACCACTTCCTTGGTCCACATTGCTCTCACCACGTCGTTTTCCGCCTTGAGAATCTCAAACATCCGTTCCACCGGGATGGCCGCGTCGGCGGCCTTCTTCTCTTCCAATGGCGGCGGGGCACTGACAAACAGGTAGACGCTTAAGGCGCCCAGCGCCAGGCAGGCGATCCAGAAATTTTGTTTAGCCATCTTGACCATCCTGTTTTGCTTTGTAGTGAAGGGTTGTGCCGTACGGGGACGGCCCACCGTCAAAATAGACGCGGATTTTCTCTGTCGGCGTTCGCTTGTCGACCGTTTTCTCGATCTTCATGATGTGGTTGCCGTGGAAGTCGTGGCAGCCCAGGCAGGAGTCCCATTGCTTGCCGGCAATCAAATCCGCATGGGGCACGTCGATGGGATCTTTCTTTAAGCGGGTGTCCTTGTGGCAGTTTACGCAATAGCCGGTCTCCGCCAACGTGACACGCCTCCCCTGGTGTTCGGCATGACAGGAGACGCACTGATGGGGGCGCAACGTTTCCCGAGCCTGGCTGAAACGGGGTTCGAGGAAGCGGTAGACCGGGTGGCGGTCGTTGGGTCGCTCGTGACAGGCCAGACAGTCTGCATTACCCACGGGAAGCCGTCCGAAGGGGGCTGGCCCTTCGCGCCGGCCAAAGGCATGGCGCAGGTTGGCCTGAATCTGCTGACGGAAGCTGCCCGGTGCGTTTTTATGGCAGGCCGCACAGGTAAGCTTACCGTGGCCTGTATTCATAGGTCCTTTAGCATGAAACCATTCCCCGACGGGAAGCACGGTAAACGCCAGGATCGCAAGCGCCAAACAAAAGCCGATCGCATAGGCGCGGTTTTGCCATTTCCGTACCCCTCCAGCTTTCGCTCTCATAGCCACCACGTCAAGTTACGCGCCAGGAACTCATGTTGATGCATTAGGCCGTATTATGTCTGTCTGCTGTGTAGCTTACCGGTGGCGAAGATGAAGCGTCTGTTCACCCTCCGAATGAAGAGAGTGGGGGGGATCTGAAGGCAACCGCTTGGCTC
>UBJH01002906.1_pt1 | contig 10828 bp, 7 predicted proteins | sample 2193721 | NCBI WGS metagenome assembly UBJH01 (sample SAMEA4703186, study PRJEB27089) | metagenome | reverse complement strand
GCCCCCTCGAGCTGGTAGGCGAGGGCGGCACGTGCCGCTGGAGCTCCAGCCGACAGCCGCCCTCGCCTACCAGCTCGAGGGGGCTCCGGTGTGGGATACGGAGCTCGCCGGGTTCTTCAGGGCCGGCCGTCCGGTCTTCGGCGACGGGCTCATGATGATGCATCCGTACCGGCCTGGGCGCGTCCCCGTCGTGCTGATCCACGGCACGGCGTCGAGCCCGGCCCGCTGGGCGGAGATCGTGAACGAGGTCCAGAACGACCCGGCGCTCAAGGGGCGCGTCCAGTTCTGGCTGTTCATGTACAACACCAGCAGCCCGATCCTGCTTTCGGCGCATCAGCTCCGCCAGGCGCTCCAGGCCATCCTGACGGACCTCGACCCCGAGGGCGGCGACCCCGCGCTCCGTCGCATGGTCCTGATTGGGCACAGTCAGGGCGGGCTCCTGGCGCGGCTCATGGTCACTGAGAGCGGCGCCCGCTTCTGGGACAACGTCAGCCGCGTGCCCTTGTCTGAGGTCAAGGCGTCACCGGAGACGCGGGATCTCCTCCAGCACACGATGTTTTTCGAGCCGCAGCCCTTCGTCAACCGAGTCGTGTTCATCGCCACGCCGCACCAGGGGAGCTATCGGGTAACGGCGCTGGTACTGGGCCTCGTGCGGTGGCTCGTCACCCTGCCCGTCACGGTGGTGCAGGGGCTGCAAGACATTGTCCAGCAGAATCCAGAGGCGTTCTCGCGTCAAACGTTTGGAGTCATTCCGACCGCGGTGGATAACATGCGGCCCGGCCACCCTTTCATCCGGACCCTCTCCTCGAGCCCCATCGCCGACGGCGTGACCGCTCATTCGATCATCGCAGTGCTGGGGACCGGCCCGCTGCTCAGCCTGACCGACGGGGTGGTCCGGTATAACAGCGCCCACCTCGAGGGCGTAGCCTCGGAGAAGATCGTGCGGTCGGATCATGCGACCCAGGGCCACCCCGAGACGATCCTGGAGGTTCGCCGTATCCTGCTCGAGCACGTGAGGGCACAGTGATATCGAGATGAAAACTCTGATCGAGTTCGTCAGTGCCTTCTCATGAAGGGGTACGCCGACAGCGCCGCAGGGGCGCCCACCATTCGACATCCTTCGTTACCGAGGAAAGCGGGATCAAGGTATGCTGTGTTCCCTTTGATGAGCAGACAGGGACTGTAATACACTGGGGCGACTCACTGCACCGCGTAAACTGAGCGTGCGAGTGGGTCTGTAGCACCGATCACTATCGCCGAACAGATCAAGTCCAGATTCCGGGAACAAGGGTGGATTGAGTGAGGAGAAAAACGGGCGAAGAGGACATTCGGCCTGTTGCCGCTTGATATATTTCATGTCCTGTAGTTTTGCATATGAGGTTCAGAAATACATGATATTGAAATCGAGTGGCTTCCGGATACGGGAAACATGGTTGCAGTGAACCGTGAGGCAGGATCTGTGGATCCCGATGCTACCGGGCCGCCAGTGACGCAAAGGAGGGACGCGATGACGGAAGGTGGAGAAGTGTGCTGCAGGGGGACTCGCTACGGAAGAGGAGCGAGTGAGCGAGCCTCGCTAAGGCGAACGCTGCGTCGAACTCACAGTGATGCGGCCAGAAGCGGGCGCTCACGGCCCGTGAGATGGATCATCATCGCGGCCGTCGCCCTCACCGGCACGCTGGAGGCTTCCGCAGTAGCGCAGCCCATCGAGGAGCCGAAGACGTATGCCGGGGACTTCGGGTCGCGGCCCCGGCTGACCGGTGACTGGGGCGAGATCAGAGACGAGTTGGCCACACGGGGCATCCGGTTCGATGTCGACCTCCTGCTGACGCCCCAGGGCGTTGCACACGAGGGGCGCGACACCGGGGCCGAGTTCTGGGGTAACGCCGAGTACACCCTCAACGTCGACACCGGCAAAGCCGGCCTGTGGCCCGGCGGCTTCCTGCGGGTCGTCGCCAACAGCGGCTTCGGCGAGAGCGTGCTGGGGACGTCGGGCGCCATCTCGCTCGTCAACACCGCAGCGCTGTTCCCGAAACCGAACGAGCCGAACACCGGCCTGATGCATGCCACGTTCATGCAGTTCCTCAGCCCTCAGTTCGGCCTCATTGCCGGCAAGCTGTTCGTGCTCGATGGAGTCCATGGGGAGTTTACCGGCAACTACCGTACGCAGTTCCTGAACGGGGCGCTGGTCTTTCCGCTCACCAGCGCTCTGGTGCCGATCTCGGCGTACGGGGGTGGCATCGTCGCCCTGCCGTGGGAGGGCGTGGTGCTGTCGGCATCGGCGATTGATCCGAGCGGCACGCCGACGAACAGCGATGTGGGCGAGGCGTTCCGTGATGGCGCCATGGTACTCAGCCACGCCAAGGTCGCCATCAAGCCGTTCGGCCTTGTTGGCCACCAGGGCGTGTCAGGGATGTGGAGCAACAAGGAGCGCTCCTCGCTTACCCAGGATCCTTCCAACATTGCCCGAATCCTGCTCTCCGAGCAGTTTCCGCGACTGGCCGATCCAGGCCCGGCCCTCCGGCGTATCCTCGAGCGGTTCTTCCCCGGCCTCCTGGTCCCCGTCGAGCCCCTGAATACAAAGAGCGACACCTGGGCCGTCTTCTACAGCTTCGATCAGTATCTCTGGCAGCCGAAGGACGATCCCAAGCGCGGTATCGGGATCTTCTTCACGTTCGGCGCCGCCGACGGTAACCCGAACCCTCTCAAGCACACCTACAATATGGGCATCGGCGGCAACGGTGTGGTCCCCGGACGTCCGAATGACACGTTCGGCCTCGGCTGGGCGCGGACCGATTTCAGCAGCAAGTTCGTCTCGTTCCTGCGCGAGCAGCTCCCCATCGGTCTTAACCATGAGGACGTGATCGAGATGTACTACAACGCCTCGGTCACTCCGTGGCTCAATGCGAGCCTTGACCTGCAGATCATCGAGCCAGGCCTCAAGAAGATGGTCGATTCTTCCGGGAGCCTCGAGGACGTCAACACGACCGTCGTAGCCGGACTCCGCCTTCAGGTCCGGTTCTAGGTTTCCGGGAAGAGATGGAAGGTTGGCGACACCGGGAAGGTGAAGAAGTGCCCGCAAGTATCTGAATTCGCGGCTGGATGTCCATCAAAAGCTGCCGGACGTCGCGGCGGCGCAAGCGGCGATTTTTGTTTACGTCATCCTCGATTATAAGTATCTTAGTGCCGGCTGCAATCGCTTGGATGTAGGGGTCCTATCACCAGCCAAAACACACTCGACTCGCAGCGACCTACGGGCGCTGCCGTCATGACGCGAGAAGAGGGAGGAATCATGGCGGAGCAGGCAATCATCGACGTAACCGAACAGAAGCGGTTGAATGATGCGCGCGAGGCGGGGATCCCATGGAAGAAATGGGGACCCTACCTGAGCGAGCGGCAGTGGGGCACGGTTCGCGAAGACTACAGCGAAAACGGTGACGCGTGGAATTACTTCACCCACGATCATGCCCGCTCTCGCGCATACCGGTGGGGCGAGGATGGGCTCGGGGGAATCTGCGACGACAAGCAACGACTGTGCTTCGCGCTCGCGCTGTGGAACGAGCGGGACCCCATCCTGAAGGAACGCCTGTTCGGCCTGACCAACAGCGAGGGCAACCACGGCGAAGATGTCAAGGAGTATTACTTCTACATCGACAGCACTCCCACCCACTCCTACATGAAGTATTTGTACAAATATCCGCAGCGGGAGTTTCCCTATCGGGACCTTGTCGAGACGAACGGGAGACGGTCGCGGGAAGAGTTTGAATACGAGCTGCTCGATACGGGCGTCTTTGACGACGACCGGTACTTTGACGTATTCGTGGAATACGCCAAGGAAGGCCCGGAAGACGTACTCATCCGTATCACCGTTCACAATCGCGGCCCGGAAGCGGCCCGGCTTCGCCTGTTGCCGACGCTGTGGTTCCGCAACACGTGGTCGTGGGGAGAGGATGATCGAAAGCCTTCGCTGTGCGAGGCAGCGCCGGGCGTCATTCGCGCCTCACACCATGAACTGGGCGAGTACCGGCTGTATTGCGATGGAGGCCCGGAGTTGCTGTTCACGGAAAATGAGACAAATGCGCAGCGTCTCTGGGGTCAACCCAGCGCGTCTCCCTACGTCAAGGATGCCTTTCACGCCTACATCATCTCGGACCGCGGCGACGCGGTTAACCAGGCCAAAGTCGGGACCAAGGCCACGGCTCACTATGTGCTCGACGTGCCCGGCGGCGGAAGCCGGACCATCCGCCTGCGTCTGGCGGCCGCCGGGGTTGACGATGCCTTCGGCGGGTTCGAGGGGATAGTCGAAAGTCGGATCGGAGACGCGGACGAATTCTACCGGAGGATCGCGCCGCAATCGCTGAACGACGATGAACGGCGGGTGCACCGCCAGGCGCTGGCGGGAATGCTGTGGAGCAAGCAGTATTACTACTTCGACCTGGAGCACTGGCTGCGCGAGCACAAGAGCCATCCGCTGCTCGACTCCGCCCGGCACGACGTTCGGAACACGGAATGGGTTCACATGCTCAACAGCGATGTGATCTCGATGCCGGATAAATGGGAGTATCCGTGGTATGCGGCCTGGGATCTGGCCTTCCACACGATCTCCCTGTCGCTGGTGGATTTCGATTTCGCCAAGGAGCAGCTTCTGCTGATGCTGCGGAGCCTGTATTTCCACCCCAATGGACAAATTCCCGCCTACGAGTGGAACTTCAGCGACGTGAATCCGCCGGTGCACGCCTGGGCCACGCTCTGGCTGTATAGATATGAGCAGACGCTGGGCCGGGCGGACGTTCGTTTCCTGGAACGCTCGTTTCAGGGATTGATGCTGAACTTCAACTGGTGGGTAAACCGCAAGGATCCCGCCGGGCGCAACGTCTTCGCCGGCGGCTTTCTGGGCCTGGACAATATCGGCGTCTTTGATCGGAGCGCGCAGCTTCCGACGGGCGGCTCGCTGGAGCAGGCGGACGGGACCGCCTGGATGGCGTTCTATTGCCAGTGCATGCTGGAGATGGCCCTTATCCTGTGCGAATACGACCCGATGTACGAGGAGATCGCCTTCAAGTTTATCGGACATTTCATATGGATTTCCTATGCCATGGACCGCATCGGCGAACATCACGACGAGATGTGGGACGAGGAGGACGGATTCTTTTATGATCTGCTGCGGCTGCCGGACGGCCAGGCGATGCGGTTGAAGGTGCGATCGCTGGTGGGGCTGCTGCCGCTATGCGCGTCCACGGTATTCGACGCGGACGCCCTGACGCGATTTCCGAAACTGACGGAGCTGGTGGCCCTGTTCCGGAAACGTCATCCGGAGTTGGTTCCCCACGTGGCTCCAACCGACCAGGGTTTCATCGGCCATCAAGGACGGCGGCTGCTGTCGATCCTCAATAAGAAGAAGCTGGAGCGGATACTCGGTTACCTGCTCGACGAGAATGAGTTTCTCGGGCCTCACGGAATTCGGTCGCTCTCGCGGTATCACCTGGATCATCCGTTTACGTTTTGGGTGGGCCATCAAGAGTACAAGGTCCAGTACCTGCCTGCCGAATCCAATACGGGGATGTTCGGCGGCAACTCCAACTGGCGGGGTCCGGTGTGGATGCCGGTCAATGTGCTGATCGTCCGGGCGCTGATGAACCTGTACCCTTTTTACGGCAACGAGTTCAAGGTGCAGTGCCCGACCGGTTCCGGCCGGTACATGACGCTGTTCGAAGTAGCGCAGGAGATTACCCGCCGACTGGCAGGCACCTTCCTGCGCGACGCCGATGGCCGGCGACCGGTCTACGGAGGAACGACCAAGTTCCAGGACGATCCACACTGGCGCGACCTGATCCTCTTCTATGAATACTTCCATGGCGACAACGGTGCGGGGCTCGGGGCCAGCCATCAGACGGGATGGACCGGTCTGGTCGCTCCCCTACTGGACATATTCGAGCGTGTTAACGCGAACATCTTGCTGGAGACCACCCGCGCGCGTCTACTCTCCCGGATGGTGAAGGAGCAGGTAGGCGGAGAAAAGGCGGGCGGGAAGTAAGGAGGAACTATGTCCGATCCTCGTTATCCCTCACTCTATCAGATCAATACCCGCGTCTGGCTGACGGAACTATCGCGCGCCATGGGTCGACCCGCCACATTGGACGACATCCCGGACGCCGAGCTGGACCGCGTGGCCGGAATGGGGTTCGACTGGGTCTGGTTGTTGAGCGCCTGGCAGACCGGTCCAGCGGGACAGCAGGTGTCGCGCAGCAACCACGAATGGCGGCGGGAGTTCGAGGAGACGCTGCCGGACCTGTGCGAGGAGGACATTGCCGGCTCCGGCTTTGCGATCACCGGCTATACGGTCCACCCGGGCCTGGGCGGAGAGGCGGCGCTGACCCGACTGCGCGAGCGCCTTCGGATGCGTGGGCTCTCGCTGATGCTCGATTTCGTTCCCAACCATACCGGCCTGGATCATCCCTGGGTGGAGGATCACCCCGAGTATTACATCGCCGGAACAGAAACGGATCTGGCGCGTGCGTCACAGAACTATACCTGGGTCAAGCGGGCTCGGGGCGACCTGCTCCTGGCGCACGGCCGGGACCCGTACTTCCCGGGCTGGCCGGATACGCTGCAGCTCGACTACAGCAATCCGGCCACGCAGGAGGCGATGATCGGCGAGTTGCTGACGATCGCCGGGCAATGTGATGGTGTGCGCTGCGACATGGCCATGCTCGTCCTGCCGGACGTTTTCGAGCGGACTTGGGGCCGCCGCGCGCCGCTGTTCTGGCCCGAGGCGACCCGGCGAGTCCGGGAGCGGGTGCCGGGCTTTCGCTTCATGGCCGAGGTCTACTGGGACCTGGAATGGACGATGCTGCAACAGGGATTCGACTACGCCTACGACAAGCGGCTCTATGATCGCCTGCGCGAGGGCCACGCTCGGCCGGTGCGCGAGCACCTGTATGCCGGGCTTGACTACCAGGAGAAGCTCGCCCGGTTTCTGGAAAACCACGACGAGCCCAGGGCCGCCGCAACATTTTCGCCGGACGCGCATGAAGCCGCGGCGATCATTACGTTCCTCACCCCAGGGCTGCGTTTTTTTCACGAGGGACAGTTCCAAGGGCGCAAGAAACGCATCTCGCCCCATTTGGTTCGAGGTCCAAGGGAACCGATCGACCCAAGGCTGGAACAGTTTTACGACCGCCTGCTGGCCGTGCTGCGTCAGCCCGCCATTCGAGCCGGCCAGTGGCGCCTGCTCGACTGCGTGCCGGCCTGGGACGGCAACTGGACGTCGGATGGCTTCATCGCCTGGATGTGGGAGGCCGAGGACGGCCGGAGGCGCCTCGTCGCCGTCAACTATGCCGGGCATCAGAGTCAGTGCTATGTCGGGCTCCCGTTTGCCGACCTGACCGGCCATCCGGTACGGCTCAAGGACCTGATGGGTTCCGCCGACTACGATCGTGACGGAGCGGACCTCGCGTCGCGGGGCCTTTATCTTGACCTGCCGCCGTGGGGCTACCATGTGTTTGAGGTGACCACCCTGTGACGCACACGTTCGGGATACGGACTGGTCTGCTCGGCCGGCGCATCGGTCTTCTGGTGAGCGCGCTCGTCCTCGGCGGCTGCATGAGCTACGGGGCGTTGACGCTCGACCGCGACCGGCTCGACTTTACGGCCGCGGTGGCCAATTCCTGGAAGCAACAGACGCTGCTGAACATCGTCAAACTGCGCTATGCCGACACCCCGATCTTCGTGGACGTCGGGCAGATCGTCTCGGCCTACCAGGTGCAGGTGGCGGGTTCGGCAGCCGGTACGATCATCCCTGGCGGAACCGTGAGCAACCCGAGTTTCTTCAGTCTCGGGACCGCCGGCAGCTTCATGGATCGCCCAACGATCACCTATACGCCATTGACGGGTTCGGCGTTTCTCAGGACGATCATGACGCCGATTCCGCCGGTGCGGCTGTTTGAGCTGATCGACGTCGGGTATGCAGCGGACCTCCTGGTGCTGGTTGCGGTGCAGGAGATCAACGGGCTGTCGAACCGACGGGTGGGGTTCCGCGCCCAGGACATGGAGCCCGGCTTTGTGCGGGTCCTCGCTGCGATGCGGCGGATCCAGGATTCCGGCGCCGTAAGATTTCGGATCGAGGTCGACAAGGAGACGGGCAAACGAGAACGACTCGTCATGTTCTTCACCGGGCGCGAGATCCCTCCGGACATCGAAAATGAGCGGCAGGCGCTCAGGAAGCTCCTCCACGTGAACCCGGAGAGGATGGACTTTGTGATCACCTACGGGGCGGATACGGACCGCGACGACGTAATCGCCATACAAACCCGCTCGGCCATGCAGATCCTCACCAGTATGGCGTCGTACATCAGCGTTCCGGAGGAGCATATGCGGGACGGTCGAGCCTTTCCGAATCCGCCGCCGTCACCGGATGCCCCGCCGCCTATCATTCGCATCCAAAGCGGCGCGTCCCGCCCGGACAGTCCGTTTGTCGCCGTTCACTACCATGACCTCTGGTACTGGATCGACGACCGTGATCTCCGATCCAAAGTGGTGTTCACGTTCTTGCTGGTCCTGATGACGCTGGCGGACACCGGCGAGAAAGCGCCGCCCCCGCAGCTCACGATCCAGGCCAATTGAGAACGCGGGTGTGGGGTCAGACGTAAAGTACCCATACTTTCGAGGGCGTTGAGATTACGCGTCACTCTATGCTGTCTGTCGATCCGCTAAGAAGTCTTTCCCCATTCCAGCCGGGATACCGCGCCGCTGGCGTACTGCTGCACGTCACGTCGCTGCCTTCGCCATACGGCATCGGCGATGTGGGGCCGACGGCGTTAGCGTGGGTCGACCGCCTCCACGAAGCCGGCCAGGGCTGGTGGCAGGCGCTGCCGCTGGGTCCTACCGGGTATGGCAACTCGCCGTATGAACCCCTGTCGTCTTTCGCCGGCAACGGGCTCCTGATCAGCCCGGACTGGCTGATCGAGGACGGACTGTTGCAGGCCAGTGACTGCCAAGGCCACTCATTCTCTGCCACCGCTATCGATTACGACGTCGTCGTCCCGTTCAAACACCGGCTGCTCGAAACGGTTTGGCGTAACTTCAGCAGCGGGGTACGCCCGGATTTGCAGCCCGCTTTTGCGCAGTTCTGCCACGATCAAGCACACTGGCTGGACGATTATGCCCTGTTCCGCGCTCTGAAAGTCAGGTATAACAACGCCTATTACCTCGAGTGGCCGGCAGAGTTGGTGCAGCGTCAGCCGGCCGCCCTGGCCCTGGCCCGGCGAGACCTGGCGCGACAAATCGATCAGGTGCGCCTGGCACAATTTTTATTACTCCGCCAGGGCAAACGCCTGAAGGCGCATGCCCGGGCCAGAGGCGTGCGCTTGATTGGCGACCTGCCATTTTTCGTGTCCCGCGACTCGAGCGACGTGTGGGCTAACCCGGAACTGTTCCTGCTGGACGAACAGCGCAGGCCGCGCGTCGTCGCCGGTGTGCCTCCCGACTACTTCAGCTCACAGGGACAGCTCTGGGGCAACCCCATTTATGACTGGGATGCCTTGCGCCGGACCGGCTATCGCTGGTGGATAGACCGCTTGACCGCCCTGCTGGCTCATGTGGATATGGTTCGGTTGGATCATTTCCGGGCCTTCGCGGCCGCCTGGCATGTACCGGCTGGGGCGCCGACGGCTCAATCCGGCCATTGGATGCCTGGTCCTGGCGCCGAGCTCTTCAGGGCAGTACAGAGAGAGTTAGGCGCTCTCCCGTTGATCGCTGAGGATCTGGGGTTGATCACGCCTGACGTGTATGCGCTCCGCGATCAATTTCACCTGGCTGGGATGCGGGTCTTGCAGTTTGCCTTCGACGGCCATGCAGCAAACCCATACCTGCCTCACAACTACGTTCCCAATACGGTAGTGTACACCGGTACCCATGATAATGCCACGACGCGCGAGTGGTTTGAAAAACTGCCGGACGACCAGCGGCAAACTTTGTGGAATTACCTGAGACGACCCCGCGGTGAGATTGACTGGGTCGCTGGGGAGTTGATCCGCCTGGCGTGGTTCTCCGTGGCTGCGCTTGCTATAGCTCCGTTGCAAGACGTGCTCAACCTGGGGGCAGACGCTCGAATGAACGTACCTGGTCGTGCCGAAGGTAATTGGCGCTGGCGTTGCGTCGAAGACATGCTATCCGCGCCGGCCCTCCAATGGCTGCACGACTTGACGAAGACCTCAAACCGGCTGCGCGCAGATCACCGCTGAACCGATGAAGAGTTCTTGGGCGTCCCATAACACAGTGCCGTGCATGTCGACCGCGTGCGTGGTTCGGAACGGAGTACCCATGGTGAAGGTGGATTTCTTCGATAGGCTGACACATGGGGTTGTCTTGCTAATCGTGATCATGCTCTGCGGCTGTGAGGGCCTGGCTGTACGCGACACGTCGAGCCTGCTCGTCCCCAGGTTTCAACGGTCCGAGGTCCTTGGCTTTGTGGCGGGCTTAGGAACGACCTTTGCCGCCGTGCCCGACTTGGTCGCTATGCTCAGGCGGCGGTCAAGCAAGGGGATGAACCCGACGATGGCGGGCATCATGGGCGTGTTTCAAATTGTGTGGGTCTACTACGGCCTCTTGATTGCGTCGCGACCGGTGATTGTGTGGAACCTGGTCGCCGTGGTGATCAATTGTCTGAGTGTTGGGACGTACCTTCACTTCGCCCGCATGGAAAGAAATCAGGCAATAGAATGAATGCGTTCGTCCACTCGACCTTGCCTCCTGAACCGCGTCAGATTTTGGAGTTGCTGTTCTTTGACCGTACCGGTTGAGGCGAGCTTGATGTCCCCGTTTTCGAAAA
>UBJH01001470.1_pt1 | contig 10830 bp, 7 predicted proteins | sample 2193721 | NCBI WGS metagenome assembly UBJH01 (sample SAMEA4703186, study PRJEB27089) | metagenome | reverse complement strand
GCGGTCCGGCTACCCAGGCTACCTTTTATTCTCCTTACGGCCTCGCTGTGGCCCCCGACGGCAGCTTCTATATCGCAGACACTTACAACTATCGCATCCGCCGGGTGGGGCTACCGCTGCCAGGCTTTTCGGATTCGGATCTGGTCATTCCATCCGAAGATGGCCGTGAATTGTATCAGTTTGATGCGAATGGCCGCCACCTGCGCACACTCCACGCCCTCACCGCTGCCACCCTCCATACCTTCACCTACGACAGCGATGGCCGCCTCACCCAGGTGACCGACGGCGACGGCAACGTCACAACCATCCAGCGCGACGGTAGCGGCGCTCCGACCGCCATCGTCGCCCCCTTCGGCCAGCAAACGACCCTCGCGCTGGACGGCAACGGGTTCCTGAGTAGTGTCACCGACCCGGCCGGCGCCACGACGCAGCTCACCTCTTCGTCGGACGGGCTGCTGACTACACTCACTGATCCCAAGGGGAACCTCCATCAATTCACCTACGACAGCCGAGGCCGCCTCATCAAGGATCAGGACCCCGCCGCCGGCTTCCTCGCCCTGACCCGGACCGAGGACCCCTCCACCCGCACGTATAGCGTAGCGCTCAGCAGCGCCCTCGGCCGCACCTCCACCTTCCAGGTCCAGCAACTCTCCACTGGCGATGAGCGCCGGGTTAACACCGATCCCGCGGGGCTGCAGCGCACGGTGCTGATCAAGACGAACGGCAGCGAACAGACGACTACGCCTGACAGGATGACCGCTACGCGGACCGACACCGGCGACCCCCGCTGGGGGATGATGGCGCCCGTACCGACATCGCTTACGGTGGCCACTCCAGGCGGCCTAACCCTGACCAGCACCAGTAGCCGGACGGCGATCCTGTCCGATCCCGCCAATCCCTTGAGTCTCACCGCCCAGGACGACACCGTGGTCCTCAATGGTCGGACCGCCACCAGCCATTTCGACGCGGCCACCCGGACCTTCACGACCACCAGCCCGGCGGGCCGGGTCAGCGCGCGAACCATCGACCCCCAAGGCCGGACCACCGCCAGCCAAGTGACCGGCCTCGCGGCGGTGGCGCGGACCTACGACGCCTTCGGTCGGCTGGCGACCATCACGACCGGCATCGGCCCGGACGCCCGGACGACGACCCTGGCCTACGATCCCCAGAGCTACCTGCAATTGATCACCGATCCGCTGGGGCGCGTGACGAGCTTTACTTACGATGCCGTCGGGCGTCCGCTCATGCAGACCCTCCCCGACGGCCGGGTGATCCAGACGACCTATGACGCCAACGGTAACGTGGCCGCCCTCACCCCGCCAAGCCGCCCATCCCACACCTTCGACTACACGCCGGTGGACCTGGAGCGTCAATACACCGCGCCTCCGGTCCCCGGCGGCGGGACAAACCAGACCGCCAGAGCCTACGATGCGGACAAGGCGCCCACGACGCTCACCCGCCCGGATGGCGCGGCGATCGCGTTCGCCTACGATACCGCCGGCCGCTTGAGCACGACGACCTTCTCCAGGGGTCTACTGACCAGCAGCTATAATGCCACGACAGGGAATGTCAGTAGCGTCAATGCTCCGAACGGGATCAGCCTCGCCTACACCTACGACGGCGCGCTCCTCACCGGGACCACGTGGTCGGGGCCGGTGGCGGGCAGTGTCACCCGCACCTACGACACCGACTTCCGGGTCTCCAGCCAAAGTATGAATGGCGCTAACCCGATCAGCTTCGGCTACGACGCCGATTCGCTGCTTACCAGTGCGGGGTCGCTCACGATCGCAAGGAATGCCCAGAACGGCCTGCTTACCGGCAGTACACTCGGCGTGGTCACCGATTCAAGAACGTATAGCACTTTCGGCGAGCTGAGCACGTACACGGCGAACGTGAGCGGCGCTCCGGTGTTCAACGTGACCTACACCCGTGATAAGCTGGGGCGCATCACGCAGAAGGTAGAGACGATCGGCGGGGTCACGACTACCTTCGACTATGACTACGATCTGGCCGGGCGGCTTACCCAGGTGAAAGAGAATAGCGTGGTGACGGCGAGCTACACCTACGACAGCAACGGCAACCGGCTGACCGGTCCCGGCCTGGGCAGCTCGCCGACCTATGACGATCAGGACCGGCTCCTCCAGTATGGTTCCAACAGCTATGCCTATACCGCGAACGGCGAGCTGGCCGCCAAGACCGTCGGGACCAACACGACCACTTATACCTACGACGAGTTGGGCAACCTAACCCGTGTTGTCCTCCCTGGCGGCGCTCAGATCGACTATCTGATCGATGGGCAGAACCGCCGGATCGGGAAGAAGGTGAGCGGGACCCTCACACAGGGGCTCCTCTATGACGGCTCATTGCGCATCGTGGCGGAACTGAACAATGCAGGGAGTCTCGTGAGCCGCTTCGTGTATGGCACGAAGGCCAACGTCCCGGACTATATGATTAAGGGCGGCGTGACCTATCGCATTGTCAGCGATCATTTGGGCAGCCCCCGCCTGATCGTAGATGTGGCAACTGGAACCTTAGCGCAGCAACTGGACTACGACGAGTTCGGCAACGTGCTTACCGAGACCAATCCCGGCTTCCAGCCCTTCGGCTTCGCTGGCGGGCTGTACGACGCCGAGACCGGCTTGGTGCGCTTCGGGGCGCGGGATTATGACGCCGAGACCGGCCGCTGGACGACCAAGGACCCGATCCACTTTGCAGGTGGCGATACCAACCTTTATGGCTACGTGCTCAATGACCCGTTAAATTTCAAGGATCCTTTGGGCCTAGCACAGTTTGGCAAAAGACCATTAAATGGCACCACCTTTATTATAGATGGACCGATCCTTGATTGGCTCAATTTGGGACTGTATCATGAAGAGCTATTCTTTGAGGACGAACAGGGCGGGAATCTAGGCTTTACCCCTGCGGGGGTGCAACCAGATCCATTGCTTAATAAATACAGGGATCGATATGAAAGGTTTGGATCTCATTATGACGATCCATTGATACGGCAGGCTGTAGAGAATGTTAATAAGGATTTAAAGAATTATTGCCTCATCGGCAATAATTGCCAGGGATGGGCTGATAAAGTGCGAGCAGAATATGAAAGGCTTAAACAGAAGAGAGAGGGAGCGCAGTGTTTGGCAGATTGAAAGCGCCAATTCTGGTATTATTTCTCATGAGTTTTTTTACTTCTAATTCTCGTGGTGAACAAATGCCTATGTCAGGACAGCTGATTTATTCAAGCGGCGCTAGCAATATCATGCTCCTGGAGTTGGAATCACTTAAATCTCAAATCATCTATGATCGTTCTCCAGCCGTTTCACCAATTGCTCGTCTTACAAAAGTCTCAACAGACAAGTTTATTTTTGAAGAATGCCCCGTTACCGGAACATGCGTGCTTAAGGAATTTGATCTCAATAAAAGGGTGGCGAGAGAGTTGTGCAAAGGCCGGATGCCGACTTATCTCGCCCAAACTAATAGCCTGATGTTTTATGCGGTTGCGGAAGGTACCAATGAGAAATGGCTTTTCCTGGCGAGACTTGATGCAATGGAGGCACCTCGGAAAGTTGCAAAAGCTCCACCTGCCATCAGGCTTCCTAATGGACTTCTTTCGCAGCGCGAATCGCCGGCGGTAGAAATTTCACCAGATGAAGTGTTGTTTGTCGGAGAAGACCATAGTCTTTGGATGTACAAGGTATCTCAATCCAAGCTTCAACCAACTGGCATTGCGCACAGCTTCCCGGAGGTTTGGAGGAATCGAACCCGGGATCTGATTATTTACGATTGGGAGGCGAAGGCACACTATAGGGTAAATCTTGATACGAAGCAGACTGAAAAATTACCACAATACGAATCGGCTTTTGGTTTGTTCTATATTCCCGAGCTTGACATACTCATTTATGGCAAGGCTCGGTTGTATCTCTTCATTTCAGAAAGATACGACCTCTTTGCCTATAATTTCGCTGAGGCCAAGGAAATCAAACTACAATCGAATGTCGGAATAAGTAGTGGCATCTGGCTTCCGTGACTGTAATATACTGCTCCCCTTGAGGAGTAAACAGGGACTATGACACACCGGGGCGACTCACCAAGGAGGAGCCGAATGGGAGAGTCGACCCGGACCTCTACCAGCCACTTTGAGGCGGCCAGCCGGACCTTCACCAACACCAGCCCGGCAGGCCGGGTCAGCACGCGAACCATCGACGCCCAGGGCCGGACCACCGCCACCCAAGTGACTGGGCTCGCACCAGTGAATGCGACCTATGATGCCTTCGGGCGTCTGGCGACCATCACGACCGGCACCGGACCGGACGCCCGGACCACGACCCTGGCCTATGACGCCAACAGCTACCTGCAGTCGAGCACCGAGCCGCTCGGGCGCGTGACGAGCTTCACCTACGACGCGGTCGGGCGTCCGCTCACACAGACCCTCCCCGATGGCCGGGTGATCCAGACGACGTACGACGCCAACGGCAACACGACCTCCCTCACCCCGCCGAGTCGCCCGGCCCACACCTTCGACTACACGCCAATAGACCTGGAGCGTCAATACACCGCGCCTCCGGTCACCGGCGGGGGCATGAATCAGACCACCAAGACCTACGATGCGGACCGGGCGCTGACGACGTTCACCCGCCCTGATGGGGCTGCGGTCGCTTTCGCCTACGATCCGGCCGGCCGCCTGACCACGACGACCGCCTCCCGCGGCCAGGTGCTCACAACGTATAATGCAACCACGGGCAATGTGAGCGGCCTGACTGCCCCGGACGGGATCAGCCTTGCCCACACTTACGACGGCTCACTCCTCACCGGGACGACGTGGTCTGGACCCGTGGCAGGCAGCGTCACGCGCACCTTCGATACTGACTTCCAGGTGGCGAGTCAAAGCGTGAACGGCGGAAACACCGTGGCGTTCACCTACGACCCCGACAGCCTGCTGACCGGGGCAGGCAGCCTCGCCCTGACCCGGAACGCCCAGCACGGCCTGCTCACCGGCACCACCCTGGGAGCCGTGACGGATACCCGGACCTACAACAGCTTTGCCGAGTCGCTCAGCTACACCGCGAGTTACAGCGGCGCGCCGTTCTATGCCGCCCAGTACACCCGCGACAAGTTGGGCCGCATCACGCAGCGGGTCGAGACCATCGGCGGTGTGGCTACCACCGTCGACTATAGCTACGACCTCGCGGGCCGACTGTTCGAGGTTAGGACCAACGGCACCACTACGGCCAGCTACACCTACGACAGCAACGGCAACCGGCTGAGCGGCCCCGGCCTGACGATGCCACCCACCTACGATGACCAGGACCGCCTCCTCCAATACGGCCCCAACAGCTACGCCTATACGGCCAACGGCGAGTTAGCCACCAAGCCCGTCGGAACCAACACCACCACCTATACCTACGACGAGTTGGGCAACCTGACCCGCGTCGTCTTGCCTGGTGGTACGCAGATCGACTACCTGATCGACGGGCAGCATCGCCGGATCGGGAAGAAAGTAGGAGGGGTGCTCACCCAAGCCTTTTTGTTCGAGAACCAACTGAATCTGGTCGCTGAACTCGACGGGACCGGCGCAATTGTGAGCCGCTTCGTGTACGGGAGCCGCGTCAACGTCCCCGACTACATGATCAAGGGCGGTGTCACCTACCGGATCATTAGCGACCACCTGGGCAGCCCGCAGCTCGTGGTCGATGTGGTCACCGGAGCCGTAGCGCAGCAACTGGACTACGACGAGTTCGGCAACGTGCTTACCGAGACCAATCCCGGCTTCCAGCCCTTCGGCTTCGCCGGGGGGCTGTACGACCATGATACTGGCCTGGTGCGCTTCGGCGCGCGCGACTACGATCCGGTGACAAGGCGGTGGACGACGAAGGATCCGATTCGGTTTGGCGGTGGGGATACGAACCTATTCAGTTACGTCCAAAATGATCCGATCAACTGGATCGATCCAAATAGATTATTTCAATGGCATGGTAATTGGGGTGGACCAGGTTGGACTGCTGGTCAAGAGCAGCCAGAAGCAAATCTTACTCCAGTTGACTTAACTGTACCAGCAATAGACGCACGAGATGCATGTTATAAACAGCACGATATTTGTATTAATAAGAATTCATGCAACATCAAAAATTGTGACCATGAATTGGCGAGCTGTTTGCGAAGGTTATCTCCTTTTACAAGGGATTTTTGGATCACCTCACAAGGGTATCCTATCAATGCTCTGAGAGAATCAATTGGGTTCGATACATTCATCCCAGGAATTTTGCATGCGAAGTGAGGTCATGATGAGTCCATGACAAACTATAATCCTGCTAGCGCCGTTTCAACTTCTGTTAAGTATTCCGTAGTAGTGGAGTAGCTTATGAAACTAACACCTTCAGTTTTTTTATCATTTATTGTATCTCTTGGTCTAATCTCATGTTCACAGCAAAGAACTAAGGAGTTAACAAATGAGACCGTAATGACCACCGGAACGATCATTAAGGCGCAAAATTCCGAGGGGCTTATAACGATTGAAGCTCGCCAGGGCTTACAAAGGCTATATATGTGGGACAATACCAGCATAAATATTAAAATGATACCTAGAGACCGGCGCTGGGATGGTAGCTTAGGAATATATAACTCAGGCGGTGGCAATAAGATTCATACAGTGGTCGAAGAAGGGCAGCAACATTTTTACTCAGAACAAGAGGCCATGGAATGGTTGTCTTGGCAAAATCATAGAATGCACTACGTGTATTCAGAAGACGGATTGGTAGTTGGGTGGTACAAAACAAAAAACTCTTTATCTGTGCAAGTATGGCAATTTTATATTTTAGGTAATAAACCTAATAAATTGCCTGGGGCAAGAAATGATCTAGTGAAAATTACCCTTAAAGAAGGCGCTTGGCCACAAACTAAAGTCAGCAATTTTCAACCAAATAGCCCTCAAAGAATTAACGGCCGACTCTATTCTGGGAAATCAGTCGATATGATAAAAGAGAAGGAGATTAGTTCTAATGAAATTGAGAAGGTACTTCTGCAGAAAAATTGTCAACGACAAGAGTCTTATTTATATTGCTTCAATTCCGAAGATAGCGGAATACTTTGGATATTGCTGGATAAGCAAGGCCGTATAGTTCTTCTTGGGCGCTGAAAAGAGCAGCATGGGCGTAATTGATTTTTATCTGTATCTGCTACAGTACTTGCTTCCTCTGGGAAGGGGTCGAATCTGCTCTCGACCTGCGTTAGTTGTTCTGAGAGGTCATGCTACGTCGCGGCCTTTCGCACTGAATCTGAGAGGCATATTCCTCACGGCTCGCTCCTCAGCGGGACCACCCTGGTCGGGGCCGGTGGCAGGCAGCGTCACCCGCACCTACGACACCGACTTCCGGGTATCCAGCCAGAGCGTGACAGGGACGAATCAGACCGCCAAGACTTACGATGCGGACCGAGTGTTGACTGCACTGACCAGGCCGGATGGCGCCTCGGTTGTCAGCGGGCATGCAATAATCCCTACCTGTGGGCATTGAAAATTCCCCACCTCATCGCCCTCCCGACACGGAGGAAGCCCGATGATCGACCTGAGACAGCGCCTCTATGGTTACACCAATGTCCTAAACCGAGACGGCAGAGGGGTTCGCAGCCCTCTGGACGCACCGCGGAATCTTACTTTGGTCGGCCCTATTAGGATGAGGCCGACCGCTGGGGCGGCCTTTGCGCTATAGGCCTTGTTGAAATTCCGTTGACAAGTCTGTGAAATCGCAGGAAGCTCCAACGTATTGTGAGCAGTTTTGCGACCGTGCTATACAGACCAGGATAATCATAGCTATGCCCTTGATCACTAGAATCGCCGCCGTAGTCGGTCTAGCCCTTCTTTCAGGGCCCCCTGCGTCTGTGGCCGCCCCAGACGCTGGCCTGCCAAACGACCGGCAGCGCGTTGTCAGCACCCTCGGCTTCTCGTTCCTGCCACCGCAAGGGCCATCATGGTCTGAGCAATTTGAAACGCATCAAATTACGTATCTAAAACAGACCGATCCCTCGCTGGCTCCCTTCTACACCGGAGCTGTCGAAGGGAGGCTCCGTTCGAGCCTCACTACCAAAGACGAACTCGTGGCCTTTGTCCGCTCCAAAAAAGATCAATGGGGTGACGGCGACCGGTACTCCAGCATCTCAACGTCGTTTCAGGTGGAAGAGAAAAACGATTCATGTGTTAGGTACCGCCTTTCGGCGCACGATCGAGATGCCAAGAACAAGGGAAAACACGAATTCCTTGCAATGCAGGCGGTGGGGCGGTTCTGCACGCACCCCCAGGACAAGCGCGCAGCAGTCGACGTATTCTACTCTGTCAGGCATGTACCCAGTTTCGACCCGAAGGACCTGATCTCGGAAGGTGAAACATTCCTGCAGGGTTTGGAGTTTGAGAAGGCGCGATGAGCAAGGGCATAACAAGGCGCTCCACGCGATGCCCTCGCCCTGTGGGCTCGGGTTCCCTCGCTTCGCTCTAGGAAAATAGGGACAGACACTGGTATCGTGACGATTTGTGGTGTGTACGGTCATGATCGTGCATGCCACGGATTACCAGAACCGTTGTATCCGGCCACCCGTATCATGTGTGGCAACGAGGGAATTATCGTCAGGCGGTCGTTCGGAACGACAGCGGTTCGAGGGCATACGATGACAGAGCGGCCATTGCAAAGAGACGGGTTCATCTGGGAGGTGTGTAGGAAACCGGACGAGCAATACACGTGTAGCAGAGGGGAAGACCAAAAGGATTTTCAATAAAGAGTGTCTGTCCCCATTAGTCCTGCTTAATGAAAATGTGAGTGACCCAGCGGCCGCCATAGAGCTGCTCGAACGTTCAATGGGCGATACTGGGGAGAACCCGACCCAATTAGACGCCAAGGCCCAGGTACTCTTAAACACCGGCGATCGTGCGGGAGCATTAGTGCTTTGGGGAAAAGCCTTAGCTGCCTGGGAGCCAAGCCGGTTCGGGGCCGGCCTTGAAATAACGTTTGCTGCGAGAAACGCCGGCATCGCTGCGGCGCACTTGGGTCAATGGAATGGGAGAAAGCCTACGGCTTTTTCATGCATGCATACGAAGTGGCGTGCACAACGGGGACTCCACATTACCGCATCGGCCTGCTTTCCGACGCCGCTTACGCCGCTTGGCGCCAAGGCAATTTCTCAGTTTCATTACAGCATTTCAATACAGCGCTAGGAATGCTTGAAAGCGTTCCCAACGAGTCTGATGATATCGCCACCTATTACCTGCATAAGATCATCGGCGGCGTCCTGACCTATCTAGCCAGAGAGGATCAACCTGAGTCCGGATTGCAAGAGCCACGACCAGGATGCTGTAGCAACCTCGATCCGAACGAAAGAATAGTCGAGCTAAACCCAACACCAATCGACTTTTCCTGGATGCATCTTGTAGCGTTGGAAATGCAGGCCGGAGAAGGGGTTTCAATTTACTCCGCCTTGCGATCGCGACTTACCGACTCGCCGTATGCAGGTGTTCGCATGCAGATGGCCGATCTGGAGGCGCGCCGGGCCTTCAAGTACGCCGAGGTACGGGACCTTGTTAAAAAGGTAGCCGCCCTGCTGAGAGCCTTGGCTGTTCTTCGCAAGGCGTATGATGTAGATGCGAAGATCTGGGAACCAGACCGAATCGATCTTGCGAGTTCGCAACCCGATGCCTCCGCCTTTGAGGAATCACTCCCCATATATTGCGGAGTGGCACTGTTTGTACTCTCCGCTCGCGGTTTAATATCAGCAGATTTGATTCGCCATTGGAAAAACACGGCGATCGATGAAAAACTTGATCAAAACGTGGTCAGATGGTTCGATTTTGTGATTGACCTTTGTGAGTCCGGTTTGCCGAAGGCTAAGACGATTATGGACGATGACCAGCGAACAGGTATTGACCGCGTTATTGCGAGCATCTTTGTCGCCTCGAGTGATGACTCAACCCCTGACGAAGTGCTGGCCGCACACCTAACGTGGATCACTACCATCGCAACGATCGTTCCGAAGAAATGGATGCCATTTCTCGAACATGACATGTCAACACTCATGGAGCGTGATTGGCGACGCTTGGCGGCCCGCCGATTCCTGCTACGATCCCCTGCAACCACCGCTCCCGCAATTCTCGCGGCCTGCGACCAATTGACAAGCGGTTGGCCCAAATGCGCTGCAATCATTCTTGCAGCTCAGCCAGCTACAAGATGGAAGTTGCCTGAGAACTTGATTAATACTCTCCGTAATGGATTGCGCTAGGGACCAGGTAAGCCTTGCTTCTACGATGAAATCTGTCATTAAATGAGGCACGGATGCTCCTAACCACCTAATAGAGCTCACCGGTCCAAAGCGGCCAGCGGCCGATTAATAAAAGGGTCGCGTCTGCTCTTGACTCACGTTGATTGTCCTGAGACTGCCCCGCTATGTCGCGATCCCTTCGCATTGGATACCCAGGCGCCTACGATCATGTCATGAACCGCAGCCTAGCCGATCAGGAGGTATTCAAGAATCGGCCGGTCAGCAGGTCTGAAAAAAGGTACCGTACCGAAAGGTACCGGACACCTATCGAGCCGGAAGTACGCGATGGACTTAACGCCGCGTGGTAATTCTTCGCAAACGACACCCGGCGCAGGCGGGGTATGAAGCCCTATCCGCGGACCGATGCGCGCCCCTGCCCCAACCTGGGGGTCGCGATGCCACGCCCCGGACGCCTCTATGCCCCCGGCGGGACGATCCACGTGGTTGCCCGGTGCAACAACCGGGAGTTCTCTTTCACCACCCCGGCAGACTTTGAGGTGCTCCTGGCCCATCTGAGGCAGATGCGCCAGACGTATG
>UBJH01002507.1_pt1 | contig 10873 bp, 9 predicted proteins | sample 2193721 | NCBI WGS metagenome assembly UBJH01 (sample SAMEA4703186, study PRJEB27089) | metagenome | reverse complement strand
GGCCGACAACGACCAGGAACGCACAGAACAAGCTACATCGCGAAGGCGCGAGCAGGCCCGCGAGGAAGGCAACTTCGCCTCTTCGAAGGAGGTCTCCACCCTCTTCATGGTCGGTGCCGGCGTCCTCGTCCTTTACTTTGCCGGCCTCTGGATGTTCTCGGGCCTGGCCGACGTGATGAGGAAGTGCTTCCACCTGTACAGGGGAGAGCTTACCGTGAAGGAGCTCCACACCATATTCAAGGACCTCTCCTTCAGTTTCCTCATGATAATAGCGCCTGCCCTCCTGATACCGATACTCGGGGCCATCTCGTACGTCCTCCAGAACGGCGTCAACTTCACGGCAAAGCCCCTGGCCCCTGACTTCAAGAAGATAAACCCGCTGGCGGGCTTCAAGAAGATAGTGTCGGTCAACGCCCTTGCCGAGCTCGTTAAATCCATTCTCAAGATATCGGTCCTCACCTACGTCGTCTTTGTTGCGGTCAAGAAGGAATGGGTCAACATGCCCATGCTCATCGACATGGACGTGGCGGCCTCGTTCGTCTACATCACCAAGGTGAGCTTCACCATCATGGTCAAGACCGTGTGGGTGCTCGTAGTCATCGCCGTCCTGGACTACGCCTATCAGAGGTGGAACTTCGAGAAGGGCCTCAGGATGAGCAAGGAAGAGATAAAAGAGGAGATGAAGGAGACCGAGGGAGACCCGATCATCAAGGCCAGGATCAAGTCGATGCAGAGGGAGATGGCCAGGAAGAGGATGATGGCGGACGTCCCCAAGGCCGACGTCGTCATAACGAACCCGACCCACATAGCGGTGGCCATAAAGTATGACAGGGAAAAGGGCAACGCCCCAATCGTCGTCGCCAAGGGCGCCGGGTTCGTAGCCGAGAAGATAAGGGAGCTGGCCAGGAAGAACGGAGTGCCCGTTCTCGAGAACAAGCCGCTGGCGAGGACGCTTTACAAGACGGTCAAGGTGGGCATGGAGATACCGGCGAGCCTCTACAAGGCCGTTGCCGAGGTGCTCGCCTACGTATACAGGCTGAGGAAGAGGAAATAAAAGATGGCGGGAATAACGGATACGGCTATTTTCAAGAGGGGCACGGACCTGGCGCTGCCGCTGGGGATCGTCGGCATACTTTTCGTGATGATCCTCCCGGTGCCTACCATCCTCATGGACCTGTTTTTGACCTTCAACATCACGGCCTCGATAATCATCCTCCTTGTTGCGGTCTACGTGAGGAAGCCCCTTGACTTCTCGACCTTCCCGATACTCCTTCTCGTGACGACCCTGTTCAGGCTCTCATTGAACGTCGCCTCGACCAGGCTCATCCTCCTGCACGGAGCGGAAGGGCCGGAAGCGGCGGGCCAGGTCATAAAATCCTTCGGAAGCTTCGTCGTTGGCGGCAACTACGCAGTCGGGTTCGTCGTCTTCGCGATTCTCGTCATCATAAACTTCATGGTCATCACGAAGGGCGCGGGTCGCATAGCCGAGGTTGCGGCCAGGTTCACCCTGGACGCCATGCCCGGCAAGCAGATGGCAATAGACGCCGACCTGAACGCCGGGCTCATCGGCGACGAGGAAGCAAGGAAGAGAAGGAAGGAAGTGGCCCTCGAGGCCGACTTCTACGGAGCGATGGACGGAGCCAGCAAGTTCGTCCGCGGAGATGCCGTGGCTGGCATCCTCATAACGGCCATCAACATCGTAGGCGGCATAATAATAGGCGTCCTCCAGCAGGGGCTTCCGGTTGCGGACGCCGCCGGGACCTACACGCTTCTTACGGTCGGAGATGGCCTCGTGGCGCAGATCCCGGCGCTCGTCATCTCGACTGCTGCCGGCATAGTCGTCTCTAACGTCAACTCCGGCACGGGTCTGTCCGAAAGCATAACCAGGCAGTTCGTGTTGAACCCCAAGCCCATACTCATCGCCTCAGCCATCCTCTTCGTCTTCGGCCTCATACCGGGCCTGCCGCACGCCGCCTTTTTGGTCCTTTCGATTGCCACCGGCGGAGTAGGCTATCTAGTCTACAAGAACGCCGAGGCGAGGGAAGCGCAGGAGACCGCGGAGAAGGAAAAGGCCGCCAAGCCCGCGCCGAAAAAGGAAGCAGCCGACGAGGTGCCTCTCATCGACACCTTGAGCCTCGAAGTAGGCTACAGGCTCATCCCGCTTGTTGATTCCTCGGAGGGTGGAGAGCTCCTGGAGAGGATAAAGGCCATCCGGAGGCAGTTCGCAGAGGACATGGGCATCATGGTCCAGCCCGTGCACATCAAGGACAACCTGCAGCTCAAGCCCTCTGAGTACGTCTTCCTCGTCAAGGGCGTTGAAGTTGCAAGAGGCGAGCTCATGGCCGGACATTCGCTCGCGATAGACCCGGGCAACGCGCAGCCCGGCCTCGAGGGCCTCCAGACGACCGACCCGGCCTTTGGCCTGCCCTCGATATGGATAGCCGACACACAGGTGGAGAAGGCGCAGCTCATGGGCTACACGGTCGTGAACCACTCCGCGATAATCGCGACCCACGTTACCGAGGTCATAAGGAGCCACGCCAACGAGATACTCGGCCGCCAGGAAGTCCAGGGACTCCTCGACAGGGCCGCCAAGACCCACCCCAAGGTGGTAGAGGAGCTAGTGCCGGGCCTTATGAGCCTGGGAGCGGTCCAGAAGGTATTCCAGAACCTCCTGAAGGAGAGGGTGTCGATAAGGGACCTTCAGACCGTGCTGGAGACCCTTGCGGATTACGCGACCATGACAAAGGACACCGACCTTCTTACCGAATACGTGAGGATGAACCTCGCCAGGCAGATATCCAGGACCCACGCCGGGGCAGACTCGTCGATACCGGTCCTGGCCCTCAGCCAGGAGATAGAGGAAACGATAGTGAAGTCAATACACGAGACGCCCCAGGGCTCGTTCATGTCGATAGAGCCGCCGGTTGCGCAGAAGATACTCGGCAAGCTCAAGGAAGCTCTCGAAGAAGCGATGTCAAAGGGCTATCAGCCGGTCCTGCTGGTCTCGCACCAGACAAGAAGGTTCGTCAGGAAGCTGACCGAAAGGTCCTTCCCGGCCGTCCCGGTCCTCTCGCACAGCGAGGTCTCGAGCGGGGCGAGAGTGCAGACACTAAAAGTGGTGAGGTTGTAGGATGCGGATCAAAAGCTTTACAGGCCCTTCAGTAAGGGAAGCATTAAGGCTTCTTAAGGCGGAGTTCGGCGAGGACGCTTTGATCCTCGGCAACAAGAGGCTCTCGACCGGCCTTTACGAGGTCGTCGGCGCCGTGGACTACGACCTCAAGGCTTTCACACCGGGGACGGCCTCTCAGGCGCACGGCTCGAGGCAAAGCGCGCCGTCCGGCAGGAATGAGAAAAAGCTCACGTCCGACGCCTCTCTCGAAAAGGAGCTGAGGAAGGAATTGAGGGAGCTCCGCGAGCTCAAGGACCTGTGCGTCTCATTCGTTTCGCGCTCCGGGGGCCCTGCCTCCGAGGTCTTCAACAAGCTCGAGGAGAACCTCGTGGAAAGCGGCATAGACAGGCGCCTGGCGAGAAAAATACTCACGAACACGCTCTCCGGCGTCACCAAGGAGAAGGCCGTTGACATCATGTACCTCAAGGCCAGCATGAGAAAGAAGGTCTACGAGAGGATAAGGGTCGCCGACCCGCTCGCCTCCGGCGGCGCCGTGGCCTTCGTCGGCCCGGAGGGTGTCGGCAAGACCACGACGATAGCCAAGCTCGCGGCGCTTCATGCCCTGCGCGGCAGGAAGAAAGTCGCGCTCCTCACGATGGACACCTACAGGATAGCGGCCGCAGAGCAGCTCAGGGTCTACGGCAAGCTCATCGGCGTTCCGGTCGAGGTCGCCAGGGACACCAGGGAGCTCGCCTCGCTCATATCGGGCCACTCCGGCAAGGACCTCGTTCTTGTAGATACGGCCGGATGCGGCAGGAAGGACGCTTCGAGGATCAACGAGCTCAAGGCCCTTGCCGACTCGTGCCCGGAGATGAAGTTCAACCTCGTCCTCAATTCGCAGACCAGGGACGCCTCTCTTTACGATTCGATACGCGGCTTCGGAGAGCTCCCCATCGGCTCTCTTTCCTTTACCAGGCTCGACGAAGGGACAGGCCACGGCTCAATCCTGAACGCGATGGTACTCGCTCAAAAACCCGTCTCCTACCTTTCGGCCGGAAGCCGCGTGCCGGAGGACATAGAGACAGCTTCAAGGGAAAGACTTCTCGGCTTTTTTATGCCGAACTAAGGAGAGCCGCTGAATGGATCAGGCATTGAAGATAGCAAGCTACGAAGAGGACCAGGCCGTGCGTCCGGCCACGCGGGTCATGGCCATAAGCAGCGGCAAGGGCGGCGTTGGAAAGACCAACTCCGTGGTGAACCTCGCCATCGCGTTCTCGAGGATGGGCAAGAAGGTGCTTCTTTTGGACGCCGACCTGGGGCTCGGCAACCTCGATGTGCTCCTGGGGCTCGCGCCCAGGTACAACATAAGCCACCTGCTGAGCGGCGAGAGGAAGATAGACGAGGTGCTCGTCGAGGGGCCTGAGGGGATAATGATACTCCCGGCCAGCTCAGGGGTGCACGAGCTCACGGACCTCGCGACGGAGGAGAGGATAGCGCTTGCCTCCCACCTCGAGACGCTCGGAGACGGCTTTGACATCATGATGATAGACACGGGCGCGGGCATATCGAGCAACGTCCTTTTCTTCAACACTTCGGCGCAGGAGATAGTCGTCGTCGTCACTCCGGAGCCGACTTCGATAACCGACGCGTACGCGCTCATGAAGGTGATGAACCAGAGACACGGTGAGAGGAGGTTCAGGCTGCTCGTCAATTCGGTCAAGTCACGCAAGGAGGGCATCGAGGTCTACAGGAAGATAAGCCTCGCGGCGGAGAGGTTTTTGAACATCAACGTAGAGTACCTGGGCCCGGTGCTGCACGACGACAACGTCAACAGGTCCGTAATCAGGCAAAAGGCGGTCATGGAGCTTTATCCCCAGACCAAGGCAAGTCAATGTTACCAGGAGATAGCGAGGGAGATATGCGAGCAACCAGTGCAGAGCGGATTGAAGGGCGGAATGCAGTTTTTCTGGAGACAGTTCCTCAGCAGGACTATCTGAAAAAGGACGGCAGGAGAAAGGCCATGACCATGACCATGACTAAGCCGGACAGAGACAGGCTCATGGAAGAGAACATACACCTGGTGAAGATAATCGCGTACCAGGTCGCGGTGAACCTGCCGCCCCACATCGACGTCAACGACCTCATCAGCGCCGGGACGATAGGCCTGCTTGAGTCGATTGACAGGTTCGATTCGGGCAAGGGCGTCCAGTTCAACACGTACGCCTCCATCAGGATAAGGGGCGCGATAATGGACGAGCTCCGCAGCATGGACTGGATGACCAGGTCGATGAGAGACAAGTCAAACCAGCTCGAGAAAGCCTACGACGAGATCGAGAAGAAGACCGGCAGGCCCGCAGAGTCGGAGGAGGTCGCAAGGTTCCTTGACATCTCGACTGACGCGCTCAACACGATCCTTAGCCAGGTGAGCGCCCTGAGCGTCCTGAACCTCGAGGACCTCGGAGTCAACTACGACGACGGCATGGACATCCTCGAGTGCATAAAGGACCCCGATGGCAAGGACCCGATGACCATCGTCAACTTCAACGAGATAAAAAGGAAGGTCGCCGAGGCCGTGGAGACCCTCCCGGACAAGGAAAAGCTCATCATATCCCTCTACTATTACGACGAGCTGACCTTGAAGGAAATCGGCAAGGTCCTCGACATAACGGAGTCCAGGGTATGCCAGCTCCACAGCCAGACGATGCACAGGCTCAAGGGCAAGCTCAAAAAATGCGTAGGGGCCGGAGTATAAGTCGGGAAAAGATTCAAGGAATGACTCTCCTTTCCCGATAAATATGAAAGGGTGGATATGGAAAACGCGAACAGTTTCGTTGAAATGCTCAATTCTGCTGACCCGAGCGTCAGGAGGGACGCCTGCGTGTCCCTTGGCGAGGGGCGGAGCCCCGATTCCGTGCCTCCGCTCGCGTCGATGCTCTATGACGCTGACCCCGGCGTCAGGGAGTCCGCGCTGAACGGGCTCATATCGATAGGCGGCAGGAAGGTGGCCGAGGCGGTCTCGCCGCTGCTGCGCGCAGAGAGCGCGGTCCTGCGCAACATGGGCATCGAGATACTCGAGCTCATCGGGCCCGAGGCGTTCCCCGTCATAGCCAGCCTCCTCAACGACCCTGACGACGACGTCGTGAAGTTCGGCGTCGACATTATCGCCAACACCCGCGAAGAGCGGGCCATCGGCCTCCTTTACGCCCTCATAAGCCACGTCAACCCCAACGTGCGCGCTTCCGTCGCGGTATGCCTGGGCAAGCTCAAGGCGGTCTCATCGGTCCCGGTCCTTCTGACAGCCCTTGACGATTCGGAAGAGTGGGTGAGGTTTTCCGCTGTCGAAGGTCTCGGCCTCATCGGCGACAGGCGCTCCTTGTCGGCCCTGTTGAAGCTCATCGAGACAGACTCCGGCCTCATAAAGGACGCGGCGATAGACGCCGCCGGGAGGATAGCCTCCACGCAAGACTCCTCGATGGTCCTTTTGAAGCTCGAGCCCCTCGTGAAGAAGGGAAAAATATTCAATGTGCCGGCCGTGATGGAACTCCTCGAGAAGGCAGTGGTGCCGGGGTCTGATTTCCGCCCCAACATGGAGTTCAGGAAGACTTATTTCAATATGTTCGCGAGGGCCGTCGAGGACGGCGACAGGTCTGAAAAGCTCAAGGCCCTGAAGGGTATTGCCCTTCTGAAGGAGCACGACGGGCTCCAGACCGTATTCAATTACATCGATACGCTAAATGACATAGACGAGGACACTGAAGAGCTCCTCGTCGATACTATTGTTTCCATAACCGGACGCGGCCCGCTCCCCGCCATATTCAGGGAAAGACTGGGCAAGGGCGGCAAAAGTCTCAAGATAATCGTCAGGACGCTCGGCGAGCTCAAGTCAAGGGAAGCCGTGCCGATGCTGAAAGAGCTCATGGGCACTGTCGCCAAGCACGAGCTCAGGGAAGTCGCGGCCGCCCTCGAGGCGATAGGCACGCCGGGTGCGGTTGAAGTCCTGTACCAGTCGCTCAGGAACACGGACGGCCACACCAGGAAGATAGCCGCCCGCGCGCTCGCCTCTCTTTCCGGGCCCTCGGCTGTCCCAAGCCTTTTCGAGGTCCTCAACGCTGAAGTATACAGGGACGTCATGGAGGAGATAACCGACGTCCTTTCGACGATACCTTCGGAAGCGGTCAAGAAGGGTTTCTGCGGGCTTCTCGGAAGCGCAAACGAATCGATGCGCGAGATGGGCGCGAGGGGTCTTGGCAGCATCGGCGACGAGGAGTCGCTCGGCCACCTCATCAAGGCCTCTACCGACCCGAGCCCGTCAGTAAGGAAGGCCGTATACAAGTCAATGGCCAGGCTCGGCATACCGAACGCCGTGGACGAGATAGTAAAAGGGCTCGAGGACATGGACGACGAGGTCAAGCTCTCGGTCATGAAGGGCCTCGGCGGCTGGACCGGCGAGAAGATCAAGGCGGCCCTCGTGAAGTCCCTTACGGACCGGAACATATGGGTCAGGTACCACGCGGTCGTTCTTCTTGGCGAGCTGGGGGACTGCGGCGTGGAGGAACTCATAGTGAACAAACTGCTAAAGGACGAGGCGCCGGTGAAGGCGGCGGCGGCAAAAGCGCTCGAGAGGCTCGGCGCGGCCGACTCCGCCGTACACCTGGAACAGTTCCTCAGCCACCCCGACCCGAGCGTCAGGGGAGCGGTAGAAAGCGCCCTGGAATCCCTTAGATGCTGACTCTCGGCGTAAATAGCAAGCCGAAGCTCTCCAACGAGACCTTCGTCCTCCTTCGCGACATCATATACGCGAAGTGCGGGATCTTTTTCGCGGAGACGAAGAAGTACTTTCTGGAGATGAGGCTTGTGAGAAGGCTTGAGGAGATGAACCTCAAGTCGTTCGAGGATTACTATTACTTCCTCACCTATGACGGCCAAAGGCAAAAAGAGCTCTACAACCTCTTCAACTCCATAGTGACGAACGAGACGAGCTTTTTCAGGGACCTGCCGCAGCTCGACGCATTCAGGAAGGGCGTCGTGCCGAAAGTGCTCGAGGAGAAGGCCCGGGCCGGCAGCAGGACGTTGAAGCTGTGGAGCGCGGCCTGTTCCACGGGAGAAGAGCCGCTGACCCTGGCTATGATGCTCCTCGAGGACGGCGTGCAGATGAAGGGCTGGGGAATAGACATACTGGCGAGCGACATAAGCGACAACGTATTAAAGCCCGCTTCATCCGGCGTGTACGAGAAGTACTCCCTGAGGAACACACCGGAGAACTACCTCAGGAAATACTTCCAGCAGACCGGAGAGAGCTACACGGCGGCGCCCAAGGTGCGCGAGCTCGTGAAGTACAGGAAGGTCAACCTGGTCGATTCCATTGAGATGAGGATGATAAAGGGCATGGACATTATTTTCTGCAGGAACGTGCTCATATATTTTGACGACAACTCGAAGAAGAAAGTGATCTCGCACCTTTACGACAGTCTCAACAAGGGAGGGTACCTGTTCGTCGGCTTCTCGGAGTCTCTTCACAATATCACCAGGCTGTTCAGGCCTGTGAGCATAGAACGTTCGGTTGTTTATCAAAAAGTTTGAGGTAAAGGAAACATGGACAAAAAAATACTGGTTGTCGACGACTGCGACACGACTCGAAAGCTCCTTTCATACATCATAAGGGAGCGCGGCTACAAGATAATCAGCGCGACTAACGGCATCGAGGCGCTCGAGGTCATGGCGGCAAACCCCGTAGACCTCATCGTAACGGACCTCAACATGCCCCAGATGGACGGATACGAGCTCTCCAAGAGCTTGAGGGGCCAGGACTCGACGAGGGAGATACCGATAATAATGGTCACCACCGAGGCCGGTGACGCGGACCGCAGGGCGGGGCTCGAGGCGGGGGTGACGACGTACCTGTCAAAGCCGATATCCCCGCAGAGGCTGCTTTACGAAATAGAAAAACTCATCTGACGCATTAAATGCGCGCTACGACGCGATAATAAGGAGGCAAAATGCTCGACCAGAACATGAAGATACTCGTCGTGGACGATTTTTCGACGATGAGGAGGATAATAAAGAACATCCTCCGTGAGATAGGCTACAACAACGTTGACGAGGCCGATGACGGCTCAACGGCCCTCGAGAAGCTCAAGAGCGCGAAGTTCGACTTCGTCGTCACTGACTGGAACATGCCTAACATGCCGGGCATAGAGCTCCTGAAGGCCATAAGGCAGGACGACGGGCTCAAGGATACGCCGGTGCTGATGGTGACCGCTGAGGCCGCCAAGGAGAACGTCGTCACGGCGGTCGCGGCCGGGGTCAACAACTACATCGTGAAGCCTTTCACCGCCGCGGCCCTCAAGGAGAGGATAGACCTCATACTCCAGAAGGTGAACGGATAAGCAGCGCGCTTCTATCGAATATTAATGAACCCCCGGAGGGAATACACAATGAGCGGAAATTGGAATGAAGTCATAAACAAGCTGCGCGAGGAGCTCGCCAGCCTCGCGAGCTTCATAGACAAGACCAGGCAGGGCATTGACAACATAGAGACGACCGTGAAGGTAGGCTCCGAGAAGTTTCCTGAGGCCTCAAACCAGCTCTCGGCAGTGACAGGCGAGCTGGAGAACGCGGCTAATACCATCATGAGCATACTAGAGGGGCTCATGAACGAGCAGGAGAGGGCGGACGCCCTCCTCGGGAAGCTTTCGGCCTGGGCCGGCAAGACGGAGGACAAGGAAGGGCTCGCCCTCATCGGGGATCTTCAGGCCATCAACCTCAAGGCCAGGAGCGACATGATGGATATATTCGCCAACATGTCCTTCCAGGACCTCACCGGCCAGAAGTTGAAAAAGGTCATCGGCTCGCTGGCGGTTGTCGAGAAGAAACTCCTCGAGATGGCGCTGAGCTTCGGCCTCGACAGCATACAGGGTGTTGCGGTCACCGGTGGCGGCGCCAAGGCCGCAGAGGTGCCAATCAACCAGGACATCGTAGACAGGCTTCTTAAAGAGCTCGGGGCCTGAGAGGGACGGGGTAGACGATGAGTTTTCCAACAGACGAGATGGATGACATTATAAACGACTTCCTCGCGGAGTCGTCCGAGTCTCTAGAACAGCTCGACCAGAAGTTCATGGAGCTCGAGAAGCAGCCTGGAGACACGGCCCTGCTGAACGACATATTCAGGTCGATACATACCATAAAGGGAGCCGCCGGCTTTCTCGGTTTTCAGCAGATGGTCGACATAACCCACTCGACCGAGGACGTGCTCAACAAGCTCCGCAAGGGTGAGATGCGCGTGACTCCCGGCATAATGGACGTCATCCTCCAGTCCGTGGACATAATCAAGCTCCTCCTCGTCAACATCAAGGAGAAAAACGGCAGGGAAGAGGACCTCGGGCCAACGGTCGCCCTTCTCCACGATATCCTCGAGGGGAAATTCAAGGAGGAGGCTGCCGCTACAGGCACACAGAAGCCGGCCGAAGAGGAAGAGCACAAGCAGGTCCGCGGCGAAGACGCGGGAGGCGCCGTAAAGGAGCAGTCCATAAGGGTCGACCTGGACAGGCTCGACTCGGTCTTGAACCTTGCCGGCGAGCTCGTCCTTTCGAGGAACAGGCTCATGAGGCTTGGCGGCAAGCTCTCCGACTCCGGCACTGATATAGACCTCCATTCACACGTGAACGAGGCCATCTCACAGCTCGACCTCGTGACGACCGACCTGCAGCTCGCCGTCATGAAGATGAGGATGCAGCCCATAGCGAAGGTCTTCAACAAGTTCCC
>UBJH01002129.1_pt1 | contig 10882 bp, 10 predicted proteins | sample 2193721 | NCBI WGS metagenome assembly UBJH01 (sample SAMEA4703186, study PRJEB27089) | metagenome | reverse complement strand
GCCTGCTGGCCTGGCTCGGCCCGGCCATCGGCCCGCAGGCCTTCGAGGTCGGCGCGGAGGTGCGTGCCGCCTTCCTCGCGCATTCGCCCGAGGCGGCGGCGGCCTTCGCGGCGAAGGGAAACGGCAAGTGGCTGGCCGACCTCTATCGGCTGGCTGAGCTGCGCCTGCGTGGCCTCGGCGTGGAACGCGTCTTCGGCGGCGGGTTTTGCACCTTCAATGAGGCAGAGCGCTTCTATTCCTATCGCCGCGAGAAGGCCACCGGCCGCATGGCCTCGCTCATCTGGCGCGAATGATGGAAAGAAAAACGCATCTCGATTCCGCCGCCATGGCCCTGATGGTCGTGCTGTGCGCCGCCTGGGGCCTGCAGCAGGTGGCGATCAAGGTGGCCAATGCCGGCATCTCGCCAGTCTGGCAGGCCAGCCTGCGCTCGATCGGTGCTGCCGTGCTGGTGTGGGCCTGGGCGGCGGGGAAGGGCATCCGCCTCTTCGAGCGCGACGGCACGCTCGGCCCCGGCCTGCTCTCGGCGGCACTCTTCGCCGGCGAGTTCGCCTTCATCTACTGGGGCCTTAATTACACTGCCGCCTCGCGCGGCGTGGTGTTCCTGTATACCGCGCCGTTCATGATCGCCCTCGGCGCGCACTGGTTCCTGCCAGGGGAGCGCCTGCGCGGGCTGCAGTGGCTGGGCCTGGCCTGCGCCTTCGCCGGCGTGGTCTCGGCGTTTGCCGAATCCCTTTCGATGCCGACGCGCAGCCAATTGATCGGTGACGGCATGCTGCTGCTCGCCGCGGTACTGTGGGCAGCGACAACGCTGGTGATCAAGGGCAGCGTCCTGGCGAAAGTCAGCCCCGCCAAGACGCTGTTCTATCAGCTCGCCGGCTCGGCGCTGGTGCTGCCCTTCGTCTCGCTGGCGCTGGGCGAGCCGGGCGTCATCGCGCTGACGCCGCTGGTGCTGGCGAGCCTCGCCTACCAGGTCGTGGCGGTGGCCTTCGCCAGCTATCTGGCCTGGTTCTGGCTGGTGGCGAATTACCCGGCCGGCCGGCTGGCGGCGTTCTCCTTCCTGACGCCGCTGTTCGGCGTGCTGGCGGGGGCATTGCTGCTTTCGGAGAAAGTGTCCTCCGCGCTGGCGGCGGCGCTGCTGCTGGTGGCGCTGGGCATCTGGCTGGTGAACCGGCCAACGAAGCGCCTGTGATGCCCCGCGTATAATTCCCGGCCATGTCCGTTCTTGCCTGGATCTTCGCCGCCTCGTTCGCCGGCGGCGCGCTGTCGGTGCTGGCCGCCGCCGCCTTCGCACTGACGGCGCGCAGCGCCTGGATCACCCACCTCATCAGCTATGCCATCGGCGCGCTGCTGGGCGCGGCCTTCCTGGAAGTGCTGCCGCACGCCATCGAGGCGCAGGGGGAGCCCGATACCACGACGGCAATCGTCCTGGCCGGCATTCTGGGATTTTTCGTGCTGGAGAAGCTGGTGCTGTGGCGCCACTGCCACGACGACCACTGCGAGGGCCACGAGGCCCATGCCGCAAGGGAAGATCATGGCCGCAGCGGCCTGCTCATCCTGGTGGGCGACACCTTCCACAATTTCGTCGACGGCGTGCTGATCGCCGCCGCCTTCATGCAGGATGTGCGGCTGGGCATCGTCACCGCCCTGGCCATCATCGCCCACGAAATCCCCCAGGAGGTCGGCGACTTCCTCATCCTCCTGCATTCGGGCTATTCGCGCCTGAAGGCGCTGGCCTTCAACCTGCTCTCCAGCCTCGCCACCCTGGCGGGCGGGCTGCTTGCCTACTTTGCGCTATCGGCCCTGCAGGGCGTGGTGCCGGTGTTTCTGGCCCTGGCCGCTGCCAGCATGATCTACGTCGCCGTGGCCGACCTGATTCCCGGCCTGCACAAGCGCACCGCGCTGGCGGCCACGCTGCAGCAGGTGCTACTCATCACGGCCGGCATCGCCACCATTCTGCTGGCGCGATTTCTCGTCGGGCACTGACTGCCGCCGGCGTCGCGCCGGCGTGCCGGCGAGCCAGAGGAAAAGGGCCAGCGGCGCCAGCCCGTAGAAGAAAAAGGTCAGCAGGCCGGCGGTCAGGCTGGCCTCCGTCAGCGCCATCATGAGAACCACCCAGAGCCAGCCGATCGCGACGATGTACATGTTTTCATTCTACCCGTCCGAACGTCGTTGACAGGGGCAATGGTGCGGTGCAAAATCCCCCACCAATCCGACGGTTACCCACCTTGCAACCGTCATAGGGAGAAGCGGTAGATGTCCGGTAACCCACAGCCCGATGCGGCTGCCATGCAGAACCTGTTTCAGGCCGGGCAGGCCTTCGCGCAAGGGTTCATGAACTTCATGTCGCAGCAGCAGGGCACCCAGGCCGGCCAGGCCGCGCCGGCCCCGCAGTTTCCGCAAAACGAAGCCATCGCCGGACTGCAGAAGGAGTTCGCCGCGCGCCATGTCGCCCTCTGGCAGGACATGCTGCAGCGTGGGCAGGGCGGGGCGGCGGCCGAGGTGAAGGACAAGCGCTTCTCCGCGCCGGAGTGGTCTGAAAGCCCCTATTTCGACTACCTCCGCCAGGCCTATCTGGTGAACGCCGATTTCCTCGACAAGCTGATCGAGGCCGTGCCGGTGGACGACGCGGCGGCGCGCGACCGGCTGAAATTCTTCACCCGCCAGTTCATCGACGCCATGGCGCCCTCGAACTTCGTGGCGACCAATCCGGAATTCATCAGCACGGCGCTGCAGACGCAGGGCGCCAGCATCACCGCCGGCATCCGCAACCTGGTCGCCGACCTCGGCAAGGGCCGCATCTCGATGACCGACGATGACGCCTTCGAGGTCGGCCGCAACCTGGCGGTGACGCCCGGCCAGGTGATCTTCGAGAACGAGCTGATCCAGCTCATCCAGTACGCGCCGGCGACGCCGCAGGTGCATGCGCGGCCCCTGCTGATCGTGCCGCCCTGCATCAACAAGTTCTACATCCTCGACCTGCAGCCGGAGAATTCCTTCGTGCGCCATGCCGTGGCGCAGGGGATGACGGTGTTCCTCGTCTCCTGGCGCAACCCGCAGGCCGACCTCGGCCATCTCGGCTGGGACGACTACCTCGAGATGGGTGCGCTCAAGGCACTCGAAGTCGCGCAGGAGGTGAGCGGCGCCGACAAGGTCAACGCCCTGGGCTTCTGCGTCGGCGGCACCATCCTCTCCGCCGCCCTGTCGGTGGCGAAGGCGCGCGGCGAGGAGCGGGTGGCCAGCCTGACGCTGCTCACCGCATTGCTCGATTTCTCCGATGGCGGCGAGGTCACCCACTACGTCGATGCCGCATCCGTTGCGGCGCGCGAGGCGGCGATCGGCCGCGGCGGGCTGTTGCGCGGCGCCGAACTGGCCTCGGCCTTCTCCAGCCTGCGCGCCAATGACCTGATCTGGCAGTACGTCGTCGGCAACTATCTGAAGGGCGGCAAGCCGCGGGCCTTCGACCTGCTCTACTGGAATGCCGACAGCACCAACCTGCCCGGCCCGTTTGCCGTCTGGTACCTGCGCCACCTCTACCTGGAAAATGCCCTGCGCGAACCGGGCCGGCTGGCGATGTGCGGCACCACCGCCGACCTCGGCCGGCTCGACATGCCGGCCTACCTCTATTCCAGCCGCGAAGACCACATCGTGCCCTGGAAGAGCGCCTACCACTCCCGCGGCATCCTCGGCGGCGAGACGACCTTCGTGATGGGCGCTTCCGGCCACATCGCCGGGGTGGTGAACCCGCCGGCAGCGGCAAAGCGCAGCCACTGGCGCAACGAAAGCCCGGCCGCCACGGCTGAGGCGTGGCTGGCCGGTGCGACCGAACACAGGGGCAGCTGGTGGCCCCACTGGGTGGAGTGGCTCAGGCGCCATGCGGGCGAACTGCGCAAGGCGCCGAAGCAGCCCGGCAGCCGGCGCCACAAGCCGATCGAGGCGGCGCCCGGACGTTACGTCAAGGAAAAGGCATGAAAACAACCGGCCGTGCAACAGGGGAAACGCGGCCGGCTTGAACAAGCAATTCCCCGCCAAGAAAAGGAGAGAGAATCATGTCGAGAGTGGCACTGGTAACGGGAGGCATGGGTGGATTGGGCGAGGCGGTCTGCATCAAGATGGCCGCGTTGGGCTACAGGGTGGTGACGACCTACAGTCCGAGCAACACCAAGGCCGGAGACTGGCTGAAGCAGATGAAATCGCAGGGCTTTGAATTCCACGCCTATCCCTGCGACGTCGCCGATTACGATTCCTGCAAGGCCTGCGTGGAGACGGTGGCGAAGGAACTCGGGCCGGTCGACGTGCTGGTGAACAACGCCGGCATCACGCGCGACATGACCTTCAAGAAGATGACCAAGGGCGACTGGGACGTGGTCATGAAGACCAACCTCGACAGCGTCTTCAACATGACCAAGCAGGTGATGGACGGCATGATGGAGCGCGGCTGGGGCCGCGTCATCAACGTCTCCTCGGTGAACGGCCAGAAGGGCGCCTTCGGCCAGACCAACTATTCCGCCGCCAAGGCCGGCATGCACGGCTTCACCAAGGCACTGGCGCTGGAGGTGGCGAAGAAGGGCGTGACCGTGAACACCATCAGCCCCGGCTACATCGGCACCAAGATGGTGATGGCGATCCCCCAGGAAGTGCTGGACTCGAAGATCCTCCCGCAGATTCCCCAGGGGCGGCTCGGCAAGCCGGAGGAAGTGGCAGGCCTGGTGGCCTACCTGGCCTCGGAGGAAGCGGCCTTCGTCACCGGCGCCAACATCTCCATCAACGGCGGCCAGCACATGTTCTGATATTCCGGGCCGCCGCCCGGCTCGGCGGCGGCCCGATCGTTATTTGTTGTCAAGGAAAACACCGAGATGTCGAAGAGGGTAGCGCTCGTTACGGGCGGCATGGGGGGGCTGGGCACGGCGATCTGTCGCGCCCTGGCCGAGGATGGGTTCGTCGTGGTGGCCAATTGCCTGCCCGGCTTCTCCCAAATGGAGGATTGGATCGCGCAGAACAGGTCGGCCGGCTTCGAGTTCCACGCCGCCGAGGGCAACGTGGCCGATTACGCGTCCTGCAACGAGATGGTGAAGCGCATCGAGTCCGAGATCGGGCCGGTCGACGTGCTGGTCAACAACGCCGGCATCACGCGCGACAACATGTTCCGCAAGATGCAGTCGTCCGACTGGAATGCCGTGATCGAGGTCAACCTCAACAGCGTGTTCAACGTCACCCACCAGGTGTTGGGCGGCATGACCGAGCGCGGCTGGGGCCGCATCATCAACATTTCCTCGGTTAACGGCATCAAGGGGCAGTTCGGCCAGGCCAACTATTCGGCGGCCAAGGCCGGCATCCTCGGCTTCACCAAGGCCATCGCCCAGGAAGTGGCGCGCAAGGGCGTGACGGTGAATGCCATCGCGCCGGGCTACGTCGGCACCGACATGGTGATGGCGATCAAGCCGGAAGTGCGCGAACAGATCGTCGCGCAGATCCCGATGGGACGCCTGGGAAAACCCGAGGAAATCGGCAAGCTGGTCGCCTATCTGGCTTCCGAATATGCCGGCTATATGACCGGATCGACCTTGTCTATCAATGGCGGCTTGCACATGAGTTGAGCAGGCGAAAGCCCCAGGGCTTTCTGCGTATAATCGACCAGTTGAGGGGGAGGAGAGAGAGCATGGCCGAACAGTCCAGACTGATCAAGAAGTACCCGAACCGGCGTCTGTATGACACCAGGACGAGTTCCTACATCACCTTGTCGGACGTCAAGGAACTGGTGCTGAAGAACGAGGAATTCCAGGTCGTCGACGCCAAGAGCGGCGAGGACCTGACGCGCAGCATCCTGCTGCAGATCATCCTCGAGGAGGAAAGCGGCGGCATGCCGATGTTCACCAGCGACCTCCTCTCGCAGATGATCCGCTTCTACGGCAACGCCATGCAGGGCATGATGGGCAAGTACCTCGAGGGCAACATCAAGGCCTTCACCGACATGCAAGCCAAGCTGCAGGATCAGGCCACGGCCATGTACGGCGAGAACAATCCCGCGAGCAAGGACCTGTGGGCGCAGTTCCTCAACTTCCAGGGGCCTGCCATGCAGAGCATGATGGGCGCCTACATGGAGCAGTCGAAGAACATGTTCATGCAGATGCAGGAACAGATCGAGAGCCAGACGCGCAACATGTTCTCCGGCTTCCAGTTCCCGAATTTTGTCGCCCCGGCGGGCAAGCCGGCGGAAAAGAAGGAAGCCGCCGAAGCGCCCACGCCCGAGAAAAAGTAGGCGCAACGCCTGCTGCGCTACGCTTGCTGCAGGCTTCCCCGACAGCATGCCACGCAAGAAAGTTGCCCAGCCCAAGGTCGGCTTCGTCTCCCTCGGCTGCCCGAAAGCCCTCGTCGATTCCGAGCAGATCCTGACGCGCCTGCGCGCCGAAGGCTACGACATCGTGCCCGACTATGCCGGCGCCGACCTCGTCGTCGTGAACACCTGCGGCTTCATCGACGCCGCTGTCGCCGAGTCGCTCGACGCCATCGGCGAGGCGCTCGACGAGAACGGCCGCGTCATCGTCACCGGCTGCCTCGGCGCGAAAGAGGACGTGGTGCTGGCGGCCCACCCGCAGGTGCTCGCCGTCACCGGCCCGCACGCCACCGAGCAGGTGATGCAGGAAGTGCATCGGCATCTGCCGAAACCGCACGACCCGTTCGAGGATCTGGTGCCGCCGCAGGGGATAAAGCTGACACCGCGGCACTACGCCTACCTGAAGATTTCCGAGGGCTGCAACCACCGCTGCAGCTTCTGCATCATTCCCTCGCTGCGCGGCGACCTCGTCAGCCGCCCCGTCAGCGACGTCATGCGCGAGGCGGAGAACCTCGTCGCCGCCGGCGTCAGGGAACTGCTCGTCGTTTCGCAGGACACCAGCGCCTACGGCGTCGACGTCAGGTACCGCACCGGCTTCTGGGGGGGCAAGCCGGTGAAGACCCGCCTCCTCGATCTGGCGAAGGCATTGGGCGAACTGGGCATCTGGGTGCGCCTGCACTACGTCTATCCCTATCCGAGCGTGGACGACCTCATCCCGCTCATGGCCGAGGGGAAAATCCTGCCCTACCTCGACGTCCCCTTCCAGCACGCCAGCCCGCGCATCCTCAAGCTGATGAAGCGTCCGGCCAGCGCCGAGAACGTGCTGGCGCGCGTCCGCGCCTGGCGCGCCGTCTGCCCGGAGCTGACTATCCGCAGCACCTTCATCACCGGCTTCCCCGGCGAGACGGACGAGGATTTCGAGATGCTCCTGCAGTTCCTCGAGGAGGCGCAGCTCGACCGCGTCGGCGCCTTCGCCTATTCGCCGGTGGAGGGCGCCGAGGCCAACAGGCTGCCCGACCCGGTGCCGGAAGCGGTGCGCGAGGAGCGCCGCCAGCGCCTGATGGAACTGCAGGAGGACATCAGCACGCAGCGCCTCGAACGCAAGATCGGCCGCGAAATCGAAGTGCTGATCGAGGAGGTCGACGGGGAGGGCGCCATCGCCCGCAGCCAGGCCGATGCGCCGGAGATCGACGGCCTGGTGCACATCCCGAATGGCGAGCACCTGGAAGTCGGCGAATTCGCCCGCGTGCGCGTCACCGACTGCGATGTGCACGACCTTTACGCCGAGGTGATCGAATGAGCATCGTCGCGCGCCTGTCGGAGATCGTTGGCACCCAGGCGGTGCTGGCCGGCGGCGACATGGCGCCGCTCCTCACAGACTGGCGCGGCCGCTTTACCGGCCAGGCGCGCTGCGTCGTCAAGCCGGCCTCGACCGAGGAGGTGGCCGCGATCGTCGCGCTGTGCGCGGAAGAGCGCATCCCGATGGTGCCGCAGGGCGGCAACACCGGCCTCGTCGGCGGCGCCACGCCGCTGCACGAAGGCCACGAGGTGGTCATCAACCTCTCGCGCATGAAGCTCATCCGCGAGATCGACGTTGCCAACAACACGCTCACCGCCGAGGCCGGCTGCCTGCTGGCCGAGGTGCAGGCGGCGGCGGCGGGCGCCGACCGTCTGTTCCCGCTCTCGCTGGCGGCCGAAGGCAGCTGCGAGATCGGCGGCAATCTGTCCACCAACGCCGGCGGCACAGCCGTTCTGCGCTACGGCAACATGCGAGAGCTGACGCTGGGGCTGGAAGCAGTGCTGCCCGACGGGCGCATCTGGCACGGCCTGCGCGGCCTGCGCAAGGACAACACCGGCTACGATCTCAAGCACCTGTTCATCGGCGCCGAGGGCACGCTGGGCATCATTACCGCCGCCGTGCTGAAACTGTTTCCACGCCCGCGCCAGTCTGCGACGGCCTGGCTGGCGGTGCGCGATCCCGCCGCCGCCGTGGAACTGCTGTCGCGCCTGCGCAGCGCCTGCGGCGAGCGCGTCACCGGCTTCGAGATCGTCGCCCGGCCGGCGCTGGAACTGGTGCTGAAGCACATTCCCGGCGCGCGCGACCCGCTCGCCGCCGCCTCGCCCTGGTATGTGCTGGTGGAACTCACCGACACGCTGGCGGATTTCGACCTGGCCGGCACGCTGGAGGCGATCCTCGGCACGGAGATCGAAGCGGGGCGGGTGGCGGATGCTGCCATGGGGCAGGATCTCGCCCAGCGGCAAGCCTTCTGGCAGCTGCGTGAGAACATCTCCGAAGCGCAGCGCATCGAGGGCCTCAGCATCAAGCACGATATCGCCGTTCCGGTGTCGCGCATCGCCGAATTCATTGCGCGCGCCGACGCTGCGCTCGCGCGCGCCTTTCCCGCCGTGCGCATCGTCACCTTCGGCCACATCGGCGACGGCAACCTGCACTACAACCTGTCGCGGCCGGAGGCGGCGGAGAATGCCGAGTTCATCGCGCAGACGCCGCAGGCCAACCGCATCGTGCATGACCTCGTTGCCGCACTGGGCGGCTCGATCTCCGCCGAGCACGGGCTGGGACAGCTGAAGCGGACTGAAATCCTGCGCTACAAGAGCGCCGTCGAAATGGACCTGATGCGCGCCGTCAAGCAGGCGCTGGATCCTCACGGCCTGATGAACCCGGGCAAGGTGCTTTGAGGCGTTCCGGAGGGTTTACAAGGATGGGGGCGCTACGTATAATGCGCGCTCCTCTGTGGGGGTATAGCTCAGCTGGGAGAGCGCTTGCATGGCATGCAAGAGGTCAGCGGTTCGATCCCGCTTACCTCCACCACAAGACACATCAGACTTCGAGCAGCACCTCGGGTCCCCATCGTCTAGAGGCCTAGGACATCGCCCTTTCACGGCGGTAACCGGGGTTCGAATCCCCGTGGGGACGCCAAACAACGAAGCCACCGCAACTGCGGTGGCTTTTTTGTTTGTCTTTCCTGCGGGTTCAGCAGAGCCCCTCGGTTCGACCAGCGCTCCGACCAGTGGGAGGAGTGCGCAGGACCCCCGCAGGGCGGTCCCCCGCAGCGCGAGGGATGAGTGGATCGCCGTTAGGCGAGATGCTCACAATCCCCGTGGGGACGCCACCATGGCAGAACAGCATGAAACCACTCGAAAGAGTAGTTTTGTTGCTTTTTGTCAACATTTGATTGTGTGCAACGCGCGTGAATTACACATTTGTCTTGCTTCATGCCCCATTCTGAATATGATGTGGAAAGTTCATGTATTTCGCAGAGAGGTTCTTCCATGAGAGTTCATGTGTATGCCAGCGCCGCAATCTTTGCCCTGGTGTCGATGCCGGCGTCCAGCCAGGGCGGATACCCGATGTTCCAGCCTGCGATCAGCGTCGGGTACATTTACGACGGCCATACGGACGTGACGTTCAAGAATGCAATTCCGTCGGCATTCGGTGTAACAAAATTCGAAAGGAAGATTCAAAACGACCCGGGTTGGTATGTCGGCATCGATGTGCCGGTCAAGCTCAACGATCGCATCGAACTCGCTGTCGGCGGGCGCTGGGATGCCTCTACATCGGACAAGACTTCCGTCGAGATTTATAACAACGGTGTCGCTCGCAGGGAGTGGGAAGCCGATAGCCGCAAGTGGAATAATGCCTACGTTTCATTGTCCTATGCGTTCTATCGGAACCCCTCGGTCAGCCTGTCCGCCATGGCGGGCCTGCGCTGGGACCGCCACAACGTGAGCTTCGGTAAACCAGTGAATCCGGTTAGCGTGTTAAGCAGCATTACGAACACATCCGATTTCACCATGAAAAATTTTTCCCCTGTGATCGGCATCGATGCGGTGTTTGCCGGTCCACGGTCCGGGATGTGGGGTGGCCCGATCAAGCTAAGCCTGTCCGGCAGTCCGTTCGTCAATTCGGATGTGCAGCATGACGAGACATACGGCCCTGGACCGACAGCGATGATCAAGCTCGATGCTGATTCCAGTAACGACAAGTACATCAAGATTGCCGGAGAGGCGACCGTGCTGAATTTCAAGGCCGGCAAGGGCGGCAACGGCGCCTTGTCGATTGTCGCGGATTACACCCGCTTCGAAACGAACGGATCGGCAAAGAGCTCGCAAGTAATGGGTGGTCCGCTTGTCGTGAGCAGGTGGGATTACTCAACGCGCGCTAGCGAAGCCACCATAGGCCTGAAGGCGTCGCTGTCCTTCTGATCCGATTTTATTCTCGCAAAAAGCCACCCGAGGGGTGGCTTTTTCATTTGCGTCCCAACGTGAAGATACTCGGCGTTGTATTTGTGCAACAGGCTCAGTTTGCATGATTGAATCAGGCAGGCAAATGCTTGTCGACGCGCATTGCTTGTCGGAAAATACGCTTAAAGCAACATGCATCTCTCAAGGAAAAAAACCATGAACAAACCATCCCTTCGCAACGCGGTCCTGCTCGGACTGCTGGCCACCGCAGGCATCGCCAGACCAGCCGAGGTTTTTGCCTGGGAGGGCATCTACGGCGGCATCAACGCCGGCTGGGCCTTTGACGGC
>UBJH01002224.1_pt1 | contig 10891 bp, 7 predicted proteins | sample 2193721 | NCBI WGS metagenome assembly UBJH01 (sample SAMEA4703186, study PRJEB27089) | metagenome | reverse complement strand
ATGCCGGTGATGGACGGGTTCGAGCTGGCCGAGGCCGTGAAGTCGCGCGCCGAGATCAGCGGCACCGTCCTCATGATCCTTCTCTCCGTGGAGGAACACATCGAGCCGGAGCGGCTGCGAGCCATGGGCTTCGCCGGCCACATGACCAAGCCGGTCCGCCAGTCGCAGCTGTTCGACGCGATCATGAACGCGATCGCCGTGGCCAGGCAGGACCCCTCGCCGGTGATGCCGGACTCGGGTCCGTCACCACACCCCGCACCTGAGCCATCCGGGCACGCGGCGTCCGCTCGTGTGCTCGTGGCCGAGGACAACGAGATCAACCAGATCGTCGCCCGCGAGATCCTCACCAAGTCGGGCTACCGCTGCGACATCGTCCCCAACGGCCGGGAAGCGATCGACGCGCTCGAGGCCGGTCCGTACGACCTGGTCCTCATGGACTGTCAGATGCCGGTGATGGACGGGTTCGAGGCGGCGCGGCTCATTCGTGCGGACGAGGCCCGCAGCGCTCCGGCCGCCAGGCACATTCCCATCATCGCCCTGACGGCCAACGCCATGAAGGGGGACCGGGAGCGCTGCCTCGAAGCCGGGATGGACGGGTATGTCAGCAAGCCGATCAGCCCGGAGCGCTTGCTGGAGGCCATCCGAGAGGCGTTGCAACGCACCAAAGACCTCGCCGTCGAATCCACACCCGAAACCGCCCCGGCCCCCAAGGAGTCCCGCACGGCTCCGGCCGTTCGCGCGCCGTTCGACCCCGCGGCGATCGCGCAGTGGAGTGTGGGCAATCCGAGTGTCGCGTTGCTGCTGCTGGAGAAGTTCCAGAAGCAGCTCGAGGACGACGCGCTGGGGATGGCCCAGGTCCTGCGGGAGCGAGACGCAGCCCGGATGGCGCAGATCGCCCACGCGCTCAAGGGTGCGGCTGGGGTGGCCCAGGCGCGGGACCTCTCGGGACTGGCCGCGATCGTGGAAGAGCTCGGCCGGGCGGGAGAGTTCGACGTCGCCAGGGAGCGGCTGGACGCGCTCCGACGCGAGATCGATCGGTGCCTGTCCTTCATCCCCGAGGCCCGCCGGGCCCTCTCGGCCGCTCATAGGCAAAACGGAGACCCGCCATGCGCATCCTGATCGCGGACGACAACGATGTGAACCTGACGGCCCTCGCGGGGCTGCTCCGGCAGGCCGACTACAAGGTGGAAACGGCCCGCGACGGGCAGGAAGCGATCGACCGCATCCGCGAGGGCGGGGTGCGCCTGGTCATCTCGGACTGGGAGATGCCGCGGCTCAGCGGCACGGACTTGTGCCGCGCCGTTCGCTCGGAAGACCTTCCCGGGTACATCTACATCATCCTGCTCACCGGGCACAACGCCCCGCACGAGCGAGTGGAGGGGCTCTCCGCCGGGGCCGACGACTTCATCGCCAAGCCCTACGACCCGGCCGAACTGCTCGCCCGGGTGCGGTCCGGCGAGCGAGTGTTGTCCCTGGAGACCCGCGACGTGGCGATCTTCGCGATGGCCAAGCTCGCGGAGTCGCGCGACCCCGAGACCGGCGCCCACCTCGAGCGCGTTCGAAGCTATTCCCGCATCCTCGCCCAGCACCTGGCGGGCATGGAGAAGTTCCGCGGGGAGGTGGACGGTGAGTACATCCGGCTGATCTACCTCACCAGCCCTCTGCACGACATCGGCAAGGTCGGCATCGCCGACGCCATCCTCCTCAAGCCCGGCGCCTTCACCCCCGAGGAGCGCCGCCTCATGGAACTGCACCCCCTCATCGGCGCCGACACCCTCGTCCAAATCCGCCAGCGCGTCGGCGACGACGACCTCCTCAACATGGGCATCCAGATCACCCTCTCCCACCACGAGCGCTGGGACGGCAAGGGCTACCCCTACGGCCTGAGCACCGAGCAGATCCCCCTGGCCGCGCGGATCGTCGCCCTCGCCGACATGTACGACGCCCTGACGAGCAAGCGCGTGTACAAGGCGGCGATGACGCACGAGCAGGCCCGCGAGATCATCCTGAAGAACCGCGGCACGCACTTCGACGCCCGCATCGTGGACGCCTTCGAGCGCATCCGCGCCGACTTCGACCGCGAGCGCGCCGCCATGGCCCCCCGCGACGGCGAGGACGAGCGCCCGGCGCTGGTCACGGCCGTGGAAATGGCCGAGGCCGCGAAGGGCCGCAAGGCGGCGTGAGGAAGAGTTGAACGCGGAACTCTGAAAGCTGAAACGGCGATCTGGCGCCGGGGACTGACAGCGGCGCCAGCGCCACCCGTCCGTCCTACCCAGCGCATGACCTTGCTCTCGATTGACCTGGATGTATACTGAACCGCAGTTGGGCTGCGTGGCCCACGCGGCCCAAAAGCGACTCAATAGATCGAGAAACAGCTGTATGCTCTGGCGCCACTATTCAGCCGCGAGTAATTGGGATTGGCTTTCGCGAATTACAGCGAGGGTGAGGCGGCTCGCGCCGTCAGGACTTCTTCAAATGGGCGCAGTCGGGGTGGTAATCCTCCATGGGTTTCTTGCCTCGGCTTGGGCACAGCCGGCTGAGTGGAACCGGCTTCAACTTACGCCTCGATGGGGCCACACGCTTGTCTACGACTCGGGGCGCGGAGTTCCGGTGCTCTTCGGCGGCCAGATCTCGGTGTATGACCGATTGACGTGGGAGTGGAACGGGAGTGAGTGGGAGAGCCGTACAGGGGTGCAGCCCTCGTCGCGGTACCACCATGCGATGGCCTACGACAGTCAACGAGGCGTGTCGGTCATTTTCGGCGGTTGGCGGGGAATCGCTAACTTTGGCGATACGTGGGAATGGAATGGGAGTTCGTGGTCGCAGCGAGTCGTTTCGGGGCCGTCGGCCCGACGGCGGCATGCGATGGCCTACGACGCCGCGCGTGGCGTGACCGTTCTCTTTGGAGGCCACGCTGCAGAAACCAACGGCGAGACGTGGGAATGGGACGGATCGACTTGGACGCAACGGGCCGTTGACGGGCCGACCGCACGCGTGCTCCACGCGATGACCTACGACGCCAACCGGGAGGTCGTGGTTCTATTCGGTGGATTGAGAGATGGAATCACGAATGCAGAAACTTGGGAGTGGAACGGCACAGCGTGGGCACAGCGTGCCGTCACTGGCCCGCTTCCGAGGTACGCACACGCCATGTCGTTCGATTCCGCGCGAGGACTCACTGTTCTAAATGGCGGCAGGGCAAGCTCGGGCGCGCCGTTCGGCGACACATGGGAGTGGAACGGAACTGCCTGGACGAATCGCTCGTCGAGCGGCCCCGCCCCCCGCGCGTATCACGCTATGACATACGACGCCGCCCGGGGAGTCACTATTCTGCTCGGAGGTCTGCTGGCCGATGCAAATGATGAAACGTGGGAATGGAACGGGAGCTCCTGGACTCGGCGGATGTTCCCAGTTCCCAGCGCAAGGTACAATTACGCCATGACATACGATACGGCCCGCCGAGAGGGGGTGTGCTTTGGCGGGTTTGTCGGCGGAACCAACGATGGAAGCACCTGGGTATGGAACGGCGCATCATGGCTCCGGCGCAATGTGGCGGGCCCCTCGCCGCGACGCTCTCACGCGATGGCCTTTGATTCAGCGCGAGCCGTCGGGGTGCTCTTCGGTGGCCTTGCAGCGAGCTACAACGACGAAACCTGGGAATGGAACGGGGCGAATTGGTCGCGCCGCTTCGTCAGCGGTCCAACCCCACGCACAGCCCATCGCATGGCATTCGATTCTAATCGCAACGTCACGGTGCTTTTCGGAGGAGGTAACGACCAGTCGAATCTTGGCGACACATGGGAATGGAACGGAACGGAGTGGGCACTGCGTGCGAACTCGGGACCGACTCCGCGATGGGGCCACGCCATGGCCTACGACGCCGCTCGCAGGGTGATAGTCCTGTTTGGGGGCTGGGCTGGCACCTATGACGGTGAGACCTGGGAATGGGACGGTGCGATGTGGACGCAGCGTGCTGCCAGTGGTCCCTCCGCGCGTCATTCACATGCCATGGACTACGACTCGGACCGTCGCCGGGTCCTGTTGCACGGCGGAAGTACTTCTACTTCACTCAGCGCCGAGACTTGGGAATGGGACGGGTACACCTGGTCGCAACTCGCAGTCAGCGGTCCCGCGGCCCGACAGAGTCATTCAATGATCTACGATGCATGGCGACGCGAAAGTGTGATCTTTGGCGGTCTCTGGTTCGGCGCTGTTCCTGACACGTGGGGCCTGACCTTGCCGCCACTTCCCTGCACCGCCGACGTCAACTGCGACGGCAGCCTCGACGCATTCGACATCGTGGCCACGGAAGCGGCCATTAATGGCAACTTCGCCGACTTCTGTCTGCCCAGCGCGGACTTGAACGGTGACGGGGCGGAGAACGGTTTCGACATCGAAACAGAAGAACTGCGCGTGAATGGCGCGCCGTGTTGACTACCCTTTGGGGTTCGAAACTGACCGGATCCAGAAAGGCCGGCCTTTCCGCTACGGCGCTGCCGGCATGAGTGCTACTGGCTTCTGGTTTCTGAGTTCAGCCTTCATATCAGTCCTCAATCTCAACTCTCAAACCTCTCCCGCAGCGCCTGCATCGTCCGCCCCCACACCTCCTCCGGTCCGCCCCGCGCGTCGATCAGCGCGTAGCGGGCCGGGTCGAGGCGCGCCAACTCCACGTACCCCTCCCGCACCTTCCGCCGGAACTCGCGCGTGCGGTCCTCCATGCGGTCCGCGAAGAGCGACGACACGCCCTCGTGGTTCTTTGCGCCCTTTCCCGACGCCACGATCCCCGCGCGCTTGGCCGCGGTCTGCTCGTCCACGTCGAAGATCAGGTTGAGTTCCGGCAGGCACTGCCCCACGGCCACGCCGGCCACCGCGAGAATCTCCTCGCGAGGCAGGCCCCCGGCCGCGCCCTGGTAGGCGTACGTGGAGGCCAGGAACCGGTCGGCGATCACCAGTTCGCCGGCCTGGAGCGCCGGGAGGATGCGGGCCTCGACGAGTTGGGCGCGGCTGGCCATGTACAGCAGCATCTCGCACCGCAGCACCATCCCCTCGCTGGCCTTGTCCAGCAGGATGTCGCGGATGCGCTCGCCCACGTGCGTCCCGCCGGGCTCGCGGACCTCGCACACCTTGACGCCCGCCCCCTGGCACGCCGCCACCAGCCGCTTGAGTTGCGTGCTCTTCCCCGAACCGTCCGGCCCCTCAAAGGCGATGAACCGCCCCGCGAGGCGTGCGAGCCATCCGTGCTCGGGGTGTGGTTTGGTCACGGCGCGGAGTGTACGTGCGCCGGACCGGCCCGGCCCAAAAACGCGCCCGCACCCGGTGTCGGTTGACCGCCCGGGTGCGAAGCGCTTAGGAGGGCGTGGTTGTACGGCGCTTACGGGCAGGCGCCGCCGTCGAGCACGATCTGCACCGCCTCGATGTCGAACCCGTTCACCGCGCCGTCGCGGTTGAAGTCGGCGTTCTGGGTAATGCAGGACTCATCTCCGTTCACCGCCTGCTCGATGCAGGCCACGTCGAGCCAGTCGGCGAAGCCGTCGCCGTTCACGTCGGCGTGGCAGGTGGGGCCCAGGGCGATATCGAGCATGGCCATCTCGATGGGGGCGCCCTTGCCGGTGACAGTCCAGAGGTTGTGCAGCACCTGCCCCCACTGGTCGGTGGTGTTGTTGTCGCGGAGCATGTCGATGTAGTGGCGGGGGGTTTGCTGGTAGTAAAGCCGGACCTCGGCCCGCGCCGCCGCGCCGGGGATCGGGAATGCCTGCTCGTCCCAGTACTGACCGTCGGGGTAGGTCCAGTTGACGACGGGCGCGCCCGCGGCCTCATACGCCGCGTTGTTGAAGCCCCGCGGGGGAATGCGGTTGTCCTTCTCGATGGTGTCGGCCAGGGCCATGTGGCCGGTGACCCCGGCGGGGAGATTGGTGACCTGGGCCGCGTAGGGGCTGAGCCCCACGTGCATCTCGTACACGGTGGTCGAGTGTTCGTCCAGTTCGGCCTGGTCGTAGTCGTAGTGGCCGTACTCGTGGAGCAACGAGCCGTCGGCGCCGAACAGCCGGACGTTGATCCAGATCCGCCGGCCCTCGATGTGGCCCGTGGGGATCTTGTGGCCGGACTCGTTGGTCACCCGCACGTTGAGGTCCGGCCCGGATTGGGTGGCCTGAAGCGACGCGGCCCGTTCGAGCATGGATACCGCCCGGGCGCGCCCCCGCGCGATCGAGGCCGGGTTGACGTTGGGGTCGCCCTGTGTGAACTTGCCGATGATGTCGAGCACCTGCGCGGAGGCGCCGGCGAACTCGTGCCGCGGGATGTCGGGGCGGATGTCGGAGAACCACGTGTTGGACGACTCGACGCCGGGCATGTGGCAGTCCTGGCAGGTGGAGACCACCGGCCCGCGCGTGCCGCCGAATCGCCCGCCCATGTCCACCCCGCCGTCGGCGAAGGCGCTGAGTCTCCACTCGGTGAACGTGCGCTCGAGCGGGAACTGCGTCGCCGGATCGGCGTCGGGCGTGGGCTGGTCGATGGCGTTGTAGCGGTAGGTGCCGTCGGGCTGGCGACTCACGGCGACGTTGCCCACGTCGTGGCACGTGCCGCAGAAGTTGCCGGTGGTGTGGAACGGCGAGTGGATCACCTCGTGCATCGGCTGCACGCCCTCGCGGGCCGCGCGACGCGTGCCCGTGGGGTCGAGTACGAACATGGCGTTGGCGTAGTGCCGCGGCGGGGCCTCGGGCAATCCCGCGAGAATCGCTTCGTCCTGCGGCGGGCTGACGCCCGGCCGGTACACCGGATCGACCATCGAGTGGCAGAAGTGGCAGGAGACCCCGTCCCGGTCCGAGTCGTCGATCGCCGAGCCGTCCGGCGGCAGCGCGTGCCCCGACACCCACGCTTTGGGCACGTGGCACTTCATGCAAAAGTACCCCGCGTTGGCGACGTCCTGGTTGGCGGTGGTCATCTGAGCCCAGAAGAGCGGATCACGCCCCGCCTGACCCATCAGGCTGCCCTCCCACGTTGCAAAGTGCTCGTTCTCCGGATCGAAGTCCCCGTGGCACATCCCGCAATCCGTCGAGGGCGTGATGGTCCCCTGCGCGATGAAGTTCATCGGCGTGCCGGGGAGGTGGAAGTCGTTGAGCGTGAGTTCGATGATCGCGGCGGCCACCACCGAGACCACGCTCCCGATCACGAGCAATGCGGCGACGATCTTGACGGTCCGGGCGCGAGAGTCCGAGAGGGGCATGGCGGCAGTTCCATGAAAGGGGTCAATGGTGGATAAATATGTCCATTTATCCTAATCATTTCCGCCCGCGCCGCAACCCCCTCCGTAAAAGGAATCTGCAATAGGAGTTAGATCGTTTCTAAACTGATCGCCGCTCTATGGCGCGCCGGGATCGACCAGCCAGACGATGTTTCCACCGGGCAAGACGATGCCGATGTTCTCGACCTTGGGTAGTTGGTTGGGACCCTGCTCCTGCTGGTTCATCACGATCAGCACCGGCGCTTCACCCTTATCGAAGATGCCGGTGAATGGGACGAGCCGGCCTTCGTAACTGGAGGGGATCGACGACATTATTTCCTTCATCTTCGAGCCGGCCTTCACCATGGACCAAAGGCCCGGCTTGAACTTCTGGAGTTTGCCCATCGAGTCGGTCGTGGACGCCTCGAACGCGGCGAGCTCCTCGGGGCTGAGGTCGGTTGTCGCCTGGCTGCTGAGGTGGGCGCTCAGAATCGCCGGGTCGCCCCCTTGGGCGCTCTGGACCACCGGCCAGTAGTTGTCGCCGAACATGCGAACGATGTAACTGCCCCCCACCGCCACGGAGAGTCCCAGGATCAGGCCGACCGCCGAGCAGATCAGGCCGCCGATCGCCGCGCCGCGCCCGCCGAGGCGACCGTCGGACCGCCCGATTGCGACAAACGCCACGACCGAGCACAGCAGCCCGATGATCGCCAGACCCGGACCGATGAACGGGATGCAGCATCCCAGAACGCAGAGAATGCCGCACACCAGCGAGAGGATCGCCGCGACGCTGGTGCGCTGGGGCCCCTGCATGGACGCGGCGAACTCGCCGCCCGGTGGAGAGAAGGTGCTCATGGCCAGAGGATATCCGAACCGGTTTTGCGGGGAATCGCCACCCGGGCGATCTACTTCAGCGCTCGCGCGAGCCGGTGGGCGCACTCCACGACGAGGGCGGCCCCTTGGTCGATCTCCCGCGCCGTGGTCCGGCGCGACAGGCTGAAGCGCAGGCTGCCGTGCGCAATCTCCGGCGGAACTCCGAATGCCAGCAGCACCGGCGAGGGCTCGAGCGAGCCGGAACTGCACGCGGCCCCGGCCGAGGCGCACACGCCGCGCTCGCTCAGCAGCAGCAGCAGTGCCTCGGCCTCGAGCCTGGGAAACCCGATGTTGGTGGTGTTCCACAGGCGACGACGCCGGGTCGGTCGGCCCGTTGACCGCCGCCTCCGGGAACTCCGGCGATCACCGCGCTCTCGAACCGGTCGCGAAGCCCCGCGAGACGGCTGCGCTCCGGTTCTTTCTCGAGCCATTTCATCGCTTCGCGGGCCGCCTCGCCCGCGCCCAGGATTCCCGGGACGTTTTCCGTGCCGCCGCGCTGGGCCAGTTCCTGCGTGCCGATAAGTCGCGGCCGCACGCCGACGCCCGCCCGGGCCCACAGCACCCCCACTCCCTTGGGTCCGTGGAACTTGTGCGGCGAAAAGGTCAGCAGATCGCACCAACCGGTGCTCACGTCGGTAGGCATTTTGCCGACCCACTGTGTGGCATCCACGTGGAATACCGCCCCCACGGCGCGGGCGAGCACCCCGATCTCGTTCACGGGCTGGATGGCCCCCGTCTCGTTGTTGGCCCACTGGATGCTCACGATGGAGGCCTCGCCGTTGAGGATGGGCGCCGCCACGCCCTCGCAATCGACGGGCAACCAACGGATCTCGGCCTGGCGGGTTTTTTCGAGGTCCTGGGCCAACTCCCGCACCGCGGCGTGCTCGACACGGGTGGTGAGCAGCACGGCCTTTGGGGATCGGCCCAGCGACCCGCGGATCGCCAGGTCGATGGACTCGGTGCCGCCGGAGGTGAAGGTGATCTCGCGGGGCTTGGCGCCGATGAGGTCGGCGACGGCCCGGCGCGCCAACTCCACCTGGGCACGGGCCGCCTGTCCGGGCCGGTGCACGCTGGAGGGGTTGTGCCAGAACTCGCCGAGGCCGCGACGCACCGCCCTGATGACGCCTGAGGAAGGGCGCGTCGTCGCGTTGTTGTCGAGGTAGATCACAGCGGGATCGTATGGAAATGCAAAGGGCCCCGGAACCGGTCCGGAGCCCTCTTGATCAACCGATTGGCGTCGATTACGACCGCTTGCCCATCACCATCCCGATCAGGGCGAACACGATGGGCACGCCCGCGGCGATGCCGACAAACACGAAGAAGTTCTCCCCGATCATGCCCACCAGACCACCGCCCGCCGCGCTCGTGAAGCCCATGATCAGCGTAAACGCGCCCAGCAGGAGCGCCACGGCCATGCCCGCGGCCAGCCCGCCGGCGATGCCCGACCAGGTGCCGTCGTAGGCCTCCGCCGCGACCATCACCGGGGCACTGGCCGCCTCCGGCTCGGCCGATCCGGGAGTCTCGAACAGGGCGCCGCCGTCGCCGCCGGAAGGGATGTCCGCGGCGGTCTGCTGCGCAACGGTGTCGGAGGCGTAGACATCTTCCATGAGGCCCGCGCCCAGAGAGGTGTCGTCGGCTTCCTTGGTGAGATCAAGCAGGCCGCCGGAGCCGGAACCCGATTTGCCGGGATCGCTGAAGCCGGCGCCGGCGGCGCTGGATACGCGCGTCACGGCGTTGGCGTCTGCCTCGTCGGTTGTCTCTGCTTCGAAGATGGAGATGGATGAAGACTCCTTCGCGTCCTTGCCCGAGTCCACCTTGAGGCCGGTGCCGCTGGACGAGAGCGAAAGTTCGCCCGAGTCGCCCGCGAGCGGAATGGCGTGCTCATCATCGCCGCCGGCGAGCAGGTCAACCTGCTCGCGCTTGAACATCAACTTGTCGCGGTCGCGGAACTCCTGGAGTTGGCCGCGTGAGGCCATCTGACGGACCTCGTCGGGCGATTTGCCCAACTTGGAGGCCGCCTCATCCAGGGAGTAGAACATCTTGTCCATACGCAGACTCCTACAGCCGCCGCGGACGGCGCGGGGGCCAAAAAACACCCGATTAACCGACCACGAGCCCCAGAAGATAGCACAGATCCGACTGCAAGTCCCGGTACGGGGAGCGGTCGGGCGGGGATGCGGGAATCGGCCTTGTTCGGAAGATTTGTGGGTACCCGGGGGAAAATATGTGCAAAAAGAAAGTTGTGCAACTTCCGCTCGTGCGTCTAGTACAAATGAGTGTGCCTGTTCTGGGACAGGCGCAACACCCTTTCTTGCCGCCCTGCGCGTCCCCTCTCGCTCAGGGCGGTTTTCTTCGCTCGGCCGATCGGCGGCCGTTGGGAACTGTGCGATGGGCTAAACGCCGAGCCCTGAGGGCCCGGACCGTGTATCGCTCTGCATTCCTCCTCACTTCTTTTCTGCCGCCCTCTTCCGCACGATGGTGTACGTCGCGAACAGGTCGGCCTCCAGTTCCATGGGCTTTTCGCCCTGGTCCCATTCCAGGGCCTTACCCACCGCCCGGATGGCCTCGTCGTCGTCCTTGTCGAAAACGATGATCTCGAACCCCGCCGCGTCGAGCACCTCGCGCGGGAAGGGGCAGCGTCCGTCGGCCCAGGGGATCCACGCCTCCGGCTCACTTTTCTGAGCGGGGCAGATGTTGTAGATCATGAACAGCCCGCCGGGCTTGAGAGCCGCGGCCGTCTTTCGCACGAACTCCTCGTTGCTCACTCCCAGGTCCACGAGCATCCGCTTGTCCACCGGC
>UBJH01002128.1_pt1 | contig 10945 bp, 8 predicted proteins | sample 2193721 | NCBI WGS metagenome assembly UBJH01 (sample SAMEA4703186, study PRJEB27089) | metagenome | reverse complement strand
CAATTGCCAACATCGCACGGGGGCGTCTGCCTGCCCTCGAGCCCCTTCTGGAATTCCTTCCAGAGGTAACCCTTCTTCACGCCATGGTCAATGATGTCCCAGGGAAGTATCTCTTCCTTGCCCCTTGGCGAGTAGACAGACTCCTCTATGAAGGCTTCCATGCCCTTTATCGCCCTCTTCCAGCCCGTCTCGGATGCCTTCTCGATAAGCTCTCCCGCCCTTCTGTCAGCCCGCGCGAGATATGCCTGCATAAAGGCCTCCCTGGCGGACATATCCGTCACCTTGACGCCGGTCTTCGCCAGAGAGCTCTTGATGAGCTTGAGCCTCCTGTCGACGGCAGCCGCGTCCTCGAACCTGTGCCACTGGAAAGGGGTGAAGGGCTTGGGGACGAACGGGTTTACGCTGAGGATAATCTCTCCGCCTTTCCTGAACGCCTCCCTTATCTTCTTCGTGAGCTCAGAGATGCCGAGTGCGTCCTCGTCCGTCTCCATCGGCAGCCCGACGAGGAAGTAGAGCTTCAACCTCGTGAACCCGGCCGCCTCTATGAGACGGACCGACTCCATTATCTCGTACTCTGTTATGCCCTTGTTGACGATGTCCCTCATGCGGCTGGTCGCCGCCTCGGGAGCAAGCGTTATTGTCCTGTATCCGGCTTCCTTCAAAAGTGACAGGAACTCGCCATCGAGCTCGTCGAGGCGGAGAGAAGAGAGCGTTATCGTGCCGCCCTCGTCTATTCCCTGCCTCAGTATCTCCTTTATCGGCGGGTACTCCGAGACGGCCGTGCCCACGAGCCCGACTTTCCCGGCCCTCTTGAGCCCCGCCTTGACGGCTTCGGCGACCTTTTCAAAGCTCCTCATCCTCGGCGGCAGGTACAGGAACCCCGCCGCGCAGAAGCGGCAGCCCCTCGGGCAGCCCCTCTCGGCCTCAACGCAATAGGTGTCGGGCAGTTCGGTCAGCGGCGTATAGACGAAGCTCTGGGGCACGGCGTGCCTGTCGAGGTCGGCCGCTTTTGACGCCTTGACCTTATTCTTCGCGCCTTCGAGCGCCTTGACCGACTTTACGTGTATGCCGTCGTACTCGAACTCGTAGAAGGAAGGCACGTAGACCCAATCCAGAGAGTCGAGCGCCTTGAGCGTCTCCCCTTTTGAGAACCCCTTCACCTTCGACTCGATGAGGCTGTCGATTACAGGCTTGAGGCCGCCCTCGGCGTCCCCAACTATGAAAAAATCCATGAAAAGGGCGAGCGGCTCGGGGTTGAGGCCGACAGCCACGCCCCCTGCGGCAACGAGAGGGCCGCCCCTTACCCCGGACCTCGCGCCTGCTCCAGCGAGCTTCAATATGATGGGTATGTTGAAGTAGTCTTCCTCGAAAGGGGCGGAGAAGGCGATGAGGTCGAACTCGCTCAACGGCGTCTGGGTCTCGAGCGAGAAAAGCCGCGTCGAGGTGCGCCCATACTCGTCCATGTCCTCTTTTTCAGGCAGGAACGCCCGCTCGCAGACGCAGTTGTCAGCCGCGTTCAGCAATCCATAGACCGACTGGAAGCCGAGGTTGGCCATGCCGAGGCCATACCTGTTCGGGTAGACGAGGCAGACCTTGAGCCTGCCTCCGTGCTCCTTGCTTATCGTCCCGATCTCCTTTGAAAGGAGCGTCCGGGCCTTCTTTTTAAGGTTCCAGGATATGGAAATGCCTCCAAAATCCGCGTTTGGCGGGTTTAAAAAAATTATCCCATAGAGACGGAAGGTTTACAAGGCGGGAAGAGACCGTAGACGAGAACGCCACTGCGAGCGAAGCGAAGCAATCTCGTCTTCAGGATAGAACACAGGCCAAAGTCCTCGCAATAACAAAAAAATAAGGCAGGGAGGTCAAGCCTCCCTGCCCCTAAATAGCTAGTCAGCCTGCTTTCTGAGGAAAGTCGGCGTGTCGTACAGGTCCTCGTCGTCGACGTTGAAGCCGCCGAGCTTGCCGAGCCTTCTTATTTCGGTGGTCTTGAGCTCCGCCCCCCTGTCAAAGTTGCGGCGGAGGACGGTCGGGACGTCCAGGTCGTTCTCGTCGACTATGACAGCCGGGGCGATTATCTCTTTTTGGCAGTTCTCCTTGCCAAACCCGGTGGCTATGACGGTGACCCTCACCTCGTCACCCATCGACTCGTCTATGACGGCGCCGAAGATGATGTTGGCGTCAGGGTGCGCCTCTTCCTGTATGAGGGTGGAGGCCTCGTCCACGTCGTGTATCGTCATCTCGGAGGAGCCGGTGATGTTGATGAGTATGCCGCGAGCCCCCGCTATCGATATGTCCTCGAGAAGCGGCGAGGAGATGGCCTTCCTGGCGGCCTCGGCGGCCCTGTTCTCGCCCTTGGCAACTCCTGAACCCATGAGGGCCTGCCCCATCTCTGACATGATGGTCCTGACGTCGGCGAAGTCGACGTTTACGAGACCCGGTATGGTAATGACGTCGGATATGCCCCTTACGGCCTGGAAGAGGACCTCGTCGGCCCTCCTGAAGGCGTCCTTGAGGGAAGTGCTCTTGGTGGCGACCGAAAGGAGCCTCTGGTTCGGGATGGTGATGACGGTGTCGACGACTTCCTTGAGCTTGCGGAGGCCTTCCTCGGCCTGCTTCATCTTCTTGGCGCCTTCGAAGGCGAAGGGCTTGGTGACTACGGCTACGACCAGCGCCCCGGCGGCCTTCGCGGCCTCGGCCACTATGGGGCCCGCGCCCGTGCCGGTGCCGCCGCCCATTCCGGCGGTGACGAATACCATGTCAGCGCCGCGCATGGCCTCGACCAGGTGCTCCTTGCTCTCGAGCGCGGAATTGCGCCCGACTTCGGGGTTCGCCCCGGCCCCGAGCCCCTTGGTGAGGGACACCCCGAGCTGGACCCTGGTGTTGGCAAGGGACTTCTCGAGCGCCTGGCTGTCGGTGTTTGCCGCGAGGAACTCGACCCCGTCCAGCCCGCTCTCTATCATGGTGTTCACGGCGTTGCCGCCGCAGCCGCCGACGCCTACGACCTTAAGTTTGGCCCCGCTGTTAAAGCTCTCATCCATCTCGATCACCATCAATCCACCTCCTCAATAATAGCCGTCGGCCGGTTTTTCAAATCTGGTTGTCCGCTAATCCGAGTCAACAAACCGCTGTTGGAGCTTCAACTCTCAAGGCTTTAAAAAAATTCTTTCATCCACCCCTTCATGCGGGTGGTAAGCTTGTTGAAGAGCGTCGTGTCGTTGCCCTTCTGGAACTGCATCCCCTCGACGTTCTTCCCGCCGTACAGGACAAGGCCGACGCCTGTGGAGTACATCGGCCCCTTCACTACGTCCACGAGCCCGGTTATGCCAATTGGAAGACCTCTTCTGACCGGCAGGGCAAAGACCTGCTCGGCGAGCTCGGTTATGCCGTCCATCGCGGCGGTCCCGCCGGTTAAGACCACGCCCGAGGAGATGAGGTTCTCGTAGCCCGATTTGACGATCTCGCGCTTGACGAGCTGGAATATCTCCTCTATCCTCGGCTCCACGATCTCGCAGAGCATGTAGCGTGAGACGCTCCTGGGCTTGTGGCCGCCCACGCTCTGCACTTCGAGGGTGTCGTCCCTGGAGACCATCGCGGTCATGGCGCACCCGTGCTCGCGCTTGAGCTTCTCGGCCTCGTTCGCCGTCGTGCGCAAGCCCACGGAGATGTCTCCGGTCACCTGGTTTCCGCCTAATGAAATTACCGTAGTATACTTTATTGTGCCGCCGTGGTAAAGGGCAATATCGGTGGTCCCGCCCCCTATGTCGACCAATACCACGCCTATCTCTTTTTCATCCGGGTTCAATACCGCTTCGGACGACGCTATCTGCTGGAGGGCTATGTCCGCGACGTCAAGGCCGGCCTTGTTGGCGCATTTGACGATGTTCTGCGCCGAGGTGACGGCGGCGGTGACGATGTGCACCTTCACCTCGAGCCTTATGCCTATCATGCCGAGGGGCTCCTGTATGCCCTCCTGGTCGTCTACTATGTACTCCTGCGGGATGACGTGGATGACCTCGCGGTCGGGCGGGATGACTACGGCCTGCGCCGCCTCTATTACCCTGTCTATGTCGGCCTGGGTTATCTCCCTGTTCTTTATCGCTATGACGCCGTGGCTGTTGAAGGCCTTTATATGCCCCCCGGCTATCCCGCAGTAGACCTTGTTTATCTCGCAGCCGGCCATGAGCTCGGCTTCCTCGACGGCCTTCTTTATGGACTCGACCGTGGACTCGATGTTCACGACCACGCCCTTCCTGAGGCCCTTGGAAGGGTTTGTGCCTATGCCTATTATCTCGACCCCGTCCCTGGTCTTCTCGCCCACTATGGCGCATATCTTGGTCGTGCCTATATCGAGGCCGACTATGATGTTATCCCTTTTCGCCATTGCCTTCTCCGCCTTCCTTTACAACGTCGGTCGTAAACCTCACGACAACCTCGCGGTGGTTGTTGAGGTCGAACGCCTCTATCCCCTTCAACACCCCGCCCCGGGTGCCGAGTATCTTCTCGAAGGAGGCAAGCTTCTCCTCAAAGGAGCCCATTCCCACGTCCAGCCTCACGCCCTCCTCGAGGGTAAAAAGGCTCAGGCCGTGGTCCGCGTCGATCTTGATTTCCGATACATTTGTTATGTTAAATCCGCTCCTGTTTGTCAAGACAGATATTAGCTCCATGAGCCTTTCTTCGAGGTTTTCCGCCGAAGAGGCCAAAGATTCCTTCGTAAGGCCCGTCACGACAGGCAAATCGAGCCCTTCCTCGGCCGAATACCTCTTGAAGATGACCCCCTTGGAGTCCATGACGTACAGGGAATCGAGCTTCACGAGGGCTATGGCGTCCCTCTCCTTGACCGTTATCTCCACCGTGCCGGGCAGGCTCCTGTCCACCTCGACCGACTCGACCCAGGGGTTCGCCTTGAGGCGGGAGGCAACCTCGTCCTTGCTGAAGGCGAAGATGTTCTGCCCCGCCGTTATGCCGGAGGCAGCCACGACCTCCTCGGCAGCCACCCTCTGTGCCCCTGCGACTGTCACGCCGGTCACGTTCAGGTACTGGCTCGTGGTGACCTGCCCGTACGCCCACCACGCACCATAGCCTATAGCCGGAACTGGCAATGTGAAGAGCAGGACCTTCCCGATTTTCTTAACGCTTCTCAAGACTCTCGGCCCGAGAGGCTCGCCGAGCCTCCTGTTGCGCTTTTTCTTCAAAGCCTTCATCTTCATCAGAATTTATTCAACCCCGCGCCAAAGAGCATCTCCTCGACGAGCGAGGGATAATCAAGCCCTGCCGCCTCAGCGGCCCTCGGAAAGAGGCTCAGTTCGGTCATGCCGGGGATGGTGTTCACCTCGAGGACGAACGGCGTGCCCTTGGCATCCAGCATCACGTCGACCCTCGCCGCCCCGGAGCAGCCCAGCGCCCAGTAGGCCGCCAGGGCTTCTTTCGCCACCCTCTTTTCGACCGTCTTGGTCATGGGGGCCGGCACCACGAACTCGGTCGCGCCCTTCGTGTACTTGTTCGCGTAGTCGTAGAAGCCCTTCCTGGGCCTTATCTCTACGGTCGGCAGGACGCGGCCGTCGAGGATGGAGACCGTAAGCTCGCGCCCCTTGATGTATTTTTCTATGAGGACCGGCCCGCTGAACTTCAAGGCTTCCTTTAACGCCGCCTTGAGGCCGGAATCCTTCATCACTATGCTCACGCCGATGGCCGAGCCCTGGCAGGCGGGCTTGACGACGAGAGGGGCCTTGACCCTGGGTTTCATCCCCTCCTCGTATATGCAGGAGGCCGGGGTCGAGACTCCGTGGTAGAGCATGACTTTCTTGGCGGCGGTCTTGTCCATCGCCAGGGCCGAGGCCTTCACCCCGGAGCCGGTGTAGGGTATCGCCATCACCTCGAGAAGACCCTGCATGCAGCCGTCCTCGCCGTAGCGCCCGTGGAGGGCGAGAAAGGCTATGTCCACCTTCTTTTTCACGAGCACGCCGGCTATGTCCCTTCCGGCGTCTATCGCGACCGCCTTGTAGCCCTTGGCTTCAAGCGCCTTCAAGATCGCGGCCCCGGTCCGCAAGGAGACTTCCCTCTCCTCGGATATGCCGCCCATGAGGACGCCTATTCTCTTTTTCTTAAATGACATCTTCCCTTAATCCTCTCCGACCACCTTGAGCTCGGGCTCCAGGACCACGCCCCTGTTGCTAAAGACCCTGTCCCTGACCAATGCCATGAGGCCGAGGACGTCCTTTGCCCTCGCCCCGCCGGTATTCACGATGTAGTTGGCGTGCACCTCGGAGACCTGCGCCCCGCCGAGCCTCTCGCCCTTGAGGCCGGCCTCTTCTATAAGGCGTCCCGCCGGAGCGCCGTCGGGGTTCTTGAATATCGACCCCGCGTTCGGGAAACCTATGGCGCTGGAAGTCGCCTTGCGCCTCTCCTTGAAGTCGTCTATCTTCGCCTTTATCTCCTCCGGGTCCCTCTTCTCGAAGGCCATGTGGGCCCTCGTGACGATGGCGCCCTTTGGGATGTCGGCGCGCCTGTACGAGAAGTTGAGCTCGCTTCTCGGTATGAAGCCCTTTTGTCCCTTGCGCGCCGCTATCTCAATGCCCTCGACGACGTCCTTCATCTCGCCGCCGTAGGCTCCGGCGTTCATCGAGACCGCCCCGCCGACCGTCCCCGGTATGCTGGCGGCAAACTCTATTCCCGAAAGGCCCCTGTCCCTGGCCTGGATGACCAGGTCAGGGAGCTTCACTCCCGAGCCGACGATGGCCTTGCCGCCGTCCAGCCAGGTTATGTCCTTGAAGCCCTCGCTCATGTTTATGACTATGCCCCTTACGCCGCCGTCACGCACGAGGAGGTTCGTGCCGGAGCCGAGCACGTAGTAGGGAAAGCCCTTTGCCTCGGCGAAGGCCATGATGTCCTTGAGGTCGCCCTCGTCCTGCGGAAAGGCCATGACGTCGGCAGGCCCGCCTATCCTCAACGAGGTATACTCGCTCATCGGGACGTTGAAGAGCACCTTCCCCTTGAACCGCTGGATGAAAAAGAGCGAGTACTGTACCTTGTCGTCACCCTTGTTTTTGCCTGTCGCGCTTTTCATATCCCCTGCCTCAGGCCTCTTTGGCGGCCTTTGCCTTGAGAGATTCGACGAACATGACCCCGGCCTTCCAGACGTCCCCGGCCCCGAGGGTTATGACTATGTCGCCGGGAGCCACCACGCTCTCGAGATACGACGGTATCTTGCTCGTCTCCGGAACGAAAGAGACGTCCTTGTGGCCGTAGCCCTTTATGCCCTTGTAAAGCGCCTCTCCAGAGGCGCCGTCTATCTTCTCTTCCCCGGCGGCGTAGACTTCGGTCAAAATGAGCTTCTCGGCGTCGTTGAAAGCCGAGAGGAATTCATTGAAGAGGTCCCTGGTCCTGGAGAACCTGTGCGGCTGGAAGACGACGACTACCCTGTTGACCCAGCCTTTCTTGGCGGCTTTCAATACCGCCTTTATCTCCTCGGGGTGATGCCCGTAGTCGTCGACGACGACGATGTCGCCGACCTGCCCCCTGACGTGGAAGCGCCTCTCGACGCCTGTGAAGCCCTCGAGCCCCTCCTTTATCTTCTCGAAGGGTATCTCGAGCTCCATGCCGACCGATATGGCCGCCAGCGAGTTGTACACGTTGTGCTCGCCGGGGAGGTTCAGGCAGACCGTCCCCATGAGCTTCTTGTCGTGCCAGACCTCGTAGGTCGTCTTCATGCCGTCGTGGACTATCTTCCTGGCGTGTATGTCGGCCTGCGCCGTGAGGCCGTAGGACTTGAAGCGCCTCGTTATCTTCGGGATGAGGCTCTGGATGACCGGGTGGTCAAGGCAGATGACCGCGCAGCCGTAGAACGGGACCTTGTTCATAAAATCGAGGAAGGCCTTCTTGACGGCGTCCATGTCCTGGTAGTGGTCCATGTGCTCGCGGTCTATGTTCGTGACGACGGCTATCGTCGGAGAGAGCTTAAGGAAGCTCCCGTCCGACTCGTCGGCCTCGGCCACGAGGAAATCCCCGGTGCCGAGCTTGGCGTTCGCCCCGAGGCTGTTGAGCTTGCCTCCCGTGACTATGGTGGGGTCCATGTGGGCCGCCGCCAGTATCATCGAGACCATCGAGGTGGTCGTCGTCTTTCCGTGCGTTCCAGCTATGGCTATGCCGTACTTCATCCTCATGAGCTCGGCGAGCATCTCGGCCCTGGGGATTATCGGTATCTGCCTTGAGGTGGCTTCCCTTATCTCCGGGTTCTCTTTCCTCACCGCCGACGAGTAGACGACGCAGTCGGAGCCTATGACGTTCTCTTCCCTGTGCCCCACGAATATAGTTATGCCGAGCCCCCGGAGCCTCTTCGTCGTCTCGGACTCGGCCAGGTCCGACCCCGTGACCTTGTAGCCCATGTTGACGAGCACCTCGGCTATGCCGTTCATGCCGCTGCCGCCGACGCCTATGAAGTGGATCTTCTTTATTCTGCCTCTGTACACTGTAGACTCCTTAGATTATCAGCCTCGAAAAATTATCCGCTATCTCCTGGGCGGCCCTGGGACGTCCCAGGGCCTTGGACCTCTCCCTCATCGACTTCATCGCCTGCGCGTCGGAGAAGAGCCTTCTTATCTCCGCCGCCAGGACGGCCCCGGTGAGCCCCTCCTGCTTTATCATCACGGCGGCCCCCGCCTTCTCGAGCGCCCGCGCGTTCACCGTCTGGTGGTCGTCGGAGGCGAACGGGTAGGGGATGAGTATCGACGGGAGCCCCGCGGCCGTTATCTCAGCGAGGGACGTCGCCCCGGCCCTGCACACCACGAGGTCGGCCCCGTTGTAGGCCTCTCCCATCTCCTCTATGAACCTGTAAACCTCTACCTTAAGGTTCTTCCTCTTGTATCCGGCCGAGACGGTCTCGAAGCCGTCGGTGCCCGTCTGGTGGACGACCTTCAAGGCGCTCCAGATGTCCGTCAGGTACTCGGCCGCGTCCAGAAATGCCGCGTTGATGGCCGTCGCGCCCTGGCTGCCGCCGAAGACGAGGATGGAGAAGCGCTCGCCCTTGCCGCGCCTGTCCTCGAGCTTCGTTATTATGTCCCTCCTCACCGGGTTGCCGCTCACTATGGTGCGCCCGCCGGGGAAGAACTTCCTTGATTCCTCAAATGATATATAGACCCTGTCGACAAGCTTGCCGAGGGCCCTGTTCGTGAGCCCGGGAAGCGCGTTCTGTTCGAGTATCGCGGTCTTCATGCCCAGGAGCTTGGCCGCGGCCACGACTGGGGCCGAAGAGTAGCTGCCTGACCCTATTACCCCGTCCGGCTTGACCGAGCGGAGGAACTTGACGGCCTCTATCGTGGAGGAGGCCGCCTTGACGAGGGCCCTCGCGGCGTCCCTGCCCTTTTTCCTCTTTATTCCCTCGACGTCGAAGAGCCTGAGTTTCCAGCCGTACTTCGGTACTATCTTCTCCTCGAGGCCCCCGCGGCTGCCGACGAAAGTGACCTCGGCGCCCGGGTCGCGCCTCAGGAACTCCTCCGCGAGCGCTATCGCCGGGAAGAGGTGGCCGCCCGTGCCGCCGCCGGCGAAGACCAGCCGGAGGCTCCCCTGATGCGTCTTTTTCCTTACGCCCAAGCCTCATCCCCTGGGCCCACTCAGGCCTCGTTTTCCCTGATATAGATGTTGAGCATTATGCCCACGGCCGCCATGTTCACCATGAGGGAAGTCCCGCCGTAGCTTATGAACGGCAAAGGGAGCCCCTTAGGCGGCAGGAGCCCCATGACCACGGCCATGTTGAGAGCGGCCTGGAGGACCACCATGAACGTGAGCCCCAGGGCCAGGTACTGCCCGTGCAGGTCCTTGGCCTTGAACGCTATCTTTATGCCGCACACCAGTATGATGACGTAGAACGCTATTACGCCGGAGACTCCCAGGAGGCCGAGCTCCTCGCCTATGACCGAGAGAATGAAGTCCGTGTGCGCCTCAGGGAGGAAAAAGAGCTTCTGCCTGCCCTCTCCGAGGCCAGCCCCGTACAGGCCGCCCGAGCCGAAGGCAAGGAAGGACTGCACCATCTGGAAACCCTTGCCCTCCGGGTCTTTCCACGGGTCGAGGAATATCATTATCCTCGTCATCATGTAGCTGAAGTTCTGCATGACGACCCAGATGGCCGGCAAGGCCAGGGCCATCATGCCGAACAGGTAGCGCAGCCTCACTCCGGCCGCGAAGTTCATTATGAACACCACGGTCGCCAGCGCCATCGACGTGCCGAGGTCCGGCTCCATTATGATGAGGCTTATGACGATGCCCGGTATCAGTATGTTCGGCAGGAATCCCGGGGAGAAGGTCTTTATCCTGTCGGCCTTGGCCGCCAGCGAATAGGCCAGGAAGAATATGACCGCGAGCTTGGCGGGCTCGGAGGGCTGGAAGGCCACGGGGCCAAGCCTCACCCACCTTCTCGCTCCCCCCGCCGTGAAGCCGAGCCCGGGGATGTATATGCACACGAGGAAGAGGGCCGAGAGGATAAGTATCGGGTAGGCCATCTTCCTGTAGAGCTCATAGGGCATGCGGGAAGCGACTATCATGCAGATGACGCCCGCGACAGCGTACGTGAGGTGCTTCTTGACGAAGAAGTACTCGTCGCCGAACCTCTTCATGGCGACGATGTAGCTCGTTGAATAGACCATCACCACGCCGACGACCACGAGGAGCAGCGTCGATATGATAAGCACCCTGTCGGTGTCCTTGAACTTTATCAAAAAGCCTTCACGATGGCGGCGAACCGCTCGCCCCTTTCCTTGTAGTTCCTGAACATGACAAAGCTCGAGCAGGCAGGGCACAGAAGGACCGTGTCCCCGGGCATGGCGCCATCGCGCGCGGCCCTGACCGCCTCTTCGAAAGTCTCGGCCGTCACGGTCCTGGTGAGCGCCCCGAGGGAATCATATATCTTCTGGCGGGCCTCGCCGATGAGGACCATCGCCCTGACCTTCTCCTTTAT
>UBJH01000955.1_pt1 | contig 10964 bp, 10 predicted proteins | sample 2193721 | NCBI WGS metagenome assembly UBJH01 (sample SAMEA4703186, study PRJEB27089) | metagenome | reverse complement strand
TCGCTGAGCAGTTCCGACAGCTCAGCCGGAAACAGATAGAAGATCTCATCACACTGAAGCGTGAGCTTTTGGCTCAATACTATCAACGCTCGCCGAATGAGGGCGTACTCCGCGACCAGGTAATACTTGATCGTCTCGCGGAGCGGCAGATATCGTCTGGCATATGTCAGCTCCGTAAACAGCGTCTGGATATCGAGCTGACTCGCGCCGAACTGCACCATTCGGCTCCGAACCTCCGCCTCAGCCTGCTCTCGGCATTCTACTTGCTGACGCGATTCGGCAACCGGACGATAAGGCACAGCCATGGCCTTCCTGAGTAACCGTTCGAGGCTCAGGGGGTCGTCAGCCATGCGAGGTATCGCAATCTCCAGTTCGTTCGGGGCAAGATGACCATACGTCGCAAGAAACTCCTCACGCGATATCTGCTGTTGCGCAAGCCTTGACAGGTCGAATCCTTCCTGACCGATCTTACTTGACTGCAGCCCATGCAGCAGTTGCTCAATCAGCCCATCGGCCTCGCCACCACACCACACGGGCAATTGCTGCTTCACCCGTTCGGTAAAGAAGAAACCAAGCCTTGCTGCAATCACGAAGTGCACGGCAGTGTACTGCTTCAGGTGATCCAGGTAGCCCCAGATCTTTACGACGATCTCTGCACATGACAGCTCTGTCAGGTCAACCGATCGCTCCCTGGCCAGGTAGCTGTGGATTTCCGGCTCTATCGTGTCGGCAAACTGCGCGTGGTACGTCTCCCCCCACATCATCATCCCGCTCAGGAATTCGAGGAAGCGGTCATGGTACTTCCGACCCTCATCCGGTCCGAATCTTTTTACAGCCTCATCGAGGATCAACCCCTGCTGATAGAGCCCGAGCTCCGGGTAGTTGGCCAGGCGCGGATCAGCCTTTACCCGGTCCAGGTACGCCGCGATATCGAGAGGAAAGCCGACCTGGAACGTCTTCGCATCCAGCTCAAGGTTAAAGTAGGGGTGCCCACAGATCAACTCGAACAGCCCTTCGGAGGTCTCGTCGCCGAGCGCATACCCAAGCCGTCGGCGGCCAAGCTGGATGCCGCCCTCGTCGCTGAAGATCGATGTGAAGATTCCAAAGCTCATGGGCGTTGGGGTGGGCAGGATCTCGGCGATATTGCCGTCGCTATAGACTGCCTCGCCACCGGTAAGCTTCCCCTTTCGTCTCAACCCGGCGATCCGACGGCGCAGCCGTTCGATCTCCATCTGCCGATACCGTACAGCCTTGCGTTCAAGCGAGTCGCTCATGGCCGAGATGGGCCTGGTCTGCAAGATATGCATCCGCCGTCCCGCAATGGCAAACTCGATATCCTGGGGGTGGCCGAAGAGCGCCTCCAGCGCGATACCGGCATCCACAAGGCCGCGAAGCTGGGTCGGCGTAAGCGTTGTGCCCTTTTCGGCGATTCGCGTCTCCAGTACCCGGCCCTCCCTGCTCACGCGGAATGTGTCGCCCGACACCAGGCCAGACACCAGCGGCTCGCCAAGACCGAACACTGCATTGACGACGCACTCATCATGGCTGAAGGTCACCGGGTTCAGGGTGTAGATCACACCCGAGACCTCGGCATCCACCATCTCCTGGACGATAACAGCCATGCCTCGTCGGCTGCCGTTCCCCTCCAGGCCCACCTGCCGCCTGTACAAGGTAGTGCGTGGCGCCGTCATGGAGCGCAAACACTCGGCCACAGCGTGGATCAGTTCCACCTCGGAGGCAACATTGACGCACGTCGTGTAGATACCGGCAAAGCTGGCGTGGCGGAGGTCCTCCAGGGTCGCCGAGCTTCGCACCGCCACCCGCTGAAACCCCCTCGCCCGATAAGCCGTGATAATCGCTGTCTGCAACCGCTCGTCGAGCTCGATCGCCTCACCGGACGATCGGATCGCTTCTTCGCAGGCGTCGGCAGGGATGACGAACCCTCTCGGCACCGGGAAGCCGGCCCGCATCATCAGACCCAGGTGTAGCGCCTTCCGTCCGACACGGGCCAGATCACCCTCCCGGACATCCTGAAGATCGATGATATGGAACTGCTCCGTCATGCTTGTCAGACGGCTGATTGTTCAGCCCGCCAGATACGGAAGCGGTCGCGTTGGACCCGCTCCACCTTCCACCGATATTTCAACTCCTCCCATTCCGGAACGAAATGTTCCACCACGGCAGGGTTCGGGGAAGCCAGGACCTCGTCGAGCACCTTCCGGTAAAACCTGGTAATATCCCGCATGACCCCATCCGGGTGCTCCCGCCCGGGGATCTTCAGGTAATCGACTCCCGCCTCGACATAGTCCGGCAGTTCGTGAAGAACGAGGGATGGACTGCTTTTGAGGCCTACCCGCTTCGCGGCGGAATCATCCGTGCGGTCGATATCCCATCCCGCCTGGCAGACACGATGGCAGCTTCCGCCGCGATTGGCGCTCCCAAAGCAATGATCTTTTCCCTCGGAATCGATCCATCGATCAAAACGGAGGTAGGGGCTCATCGTGCATCGGCCGGGGCAGATAATCCCTTCCTGAAGCGACGTAAAAAGGAAGACCTCGATGCCGACCGGCACGTCCGCCTTGATCGCGCGGATCTGATCGACCTCGACGCCCCATCGATAGGAGAGGATGACACAGTCCGCGCCGATCTGCTGGTAGAATCGTACATCCTCCCGGTTGCAGACCGCACACGTCACACTGGCATGAATGTCGACGCCAGGGAACCGGCGGTGCAGTTGCCTGATACAGCCGATATCGTTGAGGATGAAACTTGACAGGCCCCAGTCGATATACTGCTCGACCTTTTGATAAAAGAGGTCGATCTCCTGCGGACCGGGCAGGCTGTTCATCGCAACCTTGACCTCCTGCCCCCTGCTCCGCGCGAACTCGTGAATCTCCCGGATCTCCTCATCCTGAAGCTCATCCTCAGGAGGTCTCCGGCTCCACCCCGCTGGGCCCACGTAGACGGCATCAGCGCCGGCTTCCAGCACGGCGATCGCCATCGCCTGTGTGCCTCCTGGAGCCATCAATTTCACCATGATCGTTTCCTTCCTCAATTATTGCGTTCAGCAGTCAGCCGTCGGCGTCAGACAAACCCCCCTGACCCCCCTTTCAAAAAGGGGGGGGGACTCCTGATACGCTTCCTTGCCTCCCCTTTTTGCTAAAGGGGGATATGTCTATGTTTCCTTCCCTCCCCCTTTCGTAAAGGGGGATTGAGGGGGTTTTCGTACGCCGTGGTGCTGCGGCGCTTCAGGGCTACTCTATAAACTCCGCAGCGAAGGTGCCGGGGGGCAACCGGTCGATGCCGAGGAGCGGTCCTCCCCCCACCTTCAGGAGTTCGCCAAAGAGGCGTTCGATCTGCCGGACGGTTGAGCCATCCCAAGCGGTCATCACCCGTCGCCGCCAGCTATCGCGAAGGATCGTCACAATCCTGGGATCGATCCCGCCCATGACCTGCTCACCTATCTCAGCCCAGATCTCATCGTTCGCCTTCAGGTAGTCGGCGGTGTCGCAAAACGCACGAACGAAGCCGCGCAGCAGTTCGGGGTTCCGCTTCGCAAACTCTTCAGTGACGGTAAAGAGGGTAATCGGGACAGCGCCGTCGATCCCAAGGTCCGCAATCAGGTCGAGCACATCCACGACTCGCCGGTACGCCCCTGTCGCCACCAGGGGCGGGATCAACTGCCACCATTGCAGCGCGGCGTCCACCTGTCCGCTCTTTAACAACTCAGCCAAGGTCCCCTTGGAGAGCGCCTCGACAATCGTGTTCTCCTGTTGGGGATCAAAGCCGAACTGTTTCATGCACGCCGCCCTCAAAATAATCCAGTTCTTGTCGCGAAGCCGAACCACCCCGACGCGCTTCCCGCGAAGATCTTGTAGTCCGTTGATCGATGAGTCGGAAGGAACCACAAGTCCTCCCGCAATCCGTCCATAGGGGAAGAACGCCGTGACGGGTAGACCATCCGTCCGGTGGCGGCCGATGACGATCCAATCGATGTCGATCAGATCGACGGCCCCCTCTTTCAGGGCCACCTCAAACGATTGGAACGCACCTGTGATCTGATCCCGGACCAGGGTAATCTGTAGGTCAAAGCCGTGCTTGGCATCAAGCTCCAGCTTCTTCATCGCGTACACAAACCAGCGGGGGCTCCCGGTCGGCTCAAAGGCCGCCCGCAGAACCGGTAGTCCGGTTGCGCCGTTATTCACAGCCATCATATAGATTCGCTCCTTGAAAAACAGACTGAAGGCTGAGCGCTGAAGGCACACCTTTTTTCTAAAAGCCTTCAGCCTAAACCTCTTCAGTCTGTCTGCCTGACGCTTCCCAACAGCAGACCGGCCCGCCTGGTGCGCTCCATCGTCCACCGCTTTCTCAGCTCTTGCCATTCGGGAACGTACGGATGCAGCGACAGATCGGTCCCGGATGCCACGATCGCATCGATCAATCTCCGGTAAAACCGCGTGATGTCCTGCATCAGCTCTTCCGACCGTTCCCGCCCCTGGATCTTCAAGTAATCGACCCCCGCCTCGACAAAACCCGGCAGCTCCCATAATTGGAGGAAGGGATCATTGCGCAACGTACTCTTGCCGTCGAACTCTCCGTCGGACCCCGCCACGTCCCATCCTCCCTGACAGACCCGCGAGCAGCCCCTGGCACCGCGATTGGCGGAGCCGATGACCTCATCATCTGTGCCATCCGACCACTCCTTATAGACGAGGTAGCTGCTCATAATGCACTTGCCCGGACAGACGATCCCGAGGGGCATGGGCTGGAAGAGAAAGATCTCTACGTTCATGCCGACCTCTGCCTTGATCGCCTTCACCTCATCAGGCTGTAGTCGGTACGGCAGGATGATGCAGCTTCCCCCGAGCGTTTTGTAGAAGTAGATATCCTGGCGGTTGGTCACGGCGCTCCCGATGCTGACATGGATATCGATCGCAGGAAATTGGCGCCGGACAGCAACGATACACCCGGGATCCGACAGGACGAATCCGGACACACCCCACCCCGCATACGCTTCGACCTTCTGCATCAGGCGCGGCATCTCGGTGGGGCCGGGCATGGCATTGAGGGCGACCTTGACCTCTCGCCCCATGGCGTTGGCCAATTCGCTCAGCTCCCTGATCTCCTCATCAACCAAATCCATCTGGGACGATCGGCGGCTCCACCCGCGGGCCCCGACATAGACGGCGTCTGCCCCCTCGGCCAGCGCGTTACAGGCCATCCGCAGCGTCCCGCCGGGGGCGAGTAACTTCACCGTCTGCGTCACAGTATGCGCGCCTGTAGTCATCGGCGTCAGGCCTTCGCCCGCGCAACGAGACGGTCGTCTCGCCGCCTCCGCTCGCTCGCCCACCGCTTCTTCAACTCCTCCAACTCAGGCGCGTACTGTGTTATCACCTCGTCGGCTGGAAAGATCTGCAGATCGTCGACGACCTTCCGGTAGAAGCTTACGATATCCCGGACCAAGTCATCGGACCGATCCCTCCCTGGCACCTTGAAATAGTCCACGCCTGCCTGAACGTAGTCTGACAGCTCTTGCAACCAGAGCTTCGGGTTGCCTTTCAGACCGAACTTTCCGTCGATCTCCCGCTCATCGGCCGTCGCCTCCCACCCAACCTGGCAGACCCGCAGGCAATCACCGCCCCGGTTGGCGCTGCCGTAAAAGTAATCCTTCCCCTCGTGATCGAGCCACCGGTTGGAGCTGAAGTAGCTGCTCATCGTACACTTACCCGGACAGACGATCCCATCCAGATTCTCGGTCCTGAACAGGAAGACCTCCAGGCCCACATCCAGGGATTGCTTGATGGCCCGGACATCCTCGATCCCCATCCGGTACGGCAGGATGACAACACTGGCCCCCAGGTCGTGATAAAACTTCACCTCAAGAGCATTGCTCAGCCCAGCCCCTACGCTGACGTGGATCGTGATATCAGGGAAGTGGGATCGCACCTGGACCATCGAGCCGATGTCGCTGATCATGAACCCGGATACGCCCCATCCGGCGTACATATCAACCTTCTTCAAGAGGAGCGGGACCTCTTCCGAGCTGGGCATCGTGTTCAGCACAACCCTCACATGCTTGCCCTGGGCGCGCGCCGCAGCGCAGAGCTCCCGGACCTCTGCGTCGGTCAGTTCAGTGTCGGAACCCCTTCGACTCCATCCCCTGACGCCGACATAGACCGTATCGGCCCCCGCCTCCAGAACCGAGAAAGCCATCGTCCGCGTTCCGCCAGGCGCCATGAGCTTCGCCATGATTAATCCCTCCCCACGCCCTTCGTCACGCAATCGGAGACAGCGCCTGAGGGCTGAGATATTCCTGTCCGGACACGCCGAAATAAAATCCATTACAGAGTCCGCTATGCGACACCGATCTCAACTGATCCAGCCACGGCTCAGCGGCACACTCCTCACCGGACTGAGCCTTGTGGAGCGCCTCCCGGTAGACGCGCCCGGCGGTTTCGACATAGGCCTTCGTCTCACCCAGTGTATAGATGTAGAACAGATTGAGGTCGCTCTGCACCAGGCGATCCAGGTACTCAAGCATGCATAGGTCCTTCCCGCTCAGGTTTGCCCTGCCGATGCTCTTGAGCTCCCACTCTTCATGGGTCAGCCAATGTCCCTGGGAGCAGCTCTCTTCGCAATGGAGCGGCACCTGACCGGTGTAGTCAGTCACGAAGCAGGTCCCCGAAATCGCCAGCGGGATCTTGCCGTGCAGAGGAACAATCACCTGAACGGGCGAATGATCCCGAATATAGATCAGCTCTTCCAGACTCAGTTCAGCGTTCGGAAAAACCCGTTCCACCCCATACGCCTGAAGCACCCGCGCGGTCTCGTGCGTGTAGAGGTTGCCGAAGACCCCAAGATGGATCGGGATATCGCCAAGGATCTCGCGCACCATCCTCAACAGGCCCATGTTATGGACTTCGACACCGTCGAGGGGCAGCCCGCGAGCGCCCTGGAGCAGTTCCTTAATCCAGACCAGGTCACTGTCCTTCGGGATGGCATATAGGCTGAGATAACACCGCTTCCCCATCGATTTGACCCGCTCTACTCCAGAAGTAAGGGTCTCGATGTTGCGGGAGAAATTTCCAGGATAGAGGGGACACGTATAGTCGCCCAGATAGAGCGCGTCGTACGCAGACAGATCGATCTCGTGCAACTGCTTCGGACCAGGGATATGCGTGGATAATTCAAACATCTCCGCCTCCGCCTTCGTTTTGGAATGAGTAGCGAACACGCTGTAGTCCAACAGAGCGTGAAAGAACGATGCACGTGCAGTGCCAACTGCTCTCGAAACTAGTGATGTAACTTCTTGATTTTTAAGATGATGGTTGGCGAGAATCAGGAGTGTTGGCAGACTAATTCAGCGGGAAAAGACGAGCAGTGGGGCAAACGCCCCAACGTGGGTGATCTGCCCCACAATCAAACGGGTGATGACTACGCGATTTATGAGCGGGCTGGGCGATTCACGCGAAGGAGCCGACCACTGAGTTGCTGTTGCTGTCCGACCGCTTCATGAATGCGCCTAGCCTGACCCACAAAATCCAGATCACACGTACACACGATGATGCCGGCGTGGTCTCGGCCTGTCTCGTGCAACCGGATAAAGTGCCTGCGATTGAGGGTCAGCACAGCCCGGTGGTCCGCAGAAGCGAGATCGAGAACGGCTTCGTCAGCCATGGACTGCCTGGCCTTATCCGGGTCGTGCATCGTCACGACGTCATGCCCGAGCCGGCGTAGCTCCTCAACAACCGGCAGAGGGAAATTCTCGTCGCCGAATAACCGCGCCACGCCCTATGCCGCCTCGTTCTCGCGGATCTGCTCATCTATCTCGTTTTGGTGCGAGCGCACATACGCCCAGGCATTCGCCAGATCCTCAGCATGTAACGCCGGATAGGACCGAAGCAGATCTGCCTCGCTCGCACCGAGTCGCCTCGCTTGCTCCAAAACCCAGACCGGAATCCGAGTACGAACGATGCACGGATCGCCACCGCAAACGCCTCCGATGGTATCAATGCCCGGAAAGGCATCGCCCAAATCGCGCGCCACCCGTTGAAGGAGTTGAGCCTTTTCTCCTCGCGTCATGCGCGACAGCAGCTTCTCGGCCTCTTCTGCTATGCTCATCGTGCGTGACCCTCTACACCTAATGATGCCACACCAGAACCCAACCGTGTAACGATACGCGAACCGCAAGTCCAAATACGGTCATGCCGGTTGGTATAGCAGCAGTTCAAGAATCCTCATACTATGCGCGATTCTCCTGCCATTTTTCAGACCTGTCAACGGAATTTCAACAGATCTGACCCTTATACCGCCGCTCGCAAGGTCGGCTACCCCTACATCGAAAAGGTCTTGACGATCGACCGGGACGTGGTCCCATTGCTGATCGTGACAAGGACTTGATAGGTGCCGCGCGGGAAATCCGGCGTGACTTTGAACTTATAGGTGCTGGAGTAGCCGCCCTGCGTCCTGTTTTCTTTTGGTTTCCGAATCGGTTCTCCAACGGGCTGATTCTTGAACAGAAACTGCCAGGTCTCTGTAACGGGGATCGTGGCTTGCGAATCAGGAGCTAAAACGCTATACCGAACCTTGACCCGAACCTCATCGCCCGGCCTTGCCACCGCCGGGACCACCTCGGCCCTCTCCACAATCAATCGGTGGCCTTGTTTGGGCGTGTAACGATTTGACGCCACAACCTCGGCTCTCAGTCGCTCAAGTTGGTGCACAATTAAGGCCCCTTTAACCTTGCCGAACGCCCCTTCGATCAAGGCACCCAAAACTTTTCCTCCGCCCGTAGCTGTATCGATAGTAGCCCCGAGCCCCCCGTCACCAGCCGCTCTCTTCTGGTCAGTGGTCGCGCACGCAGTCAGCGTCATGGCCCAACACGCGATCAGGACAACGATGCGTGCCAGCCATTTACTTTTCATCGCTCCTTCTCTCCTTGCTTGGACCGCTTATTCAAAAGCCCCTTGCTTAATCAGCTCGTCCACCTTCCTCATCGTTGGCGACTGCGTGCTCGAAGGCGCCTTCGCGACGGCCTTCACAGACTCGTCCTGAGCGGGTACCACATCGATTCGATCTTCGACATCTTTTACGTCCTTATTCGATTCCACAATTCCCAATACTCGTCCTTTATCGACCTGGTTGTCCACAAATCCGCTTACAGTTGCAACCCAATCTCTGCCAATCTCCACTGAGATGGTGTTCAGCCCCTGCGCGTTGAGTTCGGCGTCGAGTTTCCTCTTGACCGTGACCGTATTCTTCCCGATGAGGCCGGAGAAGTAAAGGAACCCGGCTCCGCCGGCAAGCAGCACAACCACGCCGGCCGCCACCAGCCATTGCCACGATCCCAACGGCCGCCTGACGGCGCCCGTTCCTATCTCAACATCTGGTTGAGCCGCCACGTCGACCAAGACCGGCCGTTTGGCCTCTTCGTCAGCCGGTGGGTTTGCCTCATCGCTCTCCGGTGGCCGCCCGGTCCTTTCACCCACAGAAGATTGTGCGGCTTCACGCAACGGTGCGAGTCTGCCTTCCAGTGGGGTCCCATCGTTCCGACAAAATCTGACCGTCAAGGGGTAGGATGTCCCACACGTGGAACAGAAGAGACCGCTTGTGGGCTCTTTGACTTCCAATAGGGATTGTTGCTCAACCAGCTCTAACGGGTGACCGTCCTCTTCGCAGAAGTTTGCCGACAGAGAGTTGTCTACCCCACACATCGGGCAGCGTTTCGTTTGCGGGGCCTGAGCGGTCACGGCCTCCGCTTTGGTCCCGCACTTAGGGCAGAACTTAACATGATCAGAAATGGACGCGCGACATCCTGCACAAATCATCCTATGCTCTTGTCCACCGTGCCGTCACTCCGCGTACCTGCAAGCCAGATGGCAAGAGTTAGAGTTCTGTAGGTGTCTCTGAACCACAAAAAATAGCGCGCCTCGTGCATGCCTTGACCACAGGCACGACAGGCGCGTTCGCTTGGCACCGGGGACACCACCGTGGCTGTCTGGGATCATCCGACCCCTCCACTGCGGAAGCCTTACACCAGTTGCACTATGTACGTCAGGTTATAACTCGCGGGAGTATAGAAAGCTACCCCACCCCTGTCAAGGAAAAATGCGGCTGGAATCAGGTATCCCGGCACATTGCCGCTGACTTTGGCAGACGCCGACCCTCGTGTCAATACGCCTTTCGGCCTATATTGAGCAGCCGGTGGAACGAGGGGAAAGAGATAAGTAGAGGTCGCCACTTGCAAGCGTTGCAACGTTTTGAAGGCATACTCATCGTGAATCCAGGAAATTCGTGGCAGCGCATGAGGGCTGAGATTGTGGGCTCGCTCACATATCGCGGCGGAAAATCAGCGATCAGCGGTCGATCTTCAGACTGCGAGGTTCGAGAGGGCGCTACAGATTGAGCAAAATTCGCAGCCGGTCTTCGACGGCGGCCATCGTGTGTGGGGAGACTGTACTATATCGGCGGAGCAGCCGTTCCTTGGCGACCGATCGAACGTCCTCGCATTTCACGAAGCTCTTCTGCTTCAGGCCTCCCTCTGGTGGATTCAGCTCAACGTGGAAGGGAATGCCCTTGGCCACAGTGGAAATAGGAAGCATGACCACCAAGCCAGCAGGACCGTGATTGAAGAGGTCTACCGATAGCACCAGGCCTGGTCTTGTACCCGTTTGCTCGTGACCCCTTGTCGGATTGAGATCGACGAGCCATATCTCGCCTCGGCTCGGCTCTTGTGTCGTCAATCGTTCTCCTGCGTATCGCGAAGGGTCGCATCCCATTCCGCCCGCTCCTCCTGCTCTCGGCGCCACGCTTTCGGGTCGTTGCGCAGTGTCTCAAAAGCAGCATTAGCGTGTTCTAAGAAGCGTTCTCGTCGGTATGCCTCAATGGCATGTGCCAAAATGGTTTGCATAGATTCTCCGCTACGCTTCGCAATCTCACGAAGGGCTTTGTGAGACTGCTCCCCA
>UBJH01001135.1_pt1 | contig 10970 bp, 7 predicted proteins | sample 2193721 | NCBI WGS metagenome assembly UBJH01 (sample SAMEA4703186, study PRJEB27089) | metagenome | reverse complement strand
GGGCTGTGCCGCTTCCGCCTTCCTGGACCGCTCATCGAGAGACTCCTTCTGGGCCTTCCGGCCCGGTAGTCTCTCATAACGGCTGGACCGATTCACGGGGAGCAGGTCACTCCGATCTGCTGACCCACCTCTACGTCCTGCTTCCGGTCCTCGACAACGACAAGCACTACTTCGTCGGCGATGAGGAGGTCGAAAAGCTCCTCCGCCGCGGCCAGGGCTGGCTTGCCTCTCATCCCGAGAAGGAACTCATCGCGTCCCGGTATCTCAAGCATCGCCGCCTCCTCGTCGACGATGCCCTTGCCCGCCTCCGCGATGACGAGTCGCCCGACTCAGACGACCCCGGCCGAGAAGACCCGCGCGAAGAAAAGGTCGAACGCGAACTCAGCCTCCACGAGCAGCGTCACGCCACCGTCCTCTCCACCCTGCGAGGCCTCAACGCCGCCAGCGTCCTCGACCTGGGTTGCGGCGAAGGCCGCCTCCTCCGCGAACTCATCAAAGACCCTCGCTTCACGCGCATCGTCGGTGTGGACGTTTCCTCACGCACCCTCGAGATCGCCGCCGACCGCCTCCGCCTGGACGGCCTTCCGCCCAAAGTCCGCGAGAGAATCCAACTCCTGCTGGGCTCGCTCACCTACCGCGACAAGCGCCTCGAAGGCTTCGACGCCGCGGCCGTGGTCGAAGTCATCGAACACCTCGACGAGCCGCGCCTGGCCGCGTTCGAACGGGTCCTCTTCGAGTTCGCCAAACCCCGCGCGATTATCATCACCACGCCCAACAGCGAGTACAACGTGAAGTGGGAGACTCTTCCCGCCGGCCGCTTCCGCCACAAGGACCACCGTTTCGAATGGACGCGCCCCCAGTTCGCGGCGTGGTGCGCTCGGGTTGCCGAGCGCTTCGGCTATCGCGTGGAGATCCGCCCGGTTGGGCCAGAGGACGTAGCGGTGGGGGCCCCCACGCAGATGGGTATCTTCAGAGGGAACGTGCCATGACTAAGAAGCTGATCGCCGAATGGCGCAAGCGCCTCGCACGCCCGGCAAGCATCGCAGTGCACAGCAGGGTCAGCAAGGACCCCTTCGCGTCATGCTTTGGCCGCGTGGCCGTTCAGGAGCCGGGCGAAACATGGCCAACCTACAGGAAGAGGCTGATGAGGCCGCTTCTGCAGATCAACTGCGCAGATCTGCCCTTTCGCCCGAAGAGCATCGTCGATTTGGCCATGATCCGCGTCTGGATCGGACAAGACTTCGAGGCCGAACCGCCTGGCTCGACGAAGTTCTGGTGCGTGCGTGCCAGCCCTTCAATCGCCGGACTCAAGCCGACTCCCGAACCCGCGCACAAGAGTGACATAAAGCCCGCGGGACTTAAATGGAAGCTGCTTGAATCGGACTACCCGACATGGGACGAAGCTCCGGCCGACGAAATTCCCGAAGTTCTGCACGATTCCTATCACGACCACTTTGAGTGCTCGCTTGGCACCAAGGTCGGGGGCTGGCCGCACACCATTCAGTCCGAGGTGTGCTGGGAGGCGGGCGGGAAGAACTCCACTTCCGCGGAGTTTGTCTTCCAGATCGATAGCGAACCGGACCTGAACTGGATGTGGGGGGACGCTGGCCTCGGGTACCTGGGCCGCGGTTCCGGGAAGCACCGAAAGGCGTGGCGTTTCGACTGGCAGTGCTGTTAGAAGCGCCCTCCGCATGCACATCAGCGTCCCCGAACTCTCCCTCATCATCCTCATCGGCGCCTCCGGCTCCGGCAAGAGCACCCTCGCGCGCCGACTCTTCAAGCCCACCGAAGTCCTCTCCTCCGACACCTGCCGCGGCTGGGTCTCCGACGATGAAAACTCCCAGGACGCCACCAACGACGCCTTCGATGTGCTTCGTTACCTCGTCCGCAAGCGGCTTGAGCGCGGCCTGCTCACCGTCATCGACGCCACCAACGTCCGCGCCGAAGATCGCCAGCCCTTCGTCGAGATCGCCCGCGAGTTCCACGCCCTCCCTGTCGCCATCGTCCTCGACATCCCAGAGCGAATCTGCCAGGACCGCAACGCCGCACGCCCCGAGCGCACCTTCGGCCCCCACGTGATCCGCTCCCAGCGCCAGGCCATCCGCCGCGAACTGCGCGGCCTGCCCCGCGAGGGCTTCCGCCACACCTTCTTCATCCGCGACGAGCAGGAGGCCGCGGCCGCCACGCTCACGCGAGAGCCCCTCTGGAACAACCTCAAGCACCTCCCCGGTCCCTTCGACATCATCGGCGATGTGCACGGATGCTTCGACGAGTTGGTGGAACTGCTCGCCAGGCTCGGCTACACCGCGACCAGTGAACAGGGCGCTTGGGTGCACCCAGCGGGCCGCCGGCTTATCTTTCTTGGTGACCTCGTAGACCGCGGACCGAAAAGTCCGTATGTCGTGCGGCTCGTCATGGACAGTGTGGCCGTGGGGTCGGCGCTCTGCGTTCCTGGCAACCACGACGTCAAGTTCATGCGGGCGGTTTGGGGCAAGAAGGTTCAACTCAACCACGGTCTCGCCGAATCGCTCGAGCAGTTCAAGGCGTACGAAGAGCATTACCGCGCCTTCGGCCGCGTCGCCGCGGAGTTTGTCGATAATCTCGTCAGCCACTACGTCCTCGCCAACGGCGCGCTCGTCGTCGCTCACGCCGGCATGAAGGAGTCCATGCAGGGGCGCGGCTCCGGCAAGGTCCGTGAGTTTGCCCTGTACGGCGAAACCACCGGCGAAACCGACGAGTTCGGACTCCCCGTCCGCCACAACTGGGCCGCCGAGTATCGCGGCAAGGCCGCCGTCGTGTACGGCCACACGCCTGTTCCCGACGCACAGTGGTTCAACAACACCATCTGCATCGATACCGGTTGTGTCTTCGGCGGCTCGCTCACCGCCCTGCGATGGCCCGAGCGAGAACTCGTCAGCGTTAAGGCCCGCGCGACCTACGCCGAATCCCGCAAGCCCTTCCTGCCGCAAGAAGCACTCGCCCCCACGCTCCAGCAGGAGCACGACGACCTCCTCGATCTCGACGATGTTGCGGGCAAGCGTCCCATCGAGACCAGCCTCGTACGCCACATCATCATCCGCGCCGGCAACGCCGCGGCCGCGCTCGAGGTCATGTCGCGCTTCGCCGCCGATCCACGCTGGCTCATCTACCTGCCTCCCACCATGTCCCCCTGCGAAACCAGCACCGAGGGCGACTATCTCGAACACCCCCGTGATGCCTTCAACTACTTCCGCACGGTGGGCGTCGGCGAAGTCATCTGCGAAGAGAAGCACATGGGCTCGCGCGCTGTCGTCGTCGTCTGCCGTGACGAGGCCGCCGCCCGCACCCGCTTCGGCGCCTCCGGCACCGGCATCGTCTACACCCGCACCGGCCGCCGCTTCTTCGACGATCCCGCCGTCGAATCCGCCGTGCTCCAGCGCGTCGACGCGGCCATCTCCGCCGCCGGTCTCTGGGATGAACTCGCCACCGACTGGCTCTGCATCGATTGCGAACTCATGCCCTGGTCCGCCAAGGCTCAGGGCCTCATCCGTGACCAGTACGCGGCCGTCGGCGCCGCGTCGATGGCGGCGTTGACCGAGGTCACCGCCGCGCTCGACCAAGCCTCGTCATGGCAGCCCGAGGCTATCGCCCTACGCGATCGCTTCGCCCAGCGCCGCGCGCTCGTCGAGAAGTACATTGACGCCTACCGCCGCTACTGCTGGCCCGTCGCGGGCGTCGATGACCTCCGCCTCGCGCCCTTTCACCTGCTCGCCAGCGAAGGTCATGTGCACACGAGCAAGCCAAACTCCTGGCATATGCAGACACTCGCTCGCCTCGCCGCTACGGGCGATGCCCTCCTCGTCGCTACGCCCTGCCGCACCGTAAACCTCGCCAGCGCCGAGAGCGAAGCCGACGCCACCAACTGGTGGCTCGATCTTACCGCGCGCGGCGGCGAGGGCATGGTCGTCAAGCCCCTGGAGTTCACCGCGCGGCGCGGGCGTGGGCTGGTTCAACCGGCGATCAAATGCCGCGGACCGGAATATCTGCGCATCATTTATGGGCCCAACTACGACGCGCCCAAGAACCTCGAACGCCTGCGCGAGCGCGGCTTGGGACACAAACGCTCGCTGGCGCTACGTGAGTTTGCGCTGGGCATCGAGGCCATCGAGCGCTTCGTGCGCAAGGAGCCCCTGCGTCGCGTGCACGAGTGCGCCTTTGCCGTGCTGGCGCTGGAGTCCGAACCCGTGGACCCGCGCCTGTAAGCGTTTTCAGGTCTTCTTGAATTCGTCGAGCAGATTGAGGATGGCGCGCTGGCCCTGCATGGCGGCGAGGTCTCTTGCGGTCATGCTTCTTCCGTCGTCGTCTTCGTTGGTGCGGGCTTCTTTGTTGGCGCCGTGTTCGAGCAGGAGTTTGGCGAGTTCGGGGTTGCCTTGGTAAGCCGCGCACATCAGGGGCGTTTTGCCGCCGTCGAAACTGATGTTCACGTTGGCGCCGGCCGCAAGCAGCGCGCGCGCGGCTTCGATGTGCCCTTGCCCGCAGGCCTGGCCGAGCGCGGGCCAATCGGATGAATTGCGCGCATCCACTTTGGCGCCGCGCGCGATCAATAGCTTCACGATTTCGGTGTGGCCACGAAGCGCCGCCCAGCTCAGGGCGTCCATGCCGCGGTCGTCGTGGGCGTCCACTTTCGCGCCCTGATCCAGCGCTGCTTGGGCCTGTGCGAGATCGCCCTTCTCGGAGGCGGCGAAGAGTTGCGATTGCGGGTTGGCGTCGGCCTTGGGCGCGAGCATTTTCAGGCGATGGCCCTGGATCATGTCCACGATCGCACGTTTGCCGCCGGCGGACATGCTCGCGACCGTGAGCGCGTCATTGAGCAGGCGCTCGCTGTCAAAGGCTCCGGTCTGCAACAGATGCTGCACAACTTCCGTACGGCCGTCGCGCGCGGCCAGATGCAGTGCGGTCATGTCGCAATAGCCTTTGGCGGCGATTTCGGGCTTGGAACGAAGCAGGAGTTCGACGATTTGCGCATGACCGTTCTGCGCGGCGAAGATCAGCGGCGTGTTTTCAAACTGGCCGCGCGCGTTGACGTTGGCGCCGGCTTTGAGCGCCTCGACCACGCCCGCGAAGTCGCCTTCCTCCGCGGCCTTGAGCAAATGTTTGTCGGCATCGGACATGGCGCGGAGCATAGCTTGGGACTCTCGCTTGTCGCGGCATGTGTTATTGTCAGCGGCCCCGGGCGGGGACGGCGGCAAAACACCATGGCACTGACTGAAATCGTTATTCGTGGCGCGCGTGAGCACAACCTCAAGGGCGTGGATGTTACGTTGCCGCGCGACAAGCTGGTTGTCGTCACGGGGCTGAGCGGCAGCGGCAAGAGCTCGCTTGCGTTCGACACGATCTACGCCGAGGGCCAGCGCCGCTACGTGGAATCGCTCAGCGCCTACGCGCGCCAATTCTTGGGCCAGATGCAGAAGCCCGATGTCGAGCACATCGAGGGCCTGCCGCCTACAATCGCCATCGAGCAGCGCCAGGCTGGCCACAATCCGCGCTCCACGGTCGCGACCACGACCGAGATCTACGACTACTTGAGATTGCTGTTCGCGCGCGTGGGCGTGCCGCACTGCCCCAAATGCGGGCGCGAAGTGGGCCGCCAAAGCGCGCAGCAGATGGTGGACACGGTGATGACGTGGGCGCCGGGCAGCAAGCTGGTGCTCATGGCCCCGCTGATCCGCGGCCGCAAAGGTGAGCACAAGGATGTGTTCGCGGCCATCATGCGCGAAGGCTTCGTGCGCGCGCGCGTTGACGGGCGGCTGACCGAGGTTGGCGCCAAGACCAACGCGGGCGACAAGAACATCAAGCATGACATCGAAGTGGTGATCGACCGCATCGTGCTCGCGCCCGACATGCGCTCGCGCCTGAACGAAGGCGTTGAGACCGCACTCAAGCTTGGCGGCGGAGTGTGCATCATCGCGCGGCAGGAAGGAGAATCGTTACACGACACGATTTTCAGCGCCAAAATGTACTGCCCTGACCACCCCGAGCAGACCATGGGGGAACTGGAGCCGCGTCTTTTCAGTTTCAATTCGCCCTGGGGTGCCTGCGACACGTGCCACGGCCTGGGCACGAATACCGAGATTTCCGAAGCGCTGGTGATCCCGGACCCGAAGAAGACGCTCAACCAAAACGTGATCGCGGCCTGGTCCCACGGGCCGGAAACGGGCTGGTATCGCCGGGCGTTGGAACGCCTGGGCAAGCGCGCGGGCTTTAATATGACCACGCCCTGGGCTGAGATGGACCCGCGCCACAAAGAGCTGATTCTGCGCGGTGAAACGGGCAACGATGGCCGCTGGCACTGGCATGGCGGCAAGTTCCCCGGCGTGATGAACGACCTCGTCTACCGCTTCGAAAAGAGCGAAAGCGAGAGCGTCAAGAACTGGATCATGCGCTTCATGCATGAGAACGAGTGCCCCAAGTGCCAAGGCTCGCGACTCAGTCCCTTTGCCGGCGCGGTGACTGTGGGCGGCAAGCACATCCAGGATGTTTCGCGCATGAACGTGTTTGCGGCGCGCGAATGGCTGGAGAATCTCAAGCTCGGAAAGGAAGGCATGCTGATCGCCAAGGCCGTTTTGCGCGAAATCCGCGCACGCCTTGGTTTCATGCTCGATGTCGGCATCGGCTATCTGACGCTAGATAGAAAATCAGGCACGCTGAGCGGCGGCGAGGCGCAGCGCATCCGGCTTGCAACGCAGGTGGGAAGTGGGCTCGTGGGCGTGGCTTACGTGCTCGATGAACCGAGCATCGGGCTGCATCAGCGCGACAACGACAAGCTATTAAACACGCTCAAGCACCTGCGCGACATCGGCAACACCGTGATCGTCGTGGAGCATGACGAAGACACGATTCGCGCGGCTGATTTCGTGCTCGACTTGGGGCCCGGCGCGGGCCACCAGGGTGGCCACGTCACGTTCGCCGGCCCGCCCGAGAAGCTGGAGAAAGCCGACACGCTCACCGGCGATTACCTCAGCGGGCGCAAACGCATCGACCTGCCCGCAGAGTACCGGCCGCTGAGCAAGAAAAAGGCGATCACCGTGCGCGGCGCCGCCGAGAACAACCTCAAGAGTATTGACGTGTCAATACCGCTGGGCGGCATGGTCTGCGTCACGGGCGTTTCGGGAAGCGGCAAGAGCACGCTGGTGACGGATATTCTGGCCAAGTCGCTCGCGAAACATTTGCACAACGCGGCCCAGGAGCCCGGCAAGCACTCGAAGATCGAAGGCCTCGAAGCGATCGACAAAGTCATCGAGATCGACCAATCGCCCATTGGCCGCACGCCCCGAAGCAACCCGGCCACGTACACAAACGTGTTCGGCCTCGTGCGCGACTTGTTCGCAAAGACGAACGAAGCCAAGCAGCGCGGCTACCAGGCGGGGCGCTTTTCATTCAATGTTAGTGGCGGCCGCTGCGAAGTGTGCGAAGGCCAGGGCATCAAGGTCATCGAGATGCACTTTTTGCCGGACATTTCGGTCGTTTGCGAAGCCTGCAACGGCACACGCTACAACCGCGAAACGCTCGAAGTGAAATTCAGAGGCAAGAGCATCGCAGACGTTCTGGATATGCCGATTTCGGAAGCCCTGAAATTCTTCGAGAACCACCCGCAGATTTTCAAGATCGTGCAGACGTTGAACGATGTCGGCCTGGGCTACGTAAAGCTCGGCCAGGCCAGCACGACGCTTTCAGGCGGCGAGGCCCAGCGCGTGAAACTCGCCACGGAGCTGGCAAGGCCCGACACCGGCCACACGCTCTACATTCTCGACGAGCCCACCACAGGCCTGCACTTCCACGACGTAGCCAGGCTGATCGAAGTGCTGCAAAGGCTCGTCGGCAAAGGCAACACAGCCGTCATCATCGAGCACAATCTAGACGTGATTAAATGTTGCGACTGGCTGATCGATCTAGGCCCCGAAGGCGGCGACGAAGGCGGCCAACTCATCGCCGAAGGCCCACCCAGCGAAGTAGCGCAGAACGAAAAAAGCTACACCGGCCAATATCTCAAGCGCTACTTCAAGAACGGCGGGAAGAAGAAGGCGAAGTCATCGCGGCGCGAGAAGGCAGTCGCGTAGGAACCGCGCTGCCTAACGGTGCGTTAATAGGTCAGAACTTTTCTGGTTCGTCGACAGTCGGCTCATTGCGAGCGGGGCGGGCTTCGGCGCGCGCCTCGCGGATCTTTCGCAAATCCCAACGCAGCCAAACTAAGTCGAGCATCAGCTTGCCAATGATAACGGCCACCAACCAAGTGCGGTCGTCAATGAAATGCTTTCTGTTGGAGGTGAGCCAGCTGAGGCTGATGCCCAGCACCATCGGAAACAGCATGGTTATGAAGAACAAACTGCAAACGCGATAAAGTGGTATGGCGAGCGAGAGCTGCCAAGTCCAAGTTCGCCAATGGCCCATGCGAAAGTAAACGTTGACCAGCTCAATAATCTGGGCGAGCCATGCAATTGCAACACCGACAATCAGGGTCGGCTTGCGATCCAACATCGCGAGCGCCCAACCTCCCCATTTGAGCGCATGGGCTCCGTAGCTTCTCGACATTTCTTCATTCTGCACGGCGAAGAATGAGCCGTAGCCTGGGACCAGCAGGAAAATCCAAAGCGGCAACAATAGGAAGCTGCACAACACAACATCAAACGCCTCGTTCAAGCCTTGTCGCTTGGCCTCTGCATGATTTGCTTTGATCGTGTATATCACGCCAATCAAAGCCATCTCAGCCCAGTACACGAAAAGAACGTCCAAGGCTTCCCAATCGAACAGGAGTTCGCCAACAATTGGAGTGAGCGCCGAAAAGAAAATTGCAAGGGTAGCGGTTCTCGCCAGTCGACCGAAATGGGCTTCGGTGCCTTGGCTCCCACTGTTTTCCAATTCGTGGGGCATGTTCGGCCTGGCCGTGAGAATGCTGCCCGGTTACGCGAGAACGGGTATTCTTCCCAACGCTCACGCGTTGAGCAATTGTCTTTCAGCCTTCTGGCGATGTAGCTTGCGCAGTTGAGGCCCGAAGGGCCGGCAGACCTCCTGCGAAACACCTGTGTTTCGCAGGGCGCTCTCTTTGGTCGCCCCGGCGCGTCAGCGCCGGGTTTGGGTTGACAGAGAACCCCAAGCCCCAACGGGGCGACAGATCACGCCACGCGACCGTCGCCTTGCCACTCCAGTCCGTGCTTCTTGGCGAACGCCTTCAATTCGTCCTGAAAGGTGCGCTTTTTGTGATGTGCGGCCTGTTGCTCGATGTACCGGGTCGTCGGGGCGACCTGCGATTCTCCGACCGTGAATGCTCCGTAGCCCTCTTGCCACGCGAACCGACCGTCGAACTCGGGTTGTTCGTTTAGCCATTTCGAAGTGTTTGCCTTGAGTTTCATGATTGCCATGGAGACGCTTAGCGTCGGCGGCATCTCCACGAATGCGTGCACGTGGTCGGCGACGCCGCCGATCATGATGGGCACAATTTCCAGGTTGCGCGCAACACCGCCGAAATAGGCGTGCAGCTTGGGCTGCCATGGGGCGGAGATCAGGGTTTCGCGATTCTTGGTCGCGAACACGTAATGGTAGCGCAGGCGCGTGTAACGATGGGACATGGTGGCTCCGTGCTCTGTCGCCCCTTTGGGGCTTGGATTCGGGGCTTCCATTATTCCCGGCGCTGACGCGCCGGGCTACATTTTGTCGGCCCTTCGGGCCTCTTGCATTGGCCCGGTAGCCGGTGGTTACCATTGGGACGCTGTGCTTGCTTCTTGGTGACCGTACATCTTGGGCCGGAGATCTCATTGCGCCAAGTGCCAGATGAAGAACTCCAGGCTGACGTTTCTAATGAGGCAACGTGCTTCGACTTGTTGACTACCCGCCGCTGTCGGCGAGGTCTTTGATGTAGACCGTGCGGTAGAACGTTTCGGGTGGGCCTTTGGTACTATCGTTGGGGCGATTCCATCGAATCTCTACCCGCACAAAAAGGCATTGGCCCAAATCTGCGTCATTGGGGCGACTAAAGAAAATGTTGTAGGTGTAGCCCGCGATAAACGGGATGTTCACGCGCGGCCTTCCGCCCTGGCCCTCGAACCAGTCCGGCACGTTGTTGCTGTTGCGGTCTTCGCCTGCGTCGGGGATGCCATCCTTGTTGCGGTCGAGGTAGGTCGGGTTGTAGTTGGCGGCGATATCGTCAAAGATATTGCCCGCGAGCACCGCCACGTTGGTGTTGTCGATGGCGCGCTTGTGCGAAATCAGCGCGCGGCCAAACAGCGCGTAAACACTCACGCAGCCCACGAGCAAAATCACGAACGCCAGCAACACCTCCAGCACGGTGAAGCCGCGACGCGCCGCGACGCGCCATTCAAAACTCCTGCCCGGCTGCGAACGCAGCATCGGTGGCAGTCCAATTTTGAATTGTGAATTTTGCATTTTGAATTCAGCCGCGCCGCGCCGCGGCTACTTGCTTCCCGGAATCTGGATCACGCGCCGGAACATTTCACCGCCGCGCACTTTGAAGCCTGCGGCGTGTGGGCTTGCGCGCGTGCCCAAGGCGCCGCGCACGCAAGAGCCAAACCCGCTGTCGCCTTTGTCGCCATAGGCGATCAGTTCGCCGCCGATGCGAAGATACGCGCCTGGCGTTGCGGCGTCAGCAAAGTTCGCGCTGGAATCGACGGTGATGAAGGAATCGTTGGCGCCAATCGGCGCCATGAGCGGCGACTCGGCGGCAATGGGGTCGGAGGCGCCGACGATCACGGTCAGGCGCACGGCGTAGGGAATGACGGGCTGGCCGGGGCTGCCGTCGCGGCGGCCGGAGTACCACTCGGTCTTGGGGCCGGTCGGGCCTGCGTCCCAGCTCTGCGTGTTTTCGTCCCAGCACTCCACGTTGAAGGCGAGCACGTTGTCGGCCACGAGTTCAAAGCGCGATTCGTAGTTGCGCATGAAGCCGGTCTGCGCCGGGCTCCAGTCGTCGTCGGCGGCGTTGG
>UBJH01001071.1_pt1 | contig 10976 bp, 9 predicted proteins | sample 2193721 | NCBI WGS metagenome assembly UBJH01 (sample SAMEA4703186, study PRJEB27089) | metagenome | reverse complement strand
GACGTGATGATCCTGCAGCGCCTGCTGGACCGCGGCGTGGAGGTGCAGCAGCAACTCGAGCAGCGAGTGCACTTGGACGCCAACCAGGCCCAGATCGCCCGGGCCCGGGCCCGCGTCGAGCAGCGGAAGTCGGACTTGCAGCGGGCTCGCACTCAGGTGCACGTGCTGAGCAACCGCATGAAGCAGTTGATCAACGATCCGCAGTTGCCGGTCGGAGCGGAACTGGTCGTCATGCCCGTGGATCGTCCCGTGGACCAGCCGGTGAAGTTCAGCCTCCTCGAGAGCCTTCGGCAGGCCGTCGCATTCCGGCCCGAGGTGCAGCAGGCCGTCCTGGCGATCGACGATGCCTCGATCCGCCAGACCGTCGCGCGGAATGCGCGGATGCCCGATCTTTCCCTGCGCCTGCAGACGCGCTGGTCCTCGCTGAACAACGACATCAACGAATCGTACAACGACCTGTTCGAGGGCACGTTCATCGACTACCTGGCCGGGCTGAACTTCGAGCAGCCGATCGGCAACCGAAGGGCCGAGTCCGACTATCGCCGCCGCCGCCTCGAACGGATGCAGACGGTCCACGCGTACCGCAACTCGGTCCAATCGGCCGTGGTGGACGTCAAGACCGCCCTGCTGCGGCTGAACCTGAACTACCGGCTGATCTCGCAGACGGCGGCGAGCCGGCTGGCCGCGGCCGAGAGCCTCCGAGTGCTCCAGGTCGAGAAGGACTTCCGCCAGGGGTATTCTGTCGAGCGGCTTGATCTTGAACTGAACAGCCAGGAAACCCTCTCGTCCGCCGAGCGCGATGAGATGCAGGCGATGGTCGAGTACAACCAGTCGATCGCCGACCTGTTCCAGGCGATGGGGACGACGCTGGAACGGAACAACGTGAAGATGGTCGTACCGTCCTCCGACCAGTCTCTCGCCGATCGGCCCTGAACGGGCAATGTTGCGTTGCGATCCGGCTCGTCCCTCGCGGGGGGTCAACAATGGGTCCGTGCCGGCCGGAACGCGGGACATCTCCATCGCTGTCGATCGCCTCCGAGGCGGGGGCCTGGTTGCGTTCCCGACCGAGACGGTCTACGGGTTGGGCGCGGATGCGCTGAACGAGAGCGCGGTGCGGCGGGTTTTCGAACTCAAAGGGCGTCCGGCGAACAACCCGCTGATCGTGCACGTGGCAGACGCGGCGGCGGCGCGAGAGGTCGTGGCGTATTGGCCGCGGGAGGCCCAGCGTCTGGCCGAGGCCTTCTGGCCCGGGCCGCTGTCGATCGTGCTGCCCAAGGCGCCGCATGTTTCCGGGGCGGTGACGGGGGACGGACCGACGGTGGCGGTGCGATGTCCGGACCATCCCCTGACGCTCGCCCTGCTCCGAGCATTCGACGGCCCGCTGGTCGGGCCCAGCGCGAACCTGTCCGGTCGCATCTCCCCGACGAGCGCTTCGCACGTACGGGAGTCCTTCGGGGCCGATGACGTGTTCGTGCTGGACGGGGGCGAATGCCGCGTGGGCATCGAGTCCACCGTGGTTTCGCTCGCGGACGACGAGGCCCGGATCCTCCGTCCCGGTGTCATCGGGCCCGAACAGATCGCGCGGATCATCGGGCGCGGCGTGGCGTACGACGAGGCCCCGCCGGCCGAGGGCCCGCTCTCGAGCCCCGGGCTGCTGGCCTCGCACTACGCTCCGGCCGCGCGGGCGATGCTCGTGGACAGCGAAGCCCTGTCGCGGCTGTGGCGTGAGGCCGACGGGCAGGTGGTGGCGCTGGCGATTTCGCCGATCGTGGCCCCTCCGCCGCACCGCGTTATCCCGATGCCCGAGACGCCCGAGGACTACGCGCGGGTGATGTACACCGCGCTCCGCATGGCTGACCGCCCGCGCACGGCCGTGATCGCCGTGGAAACCCCGCCCGCCGACGGAACGGACGAAGACCGCGCGATTTGGCGCGCGGTCCTCGATCGTCTGACACGGGCGACCGCGACTCGGTCGTGATCACGCGCGCCGGCGGCGGGCGGCGAGAAGCAATCCCAGCCCCGCCAGCACCGTGCTCCCCGGCGCGGGGACCTGCATGAGCCAGATCTGGTCGATTGCCGAGCCGTTGTACGCCCCGCTCGTAAATGTGCGCCCGTCGGCGCCGATCGTGATCGAGGCGTAGAAATCGGCGCCCATCGGCAGAGCGTCGGTCGCGGCGTAAGGCACTCCCCAGCCCGCGCTGTGTGCCCCGCCGCGGTAGGAGTCGTTGGGATCGGCCAGGAACGCCCGGGCGTTGGTTCCCAGAGCGCCGTCCACGCCCGCCAGCGTCAGAACGTGGAAGTTTCCCCACCAGTGACCGTTGTTCGAGTCGCCGTTGGGCGCGTTGTTCGGGCTTTCGCCGATCTTGACCACGGCGGTGAATCCCTGGCTCACGGCCGTGGTCAGGATGTCCCACATCGTGGTGAAGGTGCCCTGCGCAGCGCCCGCGATCGCCGGGTCGTATTCCGTGCCTTCCGCGCCCGTGATCGTTTCGACGCGCCCGGGCGTGGAGTTCCACTTGTAACGCCGGATGGTCGGGTCCACGCCGCCGGGGTTCTGGTCCGTGGCCGTGTTCGCCCGGACGTACGAGCGGACGGCGCTGACCCAGGCGCACCCGCCGTCGGTGGCGTTCTGCGTGAGGGCCAGCGAGCCGTTGGAGTAGGTGAACTGTTCAAGCCAGTTTTTGTCCGCGTGCGCGCCGCCCTGGGCCGAGCGATCGATGAGGCCCCGGTAGCCGTGATCATCCCAGTACTTCAGGGCGTTGACCCACGCGGTGGTGCCGCACCAGCCCCCGCCGACGCGGACGCCGTCGGAACGGGTGCGCCCTTCCCACCAGGCGTCCTGCGCGTAGTTCGGTGCGCCGGGGACCGCGGCCGTGGGAACCGGCAGCGGGTTGGGGCTAACCGCACGCCCCGGGTTGCCCAACTGGTGCTGGTAGTAGTCGGGAATGCTGGGCGCGCCGCCCAGCCAACTTACGGCGGCCCCGGCGCTGCCGGTGATTGCGGCGACGAGCGACATGGCGATGAGATTGGCGGGGACGTTCTTTGCGTTCGTGAACATGGCATGCTCCTGGTTGGTGGCGCGGGAAGACCCTGCCGGGATACCCACCCGGCCTTGCCTTCCGCAAGTTCGTGATCGCGGCGGCCGTTTCACCCTTCCACCGGGTCAGCCGCCAGATTGTGAACGGAGCATCTCCAACCCACTCACGCGCAACGTCGCGAGTTTTTCGCGCTCCGTCTTCCACTCGGCCCGCGGGACGGGCACCACCGTCCGGGCGCAGCAAAGAGCCCCGCCACCCCGCGGGGCTTCGCGCGTTCGGTCGATCAACTCAACTCCCCATCGCCGACGGCAGGCCCAAAGCCTTGCGGAGTTCGGCGATCTGGCCGAGGTGCCAGCCCTCGTGCCACGCGGCCTTGGCGATCGCGTCCAGTTTGTCGGCGCAGAACCCGCCGCTGTCGCTGGCGCACGGCTTGACCATGTCCGCGTCGGTACGGCTGCGGGCCGCGTCTTCGATCCGTTCGGCGGACTTGGCGTACGCGGCCTGGACTTCTGCGAAGGGCGGATAGGCCGCAGGATCGCTCGTGGGCTTGCTCTTCATGCCGAACATCTTGTCCCAGTCGTCGGACACACCGATCGGCGCGCCGTCGATGAGGCTCGCGAACCACGCGTTGCTGACGGCAAGGTGGCCGAAGCTCCACAGCAGGTGGTTGCTTGTCGGCGTGGGCTGAGCGGTTACCTGGTTGTCCGCGAAGCCCGACCCGAACTTGGCCGCCGTCTGGTGCGCGAACTTGAAGAGCGCCACGGCCCGCTCACGCTGGGCGTTCGACGGTGGGGCGGTGGCGGCCGACTTCATCACCGACTTCGATGCGGCCTTCTTGCCGACCTTCTGCTTCGCCGCCTTCTTCGGCCCCTTCTGGGCGGATTTTTTTGGTGCCTTCGACTTGGATTTCTTCGACGGTTTCTTGCTCATGTGGGTAAACCTCCACGACGATCTTACCGGACGGTGAGAGTATGTGCCGTGAGACTATCCTTCGGCCCGATTCCGGGCTACCCGGTCGGGCGTTTCTCAACCCCAAGCGGAGTCCTCCGAGCATGGCTGCGAGCCTGAGTGTCGCCCTCGCCCCCGGTGATGGGATCGGCCCCGAAATCATGAGCGCGACGCTGGAACTCTTTGCGGCAGCGGGGGTTCTGAATAGCGTCGAGTTCCGGCCGGTGGAGATGGGAGCGTCGGTTTTTGGCAGGGGCAACTCCCGCGGCATGACCGACGAGGCGATCGGGATCGTCGAAGACTGCGGAATCCTGTTCAAGGGGCCCATGGAGACCCCCAAGGGCGGGGGCGGGAAATCGATCAACGTCACGGCCCGCAAACTCTGGAACGCGTACGCCAATCTGCGCGTGTTCAAGACTCTTCCGGGAGTCGAGACGGTCTACTCCAAGGCGGGCCTGACCATCGACATGGCCATTGTGCGGGAGAATATCGAGGACACCTACGGCGGCGTGGAGCACCGACTGTCGAACGACACCATTCAGGGCAAGCGGCTCATCACCGCGCCGGGGTGCGACGAGGTGCACCGCTTCGCCTTCCGGACGGCGCGGAACACCGGGTTGAAAAAGGTCCACTGCGGTCACAAGGCCAACATCATGAAGATGACCGACGGCCTCTTCCTCGAACGCTTCCGGCAGACCGCCAAGGACTTCCCGGAGATCGAGCATGCGGACGTCATCGTCGATGCCTTGTGCATGAACCTGGTCGTCAAGCCGCAGACGTTTCAGATGGTGGTGCTGCCCAACCTGCAGGGCGACATCGTCTCGGACTTGTGCGCCGGGCTGGTGGGCGGCCTGGGCTTCGCCCCCTCGGCCAACATCGGCAATCACATCTCCATCTTCGAGGCCGTCCATGGCACCGCACCGGATATCGCCGGGAAGGGCGTGGCGAATCCGACCTCGCTGATTCTCTCGGGGTTGATGATGCTGCGACACCTGTGCCTGGTGAAGGCGGCCGCGGCCATCGAAAACGCGCTTCTCGCCACCCTCGAATCCGGCGTCCACACGGGAGATTTTGGAGATCGCACCAGGCCCGCGGCCACCACAAAGGAGTTCACGCGGGCAATCATGGATCGCCTCGGTCAATCGCCCCGAACCGTGCCGGCGGTGACGGCGCCCCAGGCCGCGCCGGACGTGTTCGACCGCCCGCGCCGTCCCACCGGCCAGAAGGTGATCCGGACCTTCAGGAACGTCGTGTCGCACGTGGCCGGGTGCGACATGTACCTCGACTCGCCGCTCGCGCCCGTGAGCCTGGCTGAAGAGATGCAGCGGGCGTGCCAGGACACCCCGTTCCGGCTGACGCTGATTTCGAACCGCGGCACGCAGGTATGGCCGACGGGCTCGGTCTTCACCGAGTGCGTGGACTACTACCGCGTTCGGTTCGAACTTCGCGACGGTGTGCCGCCGGGTTCCCTTGGCCAGAGCCGGGCGATCGCGCTTCTCGACCGCGTGGCGGAGGCGTTTACGGTGTGCTCCTACGAACTGCTGCGGACGTTTGATGGCGTGAAGGGGTACAGCCTTGCACAGGGGCAGTAGCCGCATGGAACCGGGCCGGCATGTTGCCCAATGATGGAGCGTGACCGGCGCGCTCGCCCCGACTACTCCGCCCACCGCCCCAGGCATGATCATCCCTCGCCGGTTCCCGGTTTGGCCTCGTGTACTGGCCATTCTGGGCTGGCTGGCCGCGGGGACCAGCGGGGTCCTGGGCATGTGCGCGATCGGGTATCCGTTTTTCTCGCAATGGCTGGGAGGGCGGGTAGGCCCGGACTTCCAGGACGACTTTGCCGGCATGCTCGTGCATTACCGCGCGATCGACACCGTCGTGGAACTGGCCACGATCGCGCTGGCCGTGTGGCTGTTCATGATCTGCCGCCGGCTCTGGCGTCAGGACCCCCAGGCCCCGAGCGCCCTGCGCCGGTGGTGCCTGATCAAACTGGCGGTGGAGTTGGCCAACATCGGCGTGCTGTTTGCGCAGATCCAGGCGCACGCGGCCTCTCGGGCAGACCTTTCCGCCGGGGAGGCGCAGGGGTTCACGCTGGGGATGACCGGGTGGAGCCTGGTGACGGGGCTCACGCTTCCGCTGATGGCGCTGATCTGGTTGATCCTGCCGCGCGTCCGCTCACGGCGAATCGCGTAGTTCAAGACTCTTCGGGCAGCAGCCTGCGGATCTCGCCCTTCTTGCACTCGATGATGACCTCGTCGGCCTCGGTGAGGAACAGGCCATGGTCCACGACGCCGGGGACGTGGTCCAGCGCCATCGCGAGTTGCTCGATGTCGCAGGTCTGCGGGATGGTCATGTCGAAGAGCACGCCGCCGCCGTCGGAAACGAAGACCTCGCCGTCGAGAGTCCGCCGCAGGATGCCGGAAAGCCCCAACTCTCGCAGTCGGTTCCGGGTGCTGGCGACGCCGAAGGGAATAAGCGTGATCGCCAGCAGCGCCTTGGTGCCCAGGTGGTTCACCAGTTTGTCCTCGGTCGCGAGGCAGACGCAACGGGTGGAAACCGCGGCCACCAGCCGCTGGCGCGTGATGGCGCCGTGGTGGCCCTTCATCATCCGCAACTTGTGGTCCACCTCGTCGGCGCCGTCGAAGGTGTAGTCGATCGTCTCGATATCGTTGAACGGCACCGTGGGAAGGGCCAGTTCCTTCGCCAGCGCCTCGGTCGCGAGGCTGGAGCACACGCAGTCGATATCCAGTTTTTCGTCGCGCACGCGCTGGGAAAGGGCGCGGATCGCGCGGTTGGCGGTGCGGCCGGTCCCCAGCCCCACGATCATGCCCGACCGGACCGGCTCGATCCCCGCCAGCGCCAGCCGGTCGATGCCGGCGGGAGGCTGGGCCTGCGGCGACGTGGTGGATGGATTAGTCAAAGCGGATCCCCTGTGCGAGTTTGAGTTCCGTCCCGAAGTTTACGGTGTTCGTCTGCCGGCGCATGTACGCCTTCCACGAGTCGCTCCCCGACTCGCGGCCACCGCCCGTCTCCTTCTCTCCGCCGAACGCCCCGCCGATCTCCGCTCCGCTCGTTCCCGCATTCACGTTCGCGATGCCGCAATCCGACCCCGACGCCGCCAGGAATGCCTCCGCCGCGCGAACGCTGTCGGTAAAGATCGCCGACGTCAGCCCCTGCGCCACGCCGTTCTGCATCGCGATGGCCTCGTCGAGCGTCTTGAACGAGAACACGTACAGGATCGGGGCGAACGTCTCGTCCGAGGCGATCGCCAACCGATTGGACTTGGGAGCCCGGATGATCGTGGGCTGAACGTAGAACCCGCGCAGCCCGGCCACTTCGGCCTTTGCGCCGCCCGCGAGCACCTCGCCGCCCTGTTGCTTCGCGGCATCGATCGCCGCGAGGAATCCGTCCACGCTCCGCTGATTGATCAGCGGGCCGACCAGCGTGCCGTCCTTGAGCGGGTCGCCGATGCGGACGGTCTTGTACGCCGCGACGAGCCGCCGGCAGACATCGTCCATGATGGATTCGTGCACGATGAGTCGCCGGGTCGAGGTGCAGCGCTGCCCGGCCGTGCCCACGGCCGCAAAGACGATCGCGGGGATGGTCAGTTTCAGGTCGGCGGTCTGATCGATGATCGCGGCGTTGTTGCCGCCCAGTTCGAGCAGGCAACGGCCGAATCGCTGGGCCACCGCCGCGCCCACGTGCTTGCCCATCCGGCATGAGCCGGTCGCGGAGACCAGGGGCAGCCGGGAATCGGCGATCAGTCGTTCACCGACGACCTGGTCGGCGCCGATGACCAGATTGAAGATTCCGGGATGGCCCAGGGCGCGGGCGACGCGGTCGGCGATGGCGTTGCTCGCCATGGCCGTGAGCGGCGCGAACAGGCTGGGCTTCCAGACGATCGTGTCGCCGCACACCGCGGCCAGCATGGCGTTCCACGCCCACACGGCGTTGGGGAAGTTGAACGCTGAGATCACGCCGATGGGGCCGAGGGGGTGCCACTGTTCCATAAGCCTGTGGCTGGGCCGCTCGCTGGGCATGGTCAGGCCGTACAACTGGCGCGAGAGCCCCACCGCGAAGTCCGCGATGTCGATGGTCTCCTGGACCTCGCCCAGGCCCTCCTGCAGGATTTTTCCGACCTCGAGCGATACCAGTTCGCCCAGGGCCGTCTTGTGCTTGCGGAACTCGTCGCCGATCGCACGCACCACCTGACCCCGCTCGGGAGCCGGAACGCTTCGCCAGCGTGCGAAGGACTCCGATGCCTGCGCGACGACGCGGTCGTACGCGCGCTCGTCATCGAGCCGCACCGCGCCGATCGGCTCGGCCGTGGCGGGGTTGGTGACCGTGATGGTGCCGGGAGCGCCGGGCGAAGCGAGGCGCTCGTCGCCGGCGATACCCAAACGCTCGAACAACTCACATGACATCGGCTGAGTTTAGGCCTCAGAATTGTGGATTCGTCAAGACCGATCAGAAAGGGGCAGGTTTCGCAGAAACCCGCAGAGCCGTTCGAGCGTCGGGCTGTTCGCATCGCGGACGTACGCGCCGCTCACCGCGCATCCGGCCGCGAGACACTCCGGCGGCGACAGGTTGAGAACCTGGGCAAAGGCGAACCCCGCGTTAAAGTGGTCCCCCGCTCCGGTGGACAGGTTGGGCGAATCGGTGAACGGCCCCTCGAACCACCACGAGCCCTCGGAGTTCGCCGCCGCGGCCCCCTCACGCGGGTGAATCACAACCGTGTCGAGCGACAGCGCGCCGCGAATGCCCGACGCCGCGGCCACCAACCCCTCGCCGGCGTGCGGGGCGCCGCGGGGAACGCCCCCCGGCAGACCGAGAACTTTGACCATCCGCTGGGCCTCCGACAGGTTGAGACCCAGCGTGACCGAAACGCCCGGCGTGTCTTCCAGCCGCCGCAGGAGTTGCATCGCGCGCGTGATGTCCTCGTCAAGCCGTTTGGCCGGATCGGAGAGGTCGATGAACACCCGCCGATCGGCGTGCGGCCCGGGGCGCGTCACCAGAATCTGGCGCAGGCCCTCCCACATGCCCTCAACACCGCCCAGGAGCGACCAGTTCACGACGCCGATGAGCGAGGCCTGGGCGACCATGGCCCGCAGCGCGTCGTGCCCGACGCTGCCGGCCACTCGCTCCCACGTCACGGCCTGCACATTGGCCGTGTCGTTGAACATCAACTTCCCATCGTCGAACTCCAGGCACAGTGTGTGCGAGGGGACGCCGACCGGGATGCACGTCGCGCACCGGCTCGCGAAGGGCGCGAAGACAGGGTGAACCGCTCCGGCGCCGTCGCCGACGGCCCCGACAAATGTCACGCCGGCGCCCAAGCCGGCCAGGGCCCCGGCCATCAGAGGTCCGTTCCCGCCGAAGCGGTCCTGCAGCGTCACCCGTTCGATATTGGCGCTCTTGCCGGCCGCCGCGGCGCAGCGTTGCGCGAAGGCGGAGATGGTCCGCAGCGGCTCGAAATCCTCGACCTTCATGGAACGGCGGTAATCGACCATCTTGACGATGGAGTCGATGAAGCCGTCGAAGCCGACCAGGACCGTGGGAAGTCGGTGCTCACGAACGGCCCGTTCGATGCCCGAGGCGGCGCTGTCGGCGATGGCTTGACGCTCCGTCATCGGCAGTGGTATAGGCCGGCGGGAGATACCCTTCTCCACATGGTCAAGCCTCTGGAGATCGTCGTCGCAACGGGCAATCCGCACAAGGTGCGGGAGATCAACGCGGTATTCTCGCGGGAGGGGCTCAGCGCCCGCCTGGTGAACCTGAATGAAGTCCCCGGAGCCCCCTTCGGCGAGCCCGAGGAATCCGGCAAGACGTTCGAGGAGAATGCGGGCATCAAGGCCATCACGTACGCCAAGGCCACGGGCCGGCTGTGCCTCGCCGACGATTCGGGGCTGGAGGTTGACGCGCTCGGGGGCCGGCCCGGGGTGATTTCATCGCACTTCTCGACCGATGGCGTCGAGACGGGGCTGGCCCGCGAGGAGCGGGACCGTCTGAACAACGAGCGACTGCTCCGCGAACTCGAAGGCAGGCAGTTCGGCCAGCGCGGCGCGCGATTCCGATGCGTGATGGTGTTCGCGGATCCGATCAAGGGCCGCCTGCACACCAGCCACGGCGCCTTCGATGGTCGGATCGGCATGCCCGGCGAGGTGCCCCGAGGCGAAAACGGGTTCGGCTATGACCCGCTCTTCCTGGTGCCCCCGGCGTACGCCAAGACCAGCGCGGAGTTGACGCCGGAAGAGAAGAACTTGCGAAGCCACCGAGGCGCGGCCGCGCGGGCGATGGCCGCGTGGATCCGGCGGCATCTCACCGGAGCGTGACAACACCGCGGTGCGGGTCAAAGCGCGGGACGACGGGCAGGGTGTCGAGCGTGGCGCAGAAGTCCACATCGGCGCCGAGGCCCTGGCGCTCGAGGTTCCGCCCGCCTCGTGATTGGCGCATGGCTTCGACCAGGCCGACGGGAGCGGCGAGCGCACCGCGCCAGGCCATCAGGGCGATGCGGGCGGAGTCTTCCGCGTCAAGTTGGCGACCCGAAGCGGTGAGGCGCTCGACGAACGCGCCGGCGGGCAGGACGTCGTCGAGCGAGAACTCGTCGCGCGTGCCGCAGCAGACCACGTGCACCGTGCGCGGGTCGCTCCGCACGGCCTCGCACACCGCGGACAGGTTGGCGAATGAACCGACGACGATCTCCGCGGCCTTGGCGGAGTTCAAGAGGGCCGCGGTGCCGTTGGTGGTGGTGAAAATGACGGCCTTCCCCTTGACGCGATCGGCGGTGTATTTGCCGGGCGAGTTGTCGAGGTCGAACCCGGGGATGAGCACGCCGCCACGTTCTCCGCCGAGGACCGCGCCGGGATAGCGCGACTTTTCGGCCAATGCCTGCTCAACCGTGAGCGCGGGCACGACGCACGAGGCGCCGTGGGCCAGCGCGGCCGTCATGGTGACGCTGGCCCGCAGGGCATCGATGACAACTACGACGGC
>UBJH01000614.1_pt1 | contig 10999 bp, 5 predicted proteins | sample 2193721 | NCBI WGS metagenome assembly UBJH01 (sample SAMEA4703186, study PRJEB27089) | metagenome | reverse complement strand
TGGCAGGAATTCCAGCAGGCCAGCATCGCGGTGAAGCGCCTCGGCGACCTGATGGACGCCCCGGCCGAGCCGCATGCCCTCGTCCCGCACCGGGAGGCGGGCGGTGCCGGGCGCATCGACCTGAAGCAGGTGAGTTTCCGCTATTCCAACCACCACCCCTTCCTCTACCGCAACCTGAACCTCACGTTGAAGCCCGGCCACCTCAGCGTGCTGATGGGTCCCTCCGGCTGCGGCAAGAGCACGCTGGCCAAGCTGCTGCAGGGCTTCTACCTGCCCACGGACGGACAGATCCTGCTCGACGGGCGCGACATCCGCCACCTCGCCGCCAACGAGCTGCGCCAGACCTACGGCGTCGTGCCGCAGGAGACCGTGCTCTTCGCCGGCACGGTCTACGACAACCTCGTCATGGCTCACCCCCAAGCCAACTTCGAGGACGTCATCGCCGCCTGCAAGCTCGCCGAGATCCACGGCACCATCGAACAGTTGCCGCAGGGCTACCAGACCGAAATCGGCGAGCACGGCGTCGGCCTCTCCGGCGGCCAGCGCCAGCGCCTGGCCATCGCGCGGGCGCTGCTCAAGCGCCCGAAGATCCTCATCTTCGACGAGGCGGTGTCCAGCCTCGACCAGGCCACCGCAGAACACTTCGCCCAGACCATCAACCGGCTGAAAGGGCAGGCGACGATGCTCTTCATCACCCACCAGATCCCGAAGGGGCTGCAGGTGGATGAGGTGTTCAGTTTCGGGGGGAAGGCGGCGCTAGCGCAGGCCGCGCTGGCGCCGGACAGGGAGAAGGAGTGATGTACAGGGTCAACGCTCAGTCAGGCTGCGCTCAATTCCTCGCGCAATATCTTGCGCAGCGTGCCGATGGTCACTGGCGCATTGCTCTTTCCGAGCGATGCGGCCAGGGCTTCGTTGATCAGCGTTTGATAGCCCCTGCCTTCCTTTTCCGCGCGCCGCCGGAAGGCTTCCAAAACATCGTCGTCGAGATAAATCGTGATGCGCGTCTTTCCCGAGGGGGAAAGCACGGCGCCGCGCTTGGCCTTTGTCATGTCGTAATTAGCTTTCATAGCATCTCCTTTCACTGGCGGTCGCCAGTCGTGCGGATATCAGTCGGACGGCGGTTCCGCGTTCAGTCCAGCACACCATCAAGACACGTCCCAGCGCGCCCATGCCCACCGTCAGGTAACGGGGTTCCCCGGCTGCATCGGGATCCTCCCGGGTCAGCGCACGTGGGTCGTAGAGGACAGGCTCGGCCTCCGCGAACGAGACCCCATGCTTGCGCACATTTACGATGGCTTTCCTCGGGTCGAATTCGAAAGTCACGGGATGATAATACATACAATATATGCATTGATCAAGTTGTAGGTAGTCGTCTCGCCTGCCAGCGCTACATCGAACTCAACCCCGTGCGCGCCGACATGGTTACCGACCCCGGGCAGTACCACTGGACCAGCTACCGCCGCCACGCCTTCGGCCAGGCCGACCCGATCGTCACGCCCCATCCGCTGTACCTCGCTTTGGGGCGAAGTCAGGAAGCGCGCCAGTCTGCCTACAGCGCACTCTTTCGCAGCCAGCTCGACGAGGCGGCCCTGGCCGATATCCGCCTCGCCATCGCCCAGGGGCAGCCGCTCGGCAACGACCGCTTCCGCGAAGCCGTGTGTGCCGCGACGGCCGTGCGCCAAATGCTGCCGCGGCGTGGCAGGCCGGCCGGGAAGGTTGTTGAGGTGGGGATGAGGGAAGATCAAACGGACTTCGGGTTTTAAGTGGGGGGAGAGATGAAAATTAAATTGAAGCTGACCCCTTTGGTTCGCCTTTGGTTCGAGGGAAAAGTCAGTCGCCTCAGCACGGCGAACGGGGACAGCAGCGAGTTGGTACAGGAAACCGGGAGATAGAAGCAAGGGGCATGTCGTCGATTCGGAAGCCCCCCGTGCTTGCAAGCCGCCGATTGCGGCTAACGATTTTAATAGGAGGATCGCGGCATGATTGGCTTGGGCATCTGGATATTGTTGGGGCTGTACATCGGCTTGTTCGTACTTGTCTGGAAGAAGGTCGAAACGCTGCCTGCGCGGATTGCCATTATGGTGTTCCTACTCAGCCCAGTGATCTGGAAGGTTGGGGAATCGTCGGTGGGCTACTACAAGTTCAAGCAAGCCTGCGAGGCGGAGGCGGGCCTCAGGGTTTACATCGAAAACCCGCCGCCGGCGAAGCGGCTGCGGTTGGAAGGGTCGTGGTTTGGCGCAACCAGCGCTGAGCATGTATTGAAAAACTACCCACCATTACAGCAATTGGAGGCTAAAGACAGTAAGTTCAGTTACGTTACCCCGCCAGCCTATGCAGTGTATGAACGCGGCCCAGACGGAAAGGTGGTATCGGTTCTTATAGATAAAGTAGGCGAGGTGCGCGGCGTTGGTACCAAGCTACTCGAATCCGCGCCATCGCAGGCGGAATACATATTGAGTCACAGTTTTGAATCTCTCCCGAACCGCTTGCATAAGCGGCAGTTTGCTTTACGCCGAGCCGACGGTCGCCTTGTGGCGACAACAACTCACTTGGGGTACTCCGACACAGATCCAAAATATTCCCTGCTTGCGCTGCCGTGGGGACGAAGCGCTGGTTGCGGGCCAAACGAGCGCGAAATGGAAATTCTCATCAACCTAATAGCATCGAACAAATAGCTCACTCAAGGGAGGAGACATGCTGAACACGACACAACTCAAGGAGTACGCCCGGAACTAAAGGGGTCAGCCTCGATTAATTTTTGATTCAAAGACCATGCCCCGCCGCCCGCGCATCAAGCTTGCCGATGTTCCGCAGCACCTCGTGCAACGAGGCGTCAATCGCGAGCCCTGCTTCTTTGCCGACGAGGACTGCCACTGCTACCTCCATTGGCTCCAGGAAGCGGCTGCCGACTGGCGCTGCGCCATCCACGCCTACGCCCTCATGACCAACCACGTCCATCTGCTCGTCACATCTCGGACGACCGAAGGCCCTGCCAAGCTCATGCAATCGCTCGGCCGGCGCTACGTCCAGTACATCAACCGCCACTACAAGCGCAGCGGCACCCTCTGGGAAGGCCGCTACAAGTCCAGCGCCGTCCAGGCCGAGGATTATTTTCTCGTCTGCCAGCGCTACATCGAACTCAACCCCGTGCGCGCCGACATGGTTGCCGACCCCGGGCAGTACCGCTGGACCAGCTACCGACGCCACGCCTTCGGCCAAGCCGACCCGATCGTCACGCCCCATCCGCTGTACCTCGCTTTGGGGCGAAGTCAGGAAGCGCGCCAGTCTGCCTACCGCGCACTCTTTCGCAGCCAGCTCGACGAGGCGGCCCTGGCCGATATCCGCCTCGCCATCGCCCAGGGGCAGCCGCTCGGCAACGACCGTTTCCGCGAAGCCGTGTGTGCCGCGACGGGCGTACGCCAAATGCTGCCGCGGCGGGGCAGGCCGGCCGGGAAGGTTGTCGAGACGGGGATGAGAGAAGATCAATCGGACTTCGGGTTTTGAGTGGGAGGAGAGATGAAAAACGAATTGAGGCTGACCCCTTTGGTTGTTTGGTTTGAACGATTGCGAATGGAGGAGGACGGCATGATTACTGAACAACGAATGAAGTTCTTTCGGAGATGCAATAGAGGGTCGCGCGCCGGCATGCGAGGCGCAAGCCTGGTCAAGAGCATGTTGCTTCTGCTTGCGGCGCTGGTGGTCTTGCTCTTGCTACTCATAGGCTTCTTCGAGGGCAGGAAGGCGTACTGGGACTCTCAGGTGCGGGGGATGTGTGAGAAGGATGGGGGGGTAGTGATTCTTGAACAAATGAGAATTACGCGGGAGCAAGAGGCGTTTCTTCCTCATGCGGGTGGAGTTGTCTCCGTGGCCCCAGAATCTCTATCTGACCCACGCGCACCAGCCTTCATAAGGACACAAGAAACGACTATTAAAGACAGCCAGCCAATTGTGAAACGACTAGAGCATGAAGTAGTACGCCGACATGATGGTCGCCGTGTCGCTCATGCAGTGATTTATCTACGTAGTGGAGGCGATATCCCCTCCCCGGCTTTTGCAAGCAGCCTCTACTGCCCATCCCTTGACAAAGTTAACTTTGAGATTTCAAAAACATTCACGATTGAGGAGACAAAGAAATGACAATTGCTACTCTTTTTGATCAGGCTGAACTTGCCCTCGCAGCATACGCAACATTACTTTCTGGAAGCACCAGCGCTCAAGCAAATATCACAGCACTTCAACAGGGTGGCGATGGTCTTTCCGCCAAGCAAGCCGAGGAGTTTGCTAAGAAGTACCCGACTGTTGTCGCGCAATTCAACGACACGGTAGCCGAAGGCGGCTTGGGTACCAGTTTTTCTGCGACGGTATTTGCCGATGCATCCGGCAATCTCACGCTGGCGATCCGCGGAACTTTAGAGGCAGGAGATTGGGTACCGACCGACGCAACGATCGGAACATCGGGCGTTGGCTACGATCAAATCGTCGCCATGTGGAACTGGTGGCAGCGTGCAAGCAATCTGGCCGGCACGACGGTGACCCAATACCGGCTTGTCGCGACACCGACGGACTTATCGCACGCGACCTGGATTGCGCACGCCGGTGCTGGAAACACAGGATTGTGGCTCGAATGGTACACCGGCACCGCCAATGGATCGCTGAGGGACGCCTTTGCCGCCGATGCGGATCAGAAGCTCGACCTCACCGGCCACAGCTTGGGTGGTCACCTGGCGATGGCTTTCGGCTCGATCTTCCCGAGCGCATCCAACCAGATCACCGTCTTCAACGCCCCCGGCTTCCTTGACGACGCCGATAACCGCACCTTCTTCGCCCTGCTCGGCGGCGCGATTCCCGCCGGAGCCAACACCATCAACGTCATCGCCGACGAAGCCAATGTCGGGCTGGTTCCCTGGAGCGGAATCGCCGGCAAGCACAGCCGGCCCGGCACCGCCATCGACATTCCCATTGAAAACCAATGGCGAGGCGACGAGCCCAATCCGACCACGGGAGCCTGGAACCACTCCCAGCAAATCCTCACCGACGCTCTGGCCGTCTACGCCACGCTGGCCAAGCTCGACCCGAACCTGAGCACGACTACATTCAAACCCATCCTGCAGGCAACGGCCGTTGGCACCTCGGCCAGTCTCGAACGGATAGTTGACGTACTTGAAAAGTTCTTCGGCATCAATTCGACTCCGCTGCCAACAGGCAACACCAACCGCGATGCCCTCTACCAGGCGCTTTATGGGTTGCATGGCAATGAGCTCTTCAAAGCAAGCCATGGCAGAGTCAAAATTGAGAACCTCGCCAACAAAACCGCCGACGGGCTCAAAGGTCTGGCCAAGGATGGCGACATCGACGCGCTCGCCTATCGCTATGCGCTAAAGGAGCTCAATCCGTTTGCATTGCCCGGCCTCGACTACAGTCGCTTCAACCAGAACGGCGAGTTGAACCTGTACAACCCGGCCACCGGACAAGGCGAACTGACCGACGAATACTTGACCGACCGCGCCGCCTTCCTCACCTGGAAGAACAAACTCGCCTTGGAAGACGCTGACGCCTCCACCACGGCATACAGCAAGGGTGGTGCGACCGATCAATGGTTCCGCGACAACGACACCAACCTCACCATCAATCTCGGCAACCAGGGCCCCGTCACCGACAAACGCCGCTTCATCTTCGACGGCGACACGGGCAATACTCTTTCCGGCGGCAGCAAGAGCGACCGCCTCTACGGCGGCGGCGGAAACGACATCCTCTACGGCTACGACGAGAATGACCACCTCGAAGGCAATGCCGGCAATGACGAACTGTATGGGAGTGATGGACACGACACCCTGGTTGGTGGATCGGGCATCGATCTGCTCGAAGGCGGCGACAAAGCCGACACCCTCATCGGCGGGCGCGGCGACGACATATTGAAGGGCGGTGCGGGCGAAGACACCTACGTCATCAACACGGGTGATGGCCACGACCGCATCGAAGACAGCGGCAGGAACTACATCAAGCACAACGGCAAGGTGATTACCGGCAGCTTCATCCAGGACACCCCCGGCGGTGCCTACCGCTTCCTCGGCGACGACGGCTGGAGCATGCAGTTCAACTCCCCCGGCGTCCTCACCCTGGACGAAGACACCTCCCTCACCTTCGACAACTTCACCAGCGCGGACGCCTTCGAAGAGGCCAACTTCGGCATCGACCTCATCGACGCCGCCCTGCCCGTCGACTACACCCGCGTCATCCAAGGCGACCGCGAATGGCAAGTGTTCCACGCCCCGGCCGAACTGGAAGAGGGCAGCTCGCCGCTGCCCAGCGGCGGGCCGCTGCTGCCCGGTGCCGAATGGACCGTCACCCTCAACCACCCCGTCAACCCGCAAAACCCCGCCTGGGCCAACTGGCGCATCGAGCAGTCCGACGCCGTACTGGTCGATCAATACGACTACCTCGGCTGGACCGTCAAGGTATACCGCCTCACCTCCGCCACCTGGGCCTACAACCAGATCGACGCGTTGGGCAACCTCGTCACCACCGAGCAGGTCGCCGCCGTATCCGACCGCCTCACCGGCAGCGCCGAAAATGATCGCATCCTCGCCGGAGAAGGCGATGACGAAGTCGATGCGTTGGCCGGCGCCGACCGCGTGGAACTGGGCAATGGCGACGACCACGCCGAAGGCGGCGAAGGCTCGGACACCCTCGTCGGCGGGGCCGGGCGCGACGTCCTCTTCGGTGAGGGCGGCGACGACCTCCTCTACGCCAATGCCGAAAGCGACCCCGCCGCCGCGCTCGCCCAGGGGGAAAGTCAGTCCCCGGACGACGGCGAGCGCGGCTGGCTCGACGGCGGCGAGGGCGACGACCACCTCGCCGGCGACGACTCGGGCCACGAAGTGCCGCAGTACCTGCGCTGGCTCGCCTATCAGGTGGCGCACGACGTCACCGCGGATGCGAACGGCAACCGCCTCCATGCCTACCGCTATTCCACCGTCAACGACGTCACCCGCCAGGCCGGCGGCGAGGACGCCCTCTACGGCGGCGCCGGCAGCGACTGGCTCTTCGGTCAGGGCGGCGACGACTATCTGGACGGCGGCGCGGACGCCGACGTGGCCTTCGGCGACGAGGGCGACGACACCATCACCGGAGGCGAAGGCGACGACTTCCTGACGGGGGACAACCTCGATGCCGCCGGCAACCCGGACAACCCCGGCCTGCCCGGCGCCCTGCACGGGCAGGACTACATCGAGGGCGGCGCCGGCGACGACCGCATCGCCGGCAACGGCGGCGACGACGTCCTCTACGGCGACGATGGCGACGACGAGATCAACGGCGACGACCCGGTGACCTCCGCCGAATACCACGGCGACGACTACCTCGACGGCGGTGTCGGCGGCGACAAGCTCGTCGGCGCGGGCGGCAGCGACGAGGTCCACGGCGGCGAGGGCGACGACACGATCGCCGGCGACGGCGAGAACATCGCCGCGGAGTATCAGGGCAACGACCTTCTGTACGGAGAGGCCGGCAACGACTACCTGCGCGGCAACGGCGGCGACGACACCCTGGACGGCGGCGCGGGCAACGACGAGCTGCACGGTGAGGCCGGCAACGACCTTATCGAGGGCGGCGAGGGCGACGATCTCGCCTTCGCAGATGCGGGCGACGACCGGCTCTACGGCGGCGCGGGCAACGACGGCCTCGGCGGCGGCGAGGGCGGCGACACGATCGAGGGCGGCGAGGGCAACGACATCCTCATGGGGGAGGCCGGCAACGATGTCCTGACGGGAGGCGCGGGCAACGACCAGTTGAGCGGCGGCGAAGGCAACGACTATCTCGCCGGCGGCGCCGGCATGGACGTGCTCGACGGCGGCCTGGGCGACGACACTTATGTCTTCGACGCGGCCGACCTGTTCGCCGCGCCCGGCAGCGTGATCAGCGGCATCCAGGACGCCGGCGGCGCGAACCGCCTGATCCTCGAAGGCATGGACCTCGGCGAGGTGACGGCGACGCAGGGCGAGGGCGAGAACGCCGGCGACCTGGTGCTCACCCTGGGCAACGGGAACACGATCACCATCGACGAGGGCTTGGCCGGCGCCATCCAGAGCTACGGCACGGGCGAGGAAGCCCTGATGACGCCGGTCGAATTTCTCGACGCCACCGCCGGCGGCAGCCTCGACCTGAACCTCAACCGCAACAATGCCATCGTGGCCGGCGGGCGCGGCGACGACCACCTCTACGTGGTCGGCTCGGGCAACACGATCGCCGGCGGCAGGGGCGACGACCTGATCGAGGTCGGCGGCGCGGACAATGTCGTCGACTACCGGATGGGCGACGGCACAGACACCCTGCGCAGCCTCGCCGCCACGGGCACCACCCTCCGCTTCGGTCCCGGCATCGCGCCCGCGGACCTCCGCCTGCGCCTTGACGGCGGCGACCTGGTGATCGGCATCGGGGAAGGGACGGGCAGTGCCGTGCGCCTGGCCGGCTTCGACCGGGAGCGCCCCTTGGATCATCCGCCCATCAGCGCGATCCGCTTCGCCGACGGCAGCAGCATGACATTCGCCGAACTGCTGGCCCTCGACCTGGAAGTCACCGGCACGGAGGGCGACGATGCAATACAGGGGACGGGCCTGAACGACCGGTTGCTGGGTCTGGCCGGTAACGATGTCCTGTGCGGTGCAGGCGGGGCAGACACGCTGTTAGGCGCGGAGGGGGACGACGTGCTCAACGGCGGTGCCGGCAGCGATGTCCTGATGGGCGGTGAAGGTATGGACACCTATGAATTCAATGCCGGTTCGGGCACCGATACCCTGGTCGATGCCGGGGGAGGTCGCATCGCGCTGGGGATGGGCATTGCACTCTCGAGTATCGGCGTGCAGCGCGATGGTGCCGATCTTGTCTTGCGCATGCCTGAAGCGGCTGACAGCATCGTCATACGCGATTATTTCGACACGCAGCAGACGTGGGAAATCCAGGACACGTCGGGCAACAGCGCCACCGCGGAAGAACTGCTTTCCGGCACATGGGCGAGCGGTCGGGATTGGGTGCAAGGACTGAAGAACCAATTCGAACAGGCGAGCAAGCTGTCATTGGCGAATCAACACCTCGGCTGGGGCTATGTCTATATCAATGCCAGCGAATTGCGGCGTTATACCGTCACCAATCCATCAGCAAGCTTCATCAGCGGGCAGCAAACACAGGTGAATACCTACGCATGGTTTGACGGTCGCAGGGCCTCGGAGACCCGGATCATTTCGCTCAACGACTGGCGGCCTTCTCAAATCGCTAGGATCGAGGAGAGGCATGTGCGAATCGACACGCGAACAGACGCGGCGACAGGAAATGCTTCCTTTGCCGATATATGGCATGTGTCATCGAACAACCAGTGGGAACAGAAATGGGTGGGGATGAGTTGGAAGGTGACCGGCCTCTCCGCGGCGCAGGACGACCACTGGTCCTCGACGACAATCATTTATTCCAATGGCACTGCCGTTGGAACCTTGACGTCGGACAATACGATCTGGCGCCAGCCAGGCAGCGCAAGCGGGAGTGTCACCGGTCTCCTCGGCGGACCACCGGCCGCCGTGCCAGGTGCAGACCAGCTATTCCCGAGCGTGGCTAGGGCTGATTTCTCCTACGGGGATGCCACCTATTCGTTTCAGATCGTCCGGGGCGACGATGGCGATAGCGAGATAACCGGGGGCGGCTTGGTCGAAGCCGGCGCGGGCAACGATACCGTGACGACTCGGGGCTTCATCGACGGCGGAGACGGCAACGATCGCCTCTACAACGGGGCGGTCATGTTCGGCGGACATGGCGATGACGTACTGTGGAGCCAGGACAACTCGTATTTTGATGCCGAGGATGCAAACAGGTATTGCTTCGCGGGGAGCGATCAGGGGAGCGACTTGGTGGTCGACGAGGGTTGGATCGGCTACTGGGAAGGGGAGCCGGAATACTACTATTCGGCTCTTGACCCATATTTCCTCGGCCAGGGCGCAGACCACTGGGCAGCACGGTATTTCCATGCCGGAGAATGGGTGGTCGTCAACGGCAATGAGTGGCGCAGTTTTTACCAGACTGAAGAGGATGCGCAGGCCGCAGCGGCTACTTGGGGCGGAACCGCGCTTTACGTGGAGGCGCTGCCGGAGGAGCTGCAGCTCCAGGCGGACGACCACGCCGGCTTGGCGCCCCTGGTCAGCGCGGGCCTGATTGACGAGGACACGGTCGAGTTCGGTCCCGGCATCGCACCGGAGAATCTGACTTTTGCGTGGAGCCGGGCCCAGCCGGAAGGGCTCGACAAGTTTCACGACACGCTCGACATCACCTACGGATCAGGCAGCGTCGCGCGCATTGTCATGCCCAATGCGGACGACTATCTGGGATGGGGGGTCGAGAGCTTCCGCTTTACCGATGGACGTACGCTGTCGATGGCCGAACTGCTTGCCCTTGCTCCGCCCAGGCCGGAATACTACAACCTGATCCAGGGTACGGAAGGGAGCGATATTCTGATCGGCACGTATGCTGCGGACGCGATCACCGGTGGGGATGGCAACGACCAGCTCTACGGCCTCGACGGGGGTGATGTGCTTGGGGGTGGAACCGGCGACGACTACCTGGAAGGCGGCGCCGGCGACGACGTATTTCTTTTCAACCGCGGCGATGGCTTCGATTTGATCTACGACCTGGGGCTGGAAACCGATGAAGACACGCTGCGCTTCGGCGAAGGCATCGCGCCCGGCGACGTCGTCGTCTCGCGCGACGAGTGGAGCTTGTATCTGAATGTTCGCGGCACGCAGGATGTGGCCGTTCTGGATGGCTGGTACTTCGATCCCGCCGGCCGAATCGAGCGCGTGGAATTCGCCGATGGCACGGTATGGGACGGATCTTCTCTCGAAGGACGCGCGTACGACAGCCATATCGCGGGAACGGCGGGCAACGACCGCCTCAACGGCAGTGCCGGGCGCGACCTCATCGAGGGCTTCGAGGGCGACGACGTGCTCAACGGCCGGGCGGG
>UBJH01000922.1_pt1 | contig 11028 bp, 8 predicted proteins | sample 2193721 | NCBI WGS metagenome assembly UBJH01 (sample SAMEA4703186, study PRJEB27089) | metagenome | reverse complement strand
CAAAAAGCATATGACATTTATAAAATTTAAAAATTATTCCTAAAAAAAAATTCTAATTTTATCATACAGCATCTCGATTCACGATTCAGCAAATTTTCCCTTTTCTGTATCATTATTTTCCAGGTCGGTTCAGTCTAAACAAGCCCAAAAAATTAAAACGTGGCCTGGGCGAGGGAAAAATACCTTGGTTTTTAACTATAAATTGGTGGAAAAACTCGGCGGTCTTTACATGAAATTAAAGTATAATGAGTTTTATTAGTATCTCGAGGTTGACAAATTAAACTTGAAAATTAATGAAATTTTAAAGGAATTTAATCTGAGACAGGTTCAAAGATGGGCGATATTCAGTATTGTGATAGGTATAGTTTCAGGTTTTGGAGCCATCCTGTTCTATCTGGGATTAAGGACAGTTTCATATTACGTTCTTGGGGGAATAGGCGGATACTACCCTCCCTCACCTGGCGGAGAACTTCCTATATTCAGTCAGCCTGCAACCAACGTGAAATGGCTTCTTTACTTATTACCAGCCGCCGGAGGTTTAATTGCAGGAATTATGATCTATACTTATGCCCCGGAAGCTGAAGGGCACGGCACTGACGCCGTTATTGACTCTTATAACAATAAAAGGGGTTTAATCAGGAAAAGGGTTCCGCTCATTAAAGCTATTTCATCAATAATAACCATAGGTTCAGGCGGGAGTGCAGGCAGGGAAGGACCTATAGCTCAAATAGGTGCAGGCTTCGGTTCAGCATTTGCCTCTTTCCTGAAATTGAGTGACAGAGACAGGAGGATCATGGTAATCTGCGGTACTGCGGCAGGCATAGGCAGCATATTTAAAGCTCCCCTCGGCGGTGCCATCTTTGCAATCGAAGTGCTCTATAAAAGCGACATGGAGACCGAAGGACTTGTGCCTGCATTTATTTCATCCACTGTAGCTTATTCCATTTTCTCGTCCTTTTTTGGGTGGGGACATATCTTTACAACGCCAGGTTTGAATTTCACAAACCCGGTGGAACTTGTATTTTACGGTATTCTCGGGATATTATGCGCCATAACCGCAATACTTTTTGTAATTATCTTCTACGGCTTACGTGATAAAGTATTCAGACCCCTGAAAATCAAGCCTCATTTTAAACCTGCAATAGGTGGGCTTTTAGTGGGGATTGTAGCGATAATTTTCCCCCAAGTTTTAGGAACCGGTTATGGCTGGACTCAAATAGCTATTAACGGCGATATTGTTAAGATGTCGATAATTCTTATGATGGTTCTTGTCCTGACAAAAATCCTGGCAACGTCGTTTACCATCAGTTCAGGTGGCAGCGGGGGTGTTTTCGCCCCATCCCTTGGTATCGGGGGTATGGTTGGGGGCGCTTTCGGGCAGATAATGGCCCTTACATTTCCGAATATCATATTCCAGCCAGGATCATATGCACTCGTAGGGATGGGCGCGTTACTTGCAGGCGTCGCAAAGGTTCCGATAGCAGCTATCGTAATGGTTTCCGAGATGGCAGGTAACTATAATTTACTTGCTCCCATGATGGTCGCTTCGACTATCTCTTATATGCTCGCTGGCAAATGGACGATATACGAAAAACAGGTGGAAAACCGCTCATCATCGCCTGCCCACAGGCGTGAGATGACCGTGGATATACTTGAGAGCGCACAGGTGAAGGATGCAATGACGACGAATATTGTTACAGTCAGTCCTTCTTTGACTGTTCAGGTTGTACTTGATTTAATTCATAAATATGGGTATACAGGGTTTCCCGTTGTAGATAATGAAAAACTGGTCGGGATAATAACTTTCGAGGATGCAGAGAAAGTTCCTTCCGATAAAAGAGAAACAACTGAGGCAAAAGATGCGATGACTAAGGAACTGATGGTGGCAGAACCTGAAGATTCACTCGAAGATGCTCTTATGGAACTTCTCGATAAGAAAATTGGGAGACTTCCGGTTGTGAAGAGCAGTGACCCGACAAAACTCGTTGGGATTTTAACTAAATTAGACATTATAAGAACCCATGCTAAATTGAGTTCCAGCAGATGAGCATTATTTGGCTTCAATGCAGATTTTGGGCAGTGCCTTATTCCAGGATCTAAGTTATTTCACAGGCTTTTTAGTAACCATTACATGTTTTCGACTTTTCTCATATATCATCTCAATCCATGATTCTGCGCGCTGTTCCGGTTGTTTTACGATTAATACACTGCAGTTTGCCCCCTTAATGATTTTATCAGGCAGCGACCCGAACAGTACATCGTGCAGTATCCACTCTGTAGACGGTCCGATTATAATCAGGTCGTAATCTTTTGATCTCTTTACAATTGCATCTTCAACCGAATTTGCAACTTCTACCTCGCGATCGACCGCTTTATTTAATACTTTAACAGCTTCCTCCTGCTTTTTTTCTGCCAGCGGAACCGAATCCTTGTCCTCAACAACAGTAAAAATCGTTATTTCTGCATTGAAAAACGCCATGAGTTTTTCAGCGATTTTAACCCGGTATGCATGTTCTCCGAGTCCCAGCGGAACGAGTATCTTTTTGATATTCTTAAAATTTTTAGGGAAAAGTATGCCAACATCGCAGTCGGAGGATTCCATCACTATCTGGGGAATGCTTTGCTTTATTTTTCCACGGAGTGACCTCTCTGTTCCTCCTAAAAGTATGATCTCGCTTTTTCCGGACCTTGCAACATCGAGTATAGCTTCAGGGATATTATGCGAAGCCACTATTTTCTTCCCGACCCCGGCTCCAAGCTTCTTACCTGTTGAAATTGCCTTCTCAAAAATAGGTTGAGAATCCTGTATAAATTGATTTCCAGTCTCAAGAAACGTTTGATACGGGATCCCTATCACGTGCAAAGCGACAACTTCGCTCTCGTTGGATTTAGCCATTGCAGCACCTATAGTAATCAAAGGTTCAACACTTTCCAGTTTGGAAAGCGAGACTATAACATGGTAATCCCCGGGCGCAATCGAGCGGGCAATCTTGCCCTTCTCTATTTTTTCTTTTCCAAGAGAATAGCCAAAGTATATTAAAAATCCGATCCCAATCCAGATAATAGTAGCATACCAGGCTTTAGGGCTGTAATTGAACATATAAATGGCAAGGAAAAGCTGCGAGATAATTCCCAGAATTGGAATAACCGGGAAAAACGGCATCATATAGCCGTATTCAAGTTCTTTTCCGAATTTTTTCCGGATCATGATCACTGCTATATTGACCTGTAAGAACAGGAGCAGGAACATTATATCAGCAGCACTGGCAACATCTTCTATCGGAAGGCTTACAGCCATGAAAATTATCAGTGCACCTGAAATAAATAATGCAGAGTAAGGGGTTCTTCTTGACGGATGAACTTTTTTAAAGATTCCCGGAAGATTAAAATCCCTTCCCATGGCAAAAGAAACCCGCGTTGAGGAAAAGGTTGTGGCATTCAAAGCGGACATGGTTGAGACAAGCCCTCCGACCAGCAGCAAAAAGGTTCCAAACGGCATGAACTGTCGCGCAGCCTCAAGCAGCCCGAGCTCTTTGTGCATCCCCAGGAACTGCCATGCAGGAACATCGGTATCCAGGGCGCCGATGGAAACGAAAGCTACCAGCAGGTAGATCGGGATGACAATCAGCAGGGATAAAAAAATCGCCCTGGGTATGTTCTTCTTAGGATTTTTGACTTCTTCCGCTGTCTGGGCTATGACCTCGTAACCTTCAAAGGCTATGAACGTCAGACCCATTGCCATGAAAACGCCTCCGAACCCATTGGGCAGGAACGGGTTGAAATTTGAGAACCATTCAGGGCTGTTATATACCGCATAAAGACCCGATATGATAAAAATACCCAGAATTGCGATTTTCGTAAAACCCACGATGTTCGCTATTTTACCGGTCTCAGAGGCGCCCATGAAATTGATGATGATGAAGATAAGGGCAATACATACTGCTAAGAATTTACTGAGTTCATCTCCCGATAGACCGAGCAGAGATATTTGATAACTCTCCAGCAGGAGACCAAAATACGCGCCAAAACCCAGAGCGTAAAGACTTCCCGCTACTGCGTGTGCAAACCAGCTCATCCAGCCGCTTAAGAAGCCGTTAATGCTCGGAAGAGAATATTTAACCCAGAGGTACCCGCCGCCTGCTTCGGGGATCGCCGAGCCGAGCTCTGCGTACGTCAGGGCGGTGAACAGGGTAACTATACCGTTCAGGAAAAAAACCAGCAGAAGACCGGGTCCAGCCGTTCCAGCTGCTATTCCTGTGAGGACAAATATGCCGGCGCCTATCATTGCCCCTACTCCTATCATCGTGGCGCTGAGAAGACTCATCTCCCGGCTAAGTTCTATCTCTTTGTTCATTGAGAGATATCCTTTATTTCCTTGAGCTTTTCTTCTTTTCTTTCTTTTTCCGATCTTTCTTCGAACTCGGTTATTAACTTATTGATAATCTCGTTTAGCTCAGCGGTCACAACGCTTTTCTTCTCAGGGTCTTTCAAACTCAAAATCAAGGACAGCTCGTTTATTTTTTCATCGGTTTTTGAAGTAACAATGTTTGGCTCTTTTTTGAAATACTTCTTCAGTTCCTTAGTTGAATTTAATAATTCTTTTTCGAAATTAACAATATCTATTTCTTTATTGACTGCAACTGGTATCGTCATCTCATATCCAGCCGACAAAGAGCCGTGTTTTACCCATATTTCTTTCAAAAACTGCACATTGGGCACAGCTATCAATTTTCCCTCTTTGTCGAGTAAAACGGTGTTAAGATCGGTTATTTCTATAACTTTTCCGGTAAAATTCTTGATATAAATTATGTCGCCCACTCTATACTGCATGTGGATATCCAAAAATGAACGGGAAACAAGGTTCTGGAGAACGTAAAGCGCGGATGCAATAAAACCGATGCCTGCAAGCCCCATCAACAGCATCAGGATATCTGTTGAAATACCCATTTGCTTTATTCCAAGGATGATACCTATAGCCCAGATGAGTATGAATACATAATGCTTAATGTGCGCCGCAAGATAGGGATTACTCGAGTGCAGTGCCCTGTCTATCAATGTTCTTGAGATATTTGCAGCTAAGGCTGTTAATATAATAATCAGAATAAATATAAAAACATCGTAAGCAAAAAGATACAATTGTTCTTGACTAAGAAATTCCATATTTCTCCTTGTATTAAAAGATCAATTATTATGCTCTTCCATATTATTAAACATATAAAAACTTTCAGGAAAATCCGATTAACAACCTTAATCTATCATGCTACGCATTATCAAATCCTTTATGGAGGTTTATTAACATGGCAGATCTGCTGACATCACTTGCGGTTGTAACCTTTATAGGGATTTTAGCACATATGCTCGGAAAAATCCTGAAAATACCGAGCATAGTTTTTTTACTATCCGCTGGAGTCATTTTAGGTCCTGAGGTAACAGGGATAATCGAACCTGAGAGTTTTGGGAGCGGTATAGAGCTGCTGGTGGGTCTATCGGTAGCCATAATAGTTTTTGACGGAGGTCTGGATATCGATCTCAGGCGGCTTCGCAAAATTCAGCACAGCATATTAAATCTGGTCACTATCGGGATGTTGATCACCGCAATACTCTCCTCTTTAGCTGCTTATTTTATCCTGAATATCCCGTATAACATCGCTTTGTTGTTGGGAGCGCTCATCTCAGCTACAGGTCCGACGGTGATCACGCCTATAATCAGGCAGGTGCAAGTCAATAATAAAGTTGCCAGCGTTTTACAGGCTGAGGCGGTATTGAACGATGGTATAAGCGTGATACTCGCTGCACTTGTCTTTGAGTGGATTGTGGCATCGCTGAGCGGTATTAAGGCAGTTGAATTTCTCTTAATGAGGCTATCAACTGGGGTTCTTTTTGGTGTGTTGAGCGGGATTATTATTATCCTGGTTTTACGCAATATTCCCCTGCTTACCGATCAGCTCGCCCGGCTGCTTACAGTATCTATTCTTCTGGCATCGTTTGTGAGTGCAGAAAATATCGGAAACCAGTCAGGCATAATGGCAATGGCGGTATTCGGGATATTCGTGGGGTCCTCTGATATCCCACATAAAGAGACCATAAAGAATTTTAAAGAAGATATATCGATAATAATGCTGTCTGTTATTTTTATTCTATTGTCTGCTCTCTTAGATTTTGATTATATTGCAGCCATTGGTTTTGAAGGATTTATCTTCGTGGGCATGTTGATGTTGATCATAAGACCGCTGGCAGTATTCATTTCCACCCGGACGTCCGATCTGAGAACAGGCGAGAAAATTTTTATTTCAGCAATGGGACCCAGAGGCGTTGTACCAGCCTCAATGGCTGTTTACTTTTCTTTCAGGCTGAAGGATTTAGGTTTCGTCACGGAATCGGAAAACCTTCTTGGATTGATGTTTATCACGGTAATAACAACTGTAATATTAACAGGGATTTCAGCAAGGTTTATAGCAAAAAGAACCGGAGTAGTACCTATGGAAATATTGATTGTCGGCGGCGGTGGAGTAGGACTTGCTCTTGCAGAACGGTTCATGAAGCGCGGAGAGAATGTTGTAATAATCGATAATAAAGAAGAGAACTGTAGAAGGGCAATATCAATGGGTATAAAAGCAGTTTATGGTGATGCGGAAAATATAGAGATACTGAAAAAAGCCGGGATCAAGAACAGCAAATATCTTGTTGCAACAACAGACCAGGATAACACAAATCTCTTAGTTTGCCAGATCGCCAAAACGAAATTCGGGTTCACCGAAGATGGCCTGGTAGCGAGAGTCAGTAAACCTGAGAACCTTCAGGCTTTCAGAAACCTCGGCATAAGGTCTATCAGCCCCACGATAGCCACGGCTGTTATGCTCGATGGCATGGTCGGGCATCCCGTCTTATTCGGCATGTGTGAGGTCAGCGATGAGGGGGATATAATTGAGATCAGAGTCTCCAATAAGAGGGTTATAGGAAAAGCCATTAAAGACATACGCCTGCCGGAGGATAGTCTGATCGTCATGGTCCGCAGAGGTAACAGGTCACTTATTGCACACCCTGAGACAGGGTTACTGGACGGGGATTATGTGACGATAATAGGGAAACTGGGGGCTGTGCAGGAAGCGGCTAATATGATAAGATGATACTTTAGAATAAATAATATACAGTAAAAAGTATATCACAGATTGTATTACTTTCCGGGTCGATCCGGCCTAAATATACCTAAAAAACCAAAACGGGGCTTGGGCGAGGGAAAAATACCCGATTTAAGGCGTAATGTCTACTTACCCTTATCCCCAATTTCCAGGATATTCACATTCGGCGCTTTGATACCGTTTTTAGAGAATTCATTCAATGCCCTTCTGGTCACATCGGATTCAAACTCGAACTGGTATCTCAGATCATTCACGTAAGCTTTAGCTTGGAGCCGCCTGTAAAACGGATAATCCTTTAAAAGGACGGTAAAAGGGCTTTCCTTAGAGACATATACATATTTTGAGGTAACTGCAGATTCTTTTAAGATTTTCATAGCCAAAAAAGCATCTGAGTCATGGTCTATAAACAACTCAATGACGACCATCATCTCTGGATTCCCGGAATTAGAGCTTGCTACAGCCTGGGAGAAGATCAAATAATTTGGTGCAGAAACGAGGTTAGCATCAGGCGTTATAAGTTTAGTGGCACGTAACCCTATATCAGTGACCTCGCCATAATAGTCCCCCATATATATTTTATCCCCTACTTGATAAGGTTTTTCAAGTGTGATTACTATTCCACCGATCATATCAGCAAATAAATCCTTAAGGCCAAAACCAATTGCAGCGCCCAGAAGACCTGAAAAAGCAAGACTTTGAGGGGAAGTAAGATTAAAGATATTCCCTAATATATAATATAGTGCAATTCCATAAATCGAAAATTTTAATAATGGTAGCACCATTTTTATGTTAATCCTGTATATACCTACCCCCTCTGAAAAACTTGTCAGGATAAAAGTAATAACCCGAATTAACAGGTTTGCAATAATAAGTATTAATATAGCACTCAGAATATCAGCCGTATCAATAGCCGGGGTTGCAGTTATTTTTTGAACGGTTTTATCAATTGTGCTATTGATTGTGTTATTAGTTGTGTTACTAATTGTATCATTAATAGTATTACTATCGGCCATCTACCATACCAGCCTTGATCTTTTCAAAAATTCTACTATACTTCGCAGGGCTTCAGGTTTGATGCTGCAATGATCTTCTTCTATCGAAATCAAGCCCCGTTCCAATAATCTGAAGAGTGTCTCATCTATACCGTAATCATAACCCGCAATTTCTGATAGTTCTTTCTTTTTAATTGTTCCCATTGAAAGGATTACGCCCAGAATAAAAGATTCGTTATAATCAAGCTCGATATTGAAGGAAAACTCCTTTATTTTGCCTGGTTTGATTACCGGATATTCGAGGCTATTCTGCCATATAATTTTAGCCACCCCCGGATTTCCATTTGAGATCCGTGCGATCTTTTCAAAAACAACGTCTTCCACTGAGATATTTTTTTCTTTTTTGAATAATCTTAATTTAAGAGTATCGTAATTTATTTTAAAAAAAGGTATATCGATGGGTTTTTTCAAAGGTTTTATGACAGCAGGATGTCTTATGATCTCGATTATTTTTTCTTTCTCATATTCATTCTCGATAAATTTTATCTCATTCGGTTTATACCTTGAAAGAATGCATTCCTTGATTTCGCTGGTAGAAAATTTTGGAAGTTTGATCTGGACAGGAAAATATTTGCCGATGTTGACTACCTTTTCCAGATATTTCCATGAATAGAGGTTCCAGGCAGTAATGAAAATGTTATTGGAAGATGTCATCAATTCTAAGAAATCCTCAAGAATGTGAAAACCTCCGATCCTGCGCGTATAAAGAAACTGGCAATCGTCGATTAATACAATTCGTCTTAATTGCTCAGGTAATGAGATTTCGCCTTTGTTTTTAACTGTCGATGAAAAAGAGAGCCTTGTTACCTTTTGATAGTTTATTTTTTCTACCTCATTAATCAGCATTGTTCTGCCAGCTAAAGGTTCAGCCGTGATTGCTATATTCAATTTATGCCCGGATTCAAAACCAGCTATTGCAGCCTGGATATTTATGATTTCTTCATTAAACCCCGTTATTTCAGCTTCTTCTTTCTCCATATGATTATATTCCTGATGTATTTTATTAAGCATTAGATTATTGCTGTACTCAAGATACAGGAAGATTGGTGGGCTTAACACGTCACAGATAAGGATTTCAAACAGGCAATCACAGGAAACTCCTTTTTTAGTGGCGTGATATCCATTGGCAAGTACCGGCGTAAAGACTCATCTTTATAGGTACTGATTACGCCTTCTCGAAAAGCCCATCTGCCCCGCAGGCAAAATAGAGCTCTTTCAGTCCTTTTTCAGAGCACAGAGGGAGTGAATTTCATCCCGCAGTGCGGCCACTTCCCGGCGGAGCTCTTCGATTGTTCCGGCACTGGCATGCCCTTCTTCTCTACTTTTATCAAGCTCTATGAAGAAAGTGGCAAGAGTTGCGGTCACGTACCCAAATACTGTAAAAGCATACACAGCCAGGATGAAGCTGAGCATTCGCCCTTCAGGGGTCACGGGCCAGTACGTCCCCATTGTCGTAATGATCATTGCAGTCCACCACAGGCTTGAGCCGTAGCTTTCAAAACCCCCCGTGGATGCCTCTCTCTCAAAAGCATACATTCCGGCGGCACCTGACAGTGTAACTATCAGAGTAAGCATGAGGACATAGCCGAACCTGCGGCGGCCCATTGCAGTGCCCAGTGCCCTCATGCTGCGGTTGAGCGAACCCATCAATCGCATCAGCCTTGTTCCGCGGGCAATGCTTGTAGCCCGCATTGCACGTACAATGCGGACAGCCCTTAGTACCCGGATCGCAGGTACCAGTAGAGAGATTGCAGTTATCCAGTTAACCTTCAAATAATTGATTTTTTGCGGTGCAAGGATGAATTCAACAATAAAATCCACGATAAATATTGCCCAGATTACGTCACTTAAAATTAAAAGAAAAGGGTTCAGTCCCCATATCAAGTCTACTATCAGGAGCAACATCCAGACAAATCCCAGGACAACCATAGGGGTCTCAAGCCAGTCCTCAAGCTGTTCCAGTACCTCTGTGCGTTCATCATCCAGCTTCTTTCTTTCAGATTCGTTCAGATCTATCGCTCCATCCATAAAAGCAAAAGCAGCACCGCCGCATATATTAATGCGCCGGCTATGAAAAACTTCGGTTCTCCACTCTCTGCTCCTGGAACTTCGTCCTTGATAACGTTGAACAGCACGGCTCCTGCTATGAATGCCAGAAAAACCGCTGCCTCAGATTGCCTTTCCGGGAAAAGAACAGATAGACTCCAGCCTGTGAGAGGCATTATACTGAGGAAATACCTGCCGTACCTGTTGAACAGATATCGATGGTGTACCTCCATGGTCCTATCTGCACCGAAGAAATGAAGGATAAGGGCAAAAGAGAACAGCACCGCCTGCAGCAGGCCAGTTTGAACTTCAAAGCGAAGATTATAGGCTATTAACAGGCTTAAGAGGGAAAGGATGCTAAAGTGGATGACGAATATACCATTTGAGGCAGCCACCGAATCTATGTGCTGTCCAGTCTCAGTAGCAGTTCGGCGGCGTGAATGTAAAGCGGCATGCTCTGATATGAAGAATATGAGGAAGCCTGTGAACGCAACTCCAAATATTGCGACCTCTGAGAGCGGTATTTCATCCAGACTGCCGCGCAAAAGGAACCTCAGATGCACTGCCGCCTCCTGTATCGCAGGCAGCAGATCAAAAAACACATAAGCTACAGCAACACCGCCTGAGAAAGAAACTACCGCTTTCTTATACTTCTCAGAGAGCCCGTATAATCTGGGGGCGGTAAGGTGCACCGCTGAGAAGATTAAAGCTATTATGAATGTAATTAGTAATGTTTGCTCCGGCATGTTCTCCCTGGCTGGTAATAGAATATAGGACTTCTATATATTTAA
>UBJH01003379.1_pt1 | contig 11051 bp, 11 predicted proteins | sample 2193721 | NCBI WGS metagenome assembly UBJH01 (sample SAMEA4703186, study PRJEB27089) | metagenome | reverse complement strand
GGCTTTATCTCGAGGACCTTCTTGTAGTGCTTCACCGACTCGTTGAACTGCTTGGCGTCGAAGTACGCGTCCCCGAGCCTCCAGAGCACCTCGGTGTTCTTGGGGTCATCCTTGAGACGGGCCTCGAGGTCGGCTATGAGGGTCGCGTTCTGCACGGCGGGCGCGGACGCCTTCTGGGCCTGCTGGGCCGGCTTCGGCTGCTCTTCCTTCTTTGAGCAGCCCGTTGCGAGGGCGGCCGCAAGTCCCATTATGACGACGCCTGTTATCAAGCTCTTTTTCTGCAAGTTGCCTCCTTGGTTCTCAATGGCTGTGGCTTATATTCGCGAAACGCTCGTCTATCGCCTTGCGTATGGCTTCCAAGCTCTCGCCCTTCCTGTGGAGCTCGAGGGCCATTATCGCCTCATAGATGCAGATGTCGCAGTGGACCGCGTGCTCGTCGACGTAGCAGCTCAGAAGGCTCTTGTGCCCGGAGTGCTTCTCGCAGTCGCAGTAGCAGTAAAGGCTGTCAAGGACTTCAGGTATTTCCAGGGCGGCCTGGTAGGCCAGTGCCGTCTCGCCCGTGAAGTTCGACGGCTGAAGGGTCGGCCTTGCCTCCCCGCCCTTGTACCCCTGGGAAAGACCACCCTTTGGGGCCTCAGACTGGCAGGACGCGAGGAGAAGGGCCGCGAACAGAGCTGCACATATGCCTGCGTTCCTTCCATGGGACGCTATCTTGCGAAGTACGGACATGTACTTATCGGATTGTTATAATATTTTTTTAGTGAAAATTCAAGCAGGTTCCATATTAACAGAGGTGCATTAAAAACCCATTAAGACAGGATTAGGAATTGGAAATGAAAGGGCCGAAAGGGCTGGAAAATGCCGCAAAAAGGCCGGGTTTGACACCCGGCCCCCAGCGTCTAAGTGCGGGTTGAATAGTAATTTGAACGCGTGATCTGCTCTTCGATGCCGTAGAGGATGCACTTGGTCGGGCACCTCTTGGTCGACTCGTCGGTCTGCGGGGCGACCGAGTGGTTTATGACGGCGAGGTTGTCCTTCAACGCTATGCCGCCAGGCACTGTGCAGTCCTTCACGCACAGCCCGCAGGCTATGCAGGAGACCTTGCAGACCTTCTTGGCGTAGGCTCCCTTGTCCTTTGACCGGCAATATACGAAGAGCTTGTGGTCCTCGGGGTGCATCTCTATTATGTTCCTGGGGCAGGCCCTGGCGCAAGCGCCGCAGCCCACGCACTTGTCATGGAACACTACAGGAAGGCCGTTGTCGTTCATGGCCATCGCGTCGAACTTGCAGGCGTCCACGCATTCACCGAGCCCAAGGCAGCCGTAGGTGCAGGACTTGTCGCCGCCGGTCAGGTTCTCGGCGGTGCAGGTCATCTCTCCCCTGTAGGTCGCCCTTCTCTCGGCCTCGTTGTTGCCGCCCTTGCAAAGGACCACGGCAATGATGCGCTTCATGGAGCCGGCCTCGACGCCGAGTATCTGGGCCAGGGCCGCAGCCGTGGCGCTGCCGCCGGCCACGCAGGCGGTGGGCACCGCGTTGCCCTTCATGAGGGCTTCGGCGAACATCCTGCACCCTGGGAAGCCGCAGCCTCCGCAATTGGAGTTCGGGAGGGCCCCGGAGAGGGCCTCTATCATCGGGTCCTCCTCGACCTTCATCTTCTTGTCGGCGAAGGCGAGAAAACCCGCGAGTACGGCGCCTATGGCGCCCATGCTTATGGCTGATATGAGTATCATGCTGTTAACCTCTGATGAGCCCGGCGAAACCCATGAACGCCAGGGCCATCATGCCTGCTATTATGAGGGTTATGGATATGCCCTGGAAGTGCCTCGGTATGTCGGCGAACTCGAGCTCTTCCCTTATGCCCGACATCATGACCATCGCCAGTGTGAAGCCGGCGCCGGTGGCAAAGCCGAAGACTATCGACTCGAGGAAGCTGTACTCCCTCATGACCATGAAGAGCGCCAGGCCCAGGACCGCGCAGTTGGTGGTGATGAGCGGGAGGAATATCCCCAGGGCCCTGTACAGCGACGGGCTCGCCTTCTTTATGTACATCTCGACGAACTGCACCAGGGCGGCGATGACGATGATGAACGCCACGTACTGGAGGAACGGGATGTTGAAAGGGACCAGCAGGTAATAATAGATCGGCCAGGTCACGGCCGCCGTGAGGGTCATGACGAACGTCGTCGCCAGTCCCATGTTCACGGCGTTCTCGGTCTTGTTCGAGACGCCGAGGAACGGGCAGATGCCGAGGAAGTACGTGAGGACGAAGTTGTTTATCAGCGCGGCCGATATGAATATAAGTATCAGTTTCAAGGCGTTCTCCTTTAAGCCTCAGCCGCGGCCTTGGCCGCCTCTTTCCTGCTGGAAATCCAGTTGACGGCGGCCACAAGGCCCCCGTAGACGAGGAACGCTCCGGCAGGGAGTATCATGACTATCCAGGGCTCGAACCACTCGCCGAGGAGCTTTACGTTGAAGATGGAGCCGAAACCGAGGAGCTCCCTTATAAGGCCCATTGTCGCCAGGGAAAGCGTGAAGCCGATGCCTATTCCGAGGGCGTCAGCTATTGACGGGACGACAGGGTTCTTCTGGGCGAAAGCCTCTGCCCTTCCCAATATGATGCAGTTGACGATGATAAGAGGTATGTAAGGCCCGAGCGCCTTTGAGATGGCCGGGAACATGGCGGCCATGAACATGTCCGTCACCGTCACGAGGAGCGCGATGATGACCACGTAGGCGGCAATCCTCACCTGCACGGCAACATATTTCCTCAGGGCCGAGATTATTATGTTGGCGAAAAGGAGCACGAACAGGGTCGCAAGGCCCATCGAGATGCCGTTAATGGCTGAGTTCGTTACGGCCAGCGTCGGGCACGTTCCAAGGACCAGCCTGAACGGCGGTATCTCCTGCCAGAGTCCTTTTTTGAATTCTTGAAAGAGGCTATTGGCCATTATTTTGCCTCCGTGGGCGCGCTCTTGGCTTCAGGGGCGGCCGCTGCCGAGGTGTCTATTTTCATCATGTCTTCCTTCGGGAAGGCCTTAACGAGCTTTGCTATGGCGTTGTTTATGTTCTTCACGACCGCGTCCGAAGATATGGTCGCGCCGGTTATGGCCTGTATCTGGTTGGGCTTCTCGGGCTTCTTGTACTTTATGTACTCGACCTTCGGCTGGACCTCCACGCCCTTGAACTGGTCCTTGAAGGAGGCTTCCCTGATTCTGTCACCCAGGCCCGGCGTCTCGAGCTGGTCGAGTATCTCTATGTTCTTGAGCTTGAGGTAGTCCAGGTCTAGGCCGACCATGACCCCGACGTTGCCCTGGAAGCCGCCGCCGTCGGCCTTGAAGGCCACGCCCACCGGCTGTCTGGCCTCGTTAACGCCAAGATAAACGATGAACTTGTCCTTGGGCCCGAATTCCTTCTCAAGCACCTTGAAGTCCTTCGCCTCAGGGAGGACCTTGAATATGGACTCCTTGAGCTCTTTTTCCTTGTTCGCCTGTATCATAGGGTCGGCGACAGAAAAGACGGCCGCGAGTACGGCGCCGGAGAAAGCGCCGACTATTATGAGGTTAAGCAGTATTTTAGTAAGATTATTCAATGATAGGTCCTCCAGGCCACTCCGGCCCCACGGGTTCCTCTAAGCTTTTTGGGCTTTGACTTCGCCGAACACCTTCGGGCGAGTGTGCTTGTTCAAAAGAGGCACGAAGGCGTTCATGAACAGTATCGAGTACATGACCCCCTCGGGGAGGCCTCCGAAGAGCCTTATTACGACGGCCAGTACGCCGGCCACTATTACGAAAATCCACTGCCCGAGCGAGGTCACGGGTGAAGTGACCATGTCTGTGACCATGAACCAGGCCCCAAGCATCGCGCCTCCGGCGAAAAGATGGAAAAGAGGGCTCGGGTACTTGGCCGGGTTAGCCAGCCAGAATATGGCCGAGAAGGCCGCTATGGTGCCCAGATACCCAAGAGGCAGCTTCCAGTTTATATAGCCCTTGTAACGAAGGTACAGTCCGCCCAGGATGATGGCGACGGCAGAGGTCTCGCCGAGCGAGCCCGCGGTGTTGCCGAGTATCATGTCCATCAGGGGGACGTCGAGCTTGCCCTCGAACTTGGCCATCGCCAGGGGGGTTGCCGCCGTGACCGCGTCCATCGCGCCATGCAAGGTGCGGGGCCATACCCATGTCGTCGTGAGGACCGGGTAGGTAGCCATGAGGAAAGCCCTGCCGAGAAGGGCCGGGTTGAATATGTTGAAACCGAGGCCGCCGAAGAGCTGCTTGCCGACGCCTATGGCGAAGACCGAGCCGAGGACCGCGCCGAATATCGGGAAGCCGGCCGGAAGGGTCATGGCCAGGAGCATGCCGGTTATTATGGCGCTCCCGTCGTATATCTTTATGGGCTTGCGCCTTATCCTCTGGAAGGCGTACTCGGTCGCAAGGCACGCGGCCACGCAGACGACGACGAGAAGAAGCGCCCTCCACCCGAAGAAGTACACGCTCGCGGCGGTGGCCGGCATCAAGGCCATCACGACCGAGTGCATTATCTTGGGCACGCTCTCGGTGTTGAGGAAGTGGGGCGAGGAGGAAACTACAAGCCTGGCCTGGTTCCCGGCCGGAGGCTCCACGGGAGGAGCCGTCTTTATCTCTTTGTTCTCCAAGGTCTTCTGGTCCATCACCTTATTTTGCCGCCGCGGCCTTCTGGGCTTCCTGGCGCACCTTAAGTTTTCCGAGCCTTATCCACTGCAGGAGCGGCCTCTTTGAGGGGCACGCGTAAGAGCAGCAGCCGCACTCTATGCAGCTCACTCCGCCCCATTCCTTGAACTCAGCCGTCCTGAAAACCCTTCCGTAATCGCCGAGCTTGTAGGGCATGAGCCCCATCGGACAGACCGATACGCAGCTGGCGCACCTTATGCACGCGTCATATACTGACGACTTTATGACAGAGGCGGCGATTACCGTTATGCCGGAGGTGCCTTTTATGACAGGCACCGCGAGCGTTGGCTGGGCTATTCCCATCATGGGGCCGCCGTTCAATACCTCTACCTCTCCGCCTTCGACGAGGCCGCCGCACTGGGAGAGTACCTCCTCGAAGCTGGTGCCCACGCGCACGCGCAGGTTCCTCGGCTCTTTTACGCCGTTGCCGCTTATGGTGACAATCCTCTCGATGAGGGGCTTGCCCCAGTTCAATGCCTCGTATATGGCTGCGGCCGTGCCGACGTTGTTGACGACGACGCCCACGTCCAGCGGGAGCTTTCCGACCGGGACCTTCTTCCCGATTGCCGCCACGATGAGCATCTTCTCGGCGCCCTGGGGGTACTTGGCCTCGAGTATTATTATCTGTACGTCAGAGGAGCTTCCTATAGCCTTCCGCAAGGCCTCTATCGCGTCGGGCTTGTTCTCTTCAATGCCTATGAAGCCCTTGGGGGCGCCTGTCGCCTTCATGAGGGCGCGAAGCCCCCAGACGACCTTCTCGGGCTCTTCGAGCATTATCCTGTGGTCCGCCGTGAGATAGGGCTCGCACTCGCAGCCATTGAGGATGACGGCCTCGATCGCCTTGCCCTTCGGGGGCGCGAGCTTCACGGAGGTCGGGAACGCCGCGCCGCCCATGCCGACTATTCCGGCTTCGCGCACGGCTTCTCGCAACGATTCGGCCGAGATTGAATTGAGGTCGACAACGGCCCCGCCCTTCTCCCATTCCTTCACGGTGCCGTCGCCTTCTATGACGATGGACAGGGAACGGAAGCCGCCGGGGTGCTGGCTGAGCTCTATGTCCTTTACTTTTCCTGAGATGGAAGCGTGTACCGGGGCGGTGACGAAAGCCTTCACGTCGCCAATCTTCTGGCCTTCGACTACGACATCGCCCTTCTTGACGAGAGCTTCGCAGGGGGCTCCGGCGTGCTGCTGGAGCGGAATGACGACGGTCTTTGGAAGAGCGGCTGGCTCGACGCGCTTTCCGGAAGTGAGTTCCTTATAATAGGAGGGGTGCACACCCCTTGAAAATGTCTTGTGTCCCATAATCCTTAGGAGGCAAGAGATACTATTTCAAAAGCCTCAAGTCAAGTATGTTTTTGGACAACAAAAAAACCGTCGCGACAAAGAAACCAGCTTTGCTTCAGCTGCACTTCTTTGCCCAGACGGTCGGCTGCAACATTATGATCTTCCCGCTCCCCGGTGGTGCCCCACCTTATTTCCGTCAGTCACGGGAAAATATTTATGCTTGTTATAAAAACATCATAATTCAGACTTGAGCCTCTTGTCAAGCGTAGAAATCGTAACAAACGCAATTAAAAAAAATACCCCCTAATCCCTGAACAAAAGCCACCTGATGAGGAACACGAGCGTAAGAAAGAGGCCGAGCCCAATGAGTATTACGCTCAAACCAACCATTGGAACGACCGACTCCGCCGCGGGCCCGATGCCCAACGCAGTGGTCCTCATGCCCATCAATATCCATGAGAGCGGGTAGAATACGCCGCCCGTGCCGACGCAGGCCGCCGCGAATGTCTTTGCCCGCGCCGAGGCGGGAATGAGCGCCAGCAGCAATGATACGGCTACGCTCAATATGCCGAGCCCCATCGCGTGCGCGTGCGCCCTGCCAAGCCTGTTGTGCGCCTCGGCCATCTCGGGGCTGCCGTGGTGGTCAGCCACCGGGGCCCTTTGAGCTATCTCGCGCCTTATCTCGTCGAGCTCCGCCCTCACCTCTTCTACTCCGCTTTCACCGGAGTGCCCGTCGTGGGCCGGCTGTCCGGCCTGGCCGGAATGCGCTTCGTGCCCGGAATGCGCCCCTCCTCCGTGCCCTTCATGCCCTCTCTCGCCCGGGGCCGTGTTTATGACGAACTTGTCCTCTATCGACGAAGCCTGGGCGGCAAGAAGCCTCCTGTGGATGGACTCGTGATTGACCGTCAGGTGGACGGCCCAGAATATCCCGAATATCACCCCGAGAAGGCCGAGGAGAAAACCGACCCCGGTATGCCTGAGTTCATCTTTTAACTTTGTCATCCGCGCTCCTTGGCATCTCTTCGAGTCTTACTTTTATCATGAGCTCCCTCGCGCCCCTCAGCACCCTGAGTGTGACCGTCTGGCCTGGCTCGAAGCCGTCCATCACCTCGTTCAGCTCGTCCATCGTGGCTATGCTCCTGCCGTTGATGCTGACTATGAGGTCGCCTCCGGATGCCACGACGACGTTGCCGAGCCTGACGTTCGCGTCGGCGCCCCTGAGGCCGGCCTTCTCGGCCGGGCTGCCCCTGAAGACGTCGGCCACGAGAACGCCAGCGGATTTGAGCTTCAGGAGCTCTGAGTCGGCAGCGTCGATGTTCTGCCCGGTTATCCCGAGCCAGGGGCGGGCGACGTAGCCCTTTGCCACAAGCGTCGAGAAGATGCTCTTGACAGTGTTCACGGGTATGGAGAATCCTATGCCGATGGAGCCGTTCACGGGGCTGAATATCGCGGTGTTGACGCCAACCATGCGGCCCGAGCTGTCCAGGAGCGGCCCTCCAGAGTTGCCGGGGTTTATCGCCGCGTCGGTCTGGATGATGCCCCTGATGAGCCTGCCGGTGGTCGCGCGCATGGTCCTCCCGAGCGAGCTCACTATGCCGACCGTGAGCGTCTTCTCGAGGCCGAATGGGCTGCCTATGGCAAAAGCCCTCTGCCCTATCCGGAGAGCGGACGAGTCCCCGAACTCTATCGGCTTCAGCTTCGAGGCCGGTGCCTTTATCTTTATGACCGCGATGTCGTTGTTCTGGTCGACCCCGACGACCTCGGCGGCGTACTTGCCGCCGTCGAAGAGCGTTACCTCGAGGCTCCTGGCGCCGTCTATGACGTGGAAGTTGGTTACTATGTGGCCCCTGCGGTCAGCTATGACGCCGGAGCCGGAGCCGGTGGATGGGACCGGGTTGTAGAAGAAATCGTATGAGACGGCCGTAGTCACTATGTTCACGACAGACGGGGCCGCCTCGCTGTATATGCGTATGTTTATCTCCTCGTCGGGTGTAAGGGAGAAGGCCCGGCCGGGGAGGGCCAGCACGGCGAGGAGCAAAATGACCAGGAGAGACTTTTTCATCTCAGGAGGTTGAATTTGACTATGTGCCAAAAGGCCGCAACTCCGTCCTTCCAGTTTATCTTCTTGCCCTCTTCATAGGTGCGCCCGGCGTAGGAGATGGAGGTCTCGTAGATCCTGCACCTCTTCTTCGCCACCTTCGCCGTTATCTCCGGCTCGAAGCCGAACCTGTTGGACTCGAGTTTCATGCCCCGGAGGACTTCCGTCTTGAAGGCCTTGTAGCCGGTCTCCATGTCGGTGAGGTTGAGGTTCGTCAGCATGTTTGAGACGAAGGTCAGGAGCTTGTTGCCTATCATGTGCCAGAAAAAGAGCACCCTGTGGGAATCGCCTCCGATGAAGCGGGAGCCGAAGACGACGTCGGCCTTGCCGTCGAGTATGGGCTCGAGGAGCTTCGGGTAGTCCCTTGGGTCGTACTCGAAGTCCGCGTCCTGGACGATGACGACCTCGCAGGTCACGTGCTCGAACCCGGTGCGAAGGGCCGCGCCCTTGCCCATGTTCCTCTCATGGAAGAGGAGCCGGAGCCTGCAGGGCTCCTTCCATCCTTCCTCGAGCTTCTTCAACACGTCCCTCGTGCCGTCTTTTGAGAAGTCGTCTATCACCACCAGCTCTGAAGGGATGCCGGTGTCCGTGACCCTCTTTATCACCTCGGTTATGTACTCCCGCTCGTTGTAGACGGGCATCACTATCGAAACGCTCATCTTCTTCGGCTGCTGCATGCTCCCCTTCCAGGCGCGTATTTCATATTCTTATACAATAAATGAGCGATGAAGTCCACTGCCTGCCCACATTGTTTTTCTTTGAAGGCCTCGGAAAAACTGGTATAATCCCGCGAGTCTCTTGGTCATCCTAACAATTTCAAGGAGTGAAAATGAAAAGGATACTGACTGGTGTGCTTCTTTCGGCGTCGCTGGCCTTAGCGTTCGCGCCCCATGCCCACGCCGACAGCAAGTTCAGGCAAGACTTCAAGAAAAGCTACGAGGCGAACAGGTTCGACGCCCTGGGCTTCCTGGTCAAGGCCAACAAGGCCATTATCCCGGGCGAGATAGCGGCGCTCATCGAAGAGGCCGAGAAGTCGGCAGACCACCACGAGAAGATGGCCCTTCTTGACCTGGCGAACACGATGGCCACCATGTACAGGGAATGGCACGGCGAAGGCAAGTACGCCGACCAGGTAAGCGCCCTCCAGAAGGCCGAGCTCGCCAAGGAAGAAGCGCGGGTGGCGGAAGAGGAGAAGTGGAAGAAATACGAATCGTTCACCGGTAACTTCATACTGAGGTCGATGCAGGCCAGGATGGAGGAGAAAAAACTCACGCCGGTCATATTCCCGCATTGGGTGCACAGGCTATACTACGACTGCAAGGCGTGCCACCCGTCGATATTCCCGATGAAGCGCACGAACTCGATGACGCAGTCCGAAATACTCTCCGGCAAGAGCTGCGGCGAGTGCCACAACGGGCAGGAGGCCTTCTCGGCGAAGGACAACTGCGAGAGGTGCCACGTGGCCGGGAAGCCCGGGGAAGCCGCCCTCATCTCCCCGAAGAAATCAGCCGACATGGCCAAGCTCAAATCGAGCGCCGACAGGCTCGGCACCGGGCTCAACCTTGACATCCTGCCGAACAAGGGGGCCCTGCCCTTCGACAAGTTCGGCAACATCGACTGGCTGATGATGAGAAAGCTCAAGGTCCACCATCCAAAGAATTCGATAAAGCCGGGTTCGAAAGACGAGCGCAGGGAGAACGAGATAATCTTCGAGTCACCGACCCCGTACGTAAAGAACTCGGTGTTCAGCCACACCACGCATACCGAGCTGGTAGAGTGCTCGTCCTGCCACCCCGAGCCCTTCAAGGAGGAGCTCGGCTCGACAGCGGCGAACAAGGCCGCGATGGCGCAGGGGGCCTCCTGCGGCACCTGCCACAACAAGGTGTCGTTCAAGTTCGCGGACTGCAACAGGTGCCATACAAGGGCGATAGGAGAAGCGCCGGGCAAGGCGCTCTTGAGAAAGAAACAGTAAGCCCGAAAGCGAAAAAGGGCGGGGCCGAGGCCCCGCCCTTTTTTCATTTCAGCAAACCTCTTTGCCACTCATACAGCCGGTTTGAACCTCTTGAGCCTCAAGGCGTTGCCTACGACGCTCACCGAGGAAAGGCCCATCGCTGCCGCCGCGAACATCGGGTCAAGGAGCATGCCGAAGGCCGGGTAAAGCGCTCCGGCGGCAACCGGTATGAGAAGAATATTATAGATGAACGCCCAGAAGAGGTTCTGCTTTATGTTCCTTATCGTGGCGCGGCTCAGGGCTATGGCCGTCACGATAGAGCGCAGGTCGCCTCCGATGAGCGTTATGTCCGATGCCTCCATCGCCACGTCGGTCCCTGTGCCGATGGCAATCCCGACGTCGGCCTGCGCGAGGGCCGGAGCGTCGTTTATCCCGTCTCCAACCATCGCCACCTTCCTGCCCTCTTCCTGGAGCTTTCTTACCTCGTTCGCCTTGTCCTGGGGGAGAACCTCCGCCAGGACCCTCTTAACGCCGAGCTCGCCTGCGACGGCCTTCGCCGTCCTCCTGTTGTCGCCGGTTATGATGACGACCTCGAGCTTCAATCTCCTGAAGGCCTCTATCGCCTCCTTCGAGTTCTCCTTCAGCGTGTCAGCTATCGCTATGGTCCCTTTGAGGCTCCCTCCCACGGAAAGGAATACCGGCGTCATGCCCTCGTCCGAGAAGCTCTCGGCCTGCCCCCTTGCGCCGCCAACGTCAATACCCCTCTCTTTCATGAGGAGCTCGTTTCCGAGGAGGACCTCCCTGCCTTCTATCTCCGCCCTTATGCCGCGCCCGGGGAGCGCCTCGAAGCCGGACGGGTCAGCGGGTTTCACCCCGAGCTCCACGGCCCTTCTCACGACGGCCTCGCCCAACGGGTGCTCGGAGCCCTTCTCGGCGGAAGCCGCGAAAAATATCATCTCCTCGGCGGACGCGCCCGCAAGCGGGGCGATGCCCTTTACCGACGGCTGCCCCTTCG
>UBJH01002898.1_pt1 | contig 11070 bp, 8 predicted proteins | sample 2193721 | NCBI WGS metagenome assembly UBJH01 (sample SAMEA4703186, study PRJEB27089) | metagenome | reverse complement strand
ACGTGGCGGCGATGCTGGTGGCGTTCGTGTCGCTGATTGCGCTGCTGAACTGGCCGCTGACCGCGCTGAGCGAATGGGAGCCGGTCGCGGCGTGGCGGGCGGAGCACGGGCTGCCGGTGTTCTCGTTCCAGAACATTCTCGGGACGATCCTGATGCCGCTGGGGTGGTGCATGGGCGCGCCGTGGGCGGAATCGCGGGCGATGGGCTCGCTGCTGGGGACGCAGGTGATCGCGACGGAGTTCGTGGCGTACCTGAACCTGGCGGACCTGAAGAACGCGGGCACCATGAGCCCGCGCACGGCCCAGATCGCGACGTACGCGCTGTGCGGGTTCGCGAACCTGCCGTCGATCGCGATACAGATCGGCGGGCTCTCGGCGCTGGCGCCGGGCCGGAGGGTGGACTTTGTGAAGATCGGCCCGCGGGCCATGGTCGCGGGCGCGTTCGCCTGCTGGACGACCGCGTGCGTGGCGAGTGTGTTCATCCCGGTGTGAGAATCAGGCGAGTCTGGCGTCGCGGACGGCCGCGATGCACGCCTCGATGTGCGCCGGTTCGTCCAAGCCGGTGAGGGGCTGGAGTTCCGTGGCCCCGGCGGCGATGTCGGCCCGGCTCACCGCGGCGGCGAAGGCCTTGTCCTTGAGTTTCTTGCGAACGCTGGATGCGCGCAGCGTGGAGATTCCCTCGGGGCGGACCTTGGCACAGGCGACAATGAAGCCCGCGAGTTCGTCCACGGCGAAGAGAGCCTTGGACATCGGCGTCACCCGGGCGACGCCCGTGCGTTCGGACGCATGCCCCAGGATGGCGTCGAGAATCTCGCGATCCAAGCCGAGCGATTCGAGGTGCCGCACGCCGACGAGGGGGTGCTCCTCGGCGGAGGGATGCCGTTCATAGTCGAAGTCGTGCAAAAGTCCCGCGATGCGCCAACGCTCGGCTTCTGCCGGCGCCAGGCGCGTGGCATAGGCGCCCATGCACGCCGAGACGGCTTCCATGTGCACTCGCAGTGAGGGATTGGCGACCCACTCGTGCATGAGGGCCCGGGATTGTTCGACCGTCACGTTGTTGACTCCGGGTGGATCCATACCGAGCCCAGTTCACGCCCGACGATGCGTGGCGCGTGCGACCCCGCGGCCTCCAGCAGGCGCTGCAGCGGTTCGCCGATGGGCTCGTCGCTCAGCCGGAAGGTGGAGTGATGCATGGGAAGAAGATACCGCCCCCTGGCCATCTCGTGCATCTGCCAGACTTCCTCCGGGGTCGCGTGGGCGTGGACCCACGGGTTGTACGCCCCGATGCCGAAGACGGAAAGGTCAACGCCCTTGTCGCCCCCGACATCCCCGAACGCGTGCGAGAAGGCGGTGTCGCCGGCGAACAGGACTCGCTTGGGAGCGTCGCCGTTCTTTGATTCGAGGATGTACGAGTTGAAGCCGCGGTGTTTGTCCCATGCGGTTCGAGCGCCCCAATGCGCCGGGCGGAAGGCGCGGAGCGCGAGCGGGCCGATCTCGACGGTGTCGTCCCAGGCGAGTTCTTTGACGTCGCCGAAGCCGCGGGGGATGAGGCGCCGGGTGTTCTCGGCGGTGACCACGCGGGTGGCGGGCGAAACGAGCCGCTTGAGGGTGGGCTTGTCGAGGTGGTCGAAGTGAGCGTGGCTGATCAGGATGAGGTCCAGTGGAGGCAGGCTGCCGATATCGAAGGGGGGGAGCAGGCGTCCGACGCCCATGGTCAGAGGGCCCAGCCGGATGCCGATCCGGTGCGAGAAGACCGGATCGGTGAGCACCCATTGATCGCCAATGCGGAGCAGCACCGTGGCATGCCCCAGCCACGCCGCGGCGAGTGGACCCTGGGTCCCCGCGTGCTCGAGCACGAGCGGGGCGTGGGCGCGCTCGCGGCTGATGGAATCCATCAACTCGCCCGGGTACCTGCGTACGCCGGAGCGCGTCAGGGTTGCCGCTTTTCTCAGTCCTTGGGGAGCGGCGCTCCGTCTCGGGTGGGGTCGGGGCGAATCATCCATGACGCGCAATTCAAGGCGCGCTGTCGTCGCGCGGCGCGACCGCGGGGGCGGTGTTCGTTCGCACCGTGCCGGACCAAGGGATCCTCTGTCACGGGCGTGTCACGCGAGGCGAACCGCAATGGCGGGCCGGCGTCTCACGTAGCATCACTGAGTTTCGCAACCACAAGGAGATTCCGACATGGCCCGCACCGTTGGGTTGACCGCACTGATGTTCGCTTGCGCCGCGGGGACCGCGATCGGCGCCGACAAGCCCGGAACCACGACGAGCATCACCATCTACAGCAGCGCGCAGCCTGGCGCCGTCCCGCCCGAGATGTACCGGCCGACGCCTATGTCGCAGTACCAGTATCAATACCGCCAGCCCGGGGCGATTCCGGGGTTTGCGATCGTGCGCCAGGATCGGCCGATCTCGCTCGGAGGGCCGGTTTCCGAGGTGAAGTTCACGGACGTGGCCGCGCTCATTGATCCCACTACCGTGTCGTTTACCTGCCTCACGGACCCCGGCACGACCGTGCTGGAGCAGAACTACCAGTTCGACCTGGTGAGTTCCGACAAACTCCTGGAGCGATTCATCGATCGCGAAATCTCGGTGACCGTTCTCCGCGGTGACCACGCGGAAACGATGACAGGCACGCTGCTCTCCGCCGCGGCCGGTCAGTTGGTGCTCCGCAGCGGGGAGGGGCTCGAGATGATCAACGGCTACTCGGGCCTGTCGTTCTCGACATTGCCCGAAGGGCTGATCACCCGTCCGACGCTGATCTGGCGAGTGGCGTCCAAAGCGGCCGGCGCACAAACGGCGCGCGTGGGGTACGAGACACAGGGGGTGACGTGGTGGGCCGACTACAACCTGGTGTACGCCGACGGCAAGGACCAGAACTCGGGCATGCTTGACGTCGGCGCCTGGGTGAGCATTCTCAATCAGTCCGGCGGTTCGTATCCCGATGCGACGCTCAAACTGGTGGCGGGCGAGGTGAATCGTGCCCCGCGCGGGCAGATGAACCAGAACTACCCCGCCGCGGCACGGTCCCTCGCGGCCGACGAGGCGGGCCAGGCGGGATTCCAGGAAAAAGCCTTCTTCGAGTACCACCTGTACACGTTGCAGCGGCCGGCCACTCTGCCGGACAACTCGACGAAGCAGATCGAGCTTTTTCCCACGGCTCAGAAAGTGCCGTGCGAAAAGGTGCTGGTGTACGACGGGCTGGGCGCGGATTGGTGGTGGGGAGGAAACGATCCCTATACGGACGCGAACCTTGGTTCGCAAACGAAGAAGGATGTGGATACGTACCTGCGGTTCAAGAACGACGAGAAGTCGGGCATGGGCATGCCGCTGCCCGCGGGCAGGATTCGCGTGAGCAAGGTCGATCCTGCTGATGGCGCGATGGAGTTCATCGGCGAGGACGTGATACGCCACACGCCGCGCGACGAGGAAGTTCTCGTCAAACTCGGTAAGGCGTTCGACGTGGTCGGTGAACGCATCGTGCTCGATTTTCAGGTCGATACCTCGCGCAAGATCATGGAGGAGACCATCGAGGTCAAGGTCCGCAATCACAAGAAGGAAACCGTGGAAGTAGTGGTGCAGGAGCGAATGCTCCGCTGGATGACATGGGAGATCGTGAAGACCACCATCGAGGGCAAGAAGGTCGACAGCCGGCGCATGCACTTCCCTTTGACGTTAAAGCCCAATGAGGAGGGCGTCGTGCGGTATACGGCCCGCTATTCCTGGTAAGAAAAAGGGCCTCCGGCGCGGGCCGGGTCATTACCGACCGGCCGGACGGTTTGCCTTGGGCGGGTGGACGGGCGTATGGTTGGGCATGCCGCCCCCCCGCGGAGCCTCGTTCAGCCACGACGCGTTGCTCGACGCCGCCGAGGCGGTGATACACGAGGAGGGGATCGGGAATCTCACGCTCGATGCGGTCGCCGCGAGGGCGCGTGTAAGCAAGGGCGGCTTGCTCCACCATTTTCCGACGAAAGAAAAACTTCTGGAGGCCATGGTCCGCCGGATCGTGGATTCGTGGTATCGCAACGCGATCGCGGCCATCGGCGGGATGCAGCCGCGCCCGGGCCGCGTCGTGCGGGGGGTGATGAGCCTCTGCCTGGACCGCGCGGACTGCGGCAACGAAACGCTCCACCGCTCCAGTTTCGTTCTGGTGACGGCTCTTGTGAACAATCCCAAACTCGTGCAGCCCCTGCGCGATGTGCATCGCGAGTTGCAGAAGCAGGCCGCGCGCGACGGCCTGCCCCCCGGCGTGGGTGAGAGCGTGCTGCTGGCGCTCGACGGGCTGTGGTTCGAGCAGATATTCGGTCTGCACGAGATGACGGCGCTGCGCCGCGCGAAGATCAGCAGCGCTCTCCATCGATTCCTGGAGATGTCCCGGGCGAGCGAACAGTCGCGCCAGCGCCGGGCTTCGGTACGCCGCAAACGCAGAATCAACACTCGGAAGGCCACCCCTTGAAACCGCTCAAGTCCATAGTCACCGCCGCCGTGATCCTCGTCGGGCTGCTCGCCACCGCCGGCGGGCTGGCGTTCTGGAAGGTCCGATCAAACCACGGGGAACCGAACCAGGCCTTCGAGCCCGCGGAGACCACCGAGGTCGTCGCCGCGCGGGTGGTGCCCTGGCGTCCGGAGGCCCGCCTGGTCGGCACGGTGATCTCGGTCCGATCGGTCACGGTGAGCAGCGAGGTCTCGGGCGTCGTGAAGGAAGTGCACTTCGAATCGGGAGCGATCGTTGAGGCCGGGCAGTTGCTCCTGACGCTCGACGCCAGCACCGAGCAGGCCGACTTGGCTGCGTCGGAGGCGAACGTTCGAGTGATGGAGGCCGCGGCCCGGGTCGTCGAGACCAACATCCAACTCTGGGAGTCCAATACTCGCCGCCTGACGCAGGCCGTCGAGGCGAGCGCGGCCTCCGCGACCGAACTCGACACCGCCAAGGCGACGCTCGCCTCGGCACGGGCGCAACTCGATCGCGCCAACGCGGAATGGGAGCAGGCCAAGGCCCGGGTCGAGCAGGTCAAGGCGCTGATCGAGAAGAAGTCGATCAAGGCCCCCTTCCGGGCGAAGGCCGGTCTGCGAAACGTTCACCTGGGCCAGTACCTGGCCGAGGGAACCGTGATCGTCGGGCTGCAAGGCCTTGACGACAACATCTACCTTGACTTCGCGCTCCCGCAGGAGCAGGGGCACCGCGTGAAGCCCGGCGATTCGGTCATGGCGACTTCCGCCGTGCTCGGCGAGGAGCCCGTACGGATCGAGGTGGTCGCCATCGACGCGGCCGTGGACACCAGCACCCGCAACGTGCGGATCCGCGCCGTGGTATCGAACAAGGAAGGGCGCCTGCGGCCGGGTATGTTCGTGGACATCTCGGTGCCGGTGGGCGAGATGCAGGATTACATCATGATCCCCGGCACGGCCGTTCGGCGCGCCTCGTACGGCGACCATGTCTTCGTCATTGCGCCCGGTGACGGCGGCATGCTCCGCGCCAAGCAGCGCTTTATCAAACTCGGACCTTCGGTCGGCACCGGCGTCATCGTGCTCCAAGGGCTCGCCGCGGGCGACGAGGTCGCCGCGTCGGGGTCGTTCAAACTCCGCGAAGGCGCGGCCGTGAACAAGGCCGGCTCCGCCCCCGCCCACGGCGCCGCGCACGGGGCCCCAGAGTCCGCTCCGAAGTAGGGCCTCGTCTCTCGCACCCGCACCCGGTACGACCATGTCAACAGTCAACCCCTCATCCAAAGCGTTCACCGACATTTTCATCAAGAGCCCGGTGCTCGCGATCGTGGTCAACCTGATCATCCTCGCGGTGGGCTGGCGGTCGATCAGCGCGCTGCCGGTGAGGCAGTATCCGCGCATCGAGTCCAGTTCGGTGATGATCACGACCGCCTACATCGGCGCTTCCGCCGAGACCGTGCGGGGCTTCATCACGACGCCCATCGAGCGCGCGGTCGCCGCCATAGACGGCGTGGACTACATCGAGAGTTCCAGCACCGCGGGGCTCTCCACGATCACGGTGCGGCTGCGCCTCAACCACAGCAGCAACGACGCGCTGGCGGAGATCAGCGCCCGGCTCAACCAGGTCCGCAGCGAGTTGCCGGTGGAGGCCGAATCGCCCGTCATCGATATCCAGCGGACCGACCGCCCGTACGCCACGTTCTACATCAGTTTCACCAGCGACAGCATGGACATGACCCAACTCACCGACTACCTCGCCCGCGAGGTGCAGCCGGACCTGGGCACGCTGCCGGGTGTGCAGCGCGTGGGGATCGAGGGGCCGCGGCAGTTGGCCATGCGCATCTGGCTGGATATCGATCGCATGACCGGGCTGGATGTCTCAGCGGAGGACGTGTCGCGGGCCCTGCAGCGGAACAACTTCCTCGCCGCGGTCGGCCGGACCAAAGGACCGGATATCCAGATCGACCTGCTGACCGACACCGACCTTCGCACGCCCGGCGAGTTCGAACAACTCATCGTCCGCGAGCGCGATGGTACGATCATCCGGCTCAAGGATGTGGCGAGAATCGAGTTGGGCAGTGAAGAGCCGATGGCGGAAACCGGGGTCAACGGCCGTGCGGCGATCTATCTGTCGGTGTGGCCGCTCCCCAGCGCCAACGAACTGGACGTGGGCGCGGCGCTCAAAGGGGCGCTGAAGCGGGTGGAGCCGACGCTGCCCGCGGGCATGCACATGGTGCTGGCGTACGACGGCACGTACTACATGGAGAACGCGCTGAAGGAGATCACCAAGACCCTGGCCGAGACCATCGGGATCGTGGGGCTGGTGGTGTTCCTCTTTATGGGGTCGATCCGCACGGTCTTTGTGCCGCTGATCGCGATGCCGATCTCGCTCGTGGGCGCCTGCATTGCGATGATGCTTCTGGGCTTCTCGCTCAACCTGCTCACGATCCTGGCGATCGTGCTGTCTGTGGGGTTGGTGGTCGATGACGCGATCGTGATGGTGGAGAACGTGGAACGGCACATCCGGCAGGGGATGCCCCGGATGCGGGCGGCGCTGACGGGGGCCCGCGAGTTGCTGACGCCCGTGATCTCGATGACGATCACGCTGGCGGCGGTGTACGCGCCGATCGGATTCCAGGCGGGCCTGACGGGCGTGCTCTTCCGCGAGTTTGCCTTCACGCTCGCCTCCGCGGTCATCATCTCGGGCATTGTCGCCCTGACCCTGTCCCCGATCATGAGCGCAAAACTGGTGGCCCCGCAGGGACGCGAGAGCCGCTTCACCCGCATGATCAACCGGCATTTCGACCGGCTGCGGGATCTCTACGGGCGCGTGCTGAGCCTCACGCTGCAGGTCCGGTGGACTATGGCGCTTGCGGCCGTGCTCATCGCCGCCGGCGCGGTGCCGCTCTACAGCATGTCCCGCAAGGAACTCGCCCCGACCGAAGACGAGGGGTTTATCTTCGTCATCTTCCAATCGTCGCCCGAGGCGACGCTGGAATACACGCTCAAGGGTGTGCATGAAGCCGCCAAGGGCATGATCTCGTTTCCCGAGTCCGAGTTTTTCTTCAACGTCACCTTCCCGTCCGGCGGCTTCGGCGGTATGAAGGCGATCGACTGGAAGAAGCGCGAACGCTCCACGGCCGACATGATGGGTCAGGCATTCGGGGTCCTATCGGGAATCTCCACGGTTCGCGCATTCCCCGGGCTGCCCCCGCCCCTGCCCGGCGCCGGTCAGTTCGACGTGGAAGTCATGGTCACGAGCACCGATGAAGCCGAGCAGATGGCGCCCATCGCCGGCCAACTCGTGGGAGCGGCCTTCGGCAGCGGCAAGTTCCTTTACGCCGATTCCGACCTGAAACTCGACCTTCCCCAGACTCGGATCGTCATCGACAAGGAGCGCGTCGCCGACCTGGGCCTGGACCTCGCCGCGGTGGGACGCGATCTTGCGGTCATGCTCTCCGGCGGCTATGTGAACCGGTTCAACTACGACGGGCGCAGTTACAAGGTCATCCCGCAGGTTGCCGAGAAGGATCGGGTTACGCCCGACCAACTCCTGCAACTCAAGATGCGCACTCCCACCGGCGGACTGGTGGCCGTGTCGTCGTTCGTGAAACTCGAAACTCAGACCGCTCCTCGCACGCTCAACCGATTCCAGCAGCGCAACAGTTTCAAGATCTACGGGGGCGCGTCTCCGGGCGTCACCAAAGAGGAAGCCCTCTCCGCGCTCGAGCAGGCCGCGAAGAAGATCCTCCCTGCCGGCTACACCATCGACTACGCCGGCGAGAGCCGCCAGATCCGCACCGAGGGCAGCAGCCTGGCATCGACCCTCGGTTTCGCGTTGGGCTTGATCTACCTGGTTCTGGCCGCGCAGTTCGGGAGTTTCCGCGATCCGCTGATCGTGCTCCTGGGTTCGGTTCCGCTGGCGATCTCGGGCGCGCTCGTGTTCTCGTTCCTGGATTTCACGACGATAAACATCTACTCGCAGGTAGGGCTGATCACGCTGGTGGGGCTGGTCGCGAAGAACGGCATCCTGATCGTTGAGTTCGCGAACACGCTGCAGGCCTCGGGGCACTCCAAGATCGAGGCCGCGCGAGGCGCCGCGATGACGCGTCTGCGGCCGATCCTCATGACGAGCGCCGCCACGGTGTTCGGCCACTTTCCTCTCGTGCTTGTCACGGGCGCGGGCGCGGAAGCCCGGAACAGCATCGGCATCGTCCTGGTCACGGGAATGACCGTCAGCACGCTCTTCACGCTGTTTGTGGTTCCCTCGATCTATGCGCTCGTCGCCGCCGACAAGTCCAAGGCGCCGCCGGCGCACGAAACCCACGCGGCCGCGCCGGAATCTGCGATCCCCGTTCCGGCGGTGGTCGTCGCGGACTGATCTACGCCAGCGGATCGGGCTTGAAGATCTTGGTGTCCAGGGCCCACTGCTTCTCGGTGAAGTTTCCTCCCGCGTCGATGGGGCTGGTGCGATCCGGCCGAGCAGCGGCGAGGGCCATCGTTGTCTTGGCATCGAGGTTGTCGAGCTGACTCACCAGGATGGCCTCGGGAGTGGACGGCACTTTGGCGGCGCCATATTCGGGGATACCGTGGTGCGAGATGATGATGTGCTGCAGGACGAGGATCGCGTTCCCGGGCACGCGCACGCCCTGCTCGCGCATGACCTGCTGCACCTTGTCGTGGAGCATGATGGCGCCGTCCACGATGTGGCCGATGAGTTCACCCCGATCCGTGTAGGAGAAGGCCCGGTCGTACACCAGTTCGCGTGTCTTGGCGAGGTCGTGGAGGAACAGCCCCATGATCACGATGTCGCGGTTGATCTTGGGGTACATCGGGCAGACCACGTCCGCGAGTTTGAGCAGGTTGAGCGTGTGCTCGAGCAGCCCGCCGAGGTACGCGTGGTGCATGCTCTTCGCGGCCGGGGCCTGGCGGAACTGGTCCATCAGGAACGCGTCGTCGAGGTAGGCTTTCGCCAGCGCTTGCATTGCCGGGTGCCGAACTGTGTCGAGCAGCCCCGTGAGTTCGGCGAACATCTCGGCTGGCGGACGGCTCGACGCCGGGAGCAGATCGCGTATTTCCTCGGCGTTCAGATCGACCGGCGAGATCCGGTTGATGATGAGTTGGATTTCGCCCTGGTACGCCTGGGTCTGGCCCTCGATCGAAACGAACCCGTCGGTGGGGAGGCTGGAGTACGTGGACTCATCGATCGTCCACATCCGCGCGGGGATCTGCCCGGTCTTGTCGCCGATCAGGCACTTGAGGAAGTACTTGCGGCTTTCGCGTGTGGTTCCGAGTTGCTTGTTGATGATCGCGTAACTTCCGCAGACATTCTGAGGCGGCTCGGCGAGGTCGATGATGTAGATGCGCGGCGGAAGGCTGGGCTTGGCTGGCTTGGTCGGGGCGCTGGACATGAAGTCTCCTGGAAAGGGCGATGATACGACGCGATTCCCGCCGCATCCGAAATGCCTGTCGGATCTGCCGTGCTTCGCGGCGAAGTCACGTCGCCCACATGCCCGGCACAACCCCGTGACTCGCCCGCACGACCGAGCGGATTCCCCCTCGCACCTTCCAGTCGGTTTTGACCAGCATCCACGTGGGATCCATCAGCCGAGCCAGGTCGTCGCGGATGCGGTTGGTCACGGACTCGTAGTAAATGCCCTCGTTGCGGAAACTCTGTAGGTAGGTCTTCAGGCTCTTGAGTTCGACGCACAGCCCGCCCGCCTTGGCGGGGCGGGGCTCAAACCGAACGGTCACGGCGCCGAAGTCGGGCTGGCCCGTGACCGGACACACGCTGGTGAACTCGTCGGCGACGTGTTCGACCACGAATGGTGATTCGGCGGGCGTGGGGAAGGCCACGAGTAGTTCCGGCTTGGGCATGCACAAGGGTAAATGGCTCGGTGCCGAGAGCAAATGCCCCGACAGGATTCGACGATTAGGGGGTGGGGGCCGGGTGTACCATCCGCCCGATGGCGAAAAGGGCTTCCAGTACCGGGCGTTTGTCGCAGCCGCGTGAAGTGGCGGTCGCCGTCCCCGCGCCCGAGCCGGTGCAGGCTCCGGTGCCGTTTTCGGCGATCCATGGCCAGGACCGGGCGATTTCGATCCTGAGCGATGCGCTTCGGAGCGGCCGCATCCATCACGCCTGGGTCTTTCACGGACCGGCGGGGGTGGGGAAGTTCACCTCGGCCCTGGCGTTCGCCTCGCTTCTTTTGGACCCCTCCACGCAGGAAACGTTCGGCGGCACGTTCGAAGCCGACTCGCAGAGTATGACGCAGCACCTGCTCGCGTCTGGAACTCATCCCGACCTTCACGTCATCACGAAGGAACTCGCGCGCTTCCACGAAGACTCCGAAGTCCGCAAAAAGAAACTGACCAACATTCCCCTCGATGTCATTCGGACGTTCCTGCTTGGTCCGGGCGCGTTGGGGGCGAGCATGAGGACGCAGGCCCGCGCGGCCAAGGTCTTCATTGTGGACGAGGCCGAGTTGATGGGCGCCGGCTCGCAGAATGCGGTCCTGAAGTTTCTTGAGGAGCCGCCGTCCCGCTCGGTCGTCATTCTCGTGACGCCGAGTGAAGAACGCCTGCTGCCGACGATCCGCTCGCGGTGCCAGCGAGTCTTCTTCCCGCCGCT
>UBJH01000265.1_pt1 | contig 11074 bp, 16 predicted proteins | sample 2193721 | NCBI WGS metagenome assembly UBJH01 (sample SAMEA4703186, study PRJEB27089) | metagenome | reverse complement strand
ATAATTCCCGCAAGCGGGGCTGAATACAACATTAAATTCGTAATGTCCATAATTCCTCCTATATTGCTCCGCCAAGTTAGTTCTAACTATATATATTATTTACCTTTGATGAGCTGGCTTTAAGGAGCGAATTTTTAAGGCATTTATTTATTAGCAGGTGTAAAATCTGTTGATGTTTGTTGGAATCATAAAACCGCAGATACGAATGCAGATACGCTATCACAAATACGCGTTTATCGGCGTCCCGATTACCCTTCGGGAGCGGGAATCCACGTCGGTTGCTACACCAGCCGATTGCATGCGTCGATTGCGTGCACACGTATGCCCGCAGTCATACGTGTCTACGCCATTCCGGGGCGCGACTCGGAATCTGAGATTTCTTATTTTCAAATATAAAAAGCAAAGGGTCATTTTATCGACCCCGCTACTTTGATCATTTCTTCTTTGCTTAACTGGCTGGAAAGCACTAATCCAAGCTTGCCATTGTTCCATATCAGTATTTTGGTTTCACCAAATCCTGATATTATTTTCCCTTGTGCACCATTAATGTTGACTTTCTCGACTTCGCCCATATCCGGCGAAGGATTTGATTCATCCTGGAGTGTCTCGGAAAGCGAAAGTATCTGAGAACCTTTCTTATATTCCAGCGACACAGTTTCCATAGTTTCAAATTTGAACACTGTGCTGCTGTTGAATGTAAAACCCTCTGGCAGATAAGAAGGCACAAGGATTGTGAAATTTACCTCTTTCCTGGCTTCCTCAAGTGTCATTTGTTTGGGCGGCGCCGGACGCTCTTTTGTAACCACCTTTGCGCCCTCAGGTATCTTGAATTCGAATTCACTATCGGGTATGCCGATGTTGAATTTTATGTCCCGATATTCCATTGAAGTCATGAGCTTATCATTCTTATCAAACACCTCTGTCTTGAGAGGCATCCAGTTTTCACTGTCCACCAGCATATTATAATGCATGCCCATCATACTGCCGTTCTTTGGCGATGCTTTGATATTATATACACTTCTCCCTTCAAATTTTTCTGTGCCCTGGTAAGATATGTCAGTCTGGTTCAGGATTTCCTTAATAGACTGGGTGTAATCCTGCTCAGAAAGATTGGCAAATTCAGGCATATCCATCCTGGTTACCTCATTTTTCCCAGGGTCATAACTCCATATAGTCTTGCCGTCATTGACCATGACCTGGCCAGCCATCTCGCCAGGCTCAAGATATTCAATCCTGCTCTTATCAGGCATCTTGTTCATCATTTTTGCTTTTGCCATCTCGCTCTTGCCCCCAAATTCTGAGGCGATTACCATAGTGGCTGAATAGTCTTTGATACTATCCTGTTTCGCTTTCATCTGCTGTGCGATCTGCTCGGCAGACATGTTTGCAGTACATCCCGATATAAGGGATATTATAATTACTGCGAGCAGAACTATTCCTGTTCTTTTAATCATATATTTCCTCCTTTGTTATTTTTGTCAGAAACGCGACCCAATCCCGTTTTTTATCACGTTAATAACCGCAATATTCCAGCATTCCAATAATTTTTAAAATACCTTATATTTTCCGAATTTCATTCAATATCACCCTTTTTAACAAAATAGTAGACAAATATAACCCACGAATATATTCCGATATGTGCAAGTATAAAAGGCATCCACGAATAATTCCTGGCTGCCAGCAAAAAATTGTTTGCCCCGGACAAACTGTTTATCCCGCCTAAATTGCCTGCCCCACTCAATAAGATCAGGCATCCCACAAGAATCAGAAATGCATATAAGCTCGCCTTTTCGGCAGCTCTTCTGGTTCGTTCATCGCCCACAGCTCCTGTTCCTGGCATTGATAGAAAAAGCGAGGCAGTTATGATGAAGTCAAATGAGAGAATGATGTCAATAATTACGTTTTGGCTATATGACGGTCTTCCTCCTAAAATTTCCGGATTTCTTCCCAAAGTTATCTGGATTATTGAAATTACTAAGGATACAAACCCAAGAACGAGGATCAAATACCACCCTTTTCTGAAGTTGTTCATTCTATCAAACCTCTAAATGTTAGTTATATATAACATTATGTTAGGTATATACAACTATTTAAAACTTTCTTTTTCATTAAAATGATTATTCTAATCACCAAAATTTCTATTTCTGGCCTTCTCTATCAGATCAGCTATTTGCCCGGCATTAGTTGTGTGTATCGTCATTTTATTAACAGATGGATGCGGCAAAAACCGTATCCGGATATTTGACACGGACTTTGATACCGAGTACATCTGATAACCAAAACCAAAACTAACAATTATCCACATCAGGCTCCCAATGATTTTTACCCGGGGCGCCCCATCTATTAAATTCAAAAGTCGAACCCATAAGAGGGCTAAGTATAGTTTTTACCTTTATGCTTCTGTCACTAATTTCAATACCTGCTTTTGAAACAATGAGTTGGAGCAGCACCACGGAAAGTAATATCAGATAAACTGAATATGATTCGAAAAAGAAACTGAACCTGAGGAAATAAAGGAGAATTAAGATCAATACTATTGGTATACTAATTACAGTCTCTTTTGTTATTCCCATAAAATAGGCATCCTTCAGCAGAATTGGACTGAATAATGGCGGTTTTGAATAGAAATCCATTTCCGGGATTTCGATCTCCCTCTGCATGGTGATTTTCCTGTTCATGTTCGCGTTCGGGCACCAGCCCAGCCATAACCTTATTTTCTTAAATGCATTCATAACAATTTCTCCTCTATTTGATTACCTGTCAAGCCCGATCATTACCGCTGCCCCAATTATCGATAAGACAACAATAAGTGCCACGAATATGAGGAAACCTTTCCGATCCATTCTTTTCAGATAATCAGGTTCTTCAAATCCCATCCACTTTGACAGAACCACAAATACCAGCATAACTGCTTCAAGAGTTAAGATGCCTTTTATGAGGGGCATCAGAGGTAACTGCAATGCATAATATCGAATAAGGACGAAGGCAGATGCTGCTGCAACGAAGAGCATCATCTTAACACCTGTGGGGCGGTTAAGTTCGAATATTTTCCCAAGTTTTGAGGCTATGTATAAGATGATAAGAATCCATATGCTATGAAGCACAGGGTGTTGAAGTGAGAAATAAAGATATACCGCGTAAATTGCAATCAAGATAGCCAATTCTCTGAACGGTTTGGTATTTTCAAAACAGTATATTATGGGGCTCAGTGTATTCTTCCTGTACAAGACCATGATTACAAAAAAGGCAAAGGTTACGATCGGCGCCAGGAAAAATGTATCAGTCAGGTCTGCTTTGATATAACCATACTTGATCAACGACCCGATGCCAATAAACGTATAGAATAAAACAGCAATCGAGCGCAACAGTTCTTCCTTAACGATGTAATCCCATTCGAATAACGATCCAAATGACTTCCCAGATGCATCGCCCCCGCCTTCTGGCTTACTGGCAAAACTTTCTCCAGAAGGAGGCTCGCTGGTTTTTGTATCTGCAACAGGGCACCAGCCCATCATTTTTTTAATTACTTCAACCGTATCTCTGGAATTCATAATAAATTATTTCCTTTATGAATAATTTTCACATATACGAAAATGCCTAACATTGTCCAAACAACAATTGATGAAAAAAATAAGGATACGCTAAACCACAAGAGACCATTATACAAATCTATGCCGGACACGAATAAAATCCCGGAAAACAAAAGCGACAGCAAGCTTACAAGAAAAATACCGTAAGATAAATCATTTATTTTTTTAAGATACTTTCTGTTCCTGACTTCTTCAATAACCTGTTTGCTTACCTGTTCCCTAAAATCGACTATCATATTACGCAGCCTTCCCAGAATATCCACTAATTTTAATATTCAGGCACCAGCCAATTGTTTCTCGTACGGTTTCTTCAAAAATAATCATTAATCTGCCCCTAATTTATTTACTATTTCTGTTGGATTATCCACATAAATATTGACTTCCTTATTCGTTCTTGAGGTTATTTTCAGGTAATTCTCATACTTTGACCTGATGTACCATTTATAGGTCAGGACTATGATAAATATCAATATTGTGGATTCTATAAAAACCATATAAATTAAATATAAAAATGGATCTCTTTCTAAGACGCAGGATAATGTATATATTACATTCATTAACCAGGAAATCAATCCTATTATCACAAGTGATGTTATCGCCCAGCGGAATCTATGGTTAGGATTCTTCAGGACTTCAATTTTCAGGATGCTGTCTTTTGATATTTTAACAGGCTTAAAGATCGTTCTTTTAATGATTATAGCATTTGAAATTAACTCTATTGTGGTTTTATCCTGGACAAATAATATTACAGAGGTAAGAAGAATTGACAAAATTGACAAAACAAAAAAAAATGAAGGGAATGGGAGAACCAGGCCAACAATTAAAAAACCGAAATATGCTGCACAACCAGTAATTATAACATTGGAAAACTGATAATCAGCGAGTGTTTTCATTGTTTTACCATCATTCTTTTTACTTTATCCACGATATTCACCGGCAATTCAATCACGTTATCCCTTCTTTTTATCATAAAAGGCAACCAGTATGAACGTAGCAACCGGACCAAGAAATAATGAAACGAGAAACCAGTTGAAACCGCTTCTGTTTTTCCCTTGGGCAATACCTGCATTGATTAATGCAAGTGTTCCCCATCCAATTGCGTATTCAGGTGTTGCGCTCATATAAATGTGCCACCTATTGCCCGTCTATTTAGAATCACTTGCTACCACCTGTATCAACCGCATAAAAAGATGTTTTCTCAAGTATAAGCATCTTCCTGTTTTTCCGCTCCCAGTAAACCACTTCAATGTACTGTGTCCAGACAAACAAAATGAAACCTGAAAGAGTGGCATAAATGCTACTTATTCTGATATCGGTCTTCATGGCGATGAAGCCAACAATTAAAATTATTAACTATTATAAACCCAAATATTAAACCATAGATTATGCCTGCCAGGAAATTATCAGGATCATATCGCCCATATGAAATGTAATAAGTCATTGCCAGTAACGTAAGGACAACTGCGTTCAGGAAAATCCTGTTGTGATATTTGTTCCAAAATCCTGCGGTAGTATAAGTTAATTCCCTGCCACTATCAGGCGCTGTCATGTCATCGAACTGCACGGATTTTCCTGCTTCCATCATGCTCACACTCGGGCACCAGCCTGGAACATATTTAATTGTTTCAATATTCAATCCTACCACCTTTTCTTCATGAACATTTCCTGGCATACACTTTGCTCCCTCTACGAAAACCAGCCAGCAAACAAAAAGAGCCTGACCAGTGCGTTGAAAGTCATAATTACTCCAAGAGCCGCAAACAGAAGATGGATTATCTTTCGTCCCATTGGATGACTGCTTTTTGCGGTTAGTCCTGCAATGGCGCCTGCTACGGCAGATGTGGCAGTGAAGAAACCTATCCACTGCTCTGCTGTTTTAGGGATATGGGAAGGATTAAGAAGAGTAAAAATGAGGGAGCCGTCAATCAAAGCAACAAAGGCAATGGGCAAATCCAGCATACCAAAAATCCTGCTCAGCCATAGAACAGTGACTTCCACTGAAGGAGGACGGGTCCTAACAATATTTCCGTTATCGATGCTTTCTAATTGTACTTGTACTGTTTTTCTTGACGCCACACTTGTATTCGGGCACCAGCCCGTCATTTTCCTGATATTCTCGATAAATGCGGTCATTCCTTCCTCCTTTCACAACCCGGCATACCCTGGACAATATATTTCAATTTCAAAAAGTCATGCTCATTGCGAGGATAAAGCAAAATGTATCTTCCACCAGCGTTCATTCTGATCATATCCGGATAATTCGATATGCGGATAGTGGCATATAATGTATATGCAAAGCCAAAAATTGCAATAAGGAACAATATATTCATGACAGAGTCTGGCATGGCAACCACAAAATAAATCGACAGCAATATCATCACCACTAACGAAATCAGGCTTCGCAGCTTATGCCTGTTTCCGTAGTTTTCAAATATTTCTATGCTTTTGATGCTACTTTTAGGAATTACGGTATCACCTAAAATCGGCGTGGTGATTTTCAATGTTTCACTGCCAATAGATAATTTTGTATGAAAAAAAACGATAAGCAAAGCAATCAGGATAGAAGACACAGGTATAAAATATCGATATGTACCTGCCCATGCACTGCCGATTATAATTAAACCCGCAAAACCCAGAATAATAGCCCAGATGCGCCAGTCAAACATTTGCAGCGGTACATCCATATCCTCATTAATGGAATTATTATTAGTATGGATCTTACTTCGAGAGGCATAGTCTGAAATAAACTCATCTTCACTCCTGTAGACAATTTTTTCCTGCGGGCACCAGCCCATGATTTTTCGGATATTTTTTATGAAAGCTGTCATTGAACCACCTTCAGTTCACTTTTCAGTTCCTGCAGATTATTGGTATAGAATGTAACTTCGCGATTTTTTGTCGTTATTTTGAGAAAAGCCGGGTTGTATGATCTGACAAGGTAATGGTAGGAAATCACAAAAAGAAGTAAACTTGTCATCGGCATGGAATAGACATCAATAACTTTCACTATTAGAGGAGACGATTTCATTATGTTCAGGTAAATAGCGATTAAATTATGTCGGATTATTAATAACAATGCAAAAAAGGCCAATGGCAAAAAGAACCATCGCATTCTGTACATGGAATTCTTAATGATCTCGGTTTTTAAAATGGCATTTCTTTGTATTGTGATGGGCCTTAACAGAGGTCTGTGGATAATTATACAATCATGTGCAAACTCCACAGATGTTCTATTCTGAAGAAGTAATATTATAAGGGCAAAATAATATATCGAAATTGGGATTATATCTATAACAGAGTATTTGTTCCTGATGGTCATAAATATAAAAAAAATAAAAAAAATGATCGTGGCAGGCATTAAAATACTTATTATACCGGCATCACGCGAACTATCTACAAGGATTTTTACCCGACCACGATCATATTCTGGCACCTTATTTTGTGAATAAATGGCATTCATGTTCGTCTTGTTCATATTATCCAGGTGCGTGAAATCAAAATCTTTTTGCGGGCACCAGCCCATCATTCTTTTGATATTTTCTGTAAAATTGCCCATCATTTCTCCAACTCCCCCTTAAGAATATTAAACTCAGATTCATTTCTTGGGTAGAGGGTGATGCTATTTGTAGTTTCTATCTTGATGGCTTTTGGATAATGCGACCTGCGAATATTTCTTTGAAGGGGCGATATGAGTAAAAAAATCAAAAAAATAGGCATAACAAAACTAAATACCATCTCTTCCAGAGGCGTTGAACGTATTATCTTGCGGTATAAAGTCAGTACTTGCAGAAAAATGAATAGCATGATAAAGATAATTAAGAAAATATTTATCCATCTATGTTTGTAAATAGAATTGTCGATAATTTTTATGCAATTTATATTTTGTTTTGGAATATTGACAGGTTTGAGGAGAGGTGTACTTATCTGTATCTTTTCATTGTCAATCGATATTTTGATCCGGTCAATGCTGATAAATAGTAAAATAAAGATAATATAAACCAGTACATAACCAGGAAATCCATTAAATAAATCAAAGAATATTGAAATAAAACCTGAAATACCCAGGGTTAATACAATTGAAAAAATGCGCCGGTCGAACATCTGGATCGGTACGTCCATGTTCTCAACAGGGTAATATTTGGACTGTCTCTTATCACTATGGGCGTAGTCTGTATTAAACACGCCTTTAACAGTGGGAAAATCTGTTTCCTGCGGGCACCAGCCCATCAATTTCCTGACCGATTTAAAAAAGACCATTTTAATTTGCACCCCTGTAATGTTCAATAGAAGCCTGTATTTCAGATGCTGTCGTCTCGTCTGTTATGATCGAATAATAGGATGTGTTCGCTAGTTCATACCATCTTTTATGTCGATTCTTGTCTTCATGCTGAATGTACAATTGTGTATTCAGATTATGATATTCCTTATCTTGCTTGTGTTTCACTAGCAAAAGCCAGGGCAATAGGCAAGCAATCGATAGGGTCAATTTCCAGTCTCCTGACTTCAATGAGTAAGTAAGCAACATAACAAGCATTGCAGCAAGAAGCAGTAACCCTATCACAATTAGTCCGATTGGAAGTTTAACGCCTTTTCTTATAGTTATTGATTTAACATTCCTATAATTTAGCAATACGTCCCTTAGCTCGAAATTTCTTAAATGCACACCGTTTTCATCAATTAAAATATGCGCCTTAAAAGTTATAGCCACAATGAGGTAAAGTAAGGATAATATTCCAACAAGAACTGGGATCAAGATTGCATAGTCCAGATTTCTGGCCACAGCCAATATCAAATTCAGACTGATCACAAGGCAAATAGTGAACAAGATATTGTTAGCAGAAAACATTACATTTTTGGATTGAAATTTTTCAACACGTGGTTTGCCAAGAGGTTCCTGCGGAAGGTGTGCAAAATCGACATTTCTGATATTTTCATGTATCACCGGATTTACATTCGGACACCAGCCCATAGTACGCTTAATTGCTTCGATATTCAATTTTACCACCTTTTCTTCATGAATATTTCCCGGCATACATTTTGCTCCTCTACGAAAGCCAGCCAGTGGACAAAAATAGCTTGGCCAGTGTGTTGAAAGTCATAATTACTCCAAGAGCCGCAAACAAAAGATGGATTATCTTCCGCCCCATTGAATGACTGCTTTTTGCGGTTAGTCCTGCCATAGCGCCTGCTACAGCAGATATGGCGGTGAAGAAACCTATCCATTGCTCTGCTGTTTTAGGGATATAGGAAGGATTAAGAATAGTAAAAATAAGGGATCCGTCAATTAACGCAATAAAGGCGATAGGCAAATCCAGTATACCAAAAATCCTGCTCAGCCATAAAACAGTGACTTCTGCTGTAGGAGGACGAATTCCAATAAAATTTTCATTATCGATGCTTTCTAATTTTACTGTTTTTCTGGAGGCTACACTTGCGTTTGGGCACCAGCCCATAGTATGCTTAATAAGTTCAACCAGGCCTGAACCTTCTGGAACTAACTTCTGTTCTCCATATCTTTTATTGAACCGTATGCTCAAAATGCTTGGAATCGAGGGGAACAATGCAAGAACAAACGCCCAGTCGATGCTCCACTCAAGCCTGTAATCTCCATAGAAAGAAAGTAGATAAATTATCGCTACAAATAACCCCGAAAGCAGGATTATGTTAAAATAGCAGAGTTTAGAGTATAATTTTTTAAAGACGGTAATATTATAAATCAGCATAACAGTGGCTATCGAAAACAGTGTGCTTGCAACTGATGATGTAATATCTGCTGAAAACTGACCGTGGTTTAGCGACAGATATGGGCTGTTGTAAAGATCAAAAGCTTGATAAACGCTCATCGGTAAAATAAACAAAGATGCAAATAGCAGAGCACAGATATGCCCGATTATTAATAAATCTAATTTCCATTTTTTAACCGATAAACCGGCATTTATTGGCTCTATCTCATATTCTACTAACCTTCTTTTTCGCTCTGCTATACTCTCATCCGGGCACCACCCCATCATTTTTCTAATATTCTCAACAAAAGTGCCCGTCATTTCTCTAATTCTCCTTTCAGAATATTAAACTCAGATTCATTTATCGGGTAGAGCGTGATGTTTTTTGTTGCAGTATCTATCCGGATGGTTTTTGGATACCTGGATCTGCGATTGCTTCGATAGAAACTTGATATAAGGATAAAAAACATGAACATCGAATTGGCAATATGTAATACTGCATCTTCCATGTCAGCAGACCGTATTATCTGGCCATGTAAACTCAGGACCTGGAAAAACCCGAGTATTAAAATAAGAATAATTAAAACTAAATTGACCCAACTGTATTTGTAGATAACATTGTCAATTGTTTTTATATCAGTTATATCATGTTTCAGGATATTGATGGATTCAAAGAAAGAAGTCTTTATAACCAGCTTTTCAGAATCAATCGATACTTTGTTCTTATCGGACAGATTAAAAAATGCAATAAAAGTAAAATAAAGCAATATGATGCCAAAATAACTTGCAGCGGTTCTATTTAAATAATTTACGAAAATTAAAATGAAGGCAGAAAAACCAAGAGCTAATATAATTGCAAACTTGCGCCAGTCAAACATATCAAGAGGTAAATTTACATTATTTGCTATTCCACTATTGGCTTGATCTTTATTGGAATTGCAAATCTTGCCACTTTCATGAACTTGCACAAACATTCTATCCTTTAATGGGCACCAGCCCATCGTTTTTCTTAAGATATAATCTATATTTATCGTCATGCCAATCCCCTCAACTTCTCAAAAAGCTCCTCAGCCAGCTTCGTGGGATCATCAGTTTTCTCAAGCTTAAGCTTCATCTCATCCGCAAAATCCCACAGCAGTTCAATACATTGTGCATATCTTGTACAGGCGCCGCAATTCCCTTCATGCTCGTACCATACCTGCATCCCATGCTTTGCAGATACGAAAATTATGGCGCTGGCATTAAAAGGCACGGAATGCCCGAACAGGATGCCTCGCTCCATGTTTATCTTCTCTACCTCTATCTGGTTAGCACGTGCCATCTCAAGAAGGGTTTTTTCTATTCTTTCATCCATCGTGAGGAGCGCCTTTGAAACAGCCTGTTTGGAGATATTGAAAAGGCGCGCTATGTCTATGCTGAGAATACCGCTGCGCCTCAGCCTCCAGAATTCAAACTGCTTGTCATTTAAAGGAAGGAACACGTGTCAATATATGAGTATTGACAATATAAAGATTATGACACATAACCTGGAAAAAATATAATTACAAATCCATTCGTAGTTTAAGAAAATCTTTTATGGGTTTGATACGTGGATGATTGAAATATATCTAATAGATTGGAGAGAGAAAAAATGAATAGTAAAATCAAATTTGCAATTATAGGAGTTATACTATCGGTTCTATTAGCGATTTTAATCCTGGTGATCATAAATTTCAGCTCAATGCAACCGCGACAAATGGAAATACTAAAGCCGCCACCTGC
>UBJH01000778.1_pt1 | contig 11105 bp, 7 predicted proteins | sample 2193721 | NCBI WGS metagenome assembly UBJH01 (sample SAMEA4703186, study PRJEB27089) | metagenome | reverse complement strand
TATCAATGTTTTGAAATATGAAAAACTTCTTAATATGGCGTTTTTGGAAATTGGAGTATCTAAGAGAGAACAAGAAAAACAAATAAATCAGTTAAATCATACAATAAATCAATCATATCTTCAAATACAATCTCTTCAATCCACAATTAATACTATTAATCGAAGTATCACATGGCGGGCTGTAATGAAATACGATGAATTAATTGGAAAGCGACTGCGTTTAATTCGTAACAGATTGCATTCGCTGATGAAAATTAGTCAATATTATAATCCATTATTGATGGGAATAAGAGTTATTCGTAACGAAGGTTTGGGAGCATTTTTGTATAAATTGAAGACAAGGTGGGGATGGAATAAAGTTCTGGTCCCACTAAAATATAATGCTCCAAGTAAAGAGGAACTTGAAAAATATAAAGAAGAAATCAAGACTTTTAACTACAACCCGAAAATCAGCATTATTACTCCAGTATACAATGTCGATGAGAAATGGCTCAGACTTTGTTTAGATTCGGTTTTAAATCAAGTATATGAAAACTGGGAACTTTGTATTGCTGATGATGCATCCATAAAAGGTCATATTAAGAAAATTCTTGAAGAATATTCAAAAAAAGATGCCAGAATTAAAGTGAAATATCTGGATAAGAATCTTGGCATTTCTGGCGCCTCGAATGAAGCTTTATCCCTTGCAACAGGTGATTTCATAAATCTATTAGATAATGACGATGAGATACCTCCGGATGCTTTTTATGAAATAGTTAGACTGTTGAATAAAAATGGAGATTTGGATTTGATTTATGCTGATGAAGACAAAATAGACACCAAAGGTCATCACTACGATCCATTTTTCAAGCCTGACTGGAGTCCCGATCTTCTCTTTTCCTTTATGTATATCGGCCACTCAACATACAGAAAACAACTTGTTATGGATGTTGGAGGATTTCGTTCAAAGTATGATTTCTCACAGGATTACGACCTTGCGCTTCGTATCACTGAAAAAACAAATAATATCGGTCATATTGAAAAAATATTATATCACTGGAGAGCTCTACCTACTTCTGCTGCAAGCGGCGGCAAAGATTTTGCACGAGCAACTAACATAGCTGCCCTTCAATCTGCGATTGAAAGGAGAGGATATAACGCAGGGGCTATTGTTTATCCTTATGCCAATCGTCTCAAGTTCAGTTTAAAAGATTATCCTTTGATTTCCATAATTATACCTACCGACGACAAAAATAATCTATTCTCCTGTATTAATAGCATTTTACAGAAAACTGATTATTCAAATTATGAGATAATTATTGTTACTAATTCCAAATTGGGAAATATTGCTCTTGATCACTATAAGAATGAAAAAAGAGTTTGCGTAGATGAGTTTGATAAACCGTTCAATTTTTCAGCCAAATGCAACTGTGGCGCCAGAAAAGCAAAAGGTGATTATTTCCTATTTTTAAATGACGATATGGAAGTTCTTGACAGGGACTGGATAGAGAACATGATTGAGATTTTTGGAAGAAAAGAAGTCGGAGCTGTATCTCCAAAACTAATTTATGAGAATAATACTATCCAGCATGCTGGACTGGTCACAGGTGTGCGCAGACTTGTCGGAACGGCTTTCCATACAAAAAACAGGAACTCAACTGATTATTTTAATCTTATCCAATCTACGAGAGACGTTTCAGCGTTGTCTGCAGCCTGTCTTTTAGTCCCAAGGAATATTTATGAGTCAATAGGTGGTTTTGATGAGGTCAATACACCGATCATGCATTCTGATTTTGACCTCTGCTTCCGTATAAGGGAAAAAGGATATTTGCTTGTTTACACTCCTTTTTCCACACTAAAGCATGTTGGTCATGTCTCAATTGGTAAAGTGGAGAAAGAGAATAAGATCATACAAAAAGATAATGCTGATCTTTATTTAATAAAAAGATTTCCACGTTTCATGAGTTATGATCCATACTACACAGAAAAAATGCGCGATCTTTTGTATGAAGATGCTTTTTTTAAATTCAAACTGATTGCTGACAGGCGATATGAAATAAGAAATAACACCAAAGGTAAGAATATCTTATTTATCAGCCATGATTTGAGTTTCAGCGGCGCGCCGATTTCGATTTATAATTTAGCTACATATTTATATAGTAAAGGTTATTTCATAACAATCATTTCTCCTGTAGAAGGGGAGCTAATAAATAAATTTAGAGCCGTTGGCATACCCGTTGTAATTGATTCTTCAATTCTTGAAAATCCCACAGAAGGATTCTTAGAAAATTATGATCTTATCGTCGCTAATACAATACTTTCATGGAGACCTGTACGATTAAGCAAAAATAGAGGTATCCCTGTAATCTGGTTTATTCATGAATCTAATTTTGGCAAAAAATTGGCAGAACAAAATATCGATATCCGAAGTGCTTTAAATGAGGCAAATATAGTTTTGTTCCCTTCACAAGCTACACTAAATTTATATAATAACTATAAAATTAAAGATAACTTCAATGTTATGAAACAGGGTATTACCACTTATAATATTCAAGATACATCACAAGCCAAACGAGATGGTAAATTTTATATTTTGCATGTGGGAAGCATAGAACCAAGAAAAGGACAAGATGTTTTAGTAGAATGCATATTAAACTTACCTAAACAGTTTTCAAATATATTTGAATTTTATTTTATAGGGCGAATACATATTCTTGAGTTCTATAAAAAAATGAAAGATTCCATTGGTTCACGTAGGAATGTCCATATAAAAGTGGATGTGACAGAGGAAGAACTATTTCGATTTTATAAAATGGCGGATGTTTTTGTCTGTACATCACGCGATGAAGCCCTACCAATTACCATATTAGAGGCAATGTCTCAAGGCAAAGCAATAATATCTTCGAATGTAGGGGGTATATCGGAAATTATTGATGATAAAATCAACGGATTACTCATACCCAAAGAAGATAAGAAGGCACTGATAAGTAATATCATCCGCCTGTATGAAGATAAGACATTTAAGTCAACCCTTGAAAGGAATGCTTATGAAAAGTTTATTGAACAATATACATTACAACAATATGGGGATAGATTCAAAAAAATCATGCAGGAAGTTATGCCACCCCTTAACTCTTTGGAAAATTTCAAGTGATAAATACCCACTCACCAGTAACTAAATATATACATATATATAAATTTTAATACAATAAGCTAAATCTAGGATCAAACGAGGAAACAAAGTCTATCTTTACGAACGTGAAAAAGATCGATTCTCCCATTGATTTGTATTAAAATTATATTGTCTTACAACTTTTGCAGGTATCCCAACTGCCACGGAAAAAGATGGGATTGGTTTAGTCACTACTGAATTTGCACCGATCACTGAATGCTTACCAATTGTTGCTCCCCCAAGAATATGACTTCCCATCCCAATCCAACAATCATCCTCTATTATTATCGGTCCGTTGCTATAAACTGGTTGATGCATGATTGGTTTAGTTACATCTTCATAACAGTGATTTGTATCATTTATTTGTGTATATCCAGCTATCATTACATTCTCACCTATTATTACTTTGTTACAGACACCGAGTGCAGAATTGTAACCTATGCTCGTCCCCTTACCAATCTCCATATATGGATTATACTTATTACCATAATTTTCATCTAATGCCACGATGCTTGTTCCTGTGCAAATTACTACATTATCATTCAAATGTACATAACCGGGATTACGAATCGCAACGCCAGGTTCAATTGTAACCTTTTTATAAAATTGTTTTAATTGGTCAGTATATAATGTTGTTGAATAATAGTCAATTGTCGACTCTTTAATTTTTTTAAATAAAATGTTTTTATAATGCATAATAATCACGGATATTATAAGTATGCTATCTAAATAATCTCTTTGTCAAAAAGCTTTGGAACAACATATAATCATGCACCTCCTCATTAACAATGAGATTCAATCTCCTAAAAAATCTGATACCCAACTCTTCGTATATCATGCAGGGAAAACTCTTGATATGCACGACATTACTACTTTATTAAACTCCAGCGCCACATCAGAGCCCGCAAAACTTACGCCGCCGGTCATCAGACATTTTGCATGCCAATTAGAGCGGATTTATTTAAACCTTGTCAAAAATGCATTGGAAAAGCTCTGAAAACAAATAGTTTTCAAAGAGACTTTAAATTTTTTAGACCATATTGACAGGATTTACAGGAGTTGTCAATAAAATCGTATCCTGTCGATCCTGTTCATCCTGTCCGGATAGACTTTTGCTCTGGATTTGATTCATGTCGGCTGCTTCGGAAACATGTCTGTGCGCCGGGGATAATTATATTAAAATGTTAATAAATGTTTGCGCTTTTCACTATAAAGAACGAAAAGCAGGGATGCTTTTTGCGATATGTATTTGCGCCGGAATGTGATTTAGTATCCGTGTTCGTATATACAACACCTTGTGAGAACAATAAAGCATTCTTGCACCCTTATCATACAGTGCAAGTATGGATAGTTGTGATATTATGCAACCGGTGATTCCATATTAAATCCCGCCAGCGGCGGCGCATCCGTTGGGGACTGGGGTCGCTACCCCAGCGCCATGAAGCTAACGTTGAGCGAAAGTGTTAATAGTACGCTCTATGTCATGGTTTTTCTCTGAGCAGAAGACAGATGGAACTTTTTTTTCAACTTCTATCCTTTTCCATCCAGTTTTCAATCTTTATTTCATCTATTCTTTCAAAATGAATCGGATTGTTAGTAACAAGAATGCATTCATTTGCATATGCAATACTGGCAATCAAAATATCAAAATCTTCAATGATCTGCCCCTGCGCCTTTAATTTTGATTTAAATCGTCCAAATGCTTCTGCAGAAGCGCCACTGTCTGAATAAACTATCAAATTCTTTTTGAAGGTTTCAATTCTTTTCATATTGGCACTTACATTCCGAGAATTATATGCTCCAAAATATAGTTCTGCAAGAGTTGCATTTGATATAGAAAGGGAATAAATACCAATTTCGCCTATTTTCTTTTTCAATATTTCATTTCCATTTAAAAGATATATGCAAATATTAGTATCCAATAAGAATTTCAAAACATTTTCTCCGTTCTGCTGGTAGACTTTCTGCTGGAATAAATATCTTCTATTTGCTTTTCAACTGATCTATTGTCTTCCCATGTGCCACAAACAGATAAAAATTCAGCTGTTGCTTTTTCCTCGGAAGATCTACTTTCGATAATTTCAGATCTGAAAAAATGGATTATCTTCAATATCTTTTCCTGTATTATTTCAGGTAGATCTCTAATTTCTTTTAAAACTGCTTCCTCCTGTTTAGACCTTGTTTCCATTAATTATACTCCATTTTATATTGTTGTATCTTATAGGATAATCATATCTATGAACTTTCCCATATATAGATTACCTTTGTATTTGGTTTATTCTTTAATATATATTCCAGCTAATATAAGAGTTACTGAAGCCATCCTAAAAGAATCTACCAGCGAGACGCCCATTGAAAGCGGTAGCCAAGATTTTTTGAACTCAATGGTGGTTTTGAACATATTTTAACCTGCGCCGCCGGTCATCAGACATTTCACATGCCAATTAGAGCGGATTTATTTAAACCTTGTCAAAAACGCATTGGAAGAGCTCTGAAAACAAATAGTTTTCAAAGAGACATTACTTTTTTTGACCGGATCGACAGGATTTACCGGATTGTTACTAAAATCGTATCCTGTGGATCTTATAAATCCTGTCAGAAATCAGATTTTTGATTGCATCGGTACTGTGGAGCATGGTGGTTGCATGGGATTCTGACAGGCGCCATGGCTAAAAATATATGTATTAATAGTTATTACTTCTATCCAATAGCTGCTAATCTTACTGAGGAATCAAATTTATTGTTTTTTTCTTACCCACCTACCTTTTTCTCTCTCATTCTCATAATATCCATATTTGAAGTATCAATGAAGGTAATTAATTTAATTCTTTCGCCCGATGAATATACTATTATAAGCTTGTGACCTTTAATAGATGATCTTGCGCCTACTACCACAAGATATCCTGTTTCGATATCCAGAAACATATCGTTTGGGTTAGTATTCTAATATATCCAAATAGATATTGCTTTGTTCCCAAAAGATCCATGATGGTACAATGTCCTGCCGATAGATTTTTTTTGAACTCAATGGTTGTTTTGAACATATTTTAACCTGAGCGGCCGGTTATTAATAGATTCATTTGTTTCACCATAAATATCTTCTTTGGTTTGCGATCAGATTATTTTGGCAAGTATATTTATATACTTTCAAGTAATATACTCTAAAGTATATTATGTTTATAGGTCGAGAAACCGAACTCAAGCTTCTGGAAGAAAGAATCAACAGCAACAAAGCTGAATTTATGTTGATCTTCGGACGCCGAAGGATCGGTAAGACCGAGCTCGTCAAGAAGATAATAACCCTGCATGGAGGGATCATTTTGATGGGGCGGGAGGAATCAAAGAAACTGCAGCTTGAGCATTTTTCCAGGTTGCTTGCCGAGCATTACGATGATGATTTCCTTAAAAAACAAAGCTTCACAAATTGGGATGCTTTCTTTGAGTACGTTTATGAAAAATCCAAACTCAGCAGGACAATTATTGCCCTTGATGAGTTCCCGTACCTTATAAAAGAAGAAAAGGCTCTTCCTTCTATACTTCAGGATTACTGGGACAATAAACTGAAAAATACCCACATATTTCTGTTCATCATGGGATCAAGCATTTCCATGATGGAGCGCCTTATGGGATATAAATCACCCATTTATGGCAGGCGCACAGGACAGCTCAAGCTGCAGCCTTTTCAATTTAAAGATGTTGCAAAATTCATTAAAAATACACAGAGGGCGGTCGAGCTTTACTGCGTATTTGGCGGAACCCCTGCATATATTACCGATGTTGATCAATCAAAAAATATTGTAGATAACATAAAGGAGAAATTCCTGCGTATGGACTTCTATATTTACCAGGATGTGCGGTTTGTCTTGATGGAAGAACTCAATGAGCCAAGGTATTATTTCTCGATCCTGGAAGCTATAGCAGCAGGTAACGCCTCACTGGGAGAGATAATCAACTACACAGGACTTGAGAGAAGCCTTGTCGGGAAATACCTTAGTGTTCTTATGGAGCTTGATCTTGTAAGAAGGGAGATCTCGATTACTGCGATCAAGAAGACTAAAAATGGGATATATTCGCTCAAAGACAACATTTTTACTTTTTGGTTCAGGTTTATTTTCCCTTATGAAGACTTGATCAGCCTGGGAAGAAGCGAAGAAGTTCTAAGTAAAATTTCAAGGGACTTAAATTCGTATATCGGAAAAGCATTTGAGGAAATAGCAAAGGAGTTCCTGTGGGAAACAAGTAAAGGTAACTTTTCTAAAATGGGACGATGGTGGCATAAAGGTGAGGAAATAGATATAGTTGCTTTGAATGATGAAGGGGAAGATATTTTCTTTTTTGAATGCAAATGGAGCAAACTTAATGAGCGAGATGCTTTAAAGATCCTTACAGACCTGAAACAAAAAGCAGCATTGGTACAATGGCATGACTCCATGCGAAAAGAGCATTATGGAATTATCGCAAAAGAAATCGCAGGCAAAGAAAAGTTAAGGGAAAAAGGCTATCAGGCATTCGATCTATCAGACCTTAATGAGACCTTCTCTTCTTAAAATACAAATCCGAAAAGTATCAGAGGAATTCCTGTGTCTAAATTTCCTGGCTGGGAAAGAACAAACCTGCTTCCAGAAATTCCCTTCAATTGTTTTCTTATTTTCCCCTCACCACCAATTTCAAATATAATTTTATCGTTTTTATAGAACACGACATAATCCGGCAGTTTTTCCCCTCTTACGCTTTTCAGATAATTCATTTCCACATCAATATTCGAGAGATGGTGAACAAAAAATTCTTCCCTGATCGCTCCTATTATCTTGTCATCCTCTGTTCCTTGGGAAAAATATGATCTGAAAGGGAGTCTGTATAGGATTTTCGGCTCTCGGGTCACATTAGATCCATATGGCAGCATGACCTTCAAAAGAAATGTCTGTTCCAATAATCCGATATATTCCTGAACTTTATATTTTGTTATTCCTGTATTATGGGATATAACAGAGTAATTGCAGACATCAACCGGGGAGCGACTCATGAACCGGAGAATATTGCCGATATTAATTATATCCTCCCGGTTCAGTTTTCCATATATCAAAAGGTCGTGGTTGATTATTTTCTCGACAATATTGCGTATGGTCTGCACAAACGGGGCATCTATTGTTGACGGAAGGGCTCCGCGTATGCAAAAATCGTTAAACTCCGGCTCAAAAGTATATACTTTCAGGTAAAGTTCCCGGTATTTTGTCAAAATATCATCAAGGCTCATCTTGTCCACAAGAGTATTTTTCTTAAAAAACAGGTACTCCCTGAAAGAGAAGGGGAACATGTTTATGATCGCAACTCTTCTTGAAAGGTCGTATTTGCTGCGAATGATGTCGATGGATGCCGAAGAGGTGAATACAAGCTTGATATCCAAAAAATCGTATATTTTTTTTATTTCCATCTGCCAGTTCACATGGTTGTGTATCTCATCTATCAGGAGGTATTTTATTTTATAATTGCTGCTCAGATCCTTCGCAAGCTCGAAAAGGTTTATGCCAGCGTCAAGAGCATCCATGCTTATATAAATCGAGTTCTCAAGTTCTCTTGAAAGCTGCCTGAGCAATACTGTTTTCCCCACACCCCGCAGCCCTGCAACTCCTATGAACAATCGGTCTTTTAGAACCTTTTTTATATCTTCATAGATAAACCTCTTTTTGTCAAACTTTGCTGCGCTTTCCTTTGCCAGATTATGCAATTCCAGTATCTTTTCCATCTGCATCGGTTGAATCATGTAATAATTATGGGTTGATAAGTATATAAGCATTTTGTCAAATTTATTTTCCAGAATGTATGCATTTTAGAAAATAGTTATTCCGAAATGCATATTGCTACTTCTGCTTAGTAATCCACATCAGCCTCTTTCTTAAATGATCGACCAGCGAGATGCACTTTGAAAGTAGCCCAAAGATTTTTTTGAACTCAATGGTGGTTTTGAATTTTAACCTGCGCCGCCAGTCATCAGACATTTCACATGATCGACAGGATTTACAGGATTTGTCAATAAAATCGTATCCTGTCGATCCTGTTCATCCTGTCAGAAATCAGTTTTTTTAATTTCAGTCTGAAGTTCATCTGCGGCCGATCCTGAAAATCCATACCCCGTCTTTGCTATAAACAGGTTCAAGATACGGATTATTCTGTAAATTCTGCAATTTCAATTTACCCCAGTTTTTCCCTCCGAAATAAACATAGCTAACGTTATTTTCATTAAAAAACTGTATCGAAGATTCAGAATTAATTGATTCCGACGCTTTGGATATTGCTTTTACTTTTTCAGTATAATTATTTTCGTATGCTGTTTCTGTAGCAAAAACCATTGGTGGTATAATCACTTTCCTGCCTGTCAATAAAGGAATCCAGCTGCCACCGTCTATTCCCATTATAAAATCGCGGTTCCAGTCAAAGTCAATTGAATCTATTAAGAAAACCGCATCTTTAGAAGTGTTGGACTTAATCCAGGTCATTGCTTCAATATCGCCATTTTTTACAAAAACGCTTTCCGATTCAAATAATCCAGCCATTTTAATAGCAGAAAATGGAATTAAAACCAGGAGGATTATAGATAAAACAATCAAACACCTTGATTTTGTCAGTTTAATTTTATCTGATAAATATATTATAAAATAGCTGCAGGTCACAGATACAGGAAAAAACAACATCGTCACTACGGTCACAAAATCAAGGCGGCCTGAACCTGGTAATTTAATCCAATAAGGATTCGAAAAGGCAATTAATATTGAAACCCATATAGAAATTATGATAATATATTTATTTCTCTTTAAAATTCCTACGGATGCCCCGCTTAAAGAAAGAACCAGTAAAAGGGTATTAGAGTAGTAACTTCCGGCAGTTCCGATCCTTTCCAGCGAGTAGTAATTGGCCGTATTTACCCATTCAGATAATATCCGGCTATTATTCAAAAGATGAATAAACCATGGAATCAGCAAAATGATCGCTGTAATACCAATAACTGCACATCTAAAAATGATCTCTTTTTGTATTTTTAAATTTGTTCTATTTGAATATAGTTCATATAAAATATAAACCAACAAGAAACATAGAGCAGCGATAATAATACGGTAATGAGTTACAAACAATCCTGATAAGATCAGACCAGATAAGATCAATATCTTAATATCCCTCTTTTCCAGTTTAATAGATTCTATCACCAGAAGAAAAGCTATCGGAAGAATAATCATTCCTGTTAATGAAGTAAATCTTCCCCAGTTTATCAAATAGGCAGGAAATACCGATATCAATCCCACTATAAATGAACTTATTAATGCCATTTTCCGGTCTTTAAATAGCCTGTCCGCAAATAAGAAAATCGGAAGTATTGCAAAGGCATTTAAGATCTGTCCTGTGTACAGAACGAGCTTTGCGACATCTAATCCCGATACCCAGTAAATGAATGCAACTATAGTATGGAATCCAAAATGATACGTAAAAGAGCTAAGTTGAGCATACGGTTCATAAGAATGCGGGATTCCTCCATTTTCAATGATTAACTGCACTATTAATGTATGATGGTAGCTGTCGCTTCCCGGCCCTACAAGCATATCCTTAACAGGAATCAACCGGACAAATAAAGAGATTAACAATATAGCAAATAATATGAGGTAGGATAACAACTCATATTTTTCAAACGAATTTTTGAATTTTTTAAAATTGAAAAAATTCTCCTTATTTTTTCTATGTTCCAGAATGTATTTCAATAAAATTATTGCTGCTAAAATTAAAAATATTAATAATATTAAAATAGTATTTAATTTCATTCCGATCAAAGTAAAAAAATAAGTAAGAAGAGGTATGAACGATAAGCTTAGACCAGGTGATATGATCAAACGCTGGAAAAAATCCATGTTCAATTTTTTTAAAAACATATTGTATAGAAAATAACCTGGTAAAAAGAGTACTATAATAG